>Ga0075436_100003573_pt1 | contig 10653 bp, 10 predicted proteins | sample RhiMethybrSRZTD5_FD_75303 | JGI IMG/M metagenome (GOLD analysis project Ga0075436, IMG submission 75303) | Populus rhizosphere microbial communities from Tennessee, USA - Rhizosphere MetaG P. TD hybrid SRZTD5 | ecosystem: Host-associated > Plants > Roots > Rhizosphere > Soil | place: USA... | reverse complement strand
CTCACCCATCCGCTACCGCGGACGGTACTGACTTCGCCCGATCACCCGATGCTTAAACGTGCGTGGCGGCCTGGTTGGTTTTCCTAGGCCACCACTCGGGTCGGTTATTACCGGCCAACTCATTGTTTTATCACTGCGAGCGCAGCCTTTGCGGTTTTGCAGAGGCGAAGAGAGGAATCCCTATTTGACCCAGGCATTTTCGTGGGAGTAGGGATTCCTCACTTCGTTCGAAATGACAAACAAAAACTACTGCCAACTATCCACCACCTGAATCCCGTTCACCTTCGCCATCACCGGAGCTGAAGGATCGACGGAGACTTCGAGGTGCATTACCTGTCCTGCCTGCGGGGACACGAGTCCCATGCGCGCAGCTAGCTGCTCAATGCGATCAGGATCTCGCAGCGACGCTTCTTCCAGCCGCAGTGAGCGGTTCTGTTCGAGCAGCGCGTCGCGCTCGATTTTCTGCGCTTCGATCTTGTAGCCGTATTCGATCGAGCTCAGGTGCTGCCAGGCGTAGATCATGATGAAGCTGAACAGCACGGCGGCGGCGATGGAGAACATGCGAATCTCTCGCGCGCGCTGCGGATCTGCGACCTTCACCAGGCGCGAGTTGTCGATCGCCTTGTTGAAGTAGATCTCAGGCGTGACTCCGCCCCATTTACGTTGTGAGCCGATCGGCTGCCACATACGGTATCCGCGATAGCCGGGGATTGCCTGGGTTGCCATTTACGCTACTCCAGCGTACTGGTGATGGAAGGAAGCTTCGAACATCTGGGCGGCGATAAAGTCCTCCACCAGTTGCTCCTCACGATAGATGTGCGCGTCGATTTCGGCGCGCTGCACGCTCTCGATCAGTTCGTCGATTAGTCTGCCCGTATACATTTGCTTCCTCCTAGTTACTCGCTTGCCCATCCCGGCTCGCCAGGACGGTACTGACTCTTTACTGCAAACCTGACTCTCTACTCCCAAACTTGTTAAGCCGGTTCAGCACCGCTCGATGAGGTAGGTGTGCTGAAGATTTTTCTTTCGCCCTTAAGTTTCATCCGGCAGGACGATGCTGAACCGGTCAACCTCGTGAACCTCTAAACTCTTTCCGCTGCTCTCAGCTTCGCGCTTCTTGCTCGCGGATTGCGATCCACTTCTTCTTCCGAAGCCGTCACCGGCTTTTTTGTCAGCAGCCGATATACGCCGTTCTTTGCTCCCTCGCGCGTCGCTTCTTTCACCATGCGATCTTCCAGCGAGTGGAAGCTGATGATCACTAGCCTCCCAACCGAAGGGAGGAGGACCTGAGGAGCTGCCTCGAGTAGCTCCTTCAGGTCCTCAAGTTCGCGGTTTACGAAGATTCGGATTGCCTGGAAAGTTGTTGTCGCAGGATGAATGCGCTGATGTTTCATTGCCGGGAGCGCGGCCGCCACGACGCTAGCTAAATGAGCTGTCGATCGTATCGGCCGTGCCCGGACAATGGCTCTGGCGATTCTCCGCGACCTCCTTTCCTCACCGAATTCGTAAATCACATCGGCGAGAGTTCTCTCGTCGATACGGTTTACCACTTGATCGGCGGTGCGCTCGCTGCGCGGGTCCATGCGCATGTCGAGCGGCCCTTCCGCCTGAAAACTGAATCCGCGTGCTGCGTCGGAGAGCTGCATGGAGCTGATTCCCAGATCGGCCAGCAGGCCGTCAGCGCTCGCTGCCTCGATTCGTTGCCCAATTTGGGAATACGAATCGCGGATCAACTCGATCTTCGGCGTCTCGCCGCCGAGTTCGACTGCGAGGCTGTCGAGACGCTTGCGCGCCAGCTCCAGCGCTACGGGATCCTTATCGAAGCCAATCAAACGTCCCTGTGGGCCGAGGCGACTTGCGATTTCGTACGAGTGGCCGCCAAGCCCGAGGGTCGCGTCGATATAGGTGCCGCCGCGCCGCACGTTCAGAAAATGGATCGCTTCTTTTAAAAGAACTGGAACATGACGCTTTCCACCATCCTCGCCATGTCCGGCCTCCTGGGAGGCCTTGTTGTCTTCCACCGCTAGATACCCAGATCAGCGAGTGTCTTTTCATCCTCTGGAGTGATCGGGTTGGCTTCGAGGTGCTTGCGGAACTGCTCAGCGTTCCGAACTTCCAGGTACGTCAGGTTCCCGAAGACCAGCACTTCCCCTTTCACATCCGCTGAATCACGCAGCAACTGCGGAATCAGCAATCTCCCCTGGTTATCGATCTCGACCATCTGTCCGTAGTAGTTGACTCGGTCGAGAAACTTCTTCTTGGCCGGATTGAAGTTCGAAACCTTCGCCAGCTTCTCTTCGATCCGCTGCCACTCCTCAAAGGGATATATCTCGGCAACCTTCCCATCGCGGCTGGTGATGTAAAATTGCCCGCCACCATAGCTCTCGTCGATGGTGCGCTTGAATTCGGCAGGGACCTTGAGTCGTCCCTTTTCGTCCACGCGCGTTGGGTGATTGCCGCGAAACATTGGTTAACCGTCTGGCTGTGGCCGGCTACGGCCATCAGCGCCAAGGAGGCTGAAGCAGCGAAAAATCGGGTCTTAGAGGTTGTTTTTCTGTGGTTCGCCGGATTTTGAAGGCTCATTCGCATCCGCTGCCACTCTCGACCACTTTGACCACGACTACAGCTTGTTCGACCACTTTCAACCACTTTTGACCACATCCTACGCCGAAGTGGTTGGATGTCAATAGGATTTTTTTAGGTTGAGGTGTTTTTTAGATCACCGCTAGGTGGAGAACAGGGGCTGGTGGGAATCGGAGATGCCAACACTAGCGGTGGTGTTTAGAAGTGTGGTTCCGATGTCATCCTGCCGCGGATCCCACGTGTTGGAGACGCTTTCCTGAGCTTCCTCAGACACGATTGAGTTCGGCTCTCTCCCTACTGAAATAGGCATTCGACTGCCTTCGAAAGAGAAAATAAGTGAACACGGCGAGCAGCAGCGCATGAAATGCACCCGACGGGAATGAGTGAAAAGCGCTCAAGACGACGTGGAAAGCAATCCAGACGATCGCCAGAAAACGTGCCCAGTTGGCGCCACGCAACATGAAGACCCCAGCAACGATTGCCAGGAGGCGGACAATTAGTGCGAGCACGACATCGTTCGAGAAGGGATGTCGGACATCGAGTTCGGTCGCGTGCGCGGCGATGCCGCCGATGCCGGCGACTATATAGATCCAGCTTACGATCGTTACCGAAATGGGACGTCTCTTCATGCTTGCGGTACTCTGGAGAACATTTATGGGTACAGCGGCGCAGGCACGATCTGGGCCTGCTCTTCCCCGGCTTCTTTCATGCGGCTGAGCAGCCGCTCGCGCAGGTGCGCGGAGATATCGCGAGTCTCGCGACGGCCCGCTAGATTCACGAGCTGATGCGGATCGGCGAACAGATCATAGAGTTGATATTCGACGTAAGTAGAAGCTGATTCATGTGATTTTCCGTCAGGCTCGGTTACCGCGTAGGTCCACTGGGGAGTTCGCAAAGCGCGGCCGGTCATGGATTCACTGATTTGGATGAAAATTTCATCGCGCCAATTTGGATCGCGTTCATCCCCGAGCCGCAGAAAACTCCTTCCCTGAATGGAACTCGACGCGGGAATGCCTGCGGCTTCGAGCAGCGTCGGGGCAACGTCGATTTGGCCGACGAGCTGTTTTATGGTCCGGCCTTTATCCAGCCCGGGTCCAGTGAGAACGAGCGGAACATGGACAGAACTTTCGTGACCGCTGCGCTTGTACTCGGCGTTGCGCGTCCGGAAGTGACAGCCGTGGTCGCTCAAGAATGCAAGGACCGTATGCTTTGCGAGTCCAAGCGAAGCGAGTTCATGGCGGAGCCGGCCAACGTTTTCGTCGACGCGGGCGATGCATCCGTAGTAGTCCGGAAGCTGCTGCTGCCAATCGCCAGGAAAGAATGAGAGATCGCGTGGGATAAACGAATTTCTGTAGCGATCTGCATAGCCCTTGGGAGCGACAAAGCAGTTGCAGTCATTCTGGAAGTGCGGCTCGAGATAGGAAATAACCAGCAGAAACGGCTCGTGTGGCTTTTGCTGGAGGAATCGGACCACACGGTCGGTGATGAAATCGACGCGGTAAGTATCTTTGAATGCGATTGGATTTCCTGCCGAGTCCCAGATCGTGCCTTCGTACGGATGCGATGTAAGTTCCAGCACATTGCAGCCTTCCCAGAAATCGTCGAAGCCTCCGCGGTACTGTTTTGGGACAGGGCCGAGTGTGGCCGGATCTTTGTGATCTTCCGGCGCGAGATGCCATTTACCAACATAGTTGGCTGTATAGCCTGCGTTGCGAAATGCTTTCGCAAAGGTTTCCGACTCCGTTGGAAGCGGCAGGCCGTTGTGCCATACCCCATTTCGGGTCGCGTACATACCAGTGAAAAGACACGCCCGTGAAGGCCCGCAGACAGGCTGATTGGTAATCGCGTTGGCGAAGTTTGTGCCCTCGGCGGCCATGGCATCGAGATTGGGCGTAAGGTTCAGCGGATTCCGACCATTCGCGCCAATGCAATCCCAGCGAAACTGGTCGGAGATGATGAGAATCACGTTTGGTCGAGTCTGCGGTTGATCTTGCGATGTAAGCAGCGGCGCGGCAGCAACGGCAGAGGAGCGGCGCAGGAACTCGCGACGGCTGAGTCCTGAACTTGATGCTTCGTGCTGCACTGGTTTCATTTTGGTAATCGGCGTTGCTGTCTTCAATCCGGCAATAAGTCCGCCAGCTATCGACTTGCGCTTAGCGCTATACGTCGCAGAGCGTGGTAGCCGCTTCCAACGACGTGAACGGATCGCCTGTGGGCACGAACTCGTGAGCGACGTATCCGCGAAAACCGGCGTCGGCGATCGCCCGCATCACCGCGTCCCACTGCACTTCCTGGGTGTGATTGAGTTCGTGACGTCCGGGCACGCCGCCGGTATGGAAATGCCCGAGCCATTGAATGTTCTGGCGGATGGTTCGGATCAGGTCACCTTCCATGATCTGCATGTGGTAAATGTCATAGAGCAGTTTCACATTGGGAGAGTTCACTTCCTGCACCACGCGTGTGCCCCACGCGGTGTGGTCGCACATGTAGTCAGGATGATCGACCTTGCTGTTGAGTAGTTCCATGCACACGGTCACGGCATGGTCTTCGGCGATGTGCTTCACACGATTTAGCCCGGCAATTGTGTTCTTCGCGCCTTCTTCATCCGACATGCCATGCCGATTTCCCGAAAAGGTAATCACGTTGGGAACGCCTGCTTTGGCGGCTTTCGGAATGTTCATCCGAAAGCCCTGTTCAATCGCGGCGTGGTTCTCCGTTCGATTCATCGCGTTGGCAATCTCGCCTCCTCCGGCGTAGCCCATGGTGCAGATCAGTCCATACCGGCGCGGCACATCGTACTCCTCAGGCTGGAGCAGGTCGACGCCGCGCAATCCGATCTTCGCGGCGTATTCGCAGAGCTGGTCGAGCGGAATCTTCGCATAGCACCAGCGGCTGACTGACTGGTGGATGCGTCCCTTGCGCAGCGGCGTGGGAGACTGCCGATCTTGCGAAGCAAGCGGCGTCCGCATGGCTGCGATTCCCGCAGCCGAACTCGCAATCAGTGTGCGCCGAGTCATCATCATGATCGAAGACCGATATTCAAGGCTTCAAGACAACATGCAACGTAGCGCCTGTCATCCTGAATCGCTTCTGTTGCGCGAAGGATCTCCCGCGATGTTTCGGACTTAGTTGTTGCCAGCGTGGCTCCTCCACCAAAACACCAGGCAGTTCAGGCCAAAGAGCCTCGCGAGTGCATTTAACTCCGACGCATTCCGGGAGGTCCTTCGCCCAACCGAGGGGCTCAGGATGACAGATTTCAAGAGCCTCAGGTCAATCGCTCTCCTTAGCGAATGACCACGCTAAAACCACGGCACAGTGCGCATGACTCCGCGATCCTCACTAACGCTTAGCATCAACTGATCGTCTGCAGCACGCCGCGCATGTAGCCGAACGACTCTGCCATTCCGGGAACCGGGTCTTTTGCTTCGACCTCATATTCAAGCTGCACTTCGCCTTTGTAGTTGGAGCGCACCAGCTCGCGCAGAATTCCAATGATCGGCATCACACCCGTGCCTACAGGCACGCCTTTCGCATCAACGTGATCGGATTCGAGATCTTTGAAGTGCATGCTGTAGAGGCGATCGAAGGTCCTTTTAATGTCATCCACAATGTCTTCATGCATGCGGAAGGTATGGCCGATGTCCATGCAGACGCCAATGCGCTTATCGAGTCCTTTGATCGCGTCGTACACCTGCAAAGGCGATGGAAATCTTTTGTCGTTCGGCCCGTGATTATGAATCGCAGCTTTGAGATCGTAGTCGCGAATCACCTTATCCAAGGTCGGCAATTGCTCGTGAGTAACACCGATTACCGCAATCGAAGCTCCCAGATCGCGGACGTAGTCGAAGGCCTGATGCATAGAAGCTTCATCATCCTTGAGGTAAATCACGCCACAGCTGGTAATCGTGAGGCCCATGTCTTCTGCCTGTTGCTTTACCTGCTTGCGCTGATCGGGCGTGGAAGACAGCGGGAGATGAACCTCTTTCAACGATACATAGTGCACGCCCAACCGCTTAATATCCTGCAAAGCTTCGGCAAGGGGGAACGCACGCACGGAGTAGGAACACGCGCCGACTCGCAGGCCGTGAAACTGCTTATCATCGTTTCCTGCTGGGGTTCCTGCTGGAGTTTGGGCGAAAGAGAACATCGGCCGAATCGCGCTGCAAGCTGCGGTGAGCGCGGCGGATTTCAGAATTGAACGTCGAGTCAAGGTCATGGGGTCTCCGAATCAGACTTGGTTTGTTCAGCACGAAAGCAATATTCGTGACCAACTCATCTGCCGCTCAAAACGACTCTCAACTTCACTTCCTTCTTCTCTGCTATGACAAATTCACGCAGAAGTCAATAGTTCGCGGCGACTCATTGTATGCGCAACTGCTTCTGCGCGTTTCGCACGGCACAACGTATTCTTATTTCGTGTTACGCGGATATACTATCCGCGCTTGCGCAAGTCATATTACTGAATACAGGAACAAACTATGGATATGGATCGGCGTGATTTTTTGAAAACCGCTGGCAAGGCAGCCACCGTAGGCGCCGCCACGTTGGCGTTAGGCGGCCGAGTTCTGGGCGCGAACGATCGCGTGCGGCATGCAATCTGCGGACTCCGCGGGCGCGGTAACGACCATCTGCGCGGATTTTCCAAAGTGCCAAATGTCGAGATCGCTGCCTTCTGCGATATCGACGATTCCGTCCTCGCGCACCGCCTGGACGAAGTGCAGAAGATGGGTCTGCCGAAGCCGAAGACCTATACCGACGTCCGCAAACTGCTCGAGGACAAAGATATCGACACCATCTCGATTGCTACGCCCAATCACTGGCATTCGCTGATTGGGATCTGGGCATGCCAGGCCGGGAAAGACGTCTATGTCGAGAAGCCGTGCTCGCACAACACATTTGAAGGCAAGCAACTGGTAAAAGCGGTGAAGAAATACAACCGCATTTGCCAGCACGGCAGCCAGTCACGTTCCAATCCGGGAATGATGGAAGCCATTAAGCATAGCCAGGACGGCACCATCGGCGACGTCTATCTTGCGCGCGCTCTGTGCTACAAATGGCGCAACACCATCGGACACGCTTCGCCGGAACCGGTTCCGCCCGGCGTGAACTACGACCTGTGGACTGGACCTGCGCCGATGAAGCCCTTCACGAAGAATCGCTTCCACTACAACTGGCACTGGATTTGGGACACAGGCAACGGCGAGATCGGAAACCAAGCGATCCACGAAATCGACATCGCTCGCTGGGGACTCGGCGTGAAGTTTCCCGTTCTGGTCTCCGCCACCGGCGGGCACTTCATGTTCGACGACGATCAGGAAACACCCAACATCCTGAACGCGACTTATTACTTCGAAGGCCCGAACGGCAAGCGCAAGATGATGGAGGTGGAAGTTCGCCACTGGATCACCAATCACGAAGCGGAGATCGGCACGGGTGCTTATGGAAGCTCGGCCGTCCCAGCAGCAGGACTCGCAGCACCAGCGCGCCCGAGGAGACCGGGTGCCGCAGCTCAGCAGGCGCTTGGTCCGCAGGACGCAAAGACGAACACCATCGGCAACATCTTCTATGGCTCAAATGGCTATCTCGGCATCGACGGCTACGACGCCTACAAGACGTGGCTGACCAACAAAGCTGAGCCAGGTCCATCGGGCAGAGCATCCGGAGATCACTGGGCCAACTTCATCGATTGCGTTCGCAGCCGCAAAGCAGAAGATCTGCATTGCCCGATTGAGGAAGGACACATTTCGACGACGCTCGTCCATCTGGCGAATGCTTCGTACCGCTTAGGCCGCACGTTGAAGTTTGATCCTGACACGGAACAAGTAGTGAATGACGATGAGGCAAATACGATGTTGCGAGGCACCTATCGTGAGCCGTACGTCGTTCGTGAAGATATGTAGACAGCCATCAACTCGCGGCTCAAGCTCGAGTCAGAGACAACGGTGGCCGATTCGATGATCACAAGGCGAGGATTCATTGCAGGTCTTGCGGCCACGCCGCTTTATCTTGCTGCGCGAGAACGCGCCGCCAACATCAAAGTTGGTGTGTGCACGCGCGACTTCGCCAATGCGGCGAAATACGGCTTCGATTACATCGAGCCCGGAGCTGCCGACATTGCGGCGATGAGCGACGACGAGTTTAACGACTACTCGAGTGATCTGCTCGCGTCGCCGCTTCGCTGCCGTTCTCTGAACAGCCTCATACGTCGTTCCGATTTGAGAGTTGTCGGAAACGACGTTTCCCTGTCGGCCGTTAGCGATTACCTCGAGCCTTGCTTCGCTCGCTGTCGCAAGCTTGGCGCGGCAGTGGTTGTCTGGGGCAGCGCCGGCTCGCGCAATGTTCCTGAGGGATTTTCTCGCGACAAAGCGTGGGAGCAGATTGCCACGTATCTGCACATTGCCGGCGATCTGGCCAAGCGGCACAACTTGATCGTCGCTATCGAACCGCTACGTCATCAGGAGAGCAACATCCTCAACACCGGGGCAGAAGCGCACAAGATGGTGCGCACGGTGAAGCATCCGAATGTGCGCATGATCATTGACTACTACCATATGCGCGTAGAAAACGAAGATCCGCGCATCGTCGAAACGGCTAGGCACGACATCGTGCACCTGCACTTTGCCAATCCGCATGGGCGTCTGTGGCCGCATGATCTCGGCGAGGACGAGGAGTACACGAAGTTCTTCCGATACTTGGGCGACATTGGCTACTCCGGAGGAATTTCGGTTGAGGGCAAAGGATCGTTCGACGCGGACGGCACGGCGACGAGGGCGTTCTTTCGCGAGGCGGTGAAGCTAACTTGACGTGGAGCCGGCCGCCCTCGCCCGGGTGTTACGTCGGATATAAAGAATCGCGGAATTCAACGAGCTCTTGCTGTTCCTGACTATTTAAGAATGCTGCGGGGATGAAATGTTGCGACGTGACACCCGGCCGAGGGCGGCACGTTTACTTCGCGGCGGCCCTGAAAGGCGCTCGCAATAAAAATGGCCCTCTTCCAAGGACCATTTTGGGAATATTGAACGAGCTTACTGCGACACGCCAACTGCGGTTGACTCGGTCGTCTTCTCTTCCGGATTCCTGGCTACGAAGAAACTGTGGTCGTATAAGCCGCGATACATGCGCCCGGCGATCTCGGCGGCTTTCGGGCCATAGGTCGGACGGCCACCTTCGAGGAAGATCACGGTCACGATGTGCCCGTAGTCAGTATTGGCGTAGGAGGCGAACCAGCCATAGCGAGTTCCCGAATTGGAACAAGTGCCGGTCTTGCCCAGGATCTCTTCTTCCGAGAAGTTGATGCGCAGCGGGCGCGCAGTTCCATATTGGACTGCGCCGGCCATGCCGTCGCTCATCTCGGGAAGATACTTCGCAATCTCCAGGCTACGTTTCACTTTGGGCTGGAAGTTCAGAACTTCTTCAGGCGTCGTCGGATGCTGCAGGTAGTAGAGCGTGCCGCCGTTGGCCATGGCGGAGACGAGCGCACCGAGCTGCAGCGGGGTCATCGAGATGCTGTCGCCGAAGGAGCACATTCGTCCGATGCCTCCCAATTTGGCATCGAGTTCTTCATCGGGATACACGCCGAGATGCTCGCCCTCGATGTTATATCCCGCCAACTCGCCCAAGCCGAACTCCGTTGCATACCGATGCATGCGCTCAAAGCCAAGGCTGCGACCCAACGCCGCGAAATATGCGTTGTTCGATTTCGCCAGCGCTTGCGTGAGCGTCAGGTAATGATGAGGCGAGATCTTCACCGGCGTGGTCCTGGTGACGATGCCTTCACTCAGAGCGGCAAGTCCGACTGCCAGCTTGATGGTCGAGCATGGAGTCGCGCCTTCGGAGAGCGCCAACTTTTGGTTAACCATCGCGAGAATGCGTCCGCTGGTCGGATCGATGGCAACGACCGTACCGTTCATGTTGCCGAGCGCGTCGATGGCAGCCTGGCGAACCACCGGATCTTCACCGGCGGTGATATCCCCGACGGTCTGGTCGGTCGTGACAAACGACTTAGCAGTAAAGTGCTCGACGTACCGGTGACGGCGATGCCGGCGGGTCTTCGATACTCGCCGCGTTCGC
>Ga0075436_100003571_pt1 | contig 10655 bp, 13 predicted proteins | sample RhiMethybrSRZTD5_FD_75303 | JGI IMG/M metagenome (GOLD analysis project Ga0075436, IMG submission 75303) | Populus rhizosphere microbial communities from Tennessee, USA - Rhizosphere MetaG P. TD hybrid SRZTD5 | ecosystem: Host-associated > Plants > Roots > Rhizosphere > Soil | place: USA... | reverse complement strand
TGCGATGAAGAGCTCAGGTTGTTCACCACGGCAAGCGTCCCTGTGATGACGCGGCTCCGGATGCCTGAGCGGACGATCCTTGACACCCTCGTTGCCGGCGGGGTTGCCCGCAGCCGGAGCGATGCCCTCGCCTGGTGCGTGAAGCTCGTCGGAATGCACCAGGCGGACTGGATCAAGGGACTCCGCGAGGCCCTGGTGAAGGTCGACGAGGTTCGCAGCAGGGGTCCCCTGAACTAGGGCCCAGCCGGGCGATCACAGGTATCACCGGCGAAAGCCGTTGGTCGCATTGGTACTCTGTGGGCCCCCTGACGATGGAAGCCGACCGCGACGACGTCGTGATCCTGGGCGCGGGCCCCGCCGGCCTGACCGCCGCGTGGGAGCTCATGAAGCACGACATCCCCGTGACCGTGCTCGAGAAGGACCCCAGATACGTGGGGGGCCTCGCTCGCACGGTCGAGCACAAGGGCTACCGGTTCGACATCGGCGGCCACCGCTTCTTTTCCAAGAACGATGAGATCGAGGCCACCTGGACCGAGATCCTCGGTGACGAGCTCGTCACCCGCGGCCGCCTCTCACGCATCTACTACGCCGGCCGCTACATCGCGTATCCGCTCAAGGCCTTCAACGCCCTGCGCGCGCTGGGCCTGCTCGAAACCATCCGGTGCACCGTGAGCTACGCCTACGCCAAGGTCCGTCCCATCCGCAACCCGCGCAGCTTCGAGGACTGGGTCCGCAACCAGTTCGGCTGGAGGCTCTACACCATTTTCTTCAAGACCTACACCGAGAAGGTGTGGGGCATCAGCACCAAGGAGATCTCGGCCGACTGGGCCGCGCAGCGGATCAAGGGCCTCGACCTGTGGCTCGCAATCCGCAGCGCCTTTGGCTCGTCGGGTCCGGCCAAGAAGCGTGGCGAGATCATCACGACCCTGATCGACCGGTTCCGCTACCCCCGCCTCGGCCCGGGCCAGATGTGGGAGAAGGCCGCGGCGGTTCTCGCACAACGCGGCCAGCCCGTGCTGCACGGTCGCGAGCTGCTTGGCATCGAGCACAAGGACGGCCGCGTCAGCTCCGTGATCACGCGCAGCGCGAGCGGCGCGGTGGAGGAGCACAAGGGAGCCCATTTCATCTCGAGCATCCCGATGCGCGAGCTCGTCAGCCTGCTCGATCCTGCCGCGCCCGACGACGTGCGCGCAGCCGCTTCAGCCCTGGGCTACCGCGACTTCATCTCGATCGCGCTGATGATCGACCGCAAGGAGGTCTTCCCCGACAACTGGATCTACATCCACGATCCGAGCGTCAAGGTCGGCCGGATCCAGAACTTCAAGAACTGGAGTCCTGACATGGTGCCCGACCAGGCGAAGACCTGCCTCGGGCTCGAATACTTCTGCTTCGAAGGCGACGGCATGTGGACGATGTCGGATGCGGGCCTGATCGACCTCGCGAAGAAGGAGCTCGAGGCGCTCGGAATGTGCAGGGCCGAGGAAGTCTTCGACGGCGTCGTCGTCCGGCAGCAGAAGGCCTATCCCGTCTATGACGATGTCTACCAGGACCGCGTCGCGCTGATCCGCGACTACCTCTCGCGACATCTGCCCAACCTGCACCTGGCCGGTCGCAACGGCATGCACAAGTACAACAACCAGGATCACTCGATGATGACCGCGCTCCTGGTCGCCAGGCAGATTGCGACCGGTTCGAGCCTGGATCCCTGGAAGGTCAACGCTGACGCGGTGTACCACGAAGACGTGCGCGTCGGCGAGAAGGACTTTTCAGGTCGGCAGGTGCCTGCCCGCCTCGCCGGGATCTAGACCGCTTTCGCGCGAGTGAAGTTGGCGGCGATGAACGCCGCGACCGCGAGCACCACGAACAAAATCATGTGCGTGTAGTGGTGGGGTGAGTTCGGATCCGACACGAAGATCTGCAGCACTCCGAACGCATAAAGGGCTCCAATGATCAAGAAGGCGACTCCGAGAGCAACCAAGCCGAGCGAAAGCGCATTCGATCTCACGCGTTCAACCTTAGCAAAGCAAAACTGAGCAGCCCGGCGGCGATGCAGTACCAGCCATACGGATCGAGCCGCCCCGACCGGAAGTAGCGGAGCAGGAAGCGCGCACTGAGATAGGCGGCGATTCCCGCGAGCACCGTAGCGGCAAGGTAGGCGGCGAGCGGAACGCTCGTGGTGAAGAGTTGGGGGACCTCGATGAGACCGGCGCCGAGGATCGTCGGGGTCGCGAGCAGAAACGAGAACCGCGCCGCCTCCTGATGGCGCAGCCCGGCCAGCAGGCCGCCGCCGATCGTGACCCCAGAGCGCGAGATGCCGGGAAGAAAAGCCAGCGCCTGGCAGGCGCCTACGATCGCGGCCGCGACAAAGCTGATGTGGGCGGCGTCGGCGAACTGTTCCTCCACATCTTCATGGGAGGCGGCGTCCGGGGCGGCTCGGCGCTCGGCCCGCCGGCGCAGGAACTCGAAGCCCAGCATCAAGAGGCCGTTGGCAACCAGGAAGCCCGCGGCGGCGTAGGGGCTGGCGAAGAAGGCCTTGATGTGCTTCTCGAGATAGACGCCGAGGATGGCCGCGGGAATCGTGCCTGTCAGCAGCAGCATCGCCAGCCGTTCTGAATCGGAGGTGATCCGCCCCCGCACGGCCGCGACGAAAAAGCCGCGGATGATCTCCACCCACTGCCCCCGGTAAAGGACCAGCAGCGCCGTCGCCGTGCCCAGGTGCAGCAGGGTCAGGAAGGGCACGAATGACGGATCCGATTGCCTGAAGCTCCAGTGCAGGATGCTCGGGACCAGCACGGCGTGACCCAGCGAAGACACTGGAAACAGCTCCGTCGCGCCCTGGAGCAGGCCCATGAAAAGCGCCTGCCACCAGCTCATCGACCCTATATTCCTTGAGTCGTGGCCCGCATCGCAGCGATGAACCCCGCCGTCCGTTCGCTGGACGAGTCGGTCAACCGCGCCCGTGAGGCCGAGCGGCTCGGCTTCGAATCAGTCTGGGTCACCCAGCTTCCGGACGCCCGGGACGCGGCCCTGGTCCTCGCCGCGTATGCCGCGGCGACCCAGGGGGTGCGATTGGGCACAGGTGTCCTGCCGATCTACACGAGGCATCCGACGGCCATGGCGCAGATGGCCGCGACCCTCGACGAGATGTCGAGCGGGCGCCTCATTCTTGGGCTGGGGGTCAGCCATCGCGTCACGGTGGAGAGCATGTGGGGCATCAAGCTCGAGCGCCCGGCCGACGCGATGCGCGAGTACGTTTCGATCGTTCGCGCGAGCCTCCGCGAGGGTGCGGCGTCGGAGGATGGGGAGTTGTTCAGCGCGCACTGGTCCTACTCCGCACCGCGGCGCGCCGAGATCCCGATCATGCTGGCAGCGCTCGGTCCGAAGATGCTCGAGCTTGCGGGCGAGGTCTCCGACGGCGTCGTGCTGTGGATGTGCTCGCCCAGCTACATCAAGGAGTCCGTCTTGCCGCATGTCAAAGCGGGCCGGGAAAAGGCCGGCAAGACGATGGAGGGATTCGAGATCGTCGCCGCCGTGCCTGTATGCGTGACGAGCGATCGCGCCGCCGGCCTCGATGTGTTCCGGCGAACGGTCGAGCGCTACGCAAGCCTTCCGTTCTATCGAAACATGATGGAGGCGAGCGGCTTCAAGGAGCAGCTCGCCGCGGACAGCATCAGCGACGCCATGCTCGATGAGCTCGGCGGGGTGGGCGATGAAGCCCGCGTGCGCGACGCGGTGGGACGCTATCGCGCCGCCGGGACGACACTGCCGTGTGTCGGGCCGTTTGGCGGACACCCCGGGGCCGGCGGATACGCGGCGACGCTCGAGGCGGCCGCCAGCTCTTAGCAGCTGGGCAGGCTGTCAGGCCAGCCGGGCTATCGAGTCCTCGACGAGCTGCCGCGACGTCGTCCACTCCCGCCGCACCGCCGCGTCCTCAGCTCGGTCGAGCATCTTCACCACGTCGGCCCAGCGGTCCTGGTCCCGCTCGTGCAGGCCGGCCTTGACCTGGCCGATCGTTTGAGTGGCGAAGAGCAGCCCGCCGCCCGGGTTGTCGAGGATCGAGCGCGCGATCTCGAGCTGCGCCCGCGCCCATCCGACGATCCGGTCGCCGGGGTGGGTGTCGAGCTCTTTCGGCCTGAGGACGTCCATGTGACGACTATTTTCCGGCAAGGCCCGAAAGCGCATCGCCGGTGAGTCGGTAAACGGTCCAGTCCGAGTTCGGACGCGCACCCAGACGCTCATAGAACCCGATCGCGTCCTTGTTCCAATCGAGCACGGCCCACTCGAGGCGCCCGCATTCGCGCTCGACCGCGATCGCGGCGAGCCTCGCGAGCAGCGCGCGCCCAATCCCCTTGCCGCGCTGGGACTCGTCCACAAAGAGGTCCTCGAGGTAGATCCCGGGCCTGGCCAGGAATGTCGAGTAGTTGTGGAAGAACAGGGCGAAGCCGACCGCCTGGCCGCCGTCCTCCGCAATGAGCGTCTCGGCGTACGGGTGCGGGCCGAACAGGGTGAGCTCCAGGCGCTCCGGAGTCATCGACACCTCGTGCTCGAGCCGCTCGTACCGCGCTAGGCCGCGGATCAGCTCGGCGATAGTCGCGACGTCCGCGCGCTCCCCAACGCGAATCGAAACGCTCAACGTTTCGCCGCCGCGGGCCGGTCCCTGAGCCTGAACACGAGGCGCATCGCACCCTCTGTGTCGGAGAAGCTCGCGATCTTGTTGTCGACCAGGCCGGCTGCCAGGCCGGCCTCGATCACGTCGGTGTCGCGGACGGCAGCGCCGGCACCTTTCTTCCGCACCACCCAGATCGCTCCAGAAGGTTCGATCCACGATTTCATGCTCTTGATCTTGGCGAGATCTGCAGGCGTGGAGACGCGAAGGAAGACGAGATCGCATGGTGCAGAAGGCCTGCCGTGCCCGATGTCCTGCGTGCGCGTGCGCAGCTCACGTTGGAACCAATCGTCATCGACACCCGCAAGAGCGACCTTCATGCCCGGCTTCACACCCAGCTTGTCGAGGAGCGGCCGGTTGGAGTAGAGATCGGAGCTCACGGAGGGTTCTCGGTTCCTCCAGCGCCGCGGACCGCGCCGAAGACGATCACGCCCAGGAGCCAGCCGGCGTAGGCGCCCGCCGCGCCGAGGACGATCACCGGAACCAGGTTCGTGACGCGGTCGTCGAGGATCAGCCCAAGGACGACAAATCCAGCAAACACGAGAGCGCCCGCGACGCCCCCCGCGACCGCGCCCGCGAGGGATCTCGAATTCACTTACGTGGGGTTCTCAGACTTCGACCACCTGGAGGTCTCTCGCGGCGCCCTTCACCGTGCCCGAGTAGAGGTGGTTGAACAGAAAGCGCGTGGTGGGATGGCGCTTCTTCAGTGCCGCGGCGGCCTCCCAGCTCATGTGGCTGAAGATGTCGCCCGGGCCTGTGGCCTCGATGATGGCCACGTCAGCGCCGTCGACGAGGCGGTCGAGCGGCGCCGTCGGCTCGGTGTCGCCGCTGTACGCGAGAACCTTGTCGCCGAAATGGATTCGATAGCCGTTGGCACCTGAGGTGCCGTGGTCAAGCTTGACCGTCTCGTACTGGTAGCCGCCCGCCTGGCCGCGCGGGCGCGCGACCACATAGCGCGCTTTGAAGCGGGGCAGCATCACAGTCTTCCAATCGGCCCCCCAGCTGATCTCGAGCAGCGCCGCCATCCGCTCTTCGATGCCCTCGGGTCCGACGAAGGTCAGCATTTTGGGCTTGTCGATGAAGATCCGGTGCAGGACGAACGTCGGCAGGCCGAGGGTGTGGTCACCGTGGAAGTGCGTCAGGAAGACGACCTCGACGTCACGCGGCTCCAGGCCGAGCCGTCCCATGTGCGGCAGCAGCGGCGCCCCCCCGTCGAGCAGCACCTTGCCGTCGACGACTACCGCGCCGTTATATCGCTCCGTCGAGAACGCAGACCCCGTGCCGAGGAATGCAAGTTTCAGGCGACGGTCACCGCGCCGTTCAGATAGACGTCCTGGATCGCGTGCAGCAGCTCGACGCCTTCTTTCATCGGGCGCTGGAACGACTTGCGCCCGCTGATCAGGCCCATGCCGCCCGCCCGCTTGTTGATCACCGCGGTGCGCACGGCCTCCTTAAGGTCGCCGGCGCCGTGCGACTCACCACCGGAGTTGATCAACCCGGCGCGGCCCATGAAGCTGTTCACCACCTGGTAACGAGTGAGGTCGATGGGGTGGTCGGTCGTGAGCTTGTCGTAGACGATCGGCGAGGTCTTTGAGAACTTGATCATCTCGAAGCCGCGGTTCGTGGTGGGGAGCTTCTGCTTGATGATGTCGGCCTCGATCGTGACACCGAGGTGGTTGGCCTGGCCGGTGAGGTCGGCGGCGGTCTCGTAGTTCACGCCGTCCTTGGTGAAAGCCGAGTTGCGGACGTAGCACCACAACACCGTCGCCATCCCGAGCTCGTGCGCCTCATGGAACGCTCGGGAGACCTCGATCAGCTGCCGGTCCGACTCTTCAGAGCCCCAGTAGATGGTCGCGCCGACCGCGACGGCGCCCATCTCCCAGGCCTCCTTCACCGTCCCGAAGAACACCTGGTCGTACTTGGTCGGGAAGGTGAGCAGCTCGTTGTGGTTGAGCTTGCAGATGAACGGGATGCGGTGCGCGTAGCGCCGCGCCACCGAGCCAAGGACGCCGAAGGTGGAGGCCACCGCGTTGCAGCCGCCCTCCACGGCGAGCTCGATGATCTTCTCGGGGTCGAAGTAGACCGGGTTCGGCGCGAAGGACGCTCCAGCGGTGTGCTCTATGCCCTGGTCGACCGGCAGGATCGAGAGGTAGCCCGTGCCCGAAAGCCGGCCGTGGTCGAACATAGATTCGAGGCTGCGCAGTACCCTGGTCGGCCGGTCGCTGTCCTTCCAGACCCTGCTGACGAAGTCGGCGCCTGGCAGGTGAAGCTGGTCCTTCGCCACCGTCTGGCACTTGTGCCCGAGGAGGTCCGCCGCCTCCTCGCCGAGGATCTCCTCGATCTTGGTCGTCGTTCCCCGCGTAGCAGTAGCCATCAGTCCCTCTTACACATTTGATTACGCGGCGTACGGGATCGGAGTCTCGCACGCGTCACTCTATAGTGCAACGAATGACCGAGCGGGCCAGCGACCTCCTTGGTGAGCTGTCCGACCGCCTCACGGGCGACCTTGGGGATACCGGTCCCGCGACGGCCGAAATTCTTCGGAACAGCGTCCCCCAGCTGACCGCCGCCTCGGCGGACGGCTTCCCGGAGATGCCCATCCACAGCTCGGCGGCCTTCCTCTCGGTGCTCTTCAAATCCCTCCGGATTGGCACCGAGGTCCCGTGGCCGGACTACTACTTCATGGCCCGTGAGGCATCCAGGCGCTACGCCGAGAAGGGGATTCCCCTCGAAGCGCTGATGGAGGCGATGGCGATCTTCCGGCGGTCGGTGATCGCCCGGGTCACTGAGGAGATGGGCGCGAGCCCTTACGCAGACGAGGTCGTGCTGCTCGCCCAGAGCCGGCTCGGCGACGTGCTCGAGCACCTGAACTCCAGCTTCATCCGTGGCTATCTCGATTACACCGAAGCGCGTCACCAGGCGCGCCAGACGGAGCTGCACGGCCTGTACCACATCGCCAGTGCGCTCGGCCGCTCGCTGGACGTCACGGAGATCGCGGAGGTGGGCCTGTCAGAGACCCTGAAGGTGCTGAACCTCCAGGCCGGGGCGGCCTGGGTGCGTGAGGGTGCGCGCCTGAAGCTGGCCAAGACGATCGGTCTGGAACCTGGGCAGGAGGTCGAGTTCGCGGTGACCGGGCGGCCGGGGCCGCTGAAGGTGATGGAGATCGGCACCGGGCTCGCTGAGTCGCGAGTCGATCGCGTGGCCGGCGAGTGGAGCGCCATCCGCGCCGAGCTGCGCACCAAGGGCGTACTGCTGGGCGCGATGACCGTCGCCACGCGCCTGCCCCGGACTTTTGAGCCGAGCGACCTGCAGTTCGTCGCCGCGGTCGCGGACCAGATCGCGGTCGCGCTGGACCGCGCGCGCCAGCACACCAAGGAGGCGCGCACCGACTACCTGACCGGCCTCGCCAACCGCCCTGAGTTCGAGCGCGCGATCGACCGCGCAGTGGCGGCCTCCGAGCGCCACAAGCGCAAGCTCGCGCTGATGATGATCGACCTCGACAATCTCAAGCACATAAATGACGAGCACGGCCACCACGTGGGGGACGAGGCGATCCGCGTGCTGGCCCACGAGCTGCAGCGCGCCGTTCGCGCGACCGACACCTGCGGCCGGCTGGGCGGTGACGAGTTCGGTGTGGCGATGCCCGACGCCGACGAGCACCACGCTTCAGAGGTGGCCGCGCGCGTGCGTCACAGCCTCGAGCACCTGAATCGCGAGGCAAAGCTGCCCGTGCGGGTGGAGTTCAGCATCGGCATCGCGGCGTGGAAGCCCGGCATGGACTGGCAGGCGATGTACGTGCAGGCGGACAAGGAGCTGTACGCGGACAAGCGCCGGCGCCGGCTGCCGAGGCGCCCGCCGCCCGACGACCGTAGCTGAGGCGCGGCGCAGGCCGTCGGGGACGGTCCTGGACGCCGATTTCTTCGCCCGTGACACCGTCACGGTCGCGCGCGACGTCCTGGGCAAGATCCTCGTGCGCAAGCTGCACGGAATGGAGGTGTGGGGCCGGCTCGTCGAGGTCGAGGCCTATCTAGGCCCGGATGATCGTTGCGCCCACTCGTACGGCGGCCATCGAACGCCGCGCAACGAGGTGATGTACGGCGAGGCGGGCCACGCGTACGTGTACTTCACGTACGGCATGCATCACTGCCTGAACTTCGTGACCCGCGAGCCGGGAGTGCCCCAGGCAGTGCTGGTGCGCGCACTGGAGCCCGGACCTGGCGTGGATCGCTGCGGCGGCCCGGGTCTGGTCTGCCGCTCTCTCGAGATAGACCGCGCGCTCAATGGCGCCGCGCTCAAGCCGCCGGCGCTCTATCTGATCGACGACGGCTTCAAGGCAGGGCCGATCTATGTGACGCCGCGCGTCGGGGTCGGCTCCGGCGAGTGGTCGGACAGGCCGCTCCGGTTCTGCCTCGACTCGCCCTACCTGTCGCGACCGATTCCTAAAGCCCTGAAGCTTTAGGGCCAGTCACCCGGCCGCGGGTCGAGGTGATCCTTCTCGCGCCAGTCGGCACGGATGGGCGCGAACACATCAGTTACGGTCGCGCCCTCTGGACCGGCCGCCGCGCCGTGCTCGACATTGCTGGGAATCGTGTACGTGTCGCCGGGGTGCAGCTCCAGGACCTCATCGCCGATGCGCATCGTCATCGTGCCCTTGATCACGAATCCAAGCTGCTCGTTCTCGTGCTTGTGCTCGGAGACCACTGCGTTGGGCTCGAGGTCGACGACCGCCATAGTCATGCGCTCGCCGTAGACCGCTCGCGCGGCCACGCCATCGGCGAGCACAACCGGACGAAGGTTCTGCAGGGGCTGAAAGGTGCTCATTCGATGACCCGGTCGATGATCGTCGCCGTTCCCAGCCCGCCGCCGCAGCACATCGTCTCGAGGCCGTATCGACCGTCGCGGCGCTCGAGCTCGTGGAGCAGCCGCGTCATGAGGACCGCGCCCGACGCTCCGAGCGGGTGCCCGACCGCGATTGCGCCGCCGTTGACATTGGTCTTGCTCAGGTCGGCGCCCGTCTCCTTCTGCCAGGCGAGCACGACGGACGCGAACGCCTCGTTGACCTCGAACAGGTCGATGCTCGAGAGCTCCAGGCCCGCCCGCTTCAGGACCGCGGCGGTCCCGGGGATGGGGCCTTCGAGCATGAGCACCGGGTCGGTGCCGACCACTGCCTGCGCCCGGATGCGCGCGCGAGGTTTCACGCCCAGCTGCTTCGCCTTCTCGAGAGACATCAGCAGAACAGCGGCAGCACCATCCGAGATCTGGCTCGAGTTCGCCGCCGTGATGGAGTGCTCGGGGTTGAAGGCAGGCTGCAGCGCGGCGGCAGCCTCGTAGCTGGCGTTGGCGCGAATCCCCTCATCCCTCTCGAAAAGATCGACGTGCCCGTTGCCTTCCACCGGAACCTCGACGGGCATGATCTGCGACTGGAGGTAGCCCTTGTCGGTTGCCTCATGCGCGCGGTGATGGCTCTGCACGCCGAACTCGTCCATCTCCTTGCGTGAAACCTTGTACTTGCGTGCGATGAGCTCGGCCGAGATGCCCTGCGGCACCAGGTCGTAGAGCTCCATCAGCTCTGGTGGAAACGGATGGCCCGGTTGCGCCGCGTTGGAACCCATCGGCACACGAGTCATCGACTCGACGCCGCCCGCGATGGTCACGTCGCACACGCCCGCCTGGATGAGGTTCGCCGCGAAATGGATCGCCTGCTGGCTCGATCCGCACTGGCGATCGACAGTCGTCGCCGGCGTCGTCACCGGAAAGCCTGCGGTGAGCCACGCGTTGCGTCCGACGTTCAAGCTCTGCTCGCCGGCCTGGCTGACGCAGCCGAACACGACGTCGTCTACCTGCTGCGGCTCGATGCCCGCGCGGCGGATCAATTCTTTCAGGACCAGTGATCCGAGGACGACCGGGTGGAGATCCTTGAGCTTGCCGTTCCGCCGGCCGATGGGTGTGCGGACGGCTTCGACGATGACGGCTTCACGCATGGCGGGTC
>Ga0075436_100003563_pt1 | contig 10679 bp, 9 predicted proteins | sample RhiMethybrSRZTD5_FD_75303 | JGI IMG/M metagenome (GOLD analysis project Ga0075436, IMG submission 75303) | Populus rhizosphere microbial communities from Tennessee, USA - Rhizosphere MetaG P. TD hybrid SRZTD5 | ecosystem: Host-associated > Plants > Roots > Rhizosphere > Soil | place: USA... | reverse complement strand
GAGCAGGCGCCCGCGGCCTACACGAGCTGGAAACGCAAGGAGCTCGTCATGGCGCCGAACACGACGCGCGCCGAAGGACTCGCCACCGCGACTCCGTTTGCGCTGCCGCAGGTCATCATGCAGCGGCTCCTCGACGACTTCGTGCTGGTGTCGGACGACGAGATCGATGCCGCCACGGCCACGATGATCGAAAAGACCCGCACTCTCGTGGAGGGTGCCGGAGCCTCCGCGCTGGCCGGGGCTGTGCGGATCAAGGATCGGCTGAGGGGCCGGCGGGTCGCTTTGATCTGCAGCGGCGGAAACATCAGCCCCTCGCAGCTGAGGTCGCTCTTCGGAGGCGCGCCGGCCTAGGCCTGGCCGAGCTCGCTCAGCAGCTCGGCGAGCGGAACCGCCTGCTCGATTGGCGTCGGGGGCAGGTGATACTCGGCGGGGGTCTCTGACAGCGAGATCGGGTTGCGGACCTGGCGCCATCGCCGTCCGGCTGAGTCCTCCATCTCGATCGCCGGAGCGAGTCCCAGTGCGGTGGCAAGCCCGATCGCCTCGTCGACGCGGTTGACGACGCCGCACGGCACGCCGCGGCGGGTCAGCCGCACGACCCATTCGGCCGCGGGCGCGCTGCTGAGAGCCGCCGTGATGCGCTCGATCAAGGCCTGACGGTTCTCGACCCTCGAAGCATTGGTGCGAAACCTCGGATCCGCGGAGATCTCATCGATCCCGACCTCGGCGCAGAAGGTTGCGAACTGCACGTCGTTGCCGATGGCCAGCGCCAGCGGGCGGTCTTGCGCATCGACCAGCTCGTACGGCGCAAGGCTCGGGTGGAGGTTGCCCATACGCACCGGCACCGCACCGGTGTTGAGGTAAGCCGATGCCTGGTTGACGAGCCCGCTCAGGATCGAGCTGAGCAGGTTCACCTCGACGTGCTGGCCCTTGCCGGTTGCGTCCCGGTGGCGCAGCGCCGCGAGGATGCCGACGAGCGCGTGGAGCCCGGTGAGCACGTCGACGATCGCGACTCCGACGCGCAGCGGTTCGCCGTCCGCCTCTCCCGTGACGCTCATGAGGCCGCCCATCGCCTGCAGGAGAAAGTCGTACCCCGGCATGTCCTTTCCGGCGCCGGGCCCGAAGCCGCTGATGGAGCAGTAGACGAGGTCCGGCTTCCGGCCCAGCAGGTCCGCGGAGCCGAGGCCCATTCGATCGAGGGTGCCCGCCCGGAAGTTCTCGACCACGACGTCGGCGCGCAGGCAGAGCTCGAGCGCGGACGCCCGCCCGGCTTCGGAGCCCAGGTCGCAGACCGCAACTCGCTTGTTTCGGTTGATCGCCTGGTAGTAGGTGCTCACGCCGTTCGACCAGGGAGGCGCCCAGCCGCGGCTCTCGTCGCCGCCGCCAGGCCGCTCGACCTTGACCACGGTCGCGCCGAGGTCGCCGAGGAACATCGTCGCGTACGGTCCCGCGAGCGCGCGGCTGAAGTCGGCGACCAGGAGGCCCTTCAGCGGCGGTGACGTGGTCAAACGCTCAGGTGGGGCGGGTCGCCTTCTCGAGCCGCTTGGCGATTGACTGGGCGAGCTCCTTGACGGTCACTTCCGCGATCGAATGTAGCACCGCCTCGTTGAGGTCCTCGCCGACCCGCCCGAGTGGCGGCTCGTAGACGCCGCTCACCATGAGCTTGGTGACTCCGTTCCCCTGCGGAGAAAGCGAGACCTTGCCCTCCATGGTGGGAAAGAGCCGCTGCGGAAAAGTCGCCTTCCAGTTGACTCGAACCACGGCCCACGTGGACGTCTTGACCGCGTCGCCGAATTCGACGGCGACGCGTTTGCGGATGGGAATCCCAACGACGTGGATGCCGACGCTGCGGGGAAACCACTCGCCGGGCGCGTCGATGAGCCGCGAGCTGAGCTGGTCGAACGGACGCGTGATCCGGACCGCATGGCCGAAATGAACGAGCCGCTTGCCGCTCCGTGCGATGTCCTGGATCGAATGCACGCTTGCCGCGCGTCGTGACGGGGCCACCGCGAGCCGCAGCTTAGCGCCTTGGCAAGAGGTTCGAATCTGCAAATAGAATCCGCCCGTGCACGGTGTGATCGCGCGGGTGCGGGAGGCGATCGTCGCGCGCCGCGTTTCGGCGCAAGAGATGACGCAGGCCGTCCTCGATCGAATCGGTCAGAGGGACCCGGCGCTCAACGCGGTGCTGGGTCCTGGTCATGAGGAGGCGCTTGACGACGCACGTGACCTCGACCGGCGGCTCGCGGGCGGAGAACCCGCGGGTCCACTGGCCGGTGTGCCGGTGCTCGTGAAGGACCTCGAGGACGTGAAGGGCATGCGCACCACGCAGGGATCCGTGCTGTTCATGGACGCTCCGCCCGCCGCGGCTGACGGGCTCGTGCCGGCTCGGCTGAGGGCGGCGGGCGCCATCATCGCGGGCAAGACGAACCTGCCGGAGTTTGCGTGCGAGGGCTACACGGCGAACCTGCTTTGGGGCATCACCCGCAACCCATGGGCGCTCGAGTGGAGCCCTGGTGGCTCGAGTGGCGGCTCGGCGGCGGCGCTTGCGGCCGGGCTGGTGCCGATCGCGACTGCCACCGACGGAGGCGGCTCGATCCGCATACCGGCGGCGTTCTGCGGGCTGGTCGGGCTGAAGCCGAGCAACGGCGTGGTCGCCCGCCGGCCGATTCCCGCCTGGATCGATTACTCGACCGACGGCCCGTTCGCGACGACGGTCGAGGATTTGCGGCTGCTCATGGCCCTGGAATCCGGCCCGGAGCCTGGCGACCCCAACGCGCCGCCGCTCATCCAGGCTTCGCCGCTGCCCGCACGGCTTCGACTGCTGGCCGCGCCGCGACTCGAGGCGGGGCCTGCTCTCGACGCGTCCTTGACCGCGACGTTTGAGGCGTCGTTGGCCTCGGCGTCGTTGGCCTTCGGGGTCGAGGTGGAGCGCGTCGACGCGTCGACCCTGCAAGCGCCGGGGTCGGCGGGCGACGACTGGTTCGTTGTGTGCTCGACCGAGCACGTCCACCACCTCGGCCGCTCCTTCGTGGCGGCAAACCTGGACCGGATGCATCCCTCGGCCAGGGCGTTTATGGAATTCGGGCTCGAGGTCTCGGTCGACGACTACCTCTCCGCTCGCCGCAGGCGCTTCGAGTACGTGCGAGCCCTGGACGAGATGCTCGGGGATGACGGCGTCCTTCTGACGCCGACGGTCGCGGCCGCCGGATTCCTCGCGGACGGCCGGCTCTCGCCGCAGGACGAGCCCTGGTCAGTGCCGGGGCACGTGTACAACACCGGTCTTGCCAACATGACGGGCAACCCCGCGCTGTCGGTGCCCGCCGGCGTCAGCGCGAACGGGGTTCCGTTCGGGCTGCAGATCATCGGCCCGCGATTCCGCGACTCCTGGCTGCTCGAGCTGGCTGCGCGGTTCGAAGAGCGGCAGCCGTGGCCGCGAACGGCACCCGGCTACGACTCCTTCGACTCCGGGCTGTAAGGCCCGACTGCTACTCCGGCGGCTCCTCGGGTCCGTGGACCCGGTTTGACCACATGAGCTGCACCGGCACGGTGCCGCTTCCGGCGGCGAGCTTGATCTCCTTGAAGACGAGGCTGAGGTCCCCGCCGGCCTCGAAGACAGGCTCGTCGCCGATCTCCGCGCCCTGGGCTGAGGTCCAGCCCAGGAAATGCTCCGCGTTCGGGTCGTTGCCGGCCGCGATCGCGTCGTCGACGTCGGCGTCGGTCCTGACCTCGTTCAGCTCGTGGTAGAAGGTCGCGACCACGTTCTTCCACGGCTGGTCGAACGCGACGATGCCGTTGATGCCGCCGTCACTGAGGATCTGCGAGTAGACGCCGACCGCGTAGTACGCGGTCTTGCCGCCCGCATGGACCGAGCCGTGGTACCCGCCCAGACCGTGGAGCGAATCCGTCGCGTCAGGTTCGAGGCCCAGCAGGTTCTGCGGCCCAGAGCTGTCGACCAGGACCGTGCCCGGCGGCAGGAGCAGGTCGACCACGCAGGTCGGCAGGTCAAGGCCGTCGAGCATCCCGTTGGACAGAAGCGTGTCGATCACCTCGCCGACCGACCTCTGATCGAAACGCGCCGCGACAGTGATATCGAGGGCCTTCGAAGCGAGGGCCGTCGAGATCGGAGCTTGCCCGCCGAAGTACTGCGCCAGGATCGCGTTCAACCCTGCGTCGCTCATGGCCGCGCCCAGCGCCGTATCGATGGATTGCCGGTCGGACGCGGCCCAGCCGCTGCCGAGAAAGACGTTGAGGAAGCTCAACGAGGGCATCGTCTTCCCGCCGTGGAACTGAAGGTCGTCCGCCGGGTTCGGCGCGATCCCGGGCGCCAGGATCTGCGGCCGGCCCAGCGCCTCCAGATATGCGGCGCAGGCGGTGGTGTTGGGCGCCACGGCAACGTTCAGCACCTGCGCGGTCTGCGCTTTGGGAGGCTTCGCGTAGACCGTTCCGTCAGTCGGCGCCGGGATCTGTTTGCCGCCATTGGCGATCAGCGGCGGCATGGCGATGTTGATGGGGCCGGTCCAGGGATGCGTGACCCTCGCCGGCCGTTTTGATGGCGGGGCGGGCTGGGCGATCTCAGCTCCGAAGGCCGGGGGCTGCGGCCGGTTCTTCACCGATACCGGGCCGGCAAGCGAAGGCGCGCTGTCGACCCTTGCGACCCCGAAAGGCGGAAGGCCGAGCAGGTCGATGATCGTCCTGGGCACGCTGGCGTGCGAATGCCACTCCGACTCGACCCCCTGTGCGACCTGGCCGCCGAACATGAGCAGAGGGATGCGGGAGCCGCCGATCGCCTGAAAGCCATACGGGTGCAGCGCGTCGGGGACCAGCTCGGAGGCGGGGGTCTCGAGGTGATCCGCGTAGCCGCCCCAGTCGTCCCACGTGAGGATGAAGACGGTGTCCTCCCAGTGCCCGCTCTTCACGACGGCGTCGACGCGCCGCCACGTCAGCTGCTCGCCCGCGGTCACGTAGCCGGGGTTTGATTGGGCCGGGGGGTGCTCGTCGAATCCGGCCGGGCTCCACACGTAGCAGAGCCTGGGCAAGATGTCCTGCGCGGCCATCGTGAAGAAGTCATCCGGCGCATGGATCGATGGCGCGTTCACGAGCTCGTCGAAGCACGCGGTCGGGTACCTGCTGTCGTCGGGAAACGCCGCCCACGGCACGCCGTTCCGCTCGGCGTGCTTGAAGATGGTCGGCAGGTCCCAGCTCCGAGGCGCGCTGAAGTAGTTGCGGAGGGTTGGCGTCTGGCCGCCGACCAGCATCATGTGGCCCGAGGTCGAGTTGCTGCCAAGACCGAAGTGGTGATCGCAGAAGGTGAAGGTCTTGGCGAGCCAGCTGTAGTACGGGATCACCGTGTCGTTGTCGATCGGCGAGCGGACCGCGGGATAGTCGCCCTGCCTGTAATGCACCCACGCGCTCCGGTCGTGCGGCTGATCGTGGTCGGGAGGGGACGCCAGCAGGCGGCCGCGGTTCTCGACATCGGCGCCCCACAGCGAGAGGGTTGGGAAGTAGAAGTCGGTGGTCTTGTTCTCCTGGATGAGAACGACGATCCGAAGGTCCCTTGCTGTCTCCATGCCCAACGCTTTCACGTTAGAGCGGCCGCCTCAGGCGGCGTGTCTCCACCGGGTGTCAAACCCTCCGCGCGATCGACTGGGCCACGATCTTCTCGATCTGGCCGAGGTGCGCATCGTCGTGCGACAGCCCGGAGATGAACTTTCCGATGGCGTTCACAGGTGGGAAGCCTTCAGGCGAGGAGTAGAAGACGTCGAGGTGCGGCTCGGCGGGCCACGCGTCGAGCATGGCCAGGCGCATCCGTCGGCTCTCCTGGATTCGCCGCCTGAGGAATTCGGCGGTGTTCGCCTGATCCCATGGCACCTCGTAACGCGAGCGGCCCTTGACCTGGAGGCCGCGAGCGAGGGTCAGCGCGAGCGCGGCCTCCTCCTCGGATGACGCTGTCGAGTGGACGATCACGTGGCCCAGCGTCCATGCAAGGTTCACGTCCTCCGGTCGGGCCGCCCACCGGTCATACGCGTCCGGGTCGTCCGGTACAAACCGAGACGCCTCGTCGTCGATGCCCTCGATAAGCTGCAGCTGGCGGTCGCACATCTCTTCGGTGAGGCGCGCAAGGTCATCCTTCGTCAGGCCCGCGGCCAGCTCCTGGATGGTCTTCTCCCTGCGCCTGACGGGCGTGAAGTCAAGCATCGTCATCCCCCGAGATCCGGCCGTGTGTCGCCGATAATGTCGCGATGGCGGGTGAGCCGATCACTCTCGATGCAGTCGACCGAAAGATGATCGCCCTGCTGCAGAAGGACGGCCGCATCACCACGCAGGCGCTGGCCCGCGCGGTCGGAGTGAGCGACGTCACCGCCCGGCGCAAGCTGCGCCGGCTCCTGGGAGAGGGCGTCGTCCAGATCGTCGCGGGAGTCGACCCCTTCCAGATCGGGTACGAGTCGCCCGTGATCATCGGCCTGAAGGTCGACCGCGCCCGTGTCGACGAGATCGCGGAGAAGCTCTGCCGCCACCCGTCGATCCGATACGTCGGTGCGGCGACCGGCAGCTCCGATCTGATCATCGAGGTCGTCTCCGCCTCGAACCATGAGCTGGCCGAGTTCTTGCTCGGCTACCTCTCGACCATCCCAGGGATCTACGAGACCGAGACCTCACTCGTGTTGCGGATCTACAAGCAGAGCTGGGACTGGGGAGTGCGAGGAGTCGACGGCGACGGCGCGGGGGACGGCGCGGGCCGCCGCCGCAGTCGCTCCCGGCAGATGGTCGTGGACTCACCAAAACGATCGAGGTCTAAGGCCGCCCGCCGAGGCTAGAGGAGCTCGGTCCGGATCGCCGTCACCAGCTTCTTCACCGCGGCGTCGATCAGCAGCCGGCCGGTCGCCTCGTTGGCCTCCGACGGATGCCACAGCACGCCGCTCTTCGGGATGAAATCGTCCGGCGCCGGCACGACATCCCAGCCGGGGTGCCGCTTGGCCTCGTCGTCGACGATCTTGTCGCGTCTCACAAGCTCCGGCCTGATCACGTACATCATCGACGTCTCCATGATCGAGGCATGCTCGACGTCCCAACCGGGGAAGCCCTTCGGGAAGATCTCCTCGAGCTCCTTGGCAGAAAACTCGGGCATCGGGTTCTCGACGATCAGGATTCTGACGTTCGGGTATTTCGAGTGCGTCAGGTCCGCGGCCTCCCACAGGTAGCCCGCGTTCTCGTAGTGCCAGTTCTGGATGCAGATTCGCTCGAAGCCATGCTTCGCAAGGGCGGAGGTGACCTCGTGAATCGTCGCGATCAGCGTCGTGCCGCGAAGGGACAGCGTGCCCTTGAACGTCTCGCCGCCGCCGCTCAACGCCCTCGACATGGCACCGAAGCGGATCGGCGGAGCCACCACGATGGGCACCTGCTTCGCGGCTTCGACTGCGATCGCCTGCGGGAGGACGCAGTCCGTGTTGAGCGGGAGGTGCGGTCCATGCTGCTCGGTGGATCCGACGGCGATGACGACGGGGCGCTTGTCCTTGATCGCCTCCGCAACCTCGGGCCAGGTCATCTCTTCCAGAAGCGGGTTTCCGACAGCCATGGGCGCCCTCCCTCATGCACGGTGTCGCGGCGGCGATAGACCGCGGAGAGTCTAGTGTAGGCGGGTCCCAGTTTCGAAAACCGATACTATTCAGCCCCGCAGGTATCGGCTATAGTGACCCTCGGGGCATTCCGACTCCGCCGTTGGGAAAGGAGATGGCATCCATGCAGCAGGACCGGCTAAACCTGCCGTTCACCGGCATCGCAACCTTCGCCAAAGTTCCGTACCACGCGGACCTGAGCACGCTCGACGCCGACGTCGCGATCGTCGGCGCGCCATACGACCTCGGCACGCAGGTCCGCTCCGGCGCACGGTACGGCCCGCGCGGAATCCGCAACGCCTCGGTGATCTACGGCCTGCGCACCCCGAAGTACTACGACGCGGAGTTCGATGAGATCTTCCTCGACGGCGTGCGCATCGTCGACGTCGGCGACGCCGACATGATCCACGGCCGGCCTGACGCGTGCCTCGCGAACATCGAGGCGACGACGGCGGCGATCCTGGCGCGCGGCGCGCTGCCCGTCACCCTCGGCGGCGACCACTCGGTCCCGATTCCGATCATGCGCGCGTTCAAGGACAAGGGCCCGATCTTCGTCGTGCAGATCGACGCTCATCTCGATTTCGTCAACGAGAGGTTCGGTGTGCGCGAAGGCCACGGCAACGTGATGCGCCGCATCACCGAGATGAAGCATGTCTCGGGCATCGCGCAGATCGGCATCCGCGGACCGGGCTCCAGCGACCCATCCGACTTCGAGGACGCGCGCAAGTACGGCAGCATCATCATCGGCCCGCGCGAGTTCCGCCGAGTCGGCCTGCAGGCCGTCCTGGACCGGATCCCGAACTCGCCGAACTTCTACGTGACCATGGACTGCGACGGGTTCGACCCCGCCCTGATGCCGGGCACCGGTTCGCCCTCGCCGGGCGGCTTCTCGTACCACGAGGTGGTCGATTTCCTGCGCGGCATCGCGACCAAGGGCAACGTGATCGGTCTCGACTTCGTCGAGGTCGCGCCGATGTACGACCCGACCGAGGTCACCCAGCAGACCACGGCGCGCGTGATCCTCGACTTCCTCGGGGCGATCTTCAAGGAGCGCGAGAAAGCGGGCAAGAGCGACGGCCACAGGGCCGCCGCGCGCGCGTAGCCGAAACGCGGTCAAGCAGGCGGTGACGGCGCTGGCCGGTCCGGCGCTTGACGATCACCGCCTGCTCGCTTTCCTGCAGGACATCGTCCGCATCGACAGCACTACGGAGCACGAGGACGCGGCCGTCGCGCGGATCGCGGACGAGATGACGCGGCTGGGCTTCGACGAGTCGGTGGTGGACGGGGCAGGAAACGCCGTCGGCCGGATCGGCAGCGGGTCGCCTGTCCTTCTCATCGACTGCCACGTGGACACGATCCCGGTCCACTCGGAGAAGGCCTGGAAGCATCCGCCCTTCGCCGCGGAGCTCGACGGCGACCGCCTCTACGGGCTTGGCGTGTGCGACATGAAGGCCTCAGCGGCGGCCGCCGTCTACGGCGTCGCGCGCCTGAAACACCAGGGGGCACTGACCCGCGGCACCGTCTATGTCGTCTCCTCGATCTGCGAGGAGATGATGGAGGGCGCCGCGCTTGCGCCGACGGTCGAGCGCTGCGCGCCGGACCTCGTCATCATCGGCGAGCCGAGCGACCTGAAGCTCTGCGTCGGGCAGCGGGGCCGGGCCAAGATGGAGGTCGTCGTCAGCGGCCGCTCGTCGCACGCCGGCCATCCGGAGGTCGGGCTCAACGCCGCGGAGCTGATGGCGGAATACATCGGCGCCGCGGCCGCGCTGCGCCATCCGCGTGACGAGAAGCTCGGCCCGCGAATCCTCACCTGCATCGATGTCCACTCCGAGCCGTATCCGAGCGTCTCGCAGGTCCCCAACACCTGCGTCGCTCGGTTCGACTGCCGCTTCGGGCGCGGCGAGACCCAGGATTCGCTGCTCGAGATGCTGCGAAGCCTCGGCTCCGTGTGGGACCGGCGCAGCGAGAAGCCTGGCCTCGACTGCCACCCCTACCTGACCGAGTTCGTCGCCCACGGCGTCAAGTTCGCCGAGCCGGAGTTCGCGGCTGCCTGGTACACCGAACCCGGCTCTGAAATCGTCACCAGGAGCCTTGCCGGGTTGAGGGACGCGGGCATCGAGCCGGTGATGTCGACCTACGGCTTCTGCACCAACGGAAGCCTCACCGCCGGGATCAAGGGCATCCCCACGGTTGGCTTCGGAATCGGCAAGGAGGAGGTGGCTCACACTGTCGACGAATGGGTGAGCGTCGAGAACTTCTACCGCGGCACGCGCGGCTACACGGCCCTGGCGCAGCACCTGCTCGCGAGGTGACCGGCGCGGTCACAGTCGGAGACCACGCCCTCTCGCTCGACGAATACCGGCGGGTCACCGAGCTCGGAGTTCATGCGACGCTCGCGCCGGAGGCCGTCTCGAGGATGGAGCGCCACCGCGCCTCGCTGCTTCGCCAGCTGAAGGCCGGGACCCGGATGTACGGCGTGAACACCGGCTACGGCGCGGACAGCGTCACGACGCTCGCCCCGGACGAGATCAGGACCGTGCAGCGCAACACCATCCTGAGCCACGCCGTCGGAACCGGCGCTCTGGCCGGCCCCGAGATCGTGCGCGGCATGCTGCTGCTGAAGGCCAACGTGCTCGCGCAGGGCTTCTCCGGAGCACGGCCGCTCATCGCTACGCGGCTGCTCGACCTCTTGAACCACGACCTGCTGCCGGTCGTCCCCGAGCAGGGCTCGCTGGCGGCGAGCGGTGACCTCGTGCCCAGCGGGCACCTGGCGGCGCCCCTGCTCGGCGAGGCTGAGGTGATCGCGGGCGGGAAGCGGACGCCCTCGGCGCGAGCGCTCGCGGACTCACGCCTGGAGGCCGTCGAGCTGGAGGAGAAGGAGGGCCTCGCGCTCGTGAACGGCACGGCGTTCAGCGAGGCGCTGGCGCTGGCCGCCGTGCTCCGCGGCGAGCGGCTGCTGCGGGCCGCCGACATCGCCGCCGCGGCGACGCTGCAGGCGATGAAGGGGTTCATAGCGGCTTTCGAGCCCCGCGTCCTCGAGCCGCGACCGTTCAGCGGTGCGCTGCTCGT
>Ga0075436_100003557_pt1 | contig 10690 bp, 6 predicted proteins | sample RhiMethybrSRZTD5_FD_75303 | JGI IMG/M metagenome (GOLD analysis project Ga0075436, IMG submission 75303) | Populus rhizosphere microbial communities from Tennessee, USA - Rhizosphere MetaG P. TD hybrid SRZTD5 | ecosystem: Host-associated > Plants > Roots > Rhizosphere > Soil | place: USA... | reverse complement strand
ACGGTCAGCAGTCCAAGTTCGAGAAGATCGATCTCAGCCTCACGCGCCGCCCGGAAGGCGAGGTCGTGCTGCGCGTCGACTCCGACAACCCCGAGCGTCCCTGGGTCCTGCTCGCCGGCGTCAAGCCGCTCTCCGAAGGCCGCCGCGCGGTCAGCATCGAGGCGCGCAAGATCATGACGCGCGACCTCCTGCTGGCGCTGCGCGTCGATGACGGCCAGTTCGATGCCGACCTGCCGCTGTCGCTGAGCCTGCGCGCCGAGCTCGCGCGCGACGGCGTGCCTCAGATGGCGAACGGACAGGTGCTGCTCGGACCCGGCACCATCACCGACCCGAAGGATCCGGAGGCCCATCTCGCGATCGATCGTGCCGAGGTGAGTCTCGACTGGGACGCCGGGCGGCGGGCGCTCGCGGCTCCGTTCCAGATCATCTCCGGAGGCAACCGCATGACCCTGGTGGCCCGGGCCGAGGCGCCGGCCCAGGCGGGGGGCCCATGGCGGATAGGCCTCTCCGGCGGATCCATCGTGCTGGCGCCGCACGACGACGACGACGAGCAGCTCCTGCTCAACCGCATCGCGGTCCTCGGGCGCTACGATCCGGCGAAACGACGCCTCGACATCGAGCATACCGACATCGCCGGCAAGGGAGTCGCCATCGCGGCATCGGGATCGATCGATTTCTCCACAGGCGATCCGCACCTCGCGATCGGGGCGGTGGGCCGCAACATGACGGCGGCCGCGTTCAAGCAGATCTGGCCGGTGTTCGTGAACACGCCGGTGCGCAACTGGACGCTCCAGCATCTGCTGGGCGGGGCGATCGACCACATCGAGATCGCGACCAACGCCAACCTGTCGGCATTCAAGAAGGGCGGCCCGCCGGTGCCCGACGGAGGCCTGTCGATCGAGATCGTCAGCAACGGAACGCTCGTCCGCCCAGTCGATGCGCTGCCGCCCATCCGCGACGCCGACATCGTCACCCGCGTATCCGGCCGCAGCGTGACCATCAATCTCGGCCGCGGCGTGATCGATCTCCCGTCGGGGCGCAAGCTGACGATCGCAAACGGCGTGTTCGAGGTTCCCGACACCGAGATCAAGAAGCCGCCCGCGCGGGCGCGCATGCGGATCGAAGGGCCGGTCCCGGCCGCCGCGGAGCTCCTGGCGACCGACCGCCTGCGCGAGGCCTCGGGCGCGCCGCTCGACCCGGCCGGGAGCAAGGGCACGGTCACCGCCCAGGTGACGCTCGGGCTGCCGATCGACCCTGACATGCCCAAAGGCAGCATCAAATACGGCGTCATCGCCGACGTCGCCAATTTCTCGGTCGATCGCTTCATGACGACCCCGCGGGTCGACGCGCAGATGCTGCGCATCACCGCCGACAATGAAGGCTACGAGGCGCGCGGCGACGTGCGGATCGGCGGAATGCCCGCCACCATCGACTATCGCAAGCAGCGCGACGACAGCGAGGCGGAGCTCCGGATGCAGGCGGTGTTCGACGATGCCGCACGCAGCCGCTTCGGGTTCGACTTCAACGGAGCGCTCAAGGGGCCGGTGCCGATCCGGCTCGGCGGCCGCATTCCGGCATCCCCCGATCAGGACAGCCGCCTGGCCATCGAGGCCGACCTCACTCAGGTGAAAGTCGACAATCTCCTGCCCGGGTGGATCAAGGATCCGAGCAAGGCGGCGCGCGCCAGCTTCACCATGACGGCCCACAAGGGAGGCAACACCCACATCGACGACGTGGTGATCGAAGGGGCGGGGGTCTCGGTCAAGGGTTCGGTCGAGATCGACAGCAACAGCGAAGTGGTGGCGGCGAATTTCCCGACCTTCGCCATGGGCAACGACGACAAGGCGAGCCTCAAGGCGGATCGGCTGCCGGACGGGCCGTTGCGGGTCACGATGCGCGGCGACGTCTATGACGGACGCACCTTCATCAAGTCGGTGATGGGCGGCGCGTCCAATGACACGAAATCGCATCGCGGCATCGCCGATATCGATCTCGACGTGAAGATCGGCGCTGTCGCCGGCTTCCATGGCGAGGCCCTGCGCGCGCTCGATCTGCGGATGCAGAAGCGCAACGGCCTGATCAAGAGCTTCGCCATGAACGCCAAGCTCGGTGTGGATGCGACCCTGATCGGCGACCTGCGCGGACGCACTGGCGCCCGCCAGGTGCTCTACTTCGAGAGCGCCGATGCGGGCGCGCTGCTGCGCTTCACCGATACGTATTCGCGCATGGTGGGCGGACAGATCTGGGCCACGATGGACCCGCCGACGCCGAGCCAGGCGCCCCAGGAAGGGCTGCTCAACATCCGCGATTTCAGCGTGCGCGGCGAGCCTGCGCTGGAGCGCGTGGCGGCGGGATCGCCGGGCACACAGATCACCGGAGTCGACTTCTCCCGCATGCGCGTCGAGTTCCTCCGCTCGCCCGGCAAGTTCACGGTTCGCGACGCCGTCGTGCGCGGACCGGTGATCGGCGCCACCATGGACGGCGTGCTCGACTATGCGAACAACGACGTGCGTCTGCGCGGCACCTTCGTTCCGCTGTACGGGCTCAACAACATGTTCGGCCAGATTCCGATCGTCGGCTTGTTGCTCGGCGGCGGCGACAAGGAAGGCCTCGTCGGCATCACCTTCGAGGTGGTCGGCCCGCCCGGCACACCGACGCTGCGCGTCAATCCGATCTCGGCGGTTGCGCCCGGCCTGTTGCGAAAAGTGTTCGAATTCCCGAGCAGCGTGCCGGGCGAGCGCTACCCCGACTCGCGCACGAGCTACGCGGACCGCGATCGCTAGCGGGCCGGCCGCTCAAAAATCGCCGCGTAATGATAGGGCGGCATCTCGATCACCCCAACAAACGTCAACCCGCTCGGCGCGATTGCCGCCACGGTCTGCTCGGGCGACAGGCGCAGCTCGGTTTTCGGTCCGCGCGCCTCCCCCAGCACCGTCGTGTCCTCGCGCGGACGCAGATGCCAGTTGACGACAGCGAAGCGGCCGCCCGGCTTGAGCGCGTCGTGCACGCCGCGGGCGAGGCGCAGCGGGTCCGGCACGCCGTGAAACGCATTCGCCATGAACACGGCATCGCTCGGTTGCGGCGCGTGCCGGGCGACCTCATAGGCATCGCCCACCACGACATCGCAATTCCTCACGCCGCTTTCGGCCAGGCGGCGGCGCGCCACATCGACGAGCGCCGAATCGATGTCGATAGCGATGACGTGCCGCGCGATCTTGGCGATGGGTAGGGTGAACCAGCCGTCGCCCGAGCACAGGTCGATGACCTCCATGCCGGGCCGGATTCCGACCGCGGCGAGCACGGCGGCGGGGTCAGGCCAGAGCGCCTCCCACCATCCGGCGGTCGGCATCTCGGTTCCCTCGAAGAACCCGGACGGGTGCTCGCTCATCTCGATCCGCGAGACGTCGACAGTCGGCTGCGCGCAGGCTGCCATCACGCCGGCTTGAGCAGCACGTGCCGCTTGCGACCGAGCGAGAGCTTGATCACGCCTTCCGGCGTGAGGTCGCGCGCGGTGAGGGTGAGCTTCTCGTCGGTCACCGGCTTGTCGTTGACGCGCAGCCCGCCGGCCTTGATCTGGCGGCGCGCCTCGCCGTTCGAGGCGACGAGTTTTGCCTTCTCGCAGAACGCGGTGAGCACGCCGAGGCCGGCGTCGAGCTCCGCCCGAGCTACCGAAACGCTCGGCAGGCTTGCGGCAAGCGTGCCTTCCTCAAAGGTCTGGCGCGCGGTGCGCTCGGCGGCCTCGGCGGCTTCCCGGCCGTGCAGCAGCGCCGTCGCCTCGGTGGCGAGCACCTTCTTGGCCTCGTTGATCTCTTGGCCCTGGAGCTTGCCGAGTCGCGCGATCTCGTCGAGCGGCAGATCGGTGAACAGCTTGAGCAGGCGCGCGACGTCGGCGTCCTCGCAATTGCGCCAGAACTGCCAGTAGTCGTACGGGCTCATCATGTCGGCGTTGAGCCAGACCGCGCCGGTCTCGGTCTTTCCCATCTTGGCGCCCGAAGCGGTGGTCAAGAGCGGCGTCGTCAGCGCGAAGAGATCGGCATTGGCGAGCCTGCGGCCGAGATCGATGCCGTTGACGATGTTGCCCCACTGGTCGGACCCGCCCATCTGCAGGATGCAGCCGTGGCGCTTGTAGAGCTCCACGAAATCGTAGGCCTGCAGGATCATGTAATTGAACTCGAGGAAGGTCAGCGGCTGCTCGCGGTCGAGGCGCAGCTTCACCGAGTCGAAGGTCAGCATTTTATTGATCGTGAAATGCCGCCCGACGTCGCGGAGGAACGGGATGTACTGCAGGGCGTCGAGCCATTCCGCATTGTTGGCCATCAGGCCGCTGCCCTGGCCGAAGTCGAGGAAGCGGGCGAACACGGTCTTGATCGAGGCGATATTGGTCTCGATCTGCTGCTCGGCGAGAAGCGACCGGCTCGTGTCCTTGCCGGAGGGGTCGCCGATCTTGCTGGTGCCGCCGCCCATCAGGGCGATCGGCCGATGGCCGGTCTTCTGCAGCCAGCGCAGCATCATGATGCTGATCAGGTTGCCGATATGCAGGCTCGGCGCGGTGGCGTCGAAGCCCACATAGGCCGTGATCGGACCGGCCGCGGCGCGCTTGTCCAGCGCCTCGGGCTCCGAGACCTGGTGAATGAAGCCGCGCTCGGCCAGGACTCTCAAAAATTCTGACTTGTAGGGGCTCATGACCGGCGAACGAGTATCAGCGGCCATGGCCGGGCTTGTCCGGCCATCCACGTCCCTGCCGGATCGCGAGGGCGTGGATGCCCGGCACAAGACCGGGCATGACGGTGCTAGAGTCGGCGGCGGTGGTGTATCAGGTCTCGAGCGCGCTTTCCAACCCGCCCGGTCGCCGATAAAAATACGGCGTATCCCGCGATCCGAGATCCCAGGCCTTTAGGAGATGTCCCATGTATTCCGACGTCCAGCTCTTCATTGACGGGGCATGGCGGCCGGCGGTCAGCGGCAAGACGCTCACCGTGCTCAATCCCGCCACCGGCGAGGCGATCGGCAACGTCGCGCACGCCGAGAAGGCCGATCTCGATCTCGCGCTGGCCGCCGCGCAGAAGGGCTTTGCGGCCTGGCGCAAGGTGCCGGCCTTCGAGCGCTACAAGATCATGCGCAAGGCCGCCGACATCCTGCGCGCCAATGCGAACGAGATCGCCACCAAGATGACCATGGAGCAGGGCAAGCCGCTGGTCGAGGCGAAGGGCGAGACGCTCGCGGGCGCCGACGTGATCGACTGGTTTGCGGAAGAGGCGCGCCGCGCCTATGGCCGCACCATCCCGCCGCGCGCCGATGGCGTCTACCAGCTCGAGATCAAGGAGCCGGTCGGTCCGGTCGCCGCCTTCACGCCGTGGAATTTCCCCATCAACCAGGCGGTGCGCAAATGCTCGGCCGCGCTCGCCGCCGGCTGCTCGATCATCATCAAGGGTCCGGAGGAGACGCCGGCTGCCTGCGCCGGGCTGATCGACGCCTATGCCAAGGCCGGCGTGCCGGCCGGGGCGATCAACCTCGTGTTCGGCGTGCCGGGCGACATCTCGTCCTACCTCATCCCGCATCCGGTGATCCGCAAGATCTCCTTCACCGGCTCGACCGCGGTCGGCAAGCATCTGGCGCAGCTCGCCGGCGCGCACATGAAGCGCGTCACCATGGAGCTCGGCGGGCATGCGCCGGCGATCGTGTTCGCGGACGCGGACGTCGACGCAGCGGCGAAGATTTTGAGCGCCAACAAGTTCCGCAATGCCGGTCAGGTCTGCGTCGCGCCGACCCGTTTCATGGTCCAGCAGCCGGTCTACGAGGAGTTCGTCGGAAAATTCGTCAACGCCGCCAAGGCGGTCAAAGTGGGCGACGGGCTCGATGACAAGACCCGCATGGGCCCGCTCGCCCATGCCCGGCGGCTCGACGCCATGGAGGCTTTTGTGGGTGACGCGGTCGCCAAGGGCGCCAAGGTCGAGACCGGCGGGCGGCGGATCGGCAACAAGGGCTATTTCTACGAGCCGACCGTGCTCACCAATGTGTCGCGCGAGGCGCGCATCATGAACGAGGAGCCGTTCGGCCCGGTCGCCGTGATCGGATCGTTCGAGACCTTCGACGAGGTGGTGGGCGAGGCGAACCGGCTGCCATATGGGCTCGCGGCTTACGCCTATACGCGCTCGGAGAAGACGGCCGCCGCGCTCGGCAGCGCGATCGAGACCGGCATGATCTCGATCAACCATCACGGCCTCGCGCTGCCCGAGGTTCCGTTCGGGGGCGTGAAGGATTCCGGCTACGGCACTGAAGGCGGCGCCGATGCGCTCGACGCGTATCTGGTGACGAAGTTCATCACCCAGATGAACGTGTGATGCAGTAGGCGCTGTAGCCCGGCTGGAGCGTAGCGACAGCCGGGACCGGCGGTCCCGCATTTCGCTCCGCTCAATGCGGGCTCAACTAGCCGCATCCCGGATCATCCGCTCGATGCCTTTCACGACACGGGCGAGCTTATCGATGTCGACCTTGTCGGGCGTGTCGCGAAACGTGTGATAGTACGGATAGCGGTACGGCGCCGTATCGGTGAGCATGATCGCCGGAAAGTCATGCTGCGCAAAGGCCCAATGATCCGAGAAATCGATGCCCGGGATCATCGCGGGCGCGACGCCGCCGATTGTCGGGAATTTCGTATGCGAGCGGAACGAGCCGATCGAGGCGCGCACCAGCGGCCGCGCGTCGAGCATGCCGACGAAGGCGAGGAAATCGCCGCTATCGGGAAACAGTAGGCCGAGCGGAAATGGATACTTTTGGCTGCCGGGCTCGCTCGCGTAGTACCCGATCGTCTCGAGTGAATACATGGCGACGACCCGCTCTTTGCGTTCCGCGAGCGCGGCCGCGTATTGCACGCTGCCCATCTCCTGTGTGCGGAAGTAGGGCGGCTCCTCGTTGACGAACAGCACGAGGCGGATGCGCCGTGCCACCTTGCCTTTCGCGTCGCTCAGCAGCCGGGCGAGTTCGATCGTCGCCGCAACCCCGGAGCCGTTGTCGTTTGCGCCCGGCGCACCGGGCGCACTGTCATAGTGGGCGCCGACAACCAGCGTCTCGGTCGCGGGACCAGGGTCGCGCGGCTCGATCACCGCCTCGATGTTGCGCACGGTCTTCGTGTCTGAGCGGAAGTCGTCGGCCTCGAAACTCTGCCGGTTGACCGTGTAGCCGTAGGACTCGAGCATCGTCTCGATGTAGCGGGCGGATTTCTCCAGCTCGTCATAGTGCGCGACATTATGCTCGCGGCTGGCGGTCGCCTCGATATGCCGCTTAAGCCGCGGGACGAGGGCTTGCTCCTCGGCGGTGAGCGGCGGCAGCGGCCCGTGATAGGGCCGGCCCGGCACACCAGTCATGTACCACACGACGCCGTAGACCACGGCGGCGAGCGACAGCAGGACAATGAGCGCGATCACCGGAAGCTTCCGTCCCATCGCGCGTCGGGCGGGGCCGCGGCTCTAGCCCGTCCGGCGTCCGCGCGGCTCGGGCCGTGTCTCGGCGCCCGGCGCGAGGCGCTTGTCGAGATAGGCGCCGACAGAGGTCATCAGCGGCTCGAGCTTGCCGTCGAAGAAGTGGTTGGCGCCCGGCACGACCTTCTGCTCGATGATGATGCCCTTCTGGGTCTTGAGCTTCTCGACCAGGCCGGTGACGTCCTTGAACGGCACCACTGCATCCTTGTCGCCGTGGATGATCAGGCCCGAGGACGGGCAGGGCGCCAGGAAGGAGAAGTCATAGAGATTGGCGGGCGGCGCGATCGAGATGAAGCCCTCGATCTCGGGCCGGCGCATCAGGAGCTGCATGCCGATCCAGGCGCCGAAGGAGAAGCCCGCGATCCAGCAGCTCCGCGCCTCCGGATTGATGGTCTGCGCCCAGTCGAGCGCCGACGCCGCATCGGACAATTCCCCGGTGCCGTGGTCGAACGAGCCCTGGCTGCGGCCGACGCCGCGGAAGTTGAACCGCAGCACCGCGAAATTGCGGTGCGCGAAGGCGTAGTACAGCTGGTAGATGATCTGGTGGTTCATCGTGCCCCCGAATTGCGGGTGCGGGTGCAGGATGATGGCGATCGGAGCGTTCTTCTGCTTGGCCGGATGGAAACGGCCTTCGATCCGTCCAGCGGATCCGGTAAATATGACCTCGGGCATCCTTGTCCTCGATCGCGGCGCTCGGGAAGGGCACCGCAATGGCGCGCTTGACGGCCTGCGCCTCTGGCCGTAACAGACTGGAACTATTCTCGAATCTCGGATGTTCCGCGGGGCTGGCGGCGACCGCAGTCGCACGCGAGCCGGCGCTTTCTAGCACGACTGGCAGGGCAAAAAGCAAGGATTATGATAGTTTTGACCGACCCGGGCCCACGATGAGCGAGCGCATCTACCTCGACTGGAATGCCACGGCGCCACTGCGCCCGGCCGCCCGCGCCGCCATGCTGGCGGCGCTCGATCAGGTCGGCAATGCCTCCTCGGTCCATGCCGAAGGGCGCGCCGCCCGCCATCTGGTCGAAACGGCACGCGAACAGGTCGCGGCGCTGGTCGGGGCCGAACCCCGCAATGTCATCTTCACCTCGGGCGGCACCGAGGCCAATGCGTTTGCGCTCACGCCGACGCTCGACCGCGGCGGTGATCGGCAGCCGCGCGACCGCCTGCTGATCAGCGCCATCGAGCACCCCTCCGTGCGCAGCGGCGGCCGCTTTCCGCCACAGGCCATCGAGGAGATTGCCGTGACCTCTGATGGGGTCGTCGACCTCGCCGCGCTCGCCGGGCGCCTGAAGGCGCTGGCCGGGCAGGGGGCCCGCGTCCTGGTCTCCCTCATGCACGCCAACAATGAGACCGGGGTTTTGCAGCCCGTCTCGGCGGCGGCCGAGCTCGTCCATGCGGCGGGCGGGCTCCTGCACGTCGATGCGGTCCAGACGGTGGGGAGAATTCCAATCAGTATCAAGGAGCTAGGCGCGGACCTCCTGACCCTGTCCGGCCACAAGCTCGGTGGGCCCCAGGGAACCGGAGCACTGGTGAAAGCCTCCGAGGCCCTGCATCTGGAACCCCTGATCAAGGGCGGCGGCCAGGAGCGGGGCGGCCGGGCCGGAACCGAGAATGTGGCGGCCATTGCGGGGCTGGGCGCGGCCGCCAAGGCCGCCCGCGAGGAACTGGCGGCCGAGGGGGCCCGGATCGCGGCCTTACAGGAGCGTCTGGAGGCCGGTCTGGCGGCGATTGCTGCCGAAACCGTCATTTTCGGCCAAAAGGCCGAACGGCTGCCCAATACCACCCTGTTCGCGGTTCCGAGCTGCCGGGCGGAGACCGTGCTGATTTCCCTCGATCTCGAGGGGATTGCCGCCTCCTCGGGATCCGCCTGCTCGTCCGGCAAGGTGACCGCCTCCCACGTGGTCAAGGCCATGGGGGTGGGGTCGGAACTCGGAGCCGGCGCTGTGCGGCTGAGCCTCGGCCGAGACACCACTGAAGCCGAGATCGAGGGCTTTCTTATCGCTTGGAGGAAACTCGTTTCGCGCTTATCTAAGGGAGTGAAACGTGGTCCAAAACGCGGCCTTGCCGCCTAACCCGAGGGGTTATCTTTCGGAACCGGGCCCGACACCATAACGCAAGCTCCAACCCGCGGACCTTGAATCCGCAGCGGAGGGATGAATGCCTGCCGTCCAGGAGACAGTCGATCGGGTTCGCCTGATCGATGTCGACCAATACAAATATGGCTTCGAGACACTGATCGAGTCGGAGAAGGCGCCCAAGGGCCTCTCCGAGGACATCGTGCGCTTCATTTCCGAGAAGAAGGGCGAGCCCGCCTGGATGCTCGAGTGGCGGCTCACCGCCTATCGGCATTGGCTCACCATGCGCGAGCCGACCTGGGCGCGCGTGAGCTATCCGAAGATCGACTACCAGAACATCTACTATTACGCGGCGCCCAAGCGCAAAACCGGGCCGGCCTCGCTCGACGAGGTCGACCCCGAGATCCTCAAGACCTACGAGAAGCTCGGCATTCCGCTGCGCGAGCAGGAGATGCTGGCGGGCGTGGAGCGGCCGTCGGGCTCGCGCGTGGCCGTCGACGCGGTGTTCGATTCCGTCTCGATCGCGACCACCTTCAAGGAGGAGCTCAAGAAGGCCGGCGTGATCTTCATGCCGATCTCCGAGGCGATCCGCGAGCATCCCGAGCTGGTGAAGAAATATCTCGGCTCGGTGGTGCCGGTGAGCGACAACTTCTTCGCCAGCCTCAACTCCGCGGTCTTCTCCGACGGCTCCTTCGTCTACGTGCCGCCGGGCGTGCGCTGCCCGATGGAGCTCTCCACCTATTTCCGCATCAACGAGCGCAACACCGGCCAGTTCGAGCGCACCCTGATCATCGCCGACAAGGGCTCCTATGTGAGCTACCTCGAAGGCTGCACGGCGCCGAAGCGCGACGAGAACCAGTTGCACGCCGCAGTGGTCGAGCTCGTCGCGCTCGATGACGCCGAGATCAAGTATTCGACCGTGCAGAACTGGTTCCCGGGCGATTCCGAGGGGCGCGGCGGCATCTTCAACTTCGTCACCAAGCGCGGCGACTGCCGCGGCCGCGGCTCGAAGATCTCCTGGACCCAGGTCGAGACCGGATCCGCCATCACCTGGAAATATCCGAGCTGCATCCTGCGCGGCGACAATTCGCAGGGCGAGTTCTACTCGATCGCGATCTCGAACGGCCGCCAGCA
>Ga0075436_100003553_pt1 | contig 10693 bp, 11 predicted proteins | sample RhiMethybrSRZTD5_FD_75303 | JGI IMG/M metagenome (GOLD analysis project Ga0075436, IMG submission 75303) | Populus rhizosphere microbial communities from Tennessee, USA - Rhizosphere MetaG P. TD hybrid SRZTD5 | ecosystem: Host-associated > Plants > Roots > Rhizosphere > Soil | place: USA... | reverse complement strand
CCCCCTACTGCGTGGACCGTCAACGGTCACCCGGCTGCGCTGGCGAGTGTGACGGATCTGTTCCAGGCCCTGCGGGACACCACCCCGCCCGAGCTGGTGGCGCAGGACTCCTCATCGTTCAGGCGCTTGCAGGTCGACAGCGCGGGCGGCCGCTGGCTGCGCCTGCGCCGGAGCGGGAAGCTCCAGCTCGAGCTCGTCGTGGGCGGCCGCGGCCCGGACTTCGAGAGCGCCTACCTGCGGCGACCCGGCGATACGCGTGTCTACCTCTGGCACGGGCGCCTGGGCTCCACGGTAGACCGCACGCTCGATGACTGGCGCGACAAGCGCATCGCGACACTCGCGCCCGATAGCGTGGCCGCGCTCGAGGTCGTGCGCGGCAAGGAGCGCTACGCGTTGACCCGCGCGGGCAGGGCGTGGAAGATGAACGGCGCCGCCGTCGATTCGGGCGCCGTCGCGCGATACCTGGGCCGCCTCAAGACGATCACGGCCGCCGGTTTCGCCACGCAGAACGAGATCGATTCCACCCGCGCAGCGCGTCCCGGGCGCCGCCTGACGGTGCGGAGCGCGCGGGGGGGGCGGGGGGGGCGGGGGGGCGTGCTCCTCTCGCTCGCGTTCGATTCGACGGCGGGAGCCTTCGTGGTACGTCACGTGGCCGGCGCCGCAGGCGAAGGCGCGACCGTGTACCGCATGAACACATGGGACGTTGATGGCCTGACACCCGCGAGCCGCTCGCTGCTTCCCACCAAGAAGTAACCCCTTGGCTTCGCGCAGTTTGGCGTCTATTTTGCAGGGCTCACATGGCGGACCTTTCGCTCTCGCGGAGCCAGCTACTGCTCCTCGCCGGGACGGCCAACCGGCCGCTCGCTGAGGAAATGGCTCAGGACTTGGGGCAGCCGCTCTGTGCGGTGACGATCCGGCGCTTTGCCGACGGGGAAATCTTCGTCAAGATCGACGAGAACGTGCGCGGTCGGGATGTGTTCATCATCCAGCCGACCAACCCGCCGGCGGAAAACCTGATGGAGCTGCTGCTGCTGATCGACGCGGCGCGGCGGGCCAGCGCGGCTCGGATCACGGCGGTGTTGCCCTATTTCGGCTACGCGCGTCAGGACCGGAAAGATCAGCCGCGCGTCGCGATCAGCGGCAAGCTCATGGCGAACCTGATCACCCACGCGGGAGCGGACCGCGTGCTGGGAATGGACTTCCATTCCCATCAGCTGCAGGGCTTCTTCGACATCCCGGTGGACCACCTGTACGCGGCCCCGGTATTCGTGAGCCACTTCCGTCAGAAGCAGCTGTACGACCCGGTCGTGGTGGCCCCGGATGTGGGCTCGGCGAAAATGGCGCGCGGGTTCGCCAAACGGCTCAACGCGTCACTCGCGATCATCGATAAGCGACGCCCCTCGGCGAACGTGGCCGAGGTCGTGAACGTGGTGGGTGAGGTGGCCGACAAAGATTGCCTCATTCCCGACGACATGGTGGACACGGCGGGAACGATCACCGAGGCAGCGGCGGCGCTCAAGCGGCTCGGCGCGCGCAACATCTATGCGTTCGCCTCGCACGCGTTGCTCTCGGGCCCCGCGGTCGAGCGGCTGCGGGCATCGGCCATCAACGAGGTCGCGGTCACGAACACGATCCGCATCCCCGAGGAGCGCTGCTTCGAGAGGTTGAAAGTGTTGTCTATCGCGGGCCTGATGGCGAAGGCCATCGGCTACGAGCATTCGAATCAATCGGTAAGCTCATTGTTTGACTGATCACGGACGACGGATAACGGACGACTGACGCTATGGCCCAGACTGTCTCTCTCTCGGCGACCACCCGGCAGGCCAACGGAAAAGGCGGCGCGCGCCAGACCCGCTTCCGCGGGAAGGTGCCCGCGGTGATCTACGGCCATGGGCGGGACACGCAGTCGCTCGAGCTCGAAGCGAAAGCCCTCGAGAAGGCGCTGCACGGGATCGAGCCCGCGAGCACGATCATCGAGCTCTCGGTGGACGGCAAGACCGCCAAGACGCTGATTCGCGAGATCCAGCGTCACCCCATCCGGCCCGACATCATTCACGTGGATTTCTTCGAGATCCACGCGAGCGAGAAGGTCAAGCTCAAGGTGCCGGTCCACCTGGTAGGCAACCCCGACGGCGTGCGCAACGCCGGCGGCGTGCTCGACCAGGTCACGCGCGAGGTCGAGATCGAGGTGCTGCCGGAGAACATCCCCGATCGCGTCGAGCTCGACGTCACCGCCCTCAAGATCGGCGACTCGCTGCACGTGCGAGACTTGACGATCCCGAACGCGAAGATCCTCACGGAAACGGATCTCACGATCGCCACCGTGGTGCCGCCGCGCGCCGAGGAAGTGGCGACGCCCACGCCGGAGGCCGCGACCGAGGTGGCCGAGCCCGAGCTCATCCGCAAGGTGCGCGAGGGCGAAGAAGAGGAAGGCGAGGCCGCAGCCGAGGGTGGGGGAGGCGGGGGGGCGCCAAAGCCCGAGGCCAAAGGCGGGGCGGGAGCGGCGCCCGCGAAGGCCGACAAGGCGGAGAAGCCCAAGGGCGGCAAAGAGAGCTGACGCTTGCGCGCCGTGGTCGGCCTCGGCAATCCGGGGCCAGAATACGCGGCGACGCGTCACAACGCGGGCTACTGGCTGGCCGAAACGCTCGTCGCGCACTGGGGCTTTCCCCCCTTTCGCCGCGGCGAGCGCGCGCGTGTGAGTGAGGGTCAGGTCGGAGACGGTACGGCCGTTCGTGTCCTCAAGCCGACCACGTACATGAACTCGAGCGGTGCGGCCCTGGCGTCGCTCCGCGGCGATCCCACCTTCAATCCTGCGTCCGACCTCCTGATCCTCGTGGATGAATTTCGGATCCCGACGGGCACGTTTCGCCTGCGCGCCGAAGGCACTGCGGGTGGGCACAACGGCTTGAAGAGCATCGAGGCCGCGCTCCAATCCCAGCAGTACGCCCGGCTGCGCATCGGCGTGGGCCCCCTGCCCGAGGGCGTGAGCGACTGGTCCGAATATGTGCTCGCGCCTTTCACGCCCGAGCAGCACGAGCAGGTGGAAGCCATCATGCCGCAGCTGATCGACGCGGTCACGAAGTGGGTCCACGGGGAGGGCGGAAACGGCTAAATGCTTCGCCTCGGCATTGTCGGGCTCCCCAACGTCGGGAAATCCACGCTGTTCAACGCCCTCACCTCGTCGAAGGCCGCCGCCGCGGAGAACTACCCGTTCTGCACCGTCGAGCCGAACGTCGGCGTGGTGGAGGTGCCCGACCCTCGGCTCGAGCGATTGAACGAGGTCGTGAAGCCCAAGAAAAAAGTCCCGGCGGTGGTCGAGTTCGTGGATATCGCCGGCCTCGTGAAGGGCGCGTCCCAGGGTGAGGGACTGGGAAATCAGTTCCTGTCGCACATTCGTGAGGTCGACGCGGTGGTCCATGTGATCCGCTGCTTCGACGACCCCGACGTCGTACACGTGATGGGGCCTGTGGACCCGGTCCGCGACCACGACGTGATCACGAGCGAGCTCGCGCTCGCCGACCTCGCGGTAGTCGAACGGCGCCTCGAGAAGACCCGTAAGACGGCGCGGGCAGGTGACAAGGACGCACAGGCCGAGCTCCTCGTCCTGGAGCGCGTCGTGGCCGAGCTCAACGCGGGCCGTGGAGCGCGCGAGGCGGGCGAGAGCGACGACGCCGTGAAGTTTCTCCGCCAGCTTGGCCTTCTCACAGCCAAGCCGATCTTGTATGCCGCCAACGTGAACGAGGACGACCTGGCGCGCGCTGGTGGCCCGTGGCTCGACAAGCTTCGCGCCGCGGTGCAGACCCATCACGAGGAAGCCGAGATCGTTCCCTTCTCCGCCAAGTTCGAGGCCGAGCTGGGCGAGCTCGCAGGTGCCGAGCGGCAGGAGTATCTCGCCAGCGCCGGCGTGAGCGAGCCCGGGCTCGACCGGCTGATCCACGCGGGCTACCGGTTGCTAGGGCTGCAAACCTTTTTCACGGTCGGGGAGAACGAGGTGCGCGCGTGGACCATGCATCGAGGCGGCACGGCCTTCGATGCCGCGGGCGAGATCCACTCGGACTTCCAGCGCGGGTTCATCCGGGCGGAAACCGTGGCCTACGACGATTTCGTGCGGGCGGGCTCGTACAAGGTTGCACGGGAACAGGGACTGGTGCGAAGCGAAGGACGTGAATACGTAGTGAAGGATGGAGACATCTTGCTCTTTCGGTTCAACGTCTAACGCTGACTCCAAGTCAACACGGCACCACAGCTGGCCTGATCGCCGTATCGAAACTCCACCGGCACATCGAGTGCGCGCTTGTAGATTTCAACGCCTGCGAGCTCATCCAGTGATAACTGGTCGACCTGATCGGGTGGCAACCACATACCGTCGAGAAACAGCGACATGACGCAGGGTCGCACGCCTCTCTCACCGAGTGGCAGGCATCCTCTGAGTCCGCATCGCACCTCCACACCGGCCTCGAGGAGTAGTGACCGAAGTGACCGCGATGCACGACGCTGAAGATCCTCCGGCGTGTAGAAGCGGCCGAAGTTCCACCGCTTGCGATCGTAGAATCCCGCCAGGCTTTGCTGGGCGCCGAGGGTTCTCGCCTCTACGACAATCGGCGCCAACTCGACCGCGTTCACGTCGAGCAATACCGAGAGCGTGAGCGTCTTGCCGCTCTTGAGCTTGACGAGCTGTTCGTACGCGAGACTGTCACCGTAAAGGATTCGAACCGTCTGTTGACCGGAAGGCACTCCTGCGAGGGCAAACGATCCTGTGGAGTCGCTGACGTCGAACAGGCGGGCTCCCTTGAGCGCGACCATCACGCCAGCGAGCGGTCGGCCATTGATGGATGAGCGCACGGTGCCGATGATCCGGGCGGTGGTATCGCGCTGTGCTTGAGCCGCATTCACTGCAGCACCGAGCAACAGGATGGTGGGAAGTAGAGCACCTTTCATGGCCCGGTCCCTCGCGCGAAAGGCTTCAATCAATCTACGCGCGCGGGCGGCACAGCGTTCGACGAGGGGCGGCTAGTTCTGGCCGTCGGGCGACGCGGCGCCCGCGTGAACCCGGTTCCCCCGCTCGGACGCGCCCGATGCCGCGTGATCTGCGGCCCGAACGGGTAGGCGGACCTGCTGCTGCACCATGTCGCGGCTGATCCACACCACGTGGTCGGCGCACATGATCGCGTCCACCGGGTAGGGCTGGCGCCCGAACGACTCCGCGTCCGAAGTGGGCACCTGCGTGCCCGGGAAGTAGTACCAGCAACGCTCACCGGTCGGGTGACTGTGGATCATGCCGACCGTCCCCTTCCATCCGGCGTCCTCACAGTTCTGCTTCGGAAGCACCATCGTCGCCGTGGATTGCGCCGGGTCCACGTCGGCCGGCGCGATGCGGCTCACGAACACCGCGTTGCCGTGGACCTCGCCGATCATGCAGCCCATGAACTCGGTGGGGAAGGAGCGGTATTGCAGGGCCAGATAGCGTCGCGCTTGATCAGACAGGATCAGGGCGCGTGCGTGCGACCCGCTGCGCATGGTCGCCGCCTCGATCAGGCGGGCAGGCTCGGGCTGCAGCGCGAGCAGGACCGTCAGTCCTGTCGCCGCCGCCAGCACGCGCATCGCGCGCGAGAACATCGCCGCGCTCCCGCCCCAACCGTGCATCCGTCCGTCCTTTGCCAATGCCAACTTGGATCGTTGAGTCCGATTGCCATGTGTCGTCATGGAGGGCAAGAGAGGTGCCATCCCCGCGACGCCCAGCCGCCGACGTCGACAACTCGTTACCCCTAAGAATGACTAGCCCGTGCATATCGTAGCGTGATGGTAATCACGTCTCATCAAGCCGGCGTCAAAACACGGGCATTTCGCCGGGCGCCGTGGTGTGAGGCGCGTCACCCGTGTTGATGCGTCGCCCGTGTCCGTAACGCCACATCGCGCTCATGCTTCTCGAGAACGCAACCGCGATCGTCTCGAGTTCCGCTCGGACCGTCAGCAACTCGTGGCCTCTACCGACCCCTCGCGGCCCCTTCTATCTTTATCTCCTCAAAGATCCCCTACTCGGCGCCGCACCAGCGCCGGGTCGCCAACGACCAAAGGGAGGTGGCATGGCTCGTCGCTACGAGACCGTCTACATTTTCGACCCCGCGCTGGAAGAACCCGCTATCACCGAGCGGTTGGATCGGTTTCACGCGCTCCTCACCAAAGACGGCAAGGGCACCATTACGAACCTCGCCCAGTGGGGCAAACGCGCCCTGTCCTATCCGATCAAGAAGAAGGACACGGGCTACTATGTGGTGGCGCAGTTCGAAACGGCGGCCGACCTGCTTCCCGAATACGAGCGAGCCGTGAAGCTCGACGAGGGGGTCATCCGGTTCCTGGTCGTCGTGTCGGAAGGCCTGCCGGCCAAGCCCGAGGCGGCGCCGGCCGTGATCACCGCGGACGTTGTGGACGAAATCGAGGAGGATGAAGCATGAGACGGCCGGCCAAGACCTGTCCCGTGTGTGAGTCCGGAGTGCGCGTGCTCGATTACAAGGATGACCGCACCCTGGGCCGGTTTCTCACCGAGCGCGGCAAGATCTTGCCGAGCCGGTTGTCGGGGATGTGCGCGCGGCACCAACGCCAGCTCGCGACCGCGATCAAGCGCGCGCGGCAGCTGGCCCTGCTGCCCTACATCAAGGGGTACGTCGGCTGACGCGCTGGTTGAGTCTCGTGATGCTGTCGTTCGCCGCCTTGCTGGTCGCGGCGCGTCCCGGATCGCGGGGCGAGTGGCTGGCGGTGGGCCTCGCCGGCATCGCGGGCCTGGGGTTGTTGCTCGTTCCGCTCACCGGCCTGCTCGACGCATTGGGTCGCGCCTGGGTCGTGCTGGTCACGGTTGCGTTCGTCGCGAGTGCGAAACTGCGCCCGGCGCGCTTTTGGCCGTCGGCCCTGCGGTCGTGCCTGTACACGGCGGCGGCCGTCGCGGTGCTCGGCCCGGCGGTCGCGGGATCGGCGGTCTGGCAGGAGGTGCAGTGGGAGGTGACCCGCGACGCGAGCCGCGCGGCACGCTCCGTGGTCGAAGTAGCGCCAGGTCTGTACCCGGCGTTCGAACCCGCAGTGCGGTTGTTCGCCGCGTGGCCGCTGTGGCTGATAGTCGAGACGCTGGCCGGACTGGCGCTCGCCTGGTGGGCCCACGCGCTCATCGCGCGTACGCGCTCTCCCGAGTAGCCGTTTTGAACCATTGAAGGAGATCAACGCACATGGAAGTGATCCTGAGAGAGAGCGTCCAGCACCTGGGAGCGGCAGGCGATGTGGTGAAGGTCAAGGACGGCTACGCCCGCAACTACCTCCTCCCCAAGGGCCTCGCGTATCCGGCCACCGAGGCGAACAAAAAGAAGATCGCTTTCGAGGCCGAGCGGATCGCCAAGCTGCGCGCCGCGGAGAAGGGCGTCGCGGAGACCGAGGCGAGTCGCATCGCCGAAGTGCACTTGCGCTTCGACGTGAAGGTAGGCGAAGAAGACAAGCTGTACGGCTCGATTACCTCGAGCGACATCCAGCGGAAGCTCGAAGAGCTCGGCATCCACGTGGACAAGCGGAAGGTGGATTTGCCCGAGCCGATCCGAGAGCTAGGCGACTTCCGGGTGGGAATCAAGCTGCACCCCGACGTGCGTCCCGAGATTCAGGTGAGCGTCGTCAAGGAGTAGCGGCGCCTGCCGACATGCGATCTCAACGGGCGGGGGGGCCGGGGGACGGGATGGCTCGGCACCGAGCTTCAACATCATGCCGACCATGGCCATACTAGAGAGGGGGCCGGTCAGTCGCCGTGCACGCCGGGTCGGCCGGCGGTCCGTCCTGTTTCAGGTGGAAGACGGAACAAACGGATGACGGGCCCGCTATGACTAGCAAGCGCAGCGGGCGCCCCGCCGGGCCGGCAGGCGGGGAAGCGCAGGTGGCGCTCCGGCTCGTCACCTCGGCCCTGGCCGACCGCAAGGCGATCGATCCGATCGTGCTGGACCTGCGGGGACTGACCGCGGCGGCCGACTACTTCGTGATCGTGTCGGGGACATCGGATGCCCACGTGCGGGGCATGGCGGAGCATCTGATGACCGCGCTGGAACCACGCGGCATCACGCCGCATCATGTCGAGGGACTCACGCAGGGACGATGGGTACTGTTGGACTACGTAGATTTCGTGGTGCACGTTTTTCATCCAGAGCTGCGGGAGTTCTACCAGCTCGAGCGCCTGTGGGGCGACGCCCCGGTGCTCGCCGCGGGCGCCCCCGAGAGTGGGTCGAAAGGATGACGGTCATGCGACGCATCGGTGGGATGGCGGCGGCGCTCGCGCTGTTCGGCGCGGCGCCGCTCATGGCGCAGTTCTACGATTCCTTCGGCCAGAACAAGGTCCAGTACTCGAACTTCGACTTCCGGATCATCGAAACCGAGCACTTCGACGTCTACTACTATCCGGCCGAGCGCACCGGAGCCCTGGACGCCGCGCGGATGGCCGAGCGCTGGTACGCCCGGCTCTCGCGCATCCTCCACCACCAGTTCCAGGGCCGGAAGCCGATCATCCTCTACGCGTCGCAGTCGGACTTCCAGCAGACCAACGTTCTGGACGCGAGCGGCGAGGGCCTGGGGGGCGTGACGGAGTTCGCCAAGCATCGCATGCTGCTGCCGTTCACGGGATCGTACGCGGAGCTCGAGCACGTCATCGGACACGAGATGGTGCACCAGTTCCAGTACGACGTGATCAGTCGGGGTCGCATCGGCGCCGGCATGCAGACGTATATCCACGCCAACCTGCCGCTCTGGTTCATCGAAGGGATGGCCGAGTACCTCTCGGTCGGCCCCATCGATCCCCACACCTCGATGTGGTTGCGCGACGCCTCTTTGGAAGGACACCTCCCCAATCTGGAGGACCTGACGTACGAGCGCGTGTTCCCCTACTACTTCGGGCACGCGATCTGGGCGTACATCGGGGAAAAGTGGGGGGATGAGTCGATCGGGCAGATCCTCCAGGCGTCGGTGGCGACCGGCGCGGAAGGGGGATTCAAGCGGACGCTCGGCATCACGCTGGACGACCTCATCAGCGAGTGGCGCGACGCGGTGCAAACGACCTACCTGCCCCAGCTCGCGGATCACTACCGGGCCCGGCGCATCGCGCAGCCCCTGCTCACCGAGAAACGCTCCGAGGGCACCTTACACATCGCCCCGGCGCTCACCCCCGACGGCCGGGAGATCGCGTACTTCAGCGAGAAGAACAACTTTTTCGTGGATCTGTACCTCGCGGATGCGGAGACGGGACGCGTCCTGCGGCGGCTCGTGAAGTCCACGTTGAACTCGAACTTTGAGAGTCTCCGCTTCATCAATTCGGCCGGCTCGTTCTCGCCGGATGGGAGGTACTTCGCCATCGCGGCCAAGCACAACGATCGCGACGACCTGGTCATTCTCGACATCAAGAAGAACCGGGAAGAGCGTCGCATCCGAATTCCGTTGAACGGGCTCACCACGCCCGCGTGGTCCCCGGACGGAAAGCAGCTGGTGTTCACCGGCTACGATGGCGGGCTCTCGGACTTGTTCATGGTGAACGCCGACGGTTCGGGGTTCCACCGGCTGACGAACGACAAGTACGCGGACCTCCAGCCCTCCTGGTCGCCCGACGGCAAGACGATCGCGTTCGCCACCGACCGGGGGCCGGGCACGGACTTCGACAAGCTGACGTTCGGCAACATGCGGCTCGCGCTGTACCATCTCGACAAGGGCACGATCGAGATGCTCAGCCACATGGACGTGGGGAAGAACATCAACCCGGTGTGGTCGCCCGACGGCCACTCCCTGGCTTTCGTGTCGGACCGGAACGGCATCAGCAACCTCTTCCTGTACGACTTCGAGACCAAAGACATCTATCAACTCACCAACGTGTACGCTGGCGTGTCCGGCATCACGCCGCTGTCGCCGTGCCTCTCGTGGGCGCACGAAGCCGACCGCCTGGCCTTCGCGTACTACGAAGACGGCGAATACAACGTCTACGCCGTCGACAACCCCCGCTCGCTGAAGCGCCAGCCGTATCAGGCCCCGGCCGTCCCGCTCGTCGCCTCACTCCTCGCCGCGGAGCGCCACGCCATCGCCGGAGACACGCCGGCGCAGGCAGGTGCAGCGAAGGGCACGCCCGCCGCCACGGAGCCGCGGGCCGGCGCGTCGATCTACCGGTCCCCGACCGGGTTGCGCCCGTCGAGCACGCCGTCGCCCACGTCGGATACGTCGGCACTCGCGACGGTTTCGGTGAAGTCGCTCATCGATTCGTCGCCCGCGTTACCCGATACGAGCGAGTTCACGTTCAAGCCGTATCACACCCGGTTCACACCGGATTACGTCGCCCAGCCGACCATCGGCTACGAGCGTGACAACTTCGGCCGCGGCTTCTTCGGTGGCACCGCCATCGCGCTGTCCGATATGCTGGGGAACCACACGCTGCTGTTCTCGGGCGCCGTGAACGGGCGATTGAGTGAGGCACAGGTCCTCACGGCCTATATCAACCAGACCCATCGTATGAACTGGGCGATCGGTGGGTCGCAGCAACCGCTGTACTTCTTTCTGCCGACCACCGTGCAACAGACGTGCTACGCCAACTGCACCCCCCCCGGGAACAGCCTAGAGCAGGATTCGCTCGTGCAAACGAGTCAGCTCGTCCGGTTCGTGATTCGGGACGTCTTTGCGCAGAGCTACTATCCGTTCAGCC
>Ga0075436_100003550_pt1 | contig 10697 bp, 6 predicted proteins | sample RhiMethybrSRZTD5_FD_75303 | JGI IMG/M metagenome (GOLD analysis project Ga0075436, IMG submission 75303) | Populus rhizosphere microbial communities from Tennessee, USA - Rhizosphere MetaG P. TD hybrid SRZTD5 | ecosystem: Host-associated > Plants > Roots > Rhizosphere > Soil | place: USA... | reverse complement strand
AGATTCTCGCGAGTCCACTGGCGCTCATAGCCCCAATAGGTCGAGACGAACATCACATCCGTGAGATTCTGCGCCATCTCGTGCTCGACGGCGTAGGAGATCTGCGCGCATTCGAGGCGTGTGAGGCCCGACGGCGCGTTTTCCGGCAAGCCAGCCAGCACGTTGGGGGTTTGGACGCCGTAATCCCGGATGATGTGCGTGATTTCCCCGGGCGAGAGGGCGTGGCGCGCGGCCAGCGCGGCGGCGGAGGCCAGCAGCTCGTCGATGCGCGCTCTAGTGTTGCCGCCCAAGGGCGTTGTGGCGGTCTTCGAAGGCGCCTGAGAGATCAAATCGGCGGCTTCCTCGCTCATGGCGCGGTAGGTGGTGTACTTGCCGCCAGCCACGTGTATGACGCCATCCGCCGCTTTCCAGATGCGGTGCTCGCGGCTGGCTTTGGTCGCGGAGAGAGCGCCCGACCGCACTAGCGGCCGGAGCGCGCTGAAGGTCGAGACGGGCGCGGTATCCCGCGCTGAAGGAAAAAGCCGGCGCACGATGCCCAGCAGATATTCGGTTTCCTGGGGTGAGATGCGGACATCATCAGGACCGCCCGTGTGATCCACGTCCGTGGTGCCCACCAGGGACAATTGACGCGCGCTGCCCCAGGGGATCACGAAAATGATGCGGCCCGATTCTTCAAAATAGGCGATGGCATTGTCGCTGGTGTTGACGCGCGGGATAACGACGTGGGAGCCGCGCACCAGGCGAAGACCGGGAGCCCAGGCGCCGGTGGCATCGATGATGTTGCCTGCGCGGACGCGGAATGACTCGCCCGACAGGGTATCGGTGACCGTGACGCCGCCCAGGCGCTGGGCCTGCGCATGATTCACTACAGCCGCACCGAGCCGCGCGGCGGCCCAGATGTTTTCGAGAACAAATCGCGCCGACTGGACCTGGCAATCGTAAAAGATTGCACCGTGCGTCAAACCCTGGCATGCCATGCCCGGCTCGAGCTGCGCGACTTCTGCGGACGGGAGCACGCAATGACGGCCGATATTGCTCTTTCCCGCAAGCCAATCGTAGATCGCGAGACCAGCGCCGTAGAAAATCCGCGCCGGCCATCCATACATGGGCATGAGAAACGCCTGCGGCGTCACCAGGTGCGGAGCCAGATGGAGGAGCGTGGCGCGCTCGCGCAGCGATTCGCGCACCAGATGAATTTGCAGCTGCTTGAGATAGCGAAGGCCGCCATGAATGAGCTGAGAGTTCTTGCCGCTGGTTCCGGAAGCGAAATGGCGCTGCTCGACGAGCGCTACGCTCACTCCGCGCATCGCGAGATCGCGGGCGATGCCGGCGCCATTGATGCCGCCACCCAGAATGAGAACGTCGAACCGCTCACGGCGGAGGCGGTCCAGGTTGCGGGCGCGGCTTTGGCGGTCCAGTGCGGGTTGGGGCGTCATTCCATCGCGCTGCTGTAAATCAGATCGTGGTCCCCCGGGGGGACAAAGCTCGCGTTCCGCACGGCGGCCGCGATTTGCGCCCAATGACGGATTTCGTGAAACAGAATGTGGAACACGAGCTTGCGCGGCGTGAGCACGTCCGACGAATCCTGGAAATGAAATTCACGCTTGCGGATCATCTCGGCATCAGGCGTCGCGTGAATGAACCGCGTCAATTCCTCGCGCGCCGTGCGGCCAAAGGCAAACAGCGCCCGGACATCCGCATCGGCTACTCCGGTCTGTTGAGCGAGCGGCGATTCTTGCTTCAGCCTTTGGGTGTGCCTTTTCTCGACCAGGAAAATGTGGTCCATCAATCGCCACACCGTTGGGAAGCGGCCATCGCGCTGCAGCGGCGCGTCCAAGGCAGCGGGGGGCTGGGCCGCGAACCACTGCTCCCACTTGCCGCGCTCGCCGTTGGTGTAACCGAGCAGCTCATCGATGCCTAACGCAAGAGACATGACTACAATTTTCAACGCACGGGCGGACCGGTTGCAATCCTGGAGCCCATCGCGAGAAGGTACAGTACGATGACGGCTGACGCAATCGTCAGCACCCTGCCAATCCGATTTTCGAGCGGCGTCTCGAACTGCAACCGGATCGTCTGCTCGCCGAGCGGCGCATCTATCCACATGAATCCGACCGGGTCCGGGTGAACCGGCAGCCCGCGGCCGCCCGCGTAAGCATGCCAGTTAGGATCGAATGTCTCCTGCACCAGAATCGACTGGCCCGGCTGCAAGGTGGCGTGAAGGACCATGGCATCGGTTCCGTCCCACTGCGCGGATGCGGGGATATCGGGGCCGTGTTCCACCGCGTCCGTGTAGGTGCGCAGGCGTTCCAGCTCCTGAATAGACCGAATCGGCTGGAACGACTGGAACTGCCGCGTTTCGACGACCCGCGCCAGGCCGGCATAACGGCGAGGGATTTTGTAGATGGTGTTGCCTTGATGGTCGTTATAGATTTCGGGCAGGATTCCGTTGAATTTTCGCGGATTGGAAAAATCGTGATAGTTCTCCTGCGAGCGCTCATCGGGAACGATGACGGCATCCACGCCCAAGGCTTGCATCCAAAGGACGGCGGCGTTTGCGTCCGGTGTGTTGGTAATGAAGTAGTAGACCTGCGGCACCAGAGAGTTGATGAGGCCCTGATCGGAGCCGCCGTGCATCTGAGCAAGATCGCTCCAGGTGTCATACCAGAAGCGGATCGATCCGGTGGCCAAGCAGCGCGCGCCGGGAAGATTTTGCCCGATCCAATCGGGCACCCGATACTCAACTCTTTGGCGATAATCGGGGGCGCTCAAAGCGATTCCCCAGGCATGCCGAACGTAGCCGAGGGAAGTGGCAAACGATATTACGATGATGAAAAGAGCTGCCAGCCTGCTCCACAGCGACGGGGAAAATGGGAGGCATGGCCGGGGCGGGTCCGATTCCCAAAGGCGTCTGAGGCACTCGACCAGGAGCAGTATCAAAACCAGATCGAGTTCCGGTATGAAACGATGCGCCTCACCCATCAACCGGAAATTGAAATAATACTGACCCACCACGACGAGCGCAAAGGCTGTCGCGCTGCCACAAACAAAGATGAGCCAGGCCAGCTCGCGACGGCCTCGCGCGCAGCGGAAGGTGATCATCCCGAAGGCCATCACGGTTGCCAGTGCTATCCAGACGGACCACGCGTTTCCAGGAAGCGATATGTACTGCATGTTCCTGAGCGTGACCTGGAGGTAAGAAGGGACCAGCCAGAAAGACGTGAGCCCGTACGCCAGCGCCGCAATGCCGGCCGCGCGCAACCAGACACAATTGTCGCCATGGGTTACCCAGACGCTCCAGACGAGGATGGGAAAGAAAATAGCCAGGGCCGCGGCGCCATAGAAGTTGGTGGACACGACCCAGGCGGAAAGTAACGCAGCCAGCGCCAGCATCGCGGGGCGCCAGCGCTCGAGCGCCAGGAAGGCGCACAACAGCGCGAGCGGCAGCAGTGCCAGCGCCGAGATGTGCGGGCCCTCGCCCCACTGCGCCAGCACCAAGGCGCGCTGAGGCATCAGATGCCACGAATTCAAGCGATGCTGCGTCATCAACAGGAAGCTGGGAGAGAGAAGCAGCGTCGCCATTGCCGAGAGCCAAGCCGCGCCGCGCGATTTGGCAGCGACTCGCACCAGGAGATACACGGCCGCGATTCCCAGGCAATAGAAGAACGCGATGTAAAGGTGGTACGCCCGGACCGGGAGGATCGGGAAAAGTTTCGACAATCCGGCGACGCCATACCGCAAGGCCGGCGGGTAGACATAGTCGAATCGCGTGCCACAATACCACAGCGGCTGCCACAACGGATGCGGCCAGTGATCTTTCAGGAACCTGCCGTCGGCAATGAATGTGCTCTCGATCGAATTCCACGCAACGGTGTACTTTACTTTGAATAGCGGCCGGATCAGGGCTGCAGTAAGCAGGAAAATGATGAGGACATCCAACAAAACGCCCGGCCAGGTTCGATTTGGCTTCATCGTGGAATCGGCTAAGGGCGGATTATCGCAAATGCAGCGGTAATCGCGGGAGCGGCGGGACGGCCGGCAGCGTTACACTGATTGTCGTGAATCGCAGAACATTTCTAACCAGCAGCGCGGGAGCAACGCTCGCGGCCGCTACACCACCGGCGGCCAAGCCCGCGTCTCCTCGCTTTATCAAGAGCATTTGCTCGATCATTTTTCCGAGCCAGATGCCATTGCCTGAGAAATTCCGTCAAGCCAAGAACGCCGGATTCGAGGGTATAGAGGTGCGCTTCGGCGACGAAATATCGCCATCACTCAGCGCGGACGAAGTGAAGCGCCTGGGCGACGCCGCGCACGAGGCAGGCATCCAGATCGCCACCATGTGGGCCGGCGGCGCGTTTCGCACTAACCCGATCAACAGCCCGGACGCGGCGGTGCGCGCGAGAAGTCTCGAGGGGCTCAAACAGGCTATCGAGTTTGCGTCGTATCTCAACTGCGGCGCGCTGCTGCTGTACCTGTGCCGGCTGGGCGACGGGCCGAAATTCCAGTACGGATACGAAGACACGTGGAACCGCGTGAGCGCGGAACTGCCGAAGGCCATTCCGTGGGCGCAGAAAGCCAAGGTGCTGCTCAATCCGGAAAACGTGTGGAACAAGTTTCTGGTCTCGCCGCTCGAAACGCGTAATTTCGTCGACCAGTTCCACAGCCCGTGGACACAGGCGCATTTCGACGTGGGCAACGTGATGCAGTATGGCTATCCGCAGGACTGGATTCTGACGCTCGGGTCGCGCATCAAGCGCGTTCATCTGAAGGACTACAAGCTCTCAGCCCGTGCCGAGCAGGGGCATTTCGCCGACTTGCTTGAGGGCGATGTGGACTGGAAGGAAGTGATGGCGGCCTTCGTCAAGGTGGGCTACAGCGGGTTTATGTCGCCCGAGGTCGGGCACGATCCCAACGATCCGGAAAAGATCCGCAAGGTGTCGGACGCGTTCGACAAAATTCTAGCGATGGCGTAGCCGCCATTGTCACACGCATGTCTCAGGCTAAGCCGAGTCTCGCTCTCTTTCTAGGTTCTGGATTCTCTGCTGAGCTAGGTCTGCCAACCACGGCACTCCTGCAAGACAAGCTACTAGACGTTGCTGCGGAGACTCAGCCGGGAAAGGACCGAGAGGAATTCATCAGCAAGACGCTTCGCGAGTTCTGGGAGAAGGTCTTTGGCTGGCAATCAGGCGATCGCCCACCTTCGGTGGAGGATCACTTTACCCAAATCGATCTGGCGGCGAATTCCGGTCATTACCTAGGTCACGGTTACAATCCGAAGCGGCTCAGAGCCCTGCGGCGGTTCACCATTCACCGCATGTTCAAGCTGCTGGATGTGCAGCCGACAATAACTCCGCCAATCAACAGTTTTTTCGCCCGACTGCATGAGAGTTTTGGACTTTCAGTCGTCACAACCAATTGGGACATTGCTTTCGAGCGCTGCCTCCAAAAGGAAAAAGGAAAATTCAACTACGGCATCGAGACCTTCAACGCGCACGGGGCTGTTTTGCAGAAAGGTACATTGATCCTAAAGCTGCATGGCTCGACTAATTGGAGCTACTGTGACTGCTGCCGAAATCTCTCGTTCGAAATGAACACTGGAAAACCTGCGTTTCTAGACCCCGACGACTTTTGCCTCTTTCCAGGCGGTGGAGATATCGCTCGTGCCCTGCAAGAATCGGACCTCCGTGTGTGTGAACAGTGCGACGGACGAAAGGGAGCACGCGTCGGCACGTTTAGCTATCGAAAAGACTTAAGCCTGCCTTTTTTTCAGAGCATTCGAGACAGCGCACAGTTCACTTTACAAAGAGCCGAGAAGTGGTTGGTTATTGGATACTCGATGCCCGAGGCTGACATTGAGATACGCCACCTCCTCAAGTCCGCACAGCTTGCGCGCGCTGGTCCAAGACAACACCTTTCGATCAATGTCGTGCTGAAGGGGGATTGCGCGGCATCCGAGCGTTATCAACGGTTCTTCGGGCTGCGGAACGCGACACTCTTCAACAGCGGACTTGGCGACTGGATCAAAACGAAGCTCGACGAATACTGTAGTGATCCTTTGGCTAAGCGCGGCACCTTCAACGAGGGTAAGGAGGAGCGGACCGGAGCTAGGTTAGCGAGGGGTGGCCGCGAGAACATCCGAGGACACCGCGCCCGCTAAAAACAAGATTCCAGCGATGGTGTAAAAGCAGCGCCCACACGTCTCCGGGCGCCAGTTGCCTGCGAAACGAACTGCCTGGAGGAACACTTTCACCGGTAGCTAAATCCGTGCCGGCGTAAGACTCGCTCAGCGTGATTGTCGGTCTCACTGACCGCTTTCTGCGCAAGCAGTTCGGAGATATTGAAACTGGCCGCAAACTTAGCTTTGGTCGGCTTCGCTTTGCAACTCAGATTTAGCTAGCTTTCGGAGGCTTCACCCTTTTTAACCGCTTGCACATCGATCCCCAACGCCTGGCATTTCTTATACAAATGGCTGCGCTCCAGGCCCAGCGCCTTGGCTGTTTCCGTCATCCGGTAGCCGTGACCTTTGAGCTCCCCGAGCAGCACCTCGCGCTCGAAAGCGTCCACGCGCTCAGCGAGCGTGCCTGTCGATGTGGTGCCCGGAGTGGGCGCCGCTGCCGGTTGCTGTGGCAGCGTGGCTTCCACGGTCGCCGCATCCACCGTCTCGCCGGAAAGCAGCAGCAGGCGCTCCACCAGGTTCCGCAACTCGCGCACGTTCCCCGGCCAGGAGTAGCGCTCGAGCGCGGACATGGCTTCTGCCGTGAACGCCTGCGGCTTCCAGCCGTTCTGGTCGGCGATCTGGCGCGCGAAATGTTCCACCAGCACGGGAATATCGTCGAGGCGCTCACGTAGCGGCGGTAGCGAGATCGGAAAAACGTAGACGCGGTGATAAAGATCCTGGCGAAACGTGCCCTTCTTCACCAGGTCATCGAGATTCCGGTGCGTGGCCACGACCACACGCACATTCACCGGCACCGGCCGGTCCCCGCCGACGCGCTCGATTTCATTTTCTTCGAGCACGCGCAGCAACTTGGTCTGCATCACCGGCGGCATGTCGCCGATTTCGTCCAAGAACAGCGTGCCGTGGTGCGCCTGTTCGAACTTGCCCGTGTGGCGCGTGGCTGCTCCGGTGAAAGCGCCTTTCTCGTGGCCGAACAGCTCGGATTCGATCAGCTCGGCCGGCACCGCTGCGCAGTTGAGCGTTACGAAGGGCCCGCTGGCCCGCGGGCTGCGCGCATGCACCGTCCGCGCGATCAGCTCCTTGCCCGTGCCCGTTTCGCCCAGTATGCAGACGCGCGTTTCGCTCGCCGCCACGCGCTCCACTTGCGCCATCACGCGCCGCATGGCTTCGCTTTTCCAGATGATTTCGTGCTTGCCCACGCGCTGGCGCAGTTGCCGGTTCTCTTCCTCGAGGCGCTTGAGCTTCAGCACGTTCTCAACGGTGAGCAGCAGCTTGTCGGTGGATAGCGGCTTCTCGAGGAAGTCCACCGCGCCCAGCCGAGTGGCGCGCACCGCCATCTCGACGTTGGCCTGTCCGGATATCATTACTACCGGCGTCGCGAGCCCGAGGGCCTTAAATTCCTCGAGCAGCGCGAGGCCGTCTTTCACGGGCATCACGACGTCGGAGAAAATCAAATCGAACGGCTGCGCCTTCACCAGCTCGATGGCGCGCGCGGCGTTGTCGCATACGGTCGCTTCGTGCCCGGCAAGCCGGAAAGCGCGGGCCAGCGAGGCGAGCGTATTGGCGTCGTCGTCGACGATCAGCAGGTGTGCCATGTCAAGCGCGCAGAGGTTGCGTCACCGGAAGCTCGATGCGAAACGTTGCCCCGCGCCCCGGCTGGCTTTCGACTGTGATGGTCCCGCCGTGATCGCTGACCACCGATTGCACGATGGCCAGGCCCAAGCCCGTACCGTGATGCTTGGTCGTGTAGTAGGGCGTGAACAGCCGGCCGCATTCTTCTTTCGTCAGGCCCTGGCCGGTGTCCGAGACTTCGAGAATCACCGTGTTATTGTACTGCCGGGTCGCCAGGCGTAATGTTCCTCCATCGGGCATAGCGTCCATGGCGTTGAGCACGAGATTCTGCAGAGCGCGCTTGATCTGCTCGGGATCGGCCTGAATGGCGGGAAGATCCGTATCGAGATTCAAGTCCAGCCGGATGTTCCCCAACTGCGCGAACTGCGCGTCGAAGAGCTGCAGGACGGCGCGTGCCAGATCGTTGAGCTGTACCGCCTCGAACTGCGGCGTAGGCATCTTGGCGAAATCGCTGAAGCGGCCGATGATGGTTTTGAGATTCGACAGTTCGGCCAGCAGCGTGGCAGTGCTTTCGCGGAACACTTCTTCAAACTGGCCGGGATGCTCGCGCTTGGCCCGCTCCAGATTCTCCACCGTGATCTGTAGCGGAAATAGCGGATTCTTGAGCTCGTGCGCGAGGCGCCGCGCCAGCTCGCGCCAGGCGGCAACCCGCTCTGCCTGCACCAGGCGCTCGCGCTGCTCGGAAAGCTCGCTCGTCATCCGGTTGAATGCGCGAGCCAGGTCGCCGATCTCGTCGCGCGAATCGATCTCGACGCGCGCATCCCAATTTCCACGGGCCACTTCGCCCGCTCCGGCGGCTAGGAGCTTCACGGGGCGCGTAACGCGCGCCGTGGCCCAGCCGGCCAATAGCAGCGCCAGTAACGTGCCCGCGCCGCCGACGGTGAGCCCCACCAGTCGAATCGAGCGGACCAGCTCCGCCACCTGCCGGCGGGAACTGCCGATCAGCAGCACGCCAAGCGGACGGCCGTCGCGGCCATCGAGCGGGATGGCGTGAAATGTCTCCGCGCTTGCCGCATCCGGCCCCCACCGGATTTCGCCCATCATTTCCCGGTTCCCACGGCGGACCTCTTCGATCAGCGGCGCGAACCGCCGGGCTTCCGTCAACCCGACTCCGTCGAGCGCCTGTGGAGAAAAGACAGGTTCGACATCGCGATAGAGCAGCGCCCGCATGCCGGGTGGCAACACGAGCGAAGTAAGCAACGTCCGATCCAGCCGGCGGCCGGCAATCACAAAGAGTCGCGCATCGCCCGCAGTCGCGACCCGGACCGCTTCAAGAGCCAGGGCGGCTTCGTCCGCCAGGTCCTCGCGCCTGAGAAATGCGGGCTGAGACTTCCAGTCCACCGGCTCGGTGAGCCAGGTTTCCTTGTAACCGAATCGCGCCGGCGACTGCGCCGAAGAAACGATGGTGCCGTCACCCGCGGCTAGTTCAAGAAAATGGAGCCCGTTCGCCGCCGCCAGCGCCGCCGCGTCATTGAAGTGCAGCGAAGGGTCCGGCTGGATGGCGATGCGCGCGGTAGCATCGGCTTTCGCGATGTGCTCGGCCGCCCGGACCACTTCCTCGCCGCGCTGCGCGAACTCATTACGGAACTGCTTGACCAGCGCCGCTGTGCGTTCATTGTCCAGCCGCTCGAACGCGCGCTCGGTGGAGCTGGAAACGATCCACACCACCATGGCGACCGTCACCGCAATGGTCACCGTAAACACCACCAGCAGGCGGGCGCGAAACGTCATGGCCGCCTCGCTTCGAGCCACGCGTTTTCCAGCCGCCAGTCGCCCCAGGGCCCAGGGTCCCAGTTGCGCAGACGCAGGCTGAGACCCAGGATCTGCGGAACGTGGAACAATGGCACCACGCGATAATCATCCAGCAGCTTTTGCTCGGCCTGAAAGAGCGCTTCGGGCGCGCCGCCGGAAGGCCCCTGCCAGGCGAGCCCGAATGCCGCCGCGAGATCCGCCAGCGCCTGCGCGGAATCGAGCGAACTGAGCCGGACGCGCGCCAGCCGCACGTCGGCTTTACCTCCCGGCGCAACCTGGAGCACGACCCCCGCCTCCCGAACATTGAGCGCGATGCGTTCGGCGATAAGGCGCGCGAGCGGATCGGCGGGATCGTAGGAGAGGGTCACGCGAGGCACGGGCTGGATGAGCGCGACACGGTCACGCGCCCGCTCCAGATCGCGCGCCGCGGCGAACAGGAACGCGTAGCCCGTGAGCCATTGCGGCAGCAGCGCGCTGGCTGGTTGTCCCTGCCGCTGCAGAAGCACGTTATGAATCGCTGCGCGGTCGATGGCCAGGGCGATCGCCTGGCGCAGGCGGGCGTCCTCCACCGCCGCGCGCCCGCGCTCGAAAACCAGGGCCAGCAGTTCCACCGGCGCGGACGTCCACATCCGCAGCCCGCGCTCGATCCCGCGGCGCGCATCTTCGATGGCCAGTTCCGCTACATCCGTCTTGCCCAGTTGCAGATCGATGGATTGATCGCGATACGCGCGCCCCATGGAGAGCTCGATCACATCCACAAACGGACGGCCGCCCCAATAATCGTCGTTGGCGGCCAAAAGCGCGCGCTTTCCGGGCTGCCACTCGGCGATGCGAAACGGCCCGCTGCCGCTGGTCACCGCATTTGCACCGCGGCGTAGCACGGCATAACGCGGGCCGGCCAGGCGAACCGGAAGATCCGGCGCCGGGTTGTCGGTTTGAATCGCGATCGCGCCTTCGCCCGAAGCCGTGACACTCATCGAGCCCTTGAGGCTTGCCACCACCGCTGCCGCATTCACCGGCGAACCATCGTGAAACTTCACGCCCGATCGCAACGTGAATTCCCAGCGCTTGAATTCGGGATCGTGCTGCCAGGAAATGGCCAGAGCCGGACGCGCTTCACCCCGTTCGTCCAGCC
>Ga0075436_100003549_pt1 | contig 10701 bp, 8 predicted proteins | sample RhiMethybrSRZTD5_FD_75303 | JGI IMG/M metagenome (GOLD analysis project Ga0075436, IMG submission 75303) | Populus rhizosphere microbial communities from Tennessee, USA - Rhizosphere MetaG P. TD hybrid SRZTD5 | ecosystem: Host-associated > Plants > Roots > Rhizosphere > Soil | place: USA... | reverse complement strand
CAGGCGCGGATGGCGTGGTGAGGGAAGCTCGAGTCGTGCTTCTTGCGCGTGAAGCGCTCTTCCTGCGCGGCGGCGATGACGTGGCCGTCGCGCAGGAGCGCCGCCGCGGCGTCGTGGTAGTACGCCGAGATGCCGAGGACAATCATGTCAGAAGAGCGTGTAGATGAAGGGCGCGACGACCGAGCCGTGCGCGAGCACGAGCAGTCCGCCGATCAGGACGCTTACCAGGATGATCGGCAGCAGCCAGAACTTGCGGCGCGCGCCGAGGAATCGCCACATCTGCACAACGAGGTCCATCTCCCTCTCCTAGAAAAGATTGCGGAAGCTGTCGTCCGCCGGGCCCGGCGGCTCGCGGCGCTTCCAGTAGGTCGGCGCCGCCGGGTCGTAACTGCGCTCGAGCGCGTCGCGGCGCGCGAGCCGCATCACCAGCGCGGCCGGCGTGAACACGGCGAAGAAGATGGCGCCCATCACGATCGGGCTCACCACCATGTTGAGCAGCTCGCCGAACTTCATCCAGGCGTGCTTCGCCGGCGAGAGCCAGCTCGCGCGCGTGAGCGTGATGAGCGCCAGCAGGGCGCCGACGGCCATCATCCAGGGGTGAAAGAGCGCGCCGAACACTAGGAACAGTGCGGCGAAAGTCCAACCGAACTTGCGGTCGGAGGGCATCAGGGCGGTGGTCATGGCAGGCGAAAATAGCGCGGCGCGGCCGCGCTTGTCGGAGATGGGGACCGGTCCGGTCGGACCATGGGTCAGCTCGCGACGGCGCGCGGCGCCGGGCGCAGCGCGCTGTCGTCGCTCGCTTTCGCCGGCCCGCCCTGCGGGCCGTACTCCTGCCAGCTCTTGATCTGCAGCTCGGCGAGGCGCTTCTTGGCGAGCGCCTCGACGAAGCGGCTCGCGAGCTGGATGTTGGTGATGAGCGGGATGCCGTAATCGGCGGCCCGGCGGCGGATCAGATAGTCGTTGCTCAATTCCTCCTCGCCGCTGTGCTTCGGGATGTTGACCACCAGGTCGACGGCGCGCGCGGCGAGGAGCTCGAGCGTGTTCGGCGATGCCGCCTGCGCCGGCCAGTGTGCGAGCGTCGTCGCGATGCCGTTATCGCGCAGGAACGCGGCCGTCCCCTCGGTGGCGTAGACGCGTACGCCCATGCCGGAAAGAAGCCGCGCGCTCTCGAGGAACGCCGCCTTGTCGCCAACCGGACCGGTGGAGAGCAGCACGCTTTTCACCGGCAGGCGGAAGCCCACGGCGAGGAGCGCCTTGAGGAAGGCTTCCTCGAAGTCGTCGCCGAGGCAGCCCACTTCGCCGGTCGAGGCCATCTCGACGCCGAGGACGGGATCGGCGCCGTCGAGGCGCGTGAAGGAGAACTGCGGCGCCTTGACGCCCACGTATTCGAGGTCGGTCGCCGAGCCGTTGTGCACCGGCACCGGCCGGCCCATCATCACCGCGGCCGCGATGTCGATGAAGTTGACGCGCATCACTTTCGAGACGAAGGGGAAGCTGCGCGAGGCGCGCAGGTTGCACTCGATGACGCTGACGTCGTTGCCCTTGGCGAGGAACTGGATATTGAACGGCCCATGGATCTCGAGCGCGGCCGCGATGCGCGCCGAGATGCGCCGGATGCGGCGAATGGTCTCGAGATAAGTGCGCTGCGGCGGCAGCACGAGCGTCGCGTCGCCCGAATGCACGCCCGCGTTCTCGACGTGCTCGGACACTGCCGAGACGACGAGCGCGCCCTGGCAGGCGACCGCGTCCATCTCGAGCTCGCGCGCGTTCTCGAGAAACTTGGAGATCACCACGGGATGGCGCGGCGACACGGTCGTCGCGCGCGTGAGGAAGCGGGTGAGCTCCGCATCGTTGGCCGCCACGCCCATCGCCGCGCCGGAGAGCACGTACGACGGGCGCACGAGCACGGGGTAGCCGACGCTGCGCGCGAACTCGAGCGCATCCTCGGGCGACTGCAGCTCGCGCCACGCCGGCTGGTCGATGCCGAGCTTGTCGAGCAGTTTGGAAAACTTGTGCCGGTCCTCTGCGGTATCGATCGAGGCGGCGCTCGTGCCGAGCAGCGGCACGCCGGCCTCGGCGAGCGCGAGGGCGAGGTTGTTCGGCACCTGGCCGCCCATCGAGACGACGACGCCGATCGGCCGCTCGCGGCGGCAGATCTCGAGCACCGTCTCGAGGCTGATCTCGTCGAAGTAGAGCCGGTCGCACTCGTTGTAGTCGGTGCTGACCGTCTCCGGGTTGTGGTTCAGCATGATTGTCTTGTAGCCCAGCCGGCGCAGCGCCTGCACCGTGCTCACCGCGCACCAGTCGAACTCCACCGAGCTGCCGATGCGATAGGGACCCGAGCCGAGCACCAGCACCGCGTTCTCCAGGTCGCCCTGCGCGATATCGTCTTCCTGGCCGTTGTAGGTGAGGTACAGGTAGTTGGTGCGCGCCGGGTATTCGCCGGCGAGCGTGTCGATCTGCTTCACGCAGGGCACGATGCCGGCGACGCTGCGGTCGGCGTAGATGCGCGCCGGCGGCACGCCGGCCAGCTCGGCGATCTGCGCATCCGAGAAGCCGGCGCGTTTGGCGGACGACAGCACGTCGGGCGCAAGCTCGCGCTTCAGCGTCTGTTCGAGCGCCACGATGCGCGCGATGCGCTGCAGGAACCAGCGGTCGATGTGCGTCAGGCGATTGAGCGTGTCGATGCTCGTGCCGCGCCGCAGCGCCTCGGCGGCGGCGTTGAGGCGATCGGGCGTCGGCTCGCGCAGCACCTGCTCCAGGTCGCCCAGCGGCACGCGCCCGGCGCCGGTCTCGATCATGCGCAGCGCCTTGCCGAGCGCCTCCTCGAAGCTGCGGCCGATGGCCATCACCTCGCCCACCGACTTCATCGACGAGCCGATGTTGGGCGACGCGCCGCGGAACTTCTGCAGGTCCCAGCGCGGCACCTTGACCACGACGTAGTCGAGCGCCGGCTCGAAGCAGGCACTGGTCGCGCCGGTGATGGCGTTCGGCAGCGCGCCGAGGTTGTAGCCCAGGCCGAGCTTGGCGGCGATGAAGGCGAGCGGGTAGCCGGTCGCCTTCGACGCGAGCGCAGAACTCCTGGAGAGACGCGCGTTCACCTCGATGGCACGGTAGGCGCCGCTCTTCGGGTCGAGCGCGAACTGGATGTTGCACTCGCCCACCACGCCGAGATGGCGCACGGTGCGGATGGCGATGCTGCGCAGGCGGTGATATTCGCGGTTGGTGAGCGTCTGGCTCGGCGCGACCACGATGCTCTCGCCGGTGTGCACGCCCATGGGGTCGAGGTTCTCCATGTTGCACACCACGATGCAGTTGTCGTAGCGGTCGCGCACCACCTCGTACTCGAGCTCCTTCCAGCCAACGAGGTACTCCTCGATCAGCACCTGCGGGCTGTGCGCGAGGGCCTTCTCGACGCGCGCGCGCAGCTGCGCCTCGTCGACGCAGCACCCGGAGCCGAGTCCGCCGAGCGCATAGGCGACGCGCGCCATGACCGGGTAGCCGATCTTCGCTGCCAGCAGGACGGCTTCTTCAACGCTCTCGGCCGCGCCGCTGCGCGGCACTTCGACGCCGATCTCGGCAAGGCGCGCCGCGAAAAGCGCGCGGTCCTCGGTGTCCTCGATCGCCGAGACTGGCGTGCCGAGAACCGAGACGCCGAACTTTTCCAGGATGCCTTCTTTGGCGAGCGCCAGGCCGCAGTTGAGCGCGGTCTGGCCGCCGAAGCCGAGCGCGATCGCCTCCGGCCGCTCGCGCTCGATCACCTGGGCGACGAAATGCGGCGTCACCGGAAGGAAATAGATCCGGTCGGCGAGCGCGGGCGAGGTCTGCACGGTGGCGATGTTCGGATTCACGAGCACCGTGCTGATGCCCTCCTCCTTGAACGCCTTCATCGCCTGGCTGCCGGAATAGTCGAACTCGCCGGCCTCGCCGATCTTCAGCGCGCCGCTGCCAAGAAGCAGCAGCTTGCGGGGCATCGCAGTCATCGCATCATGCTCACGAACTGGTCAAAGAGCCCTGCGCAGTCCACCGGCCCGGGCGCCGCTTCGGGATGGAACTGCACGCTCATGAAGGGCCGCGTGCGGTGGCGCATGCCTTCGTTCGAGCCGTCGTTCGCGTTGGTGAACCACGGTTCCCAGCCGAGCGGCAGCGAATCCGCGTCGACGGCGTAGCCGTGGTTCTGCGAGGTGATGTAGCAGCGGCTGCCGCCCTCCTCCCTGCAGGGCTGGTTGTGGCCGCGATGCCCGAATTTGAGCTTGTAGGTGCGAGCGCCCGCAGCCAGCGCGAGCAGCTGATGTCCGAGGCAGATGCCGAATACCGGCCGATCTGCCGCGAGCGCGCGCCGCAGATGCGCGATCGTCGGGGCGCATGCCGCCGGATCGCCGGGGCCGTTCGACACCAGCACGGCGTCGAACTCCTCGTCGAGGAAGTCGTAATCCCAGGGCACTCGAATCACCGTCAGGCCGCGCGCGCGCAGCTCCGTGAGGATGCTCGCCTTGCAGCCGCAGTCGACGAGCACCACCGTCTTGCCAGCGCCGGGATAGACAACGCGCTCACGGGTGCTGACGGCGGCGACCAGATTGCGCTGGTTCGGATCGTCGAGCGCGATGTCGTCATCGCCGGCCACCAGTCGCCCGAGCATCGCCCCGCGGCTGCGCAGGCGCTTGGTGAGCGCACGCGTATCAACGCCGGCGAGGCAGGGAACGCCCTGCTCCTCGAGCCAGCGCGGCAGGCTCTTCTCGGCCTCGGCATGGCTGTACTCGTGCGCCAGCTCCGAGACGACGAGCGCCGCGGCGTGAATGCGCTCCGACTCGAAGGCGGGCGGCACGCCGTAATTGCCGACGAGGGGATAGGTGAGCACCAGGATCTGGCCGCTGTAGGACGGATCGGTGAGCGCCTCGGTATAGCCCACCATGCCGGTGTTGAAGACCACTTCGCCCGCCACCGATTTCGCGAAGCCGCACAACCGGCCCGCGGCCGAGCTGCCGTCCTCGAGGCGGAGCTCGGCGTTAGTGGGCTGCAGCGGCATCGAGCTACGATAGCCGCCAGGTTTTGAGTGGTAATGCTGGGCGGGTAGTCCGTCCAGCCGCGCTAAGCGAGCGGCTGTCGGCGCGCTTCGAGGACGGCGCGCCGCGCGGACATGGCGAGCTGCCAGGCGCGATCGAGCACGGGCACGACCTTGCGTTCGGTGTAATGCGCAAGCACGCGCTTTTGTGCGGCGGCCGCCATACGGAGGAGCAGCCCCCGCTCGCGGACCAGGCGTTCCATGCGCTCTGCCAGCAGAGCCGCATTGCCAAACGGAATCACAAAGGCGCACTCGCCGTCCGCACCGACGATTTCGGGCACGGCCCCGACCGGCGTCACGATGGCCGTGCAACCGAGCGCCATCGCTTCGAGAAGCGCGTTCGGAAATCCTTCGCTGGAAGAGATCTGCAGGAAAACGTCCGTTTCGCGAAGCGCTGCAAGCGCTTCGTCATGCTCCAGGAAGTCGAGCATCCTGATGCGCGAGCCGAGCCCGGCGTCGAGAATCGCCTGGCGGAGCGGCTCGGGGACGGCCATGATCGTGACCTCGGCTTTGACGTCGCGGGCGACCAGTCTGCGCACCGCCTCGAGCAGCACGTACGCGCCCTTCAGGTGAGGTACTTCGCCGGACGAGAGCAGGAAGCGCGGCGTCGCGGGCGGCGGCGAAGCGCGCGGCGCGGCCAGCGCCTCGCTCACGAAGTTCGGCAGGACGATGGTGGCCCCGGCACCACGCAGTGGAGCGACGTAGTTCTTCCAATATTCTGACTGCACCAGCAGCACCGCTGGCTGGCGCACCGTCCATCGGATCGCAGCGCGCGCGAGCGCACCCGACGCCTGGTGGAAGCGATCGAAGGAGCCGCCGATCCGCATCACCACAGGCCGGCGCAGCAGCTTGCCCATCAGCACGTAGAGCGCCGCTTCCCAGAACGCCTGGAAGTCGCTCGCCTGGATCTGAATGACCGAAGGCCGCTGTGCGAGGACAATCCAGGGGTAGCTCGCGAGATGCCACAGAGTGATGAAGATGCCCTGCGCGACGCGCTTCAGGCCGCCGCGCAGGACCGCCGCATATCCATAGTTGTCGCCCTCTACGTTTTTCTTGCCCGGACGCGAGGTCGTGAAAGGCACGAAGTCGTACGCCTCCCGGAGCGAAGAACGCACGACATTGCGCATGAACGTGGTCACCCCGCCTGTCGTCGGCGGCCAGGGGCCGACCATCAACACCTTGGCGCGATGGCGAGTCATTCGAGCGCGTCAGGACCGATCTGATAGCGAGCGCACCAGCTCTCGAACATGAGAAGCGCCCAAAGCGCGGCGCTCCAGTCGCGCTCCAGACGCGTGTGCTCGCCGATGAGGCGCTCGAGCGCAGCTCGATCGAACACATGGGCCACCATGGCGCGCGTCGCGAGCAGCTTCTGGCTGATGTAGTCGTTGAGACCGTCCTTGAACCAGAAACCGAGCGGCACGCAAAAGCCCTGTTTCCTGCGCCAGAGAAAGTCAGCCGGCAGAAAGCGCTCCATGAGCTTGCGCAGCAGGTATTTCTGGCGCCCGCCCGGCAACTTGACGTCGAATTTCACCTGGTTCACCAGCTCGGCAAGACGATGGTCGAGAAACGGCGCCCGCACTTCCAGGCTGTGCGCCATGCTCATGCGATCGACCTTGACGAGCATATCGTCGACCAGACTTACGGTCTGCTGCCACAGCGTCATGCCGGCAAGCGGGCCAAGGGCCTTGTCGAACATGGCGGCGAACAAGGCCTGGTCACTGGCTGGCGTTGCGTGTTGCGCGAGGTATGGAGAAATCCCGGCGAGGTATTCGCGTCGGAACACGACCTGCTGCTTGGCCACGAAGCGGCTTCTCGCCTCGAGCCCGGCGTCTTCGATGTTGCGGGCGAGATGAAGGCACCTCATGCGCAGGCCTGCAGCGGCGGCGGGTAGCGAGCGCATCAGCGTCGTCGCGGCAGTGCGCAGCGCGGCCGGAATTTTGCGTACCCGCTCGCTCAGAATGTGGCCGCGGTACGAGTCGTAGCCGGCGAACATCTCGTCGCCGCCGTCGCCCGAGAGCGCCACCTTGACATGGCGGCGCGTGAGCTGCGACAGGTGCCACGTAGGCAATGCAGACGAATCGGCGAACGGTTCGTCCGCATGCCAGGCGATCTGCTCGATGACGCCGATGTCGCCCGGCTCGATGACGTACTCGTGATGCCGCGTGCCGAAGCGCTTGGCGACGTAGCGGGCGTACTCGCGTTCGTCGTAGCGGGGCTCATTGAAGCCGATGGAGAAAGTCTCGAGCCGCTGGTTCGCCACTTCGCTCGCCATTGCGACCACAGCCGAGGAGTCGACGCCGCCGGATAGAAAAAACCCGACCGGCACGTCGGCGACGAGCCGCAAGCGCACCGAGTCGCGCAGGATCGCCAGGATCTCCTCCATGATGCCGCGCTCGTCGCTGCGCTCTTCGGAAGGACGGGGCGGCGCCCAGTAGCGCTGCTCCACCATCGGAGAACCGTTCGCCTTGAGCCAGTGGCCGGGCTGCAGGCGGCGCACGTCGCGGAAGATCGTGCGGGGCCCCATGACGTACGAATTGGTGAAGTAGTTGTACAGCGCCAGAGGATCGAGACGCTTCTCGACCAGCCCGGCTTCCACGAGCGCCTTCAATTCCGAGGCGAGATACAGCACGCCGTCGCGTTCCATGAAGTACAGCGGCTTCTCGCCGAACCGGTCGCGCGCGGCGAACAGCGACTGGTCGCGCAGGTCGTAGATGGCGAACGCGAACATGCCATTGAGCCGATCCAGGCATTTTTCGCCCCAGGCCAGATAGGCGTAGAGCAGAACGCTCGTATCGGAGCGCTTGTCGACGGGATAGCCCGCAGCCGCGAGCTCCTCGCCGACGGCGGCGAAATTGTAGATTTCGCCGTTGAACACGATGTACGCCTCGCCGCCTGCCGCGCACATCGGCTGCTGGCCTGCTCCGGAGAGGCCGATGATCGAGAGCCGTCGGTGTCCCATGACGACATCGGCCAACCGCTTCTGACCGTGCTCGTCGGGCCCCCGGTGGCGGATCGCGCCGTCCATCCGGTTCAGCAGGGCGGCTTCAGGAAGACGAGCGCCGCTCTTCGCGTAGGCCAGTACGAATCCGCACATGTCGAGTGCCTGAAATGCCTTTGATGCGCAAACCTACTTGACGGACATGCAAAGGTGCGCCGAGCGTTTGTAGGTCAATTGGATCAGCTTCGATTGCCTGAGCCGGATGGCGCAAGACGGCTTCGGAATGCAGGCCGTGCCGCTTTGATAGAAGGGACAGCATGACCGCCACCGCCCGATCGGCCGGCCGCGACCGCACGTCGCCGTCCTGGCTGTCGCGTGTCCTGCTCGCCGAGATCCCCGCGGCGCGGCCCGCGTCGCGCATCCAGTTCCTCGATGCCGCGCGGGGGCTCGCAATCGTCCTCGTGGTGATCGGGCACGTGGCCGCGCGCAAGGTGCCGGAGGGAAACGACTGGTACGGCTACCTCTTTGAAGTGATCTACCGCTTCCACATGCCGCTCTTCATGGTGCTGACCGGCATGTCGTTCGCGCTGTCGCTGCCGCGCTTCTCCTCTTGGCCCCAGGTCGCGGCGTTCTCCGCGAAGCGCGCGGAGCGACTGGTGGTCGCGTACCTGGTGTTCGGCGTGCTGGTCCTGACGGGCAAGCTCGTGGCCGTGCATTTCATGCACGTCGACAACCCCGCGCACGGCGACGTCGGCGACCTGTGGCGGCTGCTGCTGATGCCGGGCGCGAGCGTTGCCGAGTTCCTGTGGTTCATCTACGTGCTCTCGGTGTACCTGCTGACGGTCCCGGCGCTGTTCCAGGTGATCGGGCGCCGGCCAATGCTGCTCCTACTCGCCGGCCTCGCGCTGAACCTGGCGCTGTGGCCCGAGCTGTTCATGCTGGACGAGGTCGTGTACTACCTCCCGTTCTTCGCGGGCGGCATGGCGCTGTGGATGTGGCGCGAGCACTGGGAGCGCGCGGGCGTGGTGGCGCTGGGGCTCACCACAGCGCTCTTCGTGGCGCTGGCATTCTCGCTCGCCGCGCCGAAGTGGCTCGTCGGCACGCTGTCCGTGCTGCCGGTGCTGTGGGCGATGCGGCGGCTTCCGGCCGCCTGGCAGGACCGGCTCGCCTGGATCGGGCGCGCGAGCCTCACCATCTACCTCATGAACACCATCGCCATCGGCCTCACCAAGGGACTGCTGCTGCGCGTGCTGCCCTGGGACGGCGTGAACTTCCTGCTGTACTTCCCGGTGCTCACGCTCGCCGGCGTGGCGCTGCCGATGCTCGTGAAGAGGGCTCTCGCGCCGCACTCGCAGCTCGTCGCCCGCTACCTGTAAATCAAAAACCCGGCGCTTGATGGACTAGTCCTTCCGGGCTAGCGATGGGCCTTGCGGTATGCGCATTGCATCCCATCGGCCATGGTCCGACGCATCATCCGCGCGCTGCGTTTGTACCTCGGATTGCACTTTTTGCGCGTTTTCATGGTGCGGCTGGACGATGCGCCGGCGCTCCGGCAAGAGCAGTCCGGTCTGCGCTACGCCGCGCTGACGGAACCAGAGCTTCTCGCCTGGTGCCGCGATGGCGAGCTCGAGCTCGACGAGGCGAAAGTGCTCGCCGCGTTGCGCCGCGGCGACATCTGCATCGGCGCGCTGCACGGCAACCGCCTCGTCGGCTACGTCTGGTTCGCCTTCGGCAACACTCCGCACGTGGCAGGAAGCTGGGTGCGCGTGGAGCGATCGACGCGCTACCTTTACAAGGCCTTCGTCCGTCCCGGTTGTCGCCGGCGCGGCTTTGCCTCACAGATGTACGCCGCCGCGAGCGCGCTGTGCCCGCGGCGCGGCCGCGTGCTCGGCACGCTCGCCGTGGAAGCGGACAACACCGCCGGCCTGAGAACGCCGCGCCGCGCCGGCTGGCGAGGGATCGGCTACGCCGGATTCGTGCGCTGCCTGGGACGCGTCCTCGTGTTCCGCTCCTACGGCGCGTTGCGCTACGGCTTCGCGCTCTTCGTTCCCGGCGAGAACGGCCAGGTCGCGCGCGCGCCCCGGCTCGCCGCTGAAGAAACTACAGGGGGCTTTGTAGCGAAGACGACGCGGTAGGCAACCCCAGCGCTGGCCGAGCGCGGCGGGTTTCCGCTCAGCGCGGCTCAGTGGGGCGCGTACGGCGGGTCGTACCAGGGATCGGTCGACTGGACGGTCGGGAACCCTTGCCAGATTTGCACGTCGTCGATCCACTGGTAGATCGGATACGGCGCGCCTGAATACACCTGGTTGATCATGATCCGGTTGATCGGCGCCTTGTTCACGCCGATGGTCTGGCCGAAGTGGTCATCGATCACTTTGCCGTTGATCGCGAACCACGCGCGACCGTCAGTGCCGGAGCTGCGATGCCAGAACACCTCTAGCTTGAACCAATCGCCCATGGGCACGGGCACGGAGTGGTTTTCGCTGCGGTAGAACTGCTGGTACGGAAGCCCGCCGTTGGCGTCGTTGTCCCAGCTGACATACCAGAAGGGCGTCTGCCCGCCCCAGGCGACGATCTCGAGGAGGACTCGGAAATCGCCCGCGGTCTTCCACTCGAAGACCATGCGCCACGGATCGCCCTGCGCGAGGTTCGACGCCAGGTCCGGCTGCAGCTTGATCCACTTGCTGAAGTAGATGTCGCC
>Ga0075436_100003548_pt1 | contig 10702 bp, 8 predicted proteins | sample RhiMethybrSRZTD5_FD_75303 | JGI IMG/M metagenome (GOLD analysis project Ga0075436, IMG submission 75303) | Populus rhizosphere microbial communities from Tennessee, USA - Rhizosphere MetaG P. TD hybrid SRZTD5 | ecosystem: Host-associated > Plants > Roots > Rhizosphere > Soil | place: USA... | reverse complement strand
CACGCTTCCCGCCGCCGGCCGGTGCCAGCCAAGCAGTAGCCCGACCAGGCTCGATTTCCCCGCCCCAGATGGCCCCACGATCGCCACATGGCTGCCCGGCTCGATGCGCAGATCGATCTCGTCCAGGATCAAATGGCCGGCCGCGCGAACGGTAACTTTTGCGAGCGCCAGGGCCACGCCTTTTCCTAGGGCCGCCGGAGACGCATCCGGCTGCGGGATCGCCGGCGTTTCTTCGAGGGCTCCCAGTGGCTCCATTAGCCGCAGAGCTGTGTTCCGGTAACCCGGATACTGCCACGCGACCTCCGCGATCGCCTGCCCCAGCACCGGAATATTGAGCGCCCAATACACCAGAAGCAGAACACCGCCGATGTCGCCGGTGCGCGAGAGGTGGTCGAGCAACAGCCAAGCGGCCAGGCCGAAACCCGTCGCGAGCTGCGCCGCCTGAATCCAAATCGCAGCGCGTTGCAGTCCGAAGCCCGCGCGCGCCCACTCGACCAGTAATTTTTCATGCTCGCGGCGCAGGGAGCGCTCCGCTCCGTGGACGCGAATCGCGACCAGTCCCAGCAGCGAGTCCAGGTAGTATCGCGCTAGCGCTCCGGCGTGACTTCGGACGCGCAGATCGCGTTCGGAGAGGATGGGCTGCGTGATCAGCGGCAGCACCAGCGCCGTTAATGCCGCCGCGCTAACCAGCGGGAGAGTCGCGGGGTCCAGCCAGATCACGCCCGCCGCCGTCAGCAGCAGCTCGAAAACCCGGCGCGTGAACAGGCCGCCCAGTTCCGGCAGGTGCCGGATGCGATTGATGCTGTGGCAGCGCTCGGCCATGTCCGAGGTAAGACGGCTGTGGAAATAGCGGTCGCCGAGCTTCGGGATCTTGTCGAGAAAAGCCATGCGCAGCCGCAGCTCCAGCCGCCGGCCCCATCGCAACAGGCTCACGGCAACCGGCAATTCGAGCAGCAGCAGCGCCGCGATGAAAATGAGAAGCGCGCCCATCGCCGCCATCCGCTGTCCCGCCAGACCCAGATCTCTACCCACATCGAACAGACCACGGAACAGCACGGCCTCGAGCAGCACGCCGCCGGTGGCGCACGCCAGCGCGATCACCAGTGCGCCCGGCGCGAGCACGCCGTCCTGTTTCAGCATGCGGAAGAGATCGCGCCCCGGAGTACTCGGCGCCTCCGTGAGCGCTGCCGTCAGTTCCGGGGAAAGCCGATTTGTATCTTCACCCGCCGGACTCTGCTCCGCGCGTCCGCGCACGTGCACCAGAACGGCTCCGCGCATCAGAAGCTGATCTTCGGTGCCGGGAGCATCTGAAGCGCGCCTCACCGACCAGTAATCTTGCGGAATGCTCTCGGGCCGCGCGACGAATTCCTCAACCACACGCGCCGCCCGCCCGCCCTTCCCCAATCCGCCGGAACGGATCAGCGATTTCATCATGCGCGCCGCAGCATCGAGAGCGGCGATTCCCCGCCAGCCGGGATCGGCGGCCGCGTGCTCGATCATTCGGTCACCGTCTCCTCGTGATGCCCCAAGGTCCGCAAGCCGCCGGCGCAACGGGTCCAGGAACTGGTCCGAGCCCGCCCAGGCGCGCCAGTCCGCCGCGGGGACGGCCTGCGTATGAATGTAGATCTCTTCGAAAAAACGCCGCGTGGAAATCCAGCGCCGGCCGGTTCCCGGGTCCATCAGTTGCACCAGCGGGCCATGGCGTTGCCAGGCGACGACGAAATGCGTCACGCCGTTGGCCAGGTGCACCACGATAATGGCGGGCAGCGTCTGCGATTCCGGCAGCAGCACATGGTCGGCGGGCACCATGATTTGTTCCGCGTACAGGCCGAGCTGCACGGCAGCTTCTTCGATGGTGTCGATCGAGGTGCCGTCCACATCGGTCTGGCATGCCTCGCGCAGCCGCCCGTAACTTACGTGGATTCCGAAGCCTTCGAGAAGACACTTGAGCGAGGCGGGACCGCAGTCCATCGCCGAGGTTTGGACAACTTCGGGAACCAGGAGACGGCGGCGAGTGCGCATGGTGGGCCCAGGCCCGCGCGGCTACTGCGCAGTCTGTCTTGCCTCCGAAACAACCAGGGTCTTAGGCGAGGTGACGAGCCGGCCCGCAGCGCGCAGCGCCAGCGTAGCAGGTGAAACCTGCTCCACCTGAACTTCCACACTCCCGGGCAAGCCGTGTTGGATGGGAATCGTGGTGTGGTTATGGGGATCGATTGCCAGCTCCACGCGCACGCGCCCATCGCGAACTTCGCTGCCAACGCTTTCGACGGTCGCCGCGATGCTGCCGTACTGGGCCCACGGAAAACCCTGCAGCCGCAGGCGGGCGGGCTGCCCGGGATGGACGCGGCCGATCGCCGAAGCCGGCGGAAACTCGGCGATCACTCTGACCTCGCCTGATGGCACGATGGAGCAGAGCTTGTCACCTTGGCTCACAACCGAGCCGGCGCGTAAAATCTCAACATCGCCAAGGCGTCCGTCGATGGGCGCGCGCACCACGCGCCGCTCGATCTCATAGCGCAGCCGGTCGATGGTCGCGGCGCTCGCGGTCCGCTGGGCCTCCAGCCGCGTCACATCCTCCTGGATCTGACGCAGACGAACCTCGCGATCGGTTTCGCGCGTGCGCTGCTCGCGGGTGAGGCGGGTGATCTGCGCCTGGAAGCCGTCGGAGGAAGCGCGCCGGCTTTGCGCGTCCGCACGGGATCGCACATAATCACGCTCGGGAATCAGGCCATCGGCTCTGAGACGCCGCAGCCGTTCGGCGTCCTGCTCGGCGAACTGAGCATTGGCCTCGACTTCGCGCTGCTGCGCGCGGGCCTGGTCCACCGCCGCGCTCGAGGCCTGCTGCTCGTCACGGCGGGCCTGCTCGGCGGCCTGCATCTCAGCGTGCAGCCCATCGATTTGCCGCGGGATGGCGGAAAGGCGCGCCTGTTCTTCCTGCAACTGCAAGCGCTCGGCCTTAGCGTCCAGCTCCAGCAGGATCTCGCCCGCCTTGACCTCTTTTCCCAGCGTCAGGTGAGACGCGGAAACTCTGCCGTCCGCCGGCGCCTGCAACGCCGTCGAGGCGCGCTCCACCTCGAGCCGCGCCGTGTCGGTGACCTCGTAGCGGTCCACGCGCCCCAGAAAAAACCACGCCGCCCACAGGCCGAGCAGTACGACGCTCAGCAGCAGCCCGGCGAGCGAACGGCCGAAGCCATCCGACTCCAGGGTTCGCATGGCGCGCGAAAAGGCCGTAGACATGCGGCCCAATCATAACATCCTGGGAACCCCAGCTGCCCTTCCCTCGTTATACTTCCCAGAGGCGCTAAATGAGCATCGACAACTTCGTGGAAGAGATTCAAGTCCTCGGGCGAGACCTGGTGGATAGGGTGAAGACGCTGATTCACGAGGGGAACGTGAACCGCATCATTATTAAGGATGAAAAAGGCAACACGTTCGTCGAAATACCCGTGACCGTGGCAACCTTGGGCGCCATCTTCGCACCGGTTCTGGCCGCCGTGGGCGCCATTTCGGCGCTGGTTGCGAAGTTCAAGATCGTGATTGAACGAAAGCCGCCGGAAGACGCACCGCAAGCGCCAAAATACGACCACAATTAACTGGCGCCCCGAATCGTCAGGGATGCGACAGTTTGGACATAAGGGTAAGACAGTTGACTCATTCTGACACCAGAGTGCTGTAAGCCAAAGTTAGTGACACGATTGCACTTCCACCAACCAATGGACTTAGCCGCCCGCCGTCACGTGGCAATCAAAGTGATGACAATTCCCTGATGGCCGACCGCCAGCGGCGCGCGGGTTGCTAATGAGCTTCGACAGGATGTCTCCTCCACAGGAGCAGGACGACGCCGCGCATGGAAGCCAGCCCGTTAACGCGGCGGATCGGCGCCTCCATGAACGTTTCCCGGTCGATACTCCACTGGTACTGCGCTGGGAGGAACGCAAGGGGGTGCAACGCCAGGTTCGCGGCCGCGCCGTGGACGTGAGCAGATTCGGGCTCCACGTGCAGGCGGAAAGAGCCATTCCCGCCGGAACCGTTGTCAACGTGTACACAGCCCAATTCGTTCCTCTTGGCAGGGCGTCGGTGCGGCACTGCACCATCAAGGGAATGGACTACAGCGTCGGTCTGTATATGCCGGATCTATTCGTGCAGGATCTGTAAAGGTAGCGGTCCTATTGATCGTGGGATTTACGCATCGCGAAGCCTGCGACACCAACTAGCGCAAGGACAGCAAGTAACAGCAGCTCAGGTGCGTAGTGTAGCAGGCAGTAAAAGATATTCGAATCTACTGGACAACCGGAGATCACAGGACGCCGGTCCTTGGCCGCTGTTGCGATTATCAGCCCGTTGGGAGTCCGGGCTCAAGCTGCCATTGGTTAACCCGCTTGTACCGGCCGATTTTTATTGGTCGGGGCGAGAGGATTTGAACCTCCGACCCCCTGCGCCCAAGGCAGGTGCGCTACCAGGCTGCGCTACGCCCCGACAGGTGAAGCTCTCTTGATTTTAAACTACTTGCGCGCTGAATATCCATCCCGAAACTCGTTCTCAGACCAAAAATGTATCAAAACTGGATTAAAAACCGTTCTCACTGGACCTTGACCGTATCCAAAACCCTTTCCCTCGTTGGCTTGCCGGTTGATCTTCTCTTGAGGCCTCGCGCTTCATCTGAAGTTTCATCTGCGAGTACTTTTTGAAGACCTTCGCGTCGCTCTGCCGAAGCATCTGCGTCACCCATTAGTCGGCCACGCCGCCCGCACTCAGCCGGGTTCTCGACAGCGCGGACCTACTGACTGAAGTCTGGCAAATGCCAGCATCCCGGCAGCAGCATGGCAGTTTGCCGGGCACACGCGCCTGGTTCGCCGATGGTTCTCCAGTTGGCCTTAAGCGAGCGAAAAGGCTCACGGGAGAGGGAGAATCAGCCACGAATTGAGGGAGTAAAGGAACAGGACACCTGCCGTTTCCGGCCAGTGCCAGAGCAGCCAAGACCAGCCGAGTGACGATACGGTGCCTTCGAAGCCAGATCCGCACCTACCGCTCCGCAATGTTCGGTGCAGGACCGCTGTCCAGGGTTCCGCAGGGACGTTCGTGGATGACCAATTCAGCACGTCCAACCAACCGCGTGTCCACCGCCAAATGCGTAACACGCATCTCCGCAATTCCATCGCGCAAGGCGGTTTCCCGGGTCACATCGACGCGCTTTACAAATATCGAAGGTTTCTTGACTAAGTATCCAGATTGGCGCACGGCAGCACCGGTTTCGCCGTCAAGCCATAACGCGCCTTTGATGAGCCCTATTCGTTTCTTGCGCGGCGTGATGAGAAAAACATAGGCCGTGGTCCCACCAGTCTTCACGACACCCGTGTAGCGGAACTTGTAATTCGCAAGAGTGATCGCAACCGAAGAAGCGGGGAGGGCCGCGGCCCGCACCTGCGCCGAAAGGTAACGAGCGATCACCTGCTGCCTGACGGTCTCGTCTCCCGCGATTTCGAGCACCTGATATTCGGGCCTGCCATGCGGCAACTGACGACGAATGGCGCTCAGCCGCCCCTGCTTCTTAAGCTTCGGCAGCGAGGCATCGATCTCGACCGTTTCCAGACCCCAGAGGCTCTCGTGCTCCAGGCCGACGATGTACCGCGCAAAGGCCGCTGCCGCTCCGCCAGTGGAGTCCAGGACGGGTTCGTTCGCTGCTTGAGCGGGTGAAGCCAGCAGGAATAAAAGCGCGATGATCAGTAGCAGTGAGGCGGATCGGAGGGATGGAATGCCTGCCCGGCGAAGTCGCGCCGGCTCTGCGGCAATCAGCTTGCCCGACGCCGGCAGAAATCTGTCTCCGGCCCACGGCACGGGGTAGCGCCGGCCACAGGTGCGGCATTCGTATTCGCCGCGAATCGGCCACATGGGCGAGTCGTGCATAAAGTCGCACCACAACGTGCCGAATCTCCGGGCTGCCCTCTGCCAGGCAGAGGATGCTTGATCGATATTCTGCCCCGTTTTTTCAGACATGCTGTATCTCACTTGTGACTACGGAGGGCTTGGGGGCAGTGGATGCCCAAACCTGTATCCCGGCGAGGTTGCGGGTCAGCTCTCGCAAACCGATCATCTGGGCCTTCCGGACCAAGTCCCGCTCGCTATTCAGCAGGATCGCCACATCCTCTGGCGACACTCCTTCGAAAACCGACAGCAGAAGGGCGCATCTAGGAAACACATCGATGGCACGGAGTGCGCTCTCGAGCTGGACCTTCATCGTGTCCTGATCGAGAGTCCAATTCCGGGGCGGAAGCACGGCCTTTTCCGCGCGCCTAGATGCCGTCCGGCGCGCGGACCGGGCGAGTTCGCTGCGAATCCCGGCCAGTGCTTTCGCAATGAACACTCGTCGCGACCAAGCGAGCATCCAAGCTGAGAAGAAAGGGTTTGCATCGTCCCGGGAAGCTACGGCTTCGAGCGTCACGTCCACGCTCAGCCCGGGATTACCAGTGAGGAGGAAGGCGAGCCAGTAGGGGTTCGTCATTAGAAACCTACCCCATTTCTGCGCATCAACTGCAGCAGGGAGCGGCCGGCCCGGTCGATATAAGTGGCGCTTTTGAGGTCAGCCTCGAAACCCAGATTCTTCATGCCCGAATATGAAGGTGCAGGTCTCGTGCCAACCGCAAAATCGAGGGAACTGATTGAAATGAATTGGCCTGCTTCCATGGCGGCTCTGGAGCCTACCTGGCGCGTTACCGACATCCGGGCACTTGCCGAACGGCTGGCACCCGGATGTGTCACTGCGAGTCATCCAACAGGCCGGTACCAAGGCCAGTGACAGCAGACTCCAGTCAACCTGCCGGCAAAGGAAAGCGCCCTGCCGCGCTGCTTGGCGGTTTCCAACGCGATTGCGCTCGGGTCAGGCCCGAGACCTGAACATCTTGCGATTTTCAATATTGTGGTTTCGAACGATGGCGGGTACTCACAGGCTTTGCTATGCCCTTGCACTTATCAATTCCAGGATTTCTTGGTCGCCGGAGTGATGTTAAAAGCATGAGTCGCGCCCGGAAGAGCCGTGTCTTCACGGCCGGAATGCTCGATCGCAGGCATCGAGCGGTCTCTCTCAAACTGAGCTCCTCGAGATGGCGAAGGATCAGGGCCTGCCTGTACTTTGGGGGAAGGGCAACAACTGCTTTTCGAACGACCTGTGTTGTTTCAGCGCGAGTAAGCGCCTGGAGCGGCGATTCGTTGGGAGAAGCGAAGGTGTCGAATTCGCCGAGCGCCTGACAGATTGGTCTGCTCTGCCCCCGGCGATAGAACTGCAATGCTTCATTGATGGCGACACGAGTCATCCACGTGCGAAAGGTGGACTCCGACCGGAATGTCGACAGATGACGCCAGACTTTCAATAAGACCTCCTGGAGGAGGTCATCCACATCGGTTGTGTTCGGGACCAGTGAGCCGATGCGCCTTCTCACCGCGGGCAAGTGGCGATTCGTCAAAACCGTAAAGCATTCGGTTTGGCCTGCCAGTGCCAGTTTGATGAGCGCGCTGTCTTCGAAGGTTGCGAGTGGTGGGGCCATGGCGATCTCCCTCGTCTCTAAACGTGGATAAGTGTTCTTCCGCGGAACGACATGCACGTCCGATTCCATAAGCGCCGTCGGCTGGCTATTTCTGCGATAAACCGGCTCAGCGCAGTAGTGCCCACCTGCTGTGCCGGAGATCGATAAGAGTTCGCTGGCGACCTTATCCAGGCGTCAATTTATCTTCTGGATGAGCGGGCGTTGATTCCTCGTGGTACCTGGAGAGTGATTCCTGCGGAGAATACGCCAGCCTGTGGAGCAACGGACGGATTCACCAGCTCTTGGATAGCGTAGGCCGGCACGTCCTCAGCCTCTTTGAGGAATGTCAAGCGATTTGCCAGGCTGTCGAAACCGACGCGGATCAAGTCTCCACTGCGTAGTTGGTCCGTGGCGATCAAATTGGACAGCGGGTGCACCAGATTGCGTTCGATGGCACGCTTAAGGTGCCTGGCCCCGTATTTCATGTCGGTCCCTTCTCTCAGCAGAAATTCCCGGGCGGGATCGGTGAGCGAAAAAACGAATGACACGCCGTACGCCGATCTGACGATGCGCTGCTGCACTGAATCTAGTTCGATCGCCAAAATCTTGCGCAGCTCGCTTGGGCCCAGAGGCTTGAACACCACGGTCTTGTCAATTCGATTCATGAACTCCGGCGCGAATTTGCGGTGGGCGGCTTCAATCGCCGCGCGCGAAACCTTGTTTCCAAGCTTCTCATCGACGCTGCCTGCCGCGCGATCCGTGCTGACCGCCGCGAAACCGAGATTGGGCCGGAGCATCGAAGTCATTTCGTTGGCGCCCAGGTTGCTGGTCATAAAGATCATGGCTCGCGAGAAATCTATCCGCCGGTTGTCGCCCAACGTCAGAGTCGCTTTGTCGAGGATACCGAGGAGGAGGTTCCAAAGCGCGTCGCTGGCCTTCTCAATTTCGTCGAACAATACAAAGCTCAGCTTCATGCGCTCGGTGTGGTATTGGTTGAGGACTTCCTGACTCAGTAATGGATGGGTTTCCCTGTGTCCCAGGTATCCGGGAGGGGATCCAATCAATTTTGCGATTTCATGGCTGTGCTGGAACTCGGCGCAATCGATCTTAACCACCGCGCGGGCGTCGCCGACCAGACTTTCGGCCGTGGCTTCGACAAGCCGGGTTTTCCCGGACCCGGTCGGGCCCAGAAAAAGAAAATTGCCTATCGGCCGTCCGGGGCTTGACATCCCCGCCAGGTACGTCTGATAGACATCGGCTATTTGCTGAATAGCGTCCTCTTGTCCGACGATGCGCTTGCGAAGGTTCGAATCCAGCTTCCCCGCCTCTGGACCAGTCCGCATTGGATCAAGCAGCTTGTGAAGGCGCCCCATAACTTCCTCTCCCTCTCTCGACTTCCTGATCGCATCAGGTCATCATGACGCTATGCTTGGAAGCAAGTGGAGTGCCATCGGCGAGTGACAATCTTTCGCGTGCCTTCTGCAGGCTGATAGGATCAGCTATTGAGAAAGAGCGCGCGAAGTCGCAGAAGGTTCACTAGCAAAGTTCGATAGCGCGACGAGCCGACCGGCCGGGTCCGCCCCGGGTTTATGCTGCCAGCATTTCGGCATCTACCGATAAGCTGGCAGTGCCTGGAACTGTCGGCACACAGAAGCCCACTTCTCGCAGGCAAGCCGGCAGAGGCGTACTGGCAACTGCCGGCCTATTGTGGGGCGAACGCCCGCAGCTCCTCACAAGCGGCCTCGCTGAAATCCTTCGCCTAAGGTCCGCGAGCGCACGCCCGATTCGATTGAATTGCTGCTGATCCATCACGGTTTGCAGGTTGCGTACCTATCCTATCGGGGTTTTCATTCGTTTTCGCATTCGCACTACAGTGCCGTTCTCTTCGAACGAAACCTCGTCCATGAGCGTTCTCATGAGGTAAAGTCCGCGCCCGTGAGTGAGAAGCAGCCCTGGCGGGTCGGTCGGATCGGGGACGGCACGGCTATCAAACGGCACTCGAACAGTTTGCGGTTTTTCCTTTCGGACATCCTCAGTTCCCTGCACTAGTTGCGCGCACGTAATTAGAGAGTCAGGTTGGCTGCGTAAATGCCTGTTGTCTTAGTGAGCCAGCAGGAAGGGCAAATACTCGACTCATGATAAATCAAGACTACGAATTGGTAGTGATTGGGAGCGGCCCGGCGGGCCAAAAAGCTGCCATCAACGCAGCGAAACTGGGAAAACGTGTCGTGGTGATCGAACGGGCAGGCATGGTTGGTGGCACATCCGTCCACAGTGGCACTGTTCCAAGTAAGACCTTGCGGGACGCCATTCTCTATCTCACAGGCTTCAATGAAAGGGCGTTCTACGGGCAAGACTATCGTCTGCGCGAGCGAATCAACAGGGACGAGATTGCCAGTCGTGTGCGGGTGATTGTGACGCGCGAAACCCATCTTGTTCGGTCGCAGTTCAATCGCAACCGAGTTGCAGAGCTTGACGGTACGGGGCGCTTTCTTGATCCGCATACGTTGGAAGTAACTAGCGCAGAAGGCAGAACTACTACTGTTCGGGGCGAATACGTGCTGATTGCCTGTGGAGCGCGACCCGCGCAAAGTCCTTCAATTCCCGTTGACGGCAAGTACATCGTAGACACTGACCGGCTGCCAGAACTTGCTGATCTCCCACGCGAACTCATCATTATCGGCGGAGGCATCATAGGCCTCGAATACGCCTCTATGTTTGCCGCCCTCGAGGTCCGGGTGACGTTGATTGAGCAGTATCCTCAGGTGTTGGATTTCGTCGATCGGGAGATTGTTGAAGCGCTCTCTTACCATCTTCGTGAGCTCGAAATGGTCTTTCGTCTAGGAGAAAAGGTCGTCGCAGTCGAGGTTGACGAGAGCCGAAATCGAGTGATCGCAAGGCTTGAGAGCGGCAAAACCGTTCACGGTGACGCTCTTCTATATTCCGTGGGGCGTCAGGGCAACACGGATACTCTTAACCTCGCAGCGGCCGGCCTCGATGCGGACGCGCGCGGAAGATTGAAGGTCAATGAGTTCTTTCAGACGGCGGTGCCTCACATTTACGCCGCTGGCGACGTAATCGGATTTCCGGCTCTTGCTGCCACTTCTATGGAACAGGGCCGGTTGGCGACAGCACACATGTTTAGCGCCCAATTTAGGCACCCCGTCGATCTGATGCCATACGGA
>Ga0075436_100003547_pt1 | contig 10703 bp, 13 predicted proteins | sample RhiMethybrSRZTD5_FD_75303 | JGI IMG/M metagenome (GOLD analysis project Ga0075436, IMG submission 75303) | Populus rhizosphere microbial communities from Tennessee, USA - Rhizosphere MetaG P. TD hybrid SRZTD5 | ecosystem: Host-associated > Plants > Roots > Rhizosphere > Soil | place: USA... | reverse complement strand
GCGGCAATTTCAACGGCACGCTCGACCAGGTGATCCTCGACGCGCTCGCGGCGGTGAAGGGCGCCGAGATCGCATTCTCGCCGGGCTTTCGCTGGGGTACGACGCTGCTCCCCGGAGACACGGTCACGCGCGAGCACATGATGGACTGGTGCGCGATCACCTACCCGATGACGACGCTGAACGACGTGCCGGGTGAAATGATCAAGACGATCCTCGAGGACGTGTGCGACAACCTGTTCAACCGCGACCCGTACTACCAGCAGGGCGGCGACATGGTTCGCGTCGGAGGCCTCACGTACACATGCACGCCCGGCGAAAGGATCGGCAAGCGCATCACCGACATGCGCCTTCGAGACAAACCGATCGAAGCGGGCAAGACCTACAAGGTCGCCGGGTGGGCGCCGGTTGCCGAAGGCATGCGCGGAGAGCCGATCTGGGACGTGCTCGAGAAATACTTGCGCGACCGCAAGACGATCGCGGCACCGGCGCTCAACGTGCCGAAGCTCGTCGGTATCGAGCGAAACGCGGGAATCGCCTAGGCGGGATCTGTTGGGCTCGAGGTGCGCGCTTTCACGGTCGAGTCGCGTCGCGGCGCCGCGGCGAGCTCATCGAGGCGGCGCACCGCGCACACGAAAATCACCGCGTGCTCCTGCAGACGGCTGTTGTAGATCGCGCCCGGTTTCGCGCATTCGCGCGCGATGATGTCGTGCCACACGCGAATCTCCGCGGGCGACGCCAGCGGTTGCGCCGGACGCGAGGCGCGCGGCAACCACGATGCGAGTCCGGAGGGAAGCGTGCGCAGGTAATCGTTGACGATTCCGAGGACGTCCTCTGCGGCGGCGGCGCCCTCGAAATCCTTCGCCCAGTTGGCCAAAGCGACCTCGAGCTTTTTATGGTCACTGATTGAACCAGAATGCCGCTGATTTTAATGTCGGACGAACGGCGGTTTTGTCGTAGGACTGCGCCGACGGCGCCTACGCGTCGGTCCACCTTTCGAAACGCGCTACTTGAACTTGTAGTACGTCTCGTTCAGGTACGCGACGATGTGCTCCTCGTCGTCCGGGAAGAGCTTCAGGCTGAGCTCGCTGTTGCAGAAGGAAACCTGCGTCCTCAACTTCTCGAGCGAGGTGACGTGGCGATCTTTCCGCAGGTAGATCGCGCTTGCGTCGCCATAGGTCTTATTGTGGTGGCACGTTTCGCAGTGGTTTTCCTCGACGAGCTTCTTTCCTTCCGCAGGATCGCCCGCGGCGAAAACGGGCGCGGCGAAGGCGGCGAAAAAAATTCCGGCGAGGCGCATATGTATCGCATCGTAGCACCCGCTCATCGTGTCCCACATCGCGTAGGAAGATGCCGACTTCTTTCTCTGGCCAGTGCCGTTACAGTGTGCCAACTGGACCATTGGCGCACATGACATCGATCAGTCCCATCAAGACTGGACTCTTCTGGGCCGGCCTCACGCGCGCCGACCATGTGTGCCAGCTGTATCCGACCGACGCCACATTCCTCAACGCGCTGGAGTCCTATGTCGCGAGCGGCCTGCGCCACGGCGAAAGCGTCGTCGTGGTCGCGACGGCGGCGCACCTGCACGCGCTGGAGCAGAGGCTTCGCATCGGCAACTGGATCGACATCGATCGCGCGCGCTGGGAAGACCGCTACATCGCGATCCTCGCGCAGGAGACGCTCGACAAGATCCTTGTGGACGGCTGGCCGAACGCGCATCGCTTCGACGACACGATCATGCAGCTCATCGGCCGCGCGCGCGGCAAGGAGCAGCGGCGCGAGGTGCGGATCTTCGGCGAGATGGTGTCGATCCTGTGGGCGCAGGGCAAGGCGGGCGCCGTGCACCGCCTCGAGCACTTGTGGGGCGAGCTCGTGAAGCGCGAAGGCGTGCCGCTCTTCTGCGCCTATCCCCGCGAGGGCTTCGGCGAGGACGCGCAGGCCGCCGTGCGCCAGATCTGCGCCGCGCACGACCGCGTCCTGCCGGATCCGATGGCTAGTGTGATGTCGAAAGTCGTGCAGCTCCCACCACGCGAACCAGGTCCTCCGGATCGACAGGCTTCGTGAAGTGGTAGTTGAAGCCGGCCTCCGAGGAGCGCCGGCGATCTTCCTGGTTTCCCCAGCCGGTCACGGCGACGAGCACGACCTCGTCGCCCTTTTCGGCGCGAATGCGCTTCGCGACGTCGTAGCCGTGCATCTTCGGCAGCCCGATGTCGAGCAGCACGATCTCGGGCGAGAACGCGATCGCCTTGTCGACGGCTTCCTCGCCGTCGTAGGCGACGCTGACCTCGTTTCCCAGCGCCTCGAGCAGCATCGCGAGACTGTCGGCGGCGTCCGGATTGTCGTCGACGACAAGAACGCGGTGAGCGGCGTGCTCGAGCTGTGCGTGGCGATTCATGCGCTCCAATGGTCGGCGCGTGTCGTGACAGCGTGTCGGCGCACGAGATGCTCCGGCCGGATGCGAATGTAGCTCGCTTCCGACGATCGGCGTCGGAGCGGTCCGACAGTGTTCGCCGAAGAGCTCCGATATGCCGGACACGCGGCCGTCGCCACAATCGCTCCAGCATCACGGTGCAGGAGACGAACAATGAGCACCTCCAGGAAGAGCTCCGGGCTCCTCTCCCTCGAGATCGGGGTGGTCGAGGCGGCGGAGAGGCCGCGCGTCCAGGATTATTGGAGCGTCAACCTCCACGAGGCGTGGGAGGTGGCGTTCTGGGCACGCGTATTCGGCTGCAGCGAAGAGGAGCTGCGGCATGCGGTCGGCCGCGTGGGATCGCGCGCCGGCGACGTGCGCGCCGGGCTCGCGAAGCGATGATCCACAACCCGATGCGCGACATTCGCGTGTCGCTGCGCGAGCCCGACATCGCGGAGCTGATGAGCGAGTTTCCGAAGCTCAGCCGCACCGAGATCACCGATGCGGTGACCCGTCATGGACCGATGCGAGTGGATGTCGAGGCGGAGCTGAAGCGGCTGTCCGAGCTGAAGACCTGAGCCTCAGCGCATGTTGCCGGTGTGGCCGAGCGAATAGCGCCCGGGCTGCGGCCACACGGCAAGGCCGTGCGGCTCGCGTCCGACCGGGATCACCTTTGCTTCGCCGGTCGCGGTATCGAAGGCGTACACCACGTTGTCGTAGCGGCCCGATAGCCAGAGCCATTTTCCGTCGGCGCTGACGTTGCCCATGTCGGGACTGCCGCCGCCGGGCACGGGCCACGTCGCTTCGACCTTGCGCGTCGCGAAATCGACGACCGAGACGCTCCCGGGCCCGCCCTTCTCGCCGTGGATCTTGTGCGAACCTCGATTCGCGACGTACAGCTTCGTGCCGTCGCGGCTGGGATACAGGCCGTGCGTGCCGATCCCGGTCTCGACGAATCCGGTCTCCTTGAAAGTCGCGCCGTCGATCACGAAGACGCCGTCGGCGTGCATGTCGGCGACGAAGAAGACCTTGCCGTCGGGCGAGATGCGGATGTCCTGCGGCATGCCGCCCTTCGAGAGCTTGAGATAGCCCGCGACCTTGCGATTGACGAGATCGACCTTGGCGAGCCCGCCGCTGAATTCGCAGGTGAAGATCGCGAACGTGCCGTCGATGGCGAAGTCGGCGTGGTTGACGCCCGCGCAACCCGGCGTGCGGATCGAGTACTGCAGCTTCATCGTGTGCGCATCGCGGAAGTCGAGCCGCTTCAACGCCTCCGCCACCACGATCGCGGACTTGCCGTCGGGCGAGAAATACATGTTGTAAGGATCGTCGACGTTCACCGGGTTGCCCGGCTTTCCCGTGATCGGATCGATCGGCGTGAGGCTTCCGTCGGTGCGCCCCTCGGCGTTGTTCGTGACCCAGAGCGTCTTCAGGTCCCACGACGGCACGACGTGCTGCGGATTGAGCCCCACCTTGAAGCGATCGACCACCTTGAACGTCGCGGGATCGATCACGTAGACGTCGTTCGACTGCACGTGCGGGACGTAGACGCGCTCGAGCGCGCCTTTCACCGCGTCGCTGAGCTTGCCCGCGGTTTGCTCGCTGTAGAGGTTCTGCGGGTCGGCGACGGGCGGCATGCCGGCGACGGTTTGCATCTGTGCGTGCGCGGCGAGCACGACGAGGCCCAGGGCGGCGAGGACGCCGCGCGGCGAAACGAGGGAAGGCACTTCGAAAAGCTCCGGCGAAAACGAGATTTTAAGCGATTACCTGAACCTCACGCGACCGACGACGCGCATCGTGAGCGTCGTCTCTCCGGGCTCGAAGTCGGGTTCCTCGACAGCCTGCGCGGCGGAGGCGGCCATCCCGGCCGGCGCAGCCGATGCGCGCAGCTGCGGCTGCGCCTGCGGCACGTATGCGCCCGAGCCTTCGTAGTCGACGGTATCCATCACGGCGTCCGCGGCGTTGCGCCCCATGGCGCGCGCGATCGACGCGATGCGATCGGTGAGATTGCGGTAGGCGGAGGCGATGAGCTCGTCGTCCGCACTGCGCGCGGTCTTCTCCGTCAGCGTGAAACGCAGGCCGTTGAGCGCGAGGACCTGCTGCGCGGCGGCGACGGTGCGGGGCAGGGCGCTCACGTTCTGGGTCGTGGCTTCGACGTACTGCCCGACCCGCCATCCGATGATCTGGCGCGACTTGAGCGGCCGCGACGAATCGCTGTCGGAGTAGACCGCGTACGTATAGTAGCCGCGCGTTTTCAGGCGCGCCTGCGGGTCCTCGCGCTTCAGGATCTCGGTTCCCTGGCGGATTTTCTGGTTGACGCGCGAGGCCGCGAGCGCCTTGTCCTTGTCCTGTTCCTCGACGCCGAACGTTGCGTGCGCCTCGTCGTTCGCGCGCGTCACCGTGCCGAAGCCGGGGACGATGACGAGCGCGCCGGTCGTCGACGCGGCGGGTTGGCCCGTCGCTGCCTGCGCGAGGAATGCGAGGACTGTCGCCAGTGCAAAGTGGATCTTGGTCATCGTCGTATGGTCGATTTCTGGATGGCTTCGACGCTGCGTCTCACGATGAGGTCGACGCCGAGCTTGCCGAGCTCCGCGCTCGATCGGCGCGGATCTCCCGCGACGCCGTCGACCTTGCTGTTGCCGGCGGAATGCAGCCGGTCGACGCGAACGAGCGATGGATCGATCGCGAGCATGAGCGACGTGTCCGCCACACCCGCGTGCGTCCCGATCTCGCTCTCCTTGAAACCCTTCTCGCGCAGGAGCTTCGCGAAATCGACCGTGGCCGCGCGGTAGTAGTCCTCGATGGCGTGCGCACGCACCGAAGTCGAGGCCCATTCGCGGTTGAGCGCATCCGCCGCGCGGCCCATGGCCTTCTGGTAGCCGCCGTGATCGCCGATGAAGACGACGTCCTTGAAGCCATGCAGGCGGAAGCCGCGCGCGACCGATTGCAGCGTTTGCTCGAAGGTGTCGTCGGGAATCGTGATCGTGCCGGGAAATCGCATGTGCTGTGTCGGCGGCGATGACTTCCCCTCGGGCACGTACGCGAGCACCGGTGCGACGAGCGCATTACCGAGCGCCGCGGCGATCTTTCCCGCCAGCGCCCTTACGCGCACATTGTGCTTGCCGAGCGCCATGTGCGGCCCGCTCTGCTCGGTGCCGCCGATGGGCAGGATCACAGTGGTCTTTCCGCCACCGGTCGCCTCGCGCACTTCGGTCCATGTCAGGTCTTCGAGGTACACCGATGTCGGGGCCTGCGCGACAGCATGTGCAGCGGCGACGACAGCGAGTGCCGCGAGGAGAAAGGCGGAGCGCGTCACGGGCGACATGATAGCCCGGGCGGCGCAGTTGCCGAACCGTGTGTGTTCACGCAACTCCAACTTGTTGATTTCGTGGCAGCCGGCGCACAGGATCGCTGCCCCGCGATCGGGCCCCAGAATGGCCAAGGTCAAAGCTCGCACGACCATTTCGCCGGCCCAGCTCTACGCGATACTCGACCGCGAATTCAAGAAGCGGCGGCCGGCCCAGTGCAAGAAGTGTCGCATTCCGCTTCCGTACTGGCGCTCGCCCCCGGACGACGTTTCGGCCAACTGGCACATCGGGACTCCCACCGATTGCCCCGACGGCTGCCACGTCATCATCGCGGAGCTGCTCGCGGAGCTGTGGACCCGGTACGACATCGAGCAGGTCCTCGAGCAGTAGGCTTGCGTTCGTAGTCCGATCGGCTTGCCCCATCCGACGCACCTCGAGCGACGTTCCCAGGCAATCCCCGCGCGTGGAGTGAATCAAAGGGAGACAGGGGAAAAGGAGGTTGCGATGAAACGCATCACGCCAATGATCGTGTTGACATCCGCCGTGCTTGCAATCAGTGGGTCCGCCGCATTCGCTCGCGGCGGCAACGGTAACGGGCCCGCGGCTGCGGGCGGACCTTCCGTCAACAGCCATGCGATGGCCAACTCCAACGGACCGTTCGCGACCGACCGTGATTTCGGTCGTGATCGCGCGGAAGATCGCATGAGCGGGAAGGGAGCGCTGAATTCCAACGGGCCGGGATCCGCCGATCGTGATTTCGGACGTGACCGCGCGGAAGACCGCATGAGCGCCGAAGGCAAGGCGCACGCGAAGGCGAAGGTGAAGAAGCCGAAGAGCGTGGCGCTCGGAAAGACGAAGCGCGAGTCGGTGAAGCCGGCGACGCCCGCCACTTCCGCCTCACCGGATATGAAGTCGGGCAACGCATAGCAGCGCGTTAGCCATGCCCAGGCCAGGCGCTCGCCTGGCCTTTTTTTTGTTTGATCACCAGTAGTCGAGGAAGAGGCTCACGGCCCAGGCCGCCCCTGCTGCGAGCATGACCAACCAGAAGACGCGCCCGAGCCAGCTCCGCAGCCGCCAGCTATGCGACAGCTCGATCAGTCCGGCGAGCACCGCCAGCGCCACGAGAGGCGCGAGGACTTTCATGATTTGAAAAACGCCGGAGCGTCGAAACGGATGACGCCGGATAGTAAGCCAGATGTAAGCGATCGGTACCGAGCCGGCTGTTGCTCACCGTGATCGGATTCCTGACGCTATTGCTCGCGTGATCACGAGCGATGCGCCCAAATGAAAAAGGGCTCGCTACGCGCGAACCCTCTCTATGAATCTGGCTCCCCGAGTTGGGCTCGAACCAACGACCTGCGGATTAACAGTCCGTCGCTCTACCGACTGAGCTATCGGGGATCGGGAACCCGTAATTTTACCAATTTCCCTACCGCCCGGGCAACCGAAAGCTGCGATTCAGTGCACTGTCGCGGATTCCGGACTCACCTGTTTGTCGATCCTTTCGCGACCCTCCTCGAGCATGAGACGGATGCGATTCCTTGCCTGGGCGAAGGGTGAGTTCCGGCCGGCGCGTCCGAGGAATTCGTCGAGATCGGCGTGCTCCCGCTGCAGCCGCCGCACGAGCTCTATGAATCGGTCGGTGAGCTCCGGATCGAATTGCGTGCCGCGTCGCGCCTGGATCTCCTCGAGCGCCTTCTCGATCGGCCACGCCGGAGCATAGGGACGGCCATGGGTTAGGGCGTCGAAGACATCGGCGAGCGCGACGATGCGCGCGTGAATCGGGATGCGCTTGCCTGCGAGCCTGGCCGGATAACCGCTTCCGTCCCACCATTCGTGGTGATAGCGAGCGATGTCTTCCGCCATGCGAAGCTGGGGGATGTCGCTCTTGGCGAGCAGCTCGGCGCCTATCACGGTATGGACATTCATCATGTCTCGCTCCGCGTCCCGCAGTCCCTGTGACTTGAGAAGTATTCGATCGGGCACACCGATCTTTCCGATGTCGTGCAGACGCGCAGCCAGCTCGATCGCATAACGTGCGTCTTTGTTCCACTCGAGTCGCTCGGCCATGAGCGACGAAAGCTTGCCGACGCGATAGCCATGCGCACCCGACTGTTCTTCCTTGAGATCCGCTGTTACGCCAAGGCGCTCGAGCATCTCGATGCGGGCAGTGACTGCATTGCCTTCGGCCACCTTCGCGCGTAGTCGAGCCTCTGTTACTTCGAATGCACGTAGATCATCGACACTTGCGTTTTCCAGGACAACATGTCGCTCGCCGCAAGCAGACAACAATGTGCCGAAAGCTGCATCGCGAGTAGTTTTGATACCCGTCAAGAGATCGTTCATATACTTCAGCGCGACTTCCGGCCGTTCGGCCTGCTCGCATGCCCTGATGAGGGGAACCAGTGTTGGCGCGCGAACGCTGCTAGCCAAGTCCACAATTCTCAACGACGATTCGATCAATTCGATGCCAACATCGGGATCACCCGAATACACTTCGCATAAACCGCGACAGACTCCTGCCAGTTGCTTCGCACGCCGGGGCCGCCCTCGCGCATACTTCTCGCAAGCGTCAGCATGGTGGCGGGCCTCGCGCAATCGTCCCAGCTCGACTGCGAGCTGAACAAAGGTGAACTCGTGAATAATGCGGCTGATCGCCGTTCGCGAGTCACGCGGTTCCGAAGTCTTGGCGAGGCACTCGGAAATTGTCTCGAAGCCTTCGTCGAACTGCCCCAAGTACAGGTAACTCTGAGCCAAATTGTTTAGTTGGGCACATTCCGTTTGAGTCGGCGGATATCCTGATCGAATTAGGTCCTCGCGGCTTTCTTTCGATCGCGCGACCTGAATACCGAGTTGAAAGCACGGAATAGCCTCTCGGTAGAGCGATCCAAGATTCAGAGCAGCTCCGAGATTGGCAAGTGCAGCGCCTTGCCCGGGTAGGCTCTTAAGGTCACGAGCCATCTGCCATGCCTTCGAATGGCAGATAACGGCTTCAGCAATGTTTCCAAGTTCGGCGTTAACTAGACCGCGGATCAGCTCGGCCTTACGCATCCAGGTGCTGTCCTGGGCGCTCTTGGCAAGGACGCCGATCTCGGTGGCTGCTGCGACCGCGTCGGTCGGATATCCCTGAGTCACGAAGAACATGCTGATGTCTGCGAGGCAACTGATCCGCACATCGGCTTGTCCTGAACCGCGCAAGCGCAAAAGGGCTCGTACGGAAGATGAAAAGAATTCAACGGACGACGGTTTGCCGACTTTCAGGCGATCTTTGATCTCTGAAGACAGCCCCGTCAGCGCTGCCTTTACTTCAGGCTCATTCGCACTGCTCTTGGACCGCAAGAGAGATTCAAGAACAGCTAAATGAGGCGATCGCATTTGCCCTCGCCAAGACAATGATCAATGCAAGGTGTGCAGCGCTGGACTGTTCTCTTTCTCCACTCGTTCACGGCCTTCCTCGAGCATGAGGCGTATGCGGCTTCTCGCTTGTGCGAACGGAGAGTTTCTACCCGCGCGCCCAAGGTATTCGTCCGGGTCTCGATACTCCATTTGCAGCCGCCGGACGAGCCCAATGAAGCGGTCCGTCAGATCTGGATCAAACTGCATTCCTCGTTTCGCCTGGATCTCTTCAAGCGCCTTGTCGATTGGCCATGCCGGTGCGTACGGGCGGCCGTGGGTGAGGGCGTCGAAGACATCAGCGAGCGCCACGATGCGCGCGTGAATCGGAATTCGCTTTCCGCCGAGCTTGGCCGGATAACCGGTTCCGTCCCACCATTCGTGATGGAACCGAGCGATGTCTTCGGCCATGCGAAGCTGCGGGATGTCGCTCTTAGCGAGCAGTTCGGCACCTATGACGGTGTGAATGCTCATAATTTCACGCTCTGCGTCGCGTAATTGTTGTGTCTTTAGCAGGATACGCTCTGGAATACCAACCTTCCCGATGTCGTGCAGTCGAGCAGCCGACTCAATGCCGCGACAGTTGTCTGCCGCCCAATTGAGGCCTTCCGCAATGAGAAACGACAGCCTACCAACCCGGTAGCCGTGTTCGCCCGATTGCTCTTCTTTGAGATCGGCAGTCACCGCAAGCCGCTCCAACGTCTCAATGTGAGCGCTGCTTACCCTTCGTTCAGCAATTGTTGTCCGTAAACGAGCCGCTACCATTTTCAGCGGTTGAAGATCGTCAATCGCGATCTTGCCAGCGCCTTCCGCGCCCATGCTGCAAGACAAAAGCGCCGAAATATTGGCGGCCCGTGTTGCGCTAATGTCCTCAACAAGTCGGTTCATATATTCCAAGGCCAATTCAGGTCTTTGCGCTTCCTCGCACGCTTTGATCAGCGGGATCAGAACTGGCGCGGAAGTCATTCCCGCATTGGTCACGGTATCGAGCGCACCTTCTAATAGCTTGATGCCACGTTTGCTGTCGCCTCCGTACACCTCGCAAAGTCCAACGCACACGTCCGCTAGATAGCGCCTTTGTCTTGCCGCGAACATTGCATATTTGCGACACATTTCGGTATGAATGCGAGCGTCAGTGAGGCGTCCCAACTCCAATGCCAATTGAACAAACGTATGTTCACGCGAAAGGCGACCTATTGCAGACTTGGCATCTCGAGGCTCAGAGCTGCGCCGCAAACACTCTGAGATAACTACGAAGCCACGATCAAAGTCCTGAAGGTAGAGATGACTTTGTGCGAGATTGTTGAGCACCATGCATTCGTACTCATTGCGAGGCGTTCCCCACGCCCTGCATGCAGCTTCAGCGGTCTCTGACTGTGCCATGGCAAGGCCAAGCTCAAAATAGGGAATCGCCTCGCGGTATAGCGCACCATAATTCAGTGCCACGCCAAGGTTGTTCAACAGTGAGAGCTGACCAGCTTCATCGTGGAGCTCACGCGCCGTCTCCCATGCCCGCGAATAACAAACGACAGCTTCTGCAATGTTTCCCAACTCTCCGTTCGCGGCACCCGCTAACAGGTCACCGCGCCTGA
>Ga0075436_100003545_pt1 | contig 10707 bp, 10 predicted proteins | sample RhiMethybrSRZTD5_FD_75303 | JGI IMG/M metagenome (GOLD analysis project Ga0075436, IMG submission 75303) | Populus rhizosphere microbial communities from Tennessee, USA - Rhizosphere MetaG P. TD hybrid SRZTD5 | ecosystem: Host-associated > Plants > Roots > Rhizosphere > Soil | place: USA... | reverse complement strand
CGCCCGCTCACGGACTTTTTGAACGAGATCGACGTGAAACACGTAATCGTCGTGGTACGGCGTGATCACGTACGGATGCACGACAAAGGGCGCGCCCGAGCCGAGCGCCTGCGCGACCTGTGCGGCGGCCGCGCAACGACTGTCAGCATCAGCAAACGCGCCGGTCGCCCGCGGAAAGGTCAGCACCACGAAACCGCGCAGCGATTCCATCCATCGCGCCGTCGCCGGCGCCGCGGCGGGCGCAAACGGGTCACCCCCGACCCACGCGTGCAGCGCGTTCTTGCGTAGCATCGCCGCGGCGGTGGCCGGGGTGGAGACGAAGCGAACATCGATCTCGTGCGGGTAGTACGACGGATAGAACGTCAGCTCGTGGCCGGCGTGCACAGCGACGGCGACGAGCAGAAGAGCGATCAGCAGTGAGGCGGCGAAACCCTTCACGGACAGACGACGGGGGCCGGGTGTCTGCCCGGCCCCCGTGCGGCTCTCAGGCCTTCAGCGTCGGCCAGGTCTTGTCGATCCAGGTGTACGTCGAGGTCGGCTCGCCCTTCGGCCAGCCGGGAGGCGCCGTGATCGAGCGGATCGGAATCGTGATGATCCGCGCCGGGTCGAGAATCGGGAACGGATACTGATCGGTGTTCTTGCTGAACCCGATCATCGCGTCCTTGTAGCCCTGGTGGTTGTCCGGGCGGATGTACACGTAGCCCGCCGGCCCGGCGACCATCATGCCTTCGAGCAGTGCGATGATCGCGTCGTCATCCGGCCAGCCGCCGACGAGGCGGTTGGCTTTTTCGATCGCCGCCTTCAGCATGTACGTCGCCGTGTATGCACCCTCGGCCTGGAAGTTCGGATACTCGTTGAAGCGCTGATGGTACTTCTCGACGAACGTCTTGTTGAGCGGCCACTTGTCGCCGCCGGGGTACGTGAAGTGGTAGTTGCTGTGCACGCCGGCGATGATGCCCTCCGGATGGTCCTTGCCGATGGCGTGGGGCGCCGTGCCCATCGCAAGCGTCGTCGCGAACTTCGCCTTCTGGAACATGCCGTAACGCAGCGCCTGCTTGTACATCGCCACGTAATCGCCGCCCCACACTGACGACACGATGAGGTCTGGCTTCGCCGCGAGCGCCTTCGTGATGTGCGAGGAAAAGTCCGTCGTGCCGAGCTTGGGCCAGCCCTCGGAGACGATCTCCGCCCCCGGCATCAGCTTCTTCATGACGATCTTGAGATGATCGAACGCGTTGCGGCCGTAGGAATAGTCGGGGTGGATGTGGGCGATCCGCTTCGACTTCGGCCACGTCTGCACGATGGCCAGCGCGGTGGTGATGCCGTCGGCCGACTGGATGTTCGTGAGCCGGAACACGTAGTGCGGGTTCGGCACCGCCTTGTCGAACAGGAAGTCGGTGCACCCATCGACGAACATCGTCAGGCACTTCAGCTCCTCGGCCACCGGCCCCAGCGCCGGCGTGTTGCCGGACGACGTGATGCCGCAGAAGAAGTCGATCTTCTCCGACAGCTTGAGCCGCCGCAGCTCCTTGACGTTGGCGTCGGTGCCCGCCGCTTCGTCGGCCTTCAGCAGCTCGATCTTCCGCTTGCCGAGCAGGCCACCGTTGGCGTTGATCTCTTCGGCCGCCAGCTGCTGGCCCTTGAACATCGGCTCGCCGAGCACGGCGCCGGGCCCCGTGAAGAATGTCATGTGGCCGATTTTGTAGGGCGTATCTGGAATGTTGCCCTTCGGTGTGCCCTGGGCGTGCGCGACGCCAACGGCCGGAATGACGCCGGGAACCGCCGTCAGCGCGGCTCCCATGCTCACGCCGATCCCGGCCAGAAAATCACGCCGATTCACTTCCGCCATGGTTCCCTCCGTTGGGTGAGAGGCCACAATGCCGAGCGCGAACACTTACAAGGTGAACTCGCTGTAACACGCTGGTCTGACCAGTGTCAAGCAACCACTATAATGTGCCGTGGTGCGAGCCGCAGGACGTCGCGGGGCTGTGGCCCCGCCGTCCGAGGCGAGCTATAAATCATGACTGTCAAGGAAGGGTTCCCGTCCGCCGTCGGCGCGGCGCTGCGCGGGATCGGCCGCGCAGTGCGAGCGCGTGCCGCGGTCGTCGCGATGGTCGCCTTGGCGGTCATCGCGCTCGACGTGCTGCTGCCCCCGCTCCTGTTGTCGGCTGTTCGCGCGCCATGGACCTACTTCACGTTCAATCCGTGGCTCCGCCGGCTGCCGGAGTACCTTGCGGGCTCTCAGCCCTGGTCCGAAAAGCTCGATTTCCTCTCCCGCGTCGCACTGTTCTGGTTCTCCGCCGACGGGCCATACGGAGCGCCCGAGTGGGGCTTCGCGGTCGATGCGACGGACATCGCGCGCTTCGTGCTGACCGGGGTTCTGATCGGCGTGTACCTCGCGCTCTGGCTCGATCGCCGCGCGATGCTTCGAACCGGCATCGGCGGCGGCACGCCCGGCGCGATCGGCGCCTGCGTCAGCGTGCTCGGGCTGTCGACAGGGCCGTGCAGCGTCGTCGGCTGTGGCGCGCCAGTGCTCCCCGTGGTCGGCCTCGTCTTCGCGGGATTGTCGAGTACGACGCTCGCCGTGCTCTCGCAGGTGTCGCGGATCTCCGCGATCGCCGTCATTGCCGCGCTGCTGATCGCGATCGCGTGGCTCGGCTGGCAGAGGGAGCGCGCCAGATGACGGTATGCCGTGTGCCATATGCGCGCCTCGCCGGCGCGGCTCAAGCCGTGCTTCGCATCGGAGTCGGCCCGCTGTTCTTCCAGCACGGGCTGCAGAACTGGGCGTGCTCGGTGGCGCTGTCGTTCCGCTGGCGTCCCCTACGCGCTGATCTTCATCTACTTCGCGGCCAACGACGCGGGCCCGGCGAACGTGGACCGGCTGCGCAGGTCGGACTGAGCGCGCGGCCGCCGGCTGCCCGGTGGCCGCGCGCGACCGCTGTCAGGCTTTGCTGAGCGAACGAATGATCTCGCGGCAGAAGGCCGGCAGATCATTCGGATTGCGCGATGTGATCAGGTTGCCGTCCACCACGACCTCGGCGTCCTTCCAGTCGCAGCCGGCGGCGACGAGATCATCCTTGATCGAGAAGAACGACGTCGCCTTGCGGCCCTTGAGAATGCCGGCGGAGACGAGCATCCAGCCCGCGTGGCAGATGGCGGCCACGATCTTGCCCTGCTGCGTGGCCTCGCGCACCAGATTCACCATCGCGTCATGCCGGCGCATCATGTCCGGCGCGTAGCCGCCCGGGACGATCACGGCGTCGAACTCCACCGCCTTCACGTTCTCCGCCTGCGCATCGACGTTGACCGGATAGCCGTGCTTGGACGTGTACGACTTGGTGTTGCCGGCGCCGATGATCTTCACGTCCGCGCCTTCCTCGCGCAGACGGTAGTACGGCACCCAGAGCTCCATTTCCTGATACATGTTCTCGGCGAGAATCGCGATCCGCTTACCTTCCAGCTTCATGCCCCCTCCTCCAGCGATTCGGTGACGTCAGGATTTACGCGACGTCTGGGTGAAGATCGTTCCCATCAGCGGCCGCAGCGAGCGGCCGCCACACTCCGGGCACACGGCGCCTCCCTTGTCGTGCTCGCTGATCGACATCGTGCGCGTGACTTCCTTCTTGCATCCCTCACAGAAGTATTCGTAGACCGGCATGGCCATCCTCCTTCAGGGCAGGACGGGGTTGAGGAATTCGGTGATGTGGGTGAGTCTACGCCCGCCGGAGCGCGTCGACCACCCAGCGTGCGGTGCGCAGCAGCCGACCGTCAGCGTGGCGCGGGCCGACGAGCTGGGCGCCGAGCGGCAGGCCATTCGCCCCGCTCATGAGCGGCACGCTCAGCGCCGGCAGACCGCACAACGTCCACAGCGAGCAGAAGACCGGATCGCCGGTGGAAGCCAGGCCCGTCGGGGCAACGCCGGTGGCCGCCGGCGTCAAGAGCGCATCGTATTTCTGCTCGAACAGCTCGGCGAAGCCTTCGTTCAGCCGCGGAATCTGCGCGAGCGCCTCGAGGTAACGCGCCGCGGGATGACTGCGGCCCCGCTCGATTCGCCCGCGGAGCCGATCGGAGAGGCGCGCGCGTCCCTTGTCCCACTCGCGTGCGAGGTTCACCGCAACCTCCGCCTCCATGATGAGGCTGTGCCATTCCCATGCCTGCTCGATCGATCCCGGCAGCACGACTTCCTCGACGCGATCCCCGAGGCGCTCGACGAGCTCCGCGAACGCCTGCTTCGCGTCGTCGTCGAGACGATTCCAGTGCGGGGTCTTCACGAAGCCGAACGTCGGCGGGATCGGCGGTTCTTCCGCTGCGATGGCCCGATACGGCGCGGCCGCGCGCGGGCCGGACTCGAACTCGCCCTCATCGTAGGCGACGCAGGATTCGAGCAGCAGCGCAACATCGTCGATCGTGCGCGCGAACACACCCACGGTATCAAGCGTCTGCGCAACCCGCGACATCCCGCGCCGCGGAATCAGTCCACGCGTCGGCTTGAGCCCGTAGACGCCGCAGTACGATGCGGGCCGTACGGTCGATCCGCCCGTCTGGCTGCCGAGCGCGAGCGGCACCATGCCCGCAGCGACGGCCGCCGCGGAGCCGCTCGAGGACCCGCCCGGAGAGTACGCGGGATCGTGCGGATTGCGCGTCTTGCCCGACGCGCCGCAGGCGAACTCGGTGGTGACAGTCTTGCCCATGATCACGGCGCCGGCGCCGCGCAACAGCGTGACGACGGCGGCGTCGCGCGACGGCGTGCGCCCCGCATGCAGCGGCGAGCCGTTCTCGGTCGGCATGTCGGCGGTGTCGATGATGTCCTTGATCCCGATCGGCACCCCGTGCAGCGGTCCGATCGGCTGGCCGGACAGACGGTGTTGATCCGCCGCACGCGCCTGGCCCAGCGCGTGATCGGGATCGAGGAACGCCCACGCCTCGATGCGCGCGTCGGTCTCGCGCACCCGCGCCAGACACGCGGCGACGTACTGCTCGGACGACATCACGCCTTCGCGAATGACCCGCGCGGCGTCGGTGGCCGACAGGGCGTGGAGGTTCGTCAAATCCATTTGCGGTGCCTCCGGGTCACTTTCCGTACAAAAACTCGGGTAGCCAGAGCGTCATGCCAGGCCAGATATACATGAACACGAGGCAGATGAGCACGATGAACATGTACGGCATCATGCCGGCGAAGATCTGGTTGAGCGTGACGTGCCTGGGCGAGACGCCCTTGAGGTAGAACGCCGACATCGCCACGGGCGGCGACAGGAACGCCGCCTGGAGATTCACCGCCACCATCGTGCCGAACAGTATCGGATCGATGTGGAAATGGCTCAGCAGTGGAATGAAGATCGGACAGAAGATCACGATGATCTCGGTCCACTCCAGCGGCCAGCCCAGCAGGAAGATGATCAGCTGCGCCATGATCTGAAAGCCGAGCGGCGACAGGTTCATCGACAGCACCCAGCGCTCGATCAACGACTGGCCGCCGTGCAGCGCGAACACCGCGGAGAACAGCGCGGAGCCGACGAACAGCCAGCACACCATCGCCGTGGTCTTCGCGGTGAGGAACGTCGATTCCTTCATATTGCGTCGTAGCTCAGGCGAGACGCGCAGATACCAGAGGCCTGGCACGACGGTGCCGACCAGCGTGCCGGCGATCGAGCCGGCCACGAGCAGCGAGGCCCAATCTTCACCCTCGTACCAGCCCAGCGCGATACCGATGACGAATCCGACGAGGCTCCACCACCACACCTGCTTCGGATAGCGCGCCATGACCGCCAGATACATCGCGCCCAGGGCACCCACGGCGGCGGACTCCGTCGCGGTACAGATGCCGAACAGGATCACGGCGAGCACGATGACGGTCAGGACACCGAGCGGTACGACCGACGCGATCAGCTCTTTCAGGATCTCCAGCTGCTCGCCATCCATCCGCCAGAAGTACACGAGCAACAGCAACGCGGAGCACGAGGCGAGTCCCCAGAACCACAGATAGAAGTGCTCGGGGACCTTGCCGGCCCCGGTGTCCTTGCTGGGATCGCGCAGCGACGTCATCTCTTCAGGCGGCGCGCCGTCCTGCTTCGCCGGCGCCGTGGGCTTGTCGGACTCTCCCGCCGCGCCAAGCTCTTGCGGCTGCTCCTCGGTGGCGATGCCCAACTCTTGCGGCTTCTCCTCACGTTGCGCGGCGACCGCCGATGTCGCCGGCACGGACGGCGACGGCGCCGTCGGCGCACCCGGGACCGCGGTGGCCTTTGTCGCCGGCGAGACGGCCGCCGTCGTGGCCTCCGGCGCGTTATAGATGATGACGTACCACCACGTCGCGGTGAACGTGCCGAACGTGAGCATGATCGGCACCGAGAGCGCCGCGATGTCGCGCGCGATGACGCGCCAGCCGGCGCCGCGCGCGAGAACCGGGCGGACCGCGGCCGCGATCAGCCCGGGCACGACACTGCGCGAGCGGCCACGCTCCAATGCCCGCAGATATTCCGGCACGGTGACGCGGTACTGGTCGGGCGGAAGCTTGGGCGCGATTTTTGGATTGATGATGGCCCAGCCGAGGATGTAGACGAGGTAGAGGAACGTCAGGAAGAAGCCTGGCAGCATCGCCGCCGCGTAGAGCTTGACGATCGACTGGCCGGCGACGGCGGCGTACACGATGAGCATGACCGACGGCGGAATGAGAATCCCGAGCGTGCCGCCGGCCGTGATCGCACCCGAGGCCAGCTTCACGTCGTAGCCGGCGTTGAGCATCGGGCGCATGGCGATGACGCCCATCAGCACGACGACGGCGCCGACGATGCCGGAGGCGATACCCCAGAACGCGCAGACCAGCAGTGTCGTCACCGCCAGTGAAGCCGGCACACGCCGGAACGCGAGCTGGACGCTGTGGAACATACGATCGACCAGCGCCGCGCGCTCCATGATGTAGCCCATGAAGACGAACAACGGCACCGACAGAAGCGTGTCGTTCGTCATCACGCCGTACGTCCGCTGCGCAATCAGGTCGAAGATGCGGTTCTGCCACCAGTGATGGGCGGGATCCCAGAACGCGACGAAGCCGAAGATGGCGCCGAGGCCCATGAGCGTGAACGCCGTCGGGTAGCCCATCATGATCGCGGCCACGATGAGACCGAGCATGACGAGGCCGAGAGAGGGATCGCTCACTTCGTCTCCTCGTCATCGCAAATGGGGCGCTCGTGCACCACGCCTTCCTCCATCACGCTGCGGTGACGCGCCGCTTCGTCGATGGCCTTGGCGCCTTCCATGGCGACCCGGCGCGACTCCTCGTCGACGTACTCGCTGCGGCCCAACTGCGTCTCGATGACGTCGATCTCCTCGACGTCCTCGAGCCGCTGCGGCCACTGCCCCGTCCGAATGGTGCGGACGCAGCGGACGATCTCGGCGAGCCCCTGCAGCATGACGAGCACACCGGCCACGGGGATGACCGTCTTGAAGTAGTAGACCGGCGGCCCTTCAGCAGTGACTGTCGAGTGCTCGCCGATGCGCCAGGAATCGGCGGCGAAGTCGCTGCCGGCGTAGATGAGGCCGATCATGCACGGGATGAAGAAGAGGAGGTACAGGATCAGATCCAGCGAGGCCTGGCCGCGCGGCTTCATGTAGATGTAGACGAAGTCGGCGCGCACGTGACCGGCCAGTGCCAGCGTGTAGGCGCCGCACATCATGAACAGCGTGCCGTACAGCATGTTGTTGAAGTCGAAGATCCACGCCGTTGGCGCGTTCAGGATGTAGCGCTTGAAGACCTCGATCGAAACGACGAAGGTGAGGGCGACGATCAACCACGAGGCCGCCTTGCCCGACCAGTAGCTGACCCGGTCGATGGCGCGGATGAACGCGAGCGCAGTCATGAGGTGGGGGCCGACGGCGGCCCCCAAACCCCTCTAGCTCTTCTTGTCGGCGGGCGTCGGCTTCGCCCCGGGTTTCGCGCCGAAATAGTGGTTGTAGGCCATGCGTCGGCTGACGTTGGTGTCGAGATCCCACTTCACCGTGCGCGCGGCGAACGCCTTCTGCGATTCGGCAATCTCTCTGAACAGCGGATTGTCCGACGACTTCTTGTCGGCCACCTGATCATAGATCTCCAGCTGCTTCTGCAACACCGAGTCGGGTGTCCTGTAGAACCGGACCTTGTCCTTGGTTTGCAGCTCGATGTAGTCCTTCGAGTAGCGGTCGATCGACTTCCACGCCATGTCCGCGGACGCCGCCTCCACCGCGTTCTCGATGATGGCCTTCATCTTGTCGGGCAGCGCGTCGAACTTCGTCTTGTTGAACGTGATCTCGAGCTGCTCGGCGTTCTGATGGTAGCTCTGCAGCATGCAGACCTTCGACACGTCGGCGAAGCCGAGAATGCGATCGGACGTCGCGTTGTTGAACTCGGCGGCGTCGAGCAGCCCGCGGTCCATGGCCGGCACGATCTCGGCGCCCGACAGCGCGTTGACGGCCGCGCCCATGCCCTGGAACAGGTCGATGGAGATGCCGACCGTACGGAACTTCAGTCCCTTGAAGTCGTCTGCCTTGGTGATGGGCTTCTTGTACCAGCCCAGCGGCTGCGTGAACATCGGCCCGTACGGGAACGACACCACGTTCGCGCCGATGGACGCGTAGAGCTTCTGCAGCAACTGCTTGCCGCCGCCGTACTTGTGCCAGGACAGCAGCATGTTGGCATCCATGCCGTACGCAGGGCCCGAGCCCCACAGCGCGAGCGCCGTCTGCTTGCCGTAGTGGTACACGAGCACGCCGTGGCCTCCGTCGAGCGTCCCTTTGGACACGGCATCCAAGAGGTCGAACGCCCGCACGACCGCCCCGGCGGGTAGCACCTCGATCTTGAGGTCGCCGCCGGTCATGTCGTTCACCTTCTTGGCGAAGTCCAGCGCGTACTCGTGGAAGATGTCTTTCTGCGGCCACGTCGACTGCCAGCGCATCGAGATGGGTCCTTGCGCCTTCACGACCGCTGGGGCACCGAGCGTGGCCGCGCCGGCGGCCGCGAGTGCGGCTCCGGTCAGGAATGTTCGACGGGATCCTTCCATAGGAGCACCTCCGTCCTCGTTGGCGTTGAAGTGCACCAGAAATCCGTGATTTGCGGCGCCATTGTACCCGAGGGCGTCGCAGCAAGATTACGACTTTTGACGGGTCAGCGGGAGGTGGCGGGGACGATTTCGAGCGGCAGACGGCGCTCGTCCCGGCGCACGGTGAGGCGCAGCGACTGCTCGGGCGTCAGGTCAGCAAGCGCCTCGCGGGCGGCATCGCGCGTCACCACGGAGGTCTCCTGCACCTGAAGGATGACGTCGCCGACCTCGAGGCCGGCGCGCGCGGCGGCGCTGTCCTTCACCACCAGGCTGACCACGGGCGCCACCGCGCCGATAGTGCTGGGGCGCCGGCCGCCGAGCTCCGGCTGGGGGCCGTCGGGCTCTCGCAGAATGAAGCCATACTCGGCGGCCACCCGCTCGCCGGCGACCGCGCGTGGCATCTGCACGAGCCGGACGGTCAGCGCGCGCCGGCCCTCGGCGCGCAGGACGGTCAGCCGCGCGTCGCGCTCGACGGGCCCGCGCGCGATCAGCCGCTGCAGCTGGCGCGTCTCGGTCACCGGCCGATCGTCCAGGGCCACCACGATGTCTCCGCTCTTGAGCCCGGCGCGCGCGGCGGGCGTGCCCTCCATGACGTCGACGATCACGACGCCGAACCCCTCGCGAATGCCGTGCTTCGTGGCGAGTTCGTCCATCTCTTGCTCGGACAGGTCGCGGATCCGCACGCCGAGCCACGACCACGGGCGCGCGTGGGCGACACCGGCGGTCACGAGCAGGGCGAGCGCGACCGCGGCGGCTGCGCGCCTCACGAGCGGCCGCCCTTCAGCTCGCGCACGAGCAGCTCGATCGCGTCTGCGACGCGCGACACTCGCGCGTCCACGTCGAGGGTCTCCAGCAGCGCCTGCCGCAGCGCCGCGTCGGGCAGCACTGCGGCGGCGAGGCGGTCTGCCACGGCCCCTGAGGGCTGACCGTCGGCGAGCGCCGTATCGAGCAAATCGAGCGGGCGTTCCAACGCCTCGAGTAGGGCCCGCGCGGCGACGCGGATGCGCGTGAGCGCGGGCATCACGTCGCCCGCGGGGCCGACGTCCTCCAATCGCTTCACGGCGACGAGTCGATACAGCGTGTCGGTAGGCAGCTCGCGCTCGATGCGCACGCGGGCGTCCCCACGTACGAGAATGTTGTAGCGACCGTTCGCCAGCCGCTCCCAGGAAACGATCTCTCCCAGGCCGCCGACCGGGTGCACGGCCGGCCGGCCGCCGTACGTCGCCTCGTACCCGGGCTGCAGCTTCACCACGCAGAGCCGGCGGTCGCGCGCGAGTGCGTCCATGACCATCGCCCGATAGCGCGCCTCGAACACGTGCAGCGGCAACAGCGTGCGCGGGAAGAACGTGACGTCGGGCAGAGGAAAGATCGGGACGATCGCGGAGCCGGCGGTAGAGGCCATGGCCGGCTCAGGAGATCGACGGCAATGGTCGCAGCGACGCGGTTGCGGCGAGCCGCTCGATCACCCGCCGGGCGATCTCCTTGAACGCCACGGCCTGCGGCGAGTCCGGACGCCGCACGGTGATCGGGGCGCCCTCGTCCCCGCCCTTGCGCGTCTCCGGATCGAGCGGCAGCTGGCCCAGCAGCGGGATGCCGTATTCGTCGGCCACTTTCTTGCCGCCGCCTTCGCCGAAGATTG
>Ga0075436_100003543_pt1 | contig 10710 bp, 9 predicted proteins | sample RhiMethybrSRZTD5_FD_75303 | JGI IMG/M metagenome (GOLD analysis project Ga0075436, IMG submission 75303) | Populus rhizosphere microbial communities from Tennessee, USA - Rhizosphere MetaG P. TD hybrid SRZTD5 | ecosystem: Host-associated > Plants > Roots > Rhizosphere > Soil | place: USA... | reverse complement strand
AGCGCCTGGACCTGAAGAAAGCGGTGTTGCAAGAGCTGGATCGAGCCCTTCCTCCCGATTCCATCCTGGCCACCAACACCTCCTCGATCTCGATCACCGAGCTGGCGGCGGCCACCTCGCGTCCTTCCCGGGTGATCGGGATGCACTTCATGAATCCGGTTCCGGTCATGCCGCTGGTCGAGGTCGTGCGCGGACTGGAGACCTCGGAGCAGACGGTCGCCGCCACGCTGGAGGAGGTGCGGGCGCTGGGAAAGACCCCCGTGCTCGTCGAGGATCGTCCGGGATTCGTGTCCAACCGCGTCCTGCTTCCGATGATCAACGAGGCGGTGTTCGCGCTCCAGGAGGGGGTCGCGACGCGCGAGGCGATCGACACGGTGATGAAGCTCGGGATGAATCACCCCATCGGTCCCCTGGCGCTGGCGGACCTCATCGGTCTCGACGTGTGCCTCGACATTCTCGAGGTCCTGCACCGCGGATTCGGGGACGACAAGTACCGCCCCTGCCCGCTGTGGCGTCAGATGGTCGTGGCGGGCCGGCTGGGCCGGAAATCCGGCCGGGGGTTCTACGAGTACCCCGATTCCTAGGTCCCGATGAATTTCCAACTCACGGAGCAGCAGGAAATGCTCCGGGCGGTCACCCGCTCCTTCGCGGAGGGGGAGATCGCTCCCATCGCCCACCAGATCGACGCCACCGAGGAAATCCCCGAATCCCTTCGGAAGAAACTCCGGGACAACAATTATTTCGGCCTCTCGGTCCCCGAGGAGTACGGCGGCGTGGGCATCGACGCGGTCGGATACGTCCTCGTGATGGAGGAGCTGTCGCGCGCCTCCGCCGCGGTGGCCATCACCGTCTCGGTTCACAATTCCGTCGCGGCGGGCCCCATCTCCAAGTTCGGGAGCCCGCAGCAAAAGGAGCGGTGGCTCCGGGCTCTGGCGAAGGAAAAGCTGGGGGCCTTCGCGCTGACGGAGCCCGGATCGGGCTCCGACTCCGCGGCTCTCGTCACGCGCGCGGAGAGGCGGGGAGACGAATACGTCCTGAACGGCGCGAAGACCTTCGTCACGAACGGCAAGTACGCGGACGTCATCGTGCTCCTGGCTCGGACCAGCCAGGAGTCCAAGCACCGCGGCATCAGCGCCTTCCTGGTCGAGAAGGACTCGCCCGGATTGAACATCGGGAAGAACATCGACAAGATGGGAATTCGCGGCTCGGACACGGTAGAATTGACCCTCGTGGATTGCCGCGTGCCGGTGGCGAACCGTCTCCACGATGAAGGCCGTGGGTTCCGGGTCGCCATGCAGACGCTCGACGGCGGACGGATCGGGGTCGCCGCCCAGGCGCTGGGCATCGCACAGGCGTCGCTCGAGGCGGCGTCGCGATACGCGCGCGAGCGCTACCAGTTCGGCCACCCCATCGGCGACTTCCAGGCCATCCAGTGGATGATCGCGGAGATGCGGACCGAGATCGAGGCGGCGCGGCTCCTCACGCTCCAGGCCGCGTGGATGAAGGATCAGGACGTGCCGTACGGGCCCTTCGCCTCGATGGCCAAGCTCAAGGCCTCGGCGGTGGCGCGCATGGCCGCGGACCGGGCGGTCCAGATCCACGGCGGGTACGGGTATACCAAGGAGTTTGCGGTCGAGCGCTACTACCGCGACGCCAAGGTGACGGAGCTGTACGAGGGAACTTCGGAAATCCAGCACATCGTGATCGCGAAATCGGTTCTCTATCCGAAAGACGGAAAGGCCTCGACGTGAAATCCAAAGTGGCGGTGCTCCGCACCAGCGCGAAGACGGTCGTCGACGACATCGGGCGCCTCATGGAGCTCGCGGAGTGCGGCTCGGAGATCAAGCCCGACAAGACGACGCTCCTCAAGGTGAACATCTCCTGGCACGTGTATTACCCGGGATGCTCCACGAGCCCGTGGCAGCTGGAGGGCGTCATCCGGGAGCTCACGAAGCTGGGTTTTGCACGAGACCGGATCCTGGCCGCGCAAAATTCAACGGTCGTGGTGGACCCCCACGTGGGCATCCGGAACAACAAGCTGGAGCCGGTGTTGGACCGGTATGGGATTCGCTCGGTATGGTTGAACGACAAGGAGAGCGAGGCGGATTGGGTCCGGTACGAGCCCAAGGGAAAGATGCTGGTCTTGAACGATGTCTATCCCGATGGGCTGATGTTGCCGGAGACTCTCATGGGGGCGAACATCATTCACCTGCCCACGCTCAAGACGCACGTCTTCACCGAGATGACGGGCGCGATGAAGAACGCGTTCGGCGGGCTCCTCCATCTGAAGCGGCACTGGACGCACAGCGTGATCCACGAGACCCTGGTCGATCTGCTCACGATCCAGAAGGAGATTCACCCGGGGATCTTCGCGGTCATGGACGGAGCGATCGCGGGCGACGGTCCCGGTCCGAGGGCCATGCGGCCGCATCTGGCGAACCTCCTGCTCGCGTCGCGGGACCAGGTGGCCATCGACGCCACGGCGGCCAAGCTCATGGGCTTCGACCCGATGACCATCAAGTTCATCCGGCTGGCCGACGAGGCGAAGCTGGGGAACGGAGATCCGCGCTGCATCGAGCTGGTCGGGGACGACATGTCGAACGTCAATCTGGGCTTCCACCGGAACGAGAACACGTTCGCGTCCAAGGGGCAGAAGCTCATCTACCACGGGCCGCTGAAGCCGCTGGAGAAGGTCCTGCTTCGGAGTCCGCTCGTGCCGTGGTCGTACTTCGCGTCGCGTCTCTATCACGACGGGTACTGGTACCCGTTCGTCGGAGTGCCTCGAAAGAAGAAGATCATGGAATCCGATTGGGGAAGGCTGTTCCGGGAATACGAGCCCAAAGGACAGGCGTAGGGCGGGCCGCGGGGTCCGCCGGGGAGGATGCGATGAGATTCGACACCGGAATTCATCCCAGGCAATGGCACCGGGGGGCGTGGCTTCTGGCCCTGGTGCTGGCGGCGCTGGTGCTGCTCCTCTCCCACCGCCCGACCGTCGGGCGCGCGTTCGCGATGGACCCGCCGCCTCCCGACGACGTCTTGAAAGTCCCGCCTGTGGAGGAGGACATGAAGCCCTCCCCGTCACCGGGCCAGGCTCACCCGGGGGGAGGCTTCGTCGCCGAGATCGTGGATTCCTCCTACACGGTAGGCCCCGCCGAGTTCTTCGCGCTGGACCTTCCCACCGCGCAGAATGGCGCCAAGGCGGTCCACCTCTTCGGGACCGTGACGACCAAGGGCAAGAAGGATATCGTGGTGCGCCTTTTCCGCTCGGCGGATTACGACCGGTGGCTGAAGATGAAGAGCGGCCGGAAGCCTCAGGCCTTCTGGACCTCGCCCCGCTCCGGAAACCTGACGCTGGACCAGGATCTCCCGGCGGGAGAGCCCGTGGTCCTGCTCCTCGACAACGGGTATTCCATCCGCACGCCGAAGAAGGTGATCTGCCAGCTGCAGCTTCGGTATCAGCGGAACCCCGGCGATACCTTCGACACGGAGGGCGGGACCGTCTCGGGCGCCCCGGCGGTCAAGCCCGATTCCGACGACAATCTGCCGACGCCTCGCGCGAACACGGACGATGAGATGCCCGCGCCTCCACCCCCTCCGCCGAGCGGCTACTAGCGCGCGATCCCGTTCCGCGGCCCGCGGAGCAACAGAATCTGGCCGCCTTCTCCGGTTCTCCGCCGGTCCTGGCGGATCTCGACGGTGTGGGCCTGCACGGTGAAGAGCCAGCTGTCCTCGCCGAAGAGATCGCTCACGTTGGTGATCCCGCTCGTCTCCCACTCTCCGCCCACGCCGCTCGGGTCCGCGCGCCCGCGGGTGTCGCGCTCGGCGCAGACGGCCACGGCCTCCAGCCTGCGGGAGCGCAGGTCGTAGCGTAGGATCCGGGACGCGTGGATCCCGCGCGCGCCCGGATACTCCTGGATCATCACGCACTGGTCGTCGGTGTCGATGCTGGAGGGGCGGAAGAGGTCGTCTCCTTCGCTCGAGTCCAGCACCACGGACAGCTCGGAGACCTGCGTGGGATCGAACGCGTCCAGCGTGACGTGGTAGAGCCGTCCTCCCCCCGCCGCGGTCTGGACCATTCCTTCCTGTCCATGCCCCAAACGGTCCGTGAAGTAGAACGCGCCCATCCGCTCCCGGTCCGCCGCCAGCCCCTCCAGACGGACGAAGTTGAGGCAGCTCAGGCCCTGGACCGCCGGATCCAGCGAGGCGGGGGAGCGCGCCGAGGCGTCGTCCACCGGGACGAACGAGCCCGTGACGGGGAGCGCGCGGCGAAGATGCGCGGCGTCCCGCGATTCGAGGGGTACTTCGGCCGGGTTGGCGCGGAACACGTAGAGCTGGCCCCGGCCCGCGAGCACGTCCGTGTCGGAGGTGGCGATGTAGAGATAGAGCTGATCGGCCGAGAAGGTGGTGCTGCCGCCGGTCATGACGAGGATCGTCTTCCCGCCCGTGGAAGGAAGCGAGATCGCGCTCTTGTGCCGCATGGCGCCGAGCCAGGGCAGATCCTGGACCTGCCCGGTCAGGGCGTCGATTCCCGAAACCAGGGGGAAACGCCGCCGGTTGCTCCGCTCGTTCACGACGAGCTCGGGGCGCAGGAACCCCACCTTGGAATCCAGGAGCGCCGCGTGCGCGAATCCCAGGTATCCGCGGTCCGGCCGGAGGAGACACTCGGCGGCCAGCACGCCCGAATTCCTGAGATCGAGGACCAGGCGCGAGACCATGGCGCCCTCCACGCCGTCGAGCCACGCGTCCTCGTGGGCCACGTACACCTCGGCCGTTCCGTCACCCCGGTCGCGCGCGCCCAGCCCCGCGGCCATCCCCGCGAACACGAACGGATCCGCCCCCGGATCGTTCGAGAAGAGCGTGTCCCCGGCCGTCAGGATGGCGGTGAGGCGCACGTCGGGGCGGAGGGACCGGACCAGGGGCGCTGCGCTGGTGAGGTATCCCGAGCCCGGCCCCGTCGCGGCGCGCACATGCGAGGTGCCCGCGCACCCGCACGTGGAACATGCCGCCGCGAGGAGAAGCGCGGCCGCGATGGAGCGCACTAGGCGTCCTTCCGCTCGCAGAGCTCGACCAGAACCCCGTGCAGAGACCGGGGGCTCAGAAACGCGATCCGGGTGCGGTGGCTGCCTTCCCGGGGCGAGCGGTCGACCAGCTCGAGTCCGGCCGACTCGGCTTCCTTCAGCGCCCTCTCGAGGTCCGGCACGAGGAAGGAGAGATGGTGCAGGCCCTCGCCGCGCCTGGCCAGGAAGCGCCCGACCGGCGAATCCGCGTGGGTGGGCTCGAGGAGCTCGAGCTCCGCCGAGCCGCCGCGGAGGAACGCGATCCGAAGCATCATCGAGGGAAAGTCGATGGTGCCGGTGTGGCGGAACCCCAGCGCGTCCACCCACACGCGAACGGCCTCGTCGAGGGAGCGCACGGCGATCCCCACGTGCGCCAGGCCGGTCACGCGGGTCACGGAGCGCCCCGGTGGCCCCACAAGAGCACCAGGAGCAGGATGCCCAGCGCGATCCGGTACCAGCCGAACGGCTCGAGTCCGTGGCGCGTGAGCCAGCGGATGAAGGAGCGGATGGCGATCGCGGCCACCACGGCGGCCACGGCAAGACCGACGATCATCGCGGCGGGCCCCACGGCGGCGCCGCTCAGGAGGTCTTCGCGGGATTTCACGAGGTCGTACAGGGTCGCGGCGCCGAGGGTGGGCAGGGCGAGCAGGAACGAGAACTCCGCGGCGGCGACCGCCGAGCAGCCCAGGAGGAGGGCGCCCAGGATGGTCACCATCGATCGCGATACCCCAGGCCAGAGGGAGAGGCACTGGAAGACGCCGATCAGAAACGCGACCCGGAGGGGAATCGAGTCCACCTGGTCGTAGCGGGGGGTCACGCCGCGCTTCCTGCGCCTTCGTTCGAAAACCACCATGACGATTCCGCCGACGAAGAGCGCCAGGGCGACGGGGACCGGGCCGAAGAGGTGCTCCTCGATCTTGTGATGGAGGGCGAGGCCGAGCACGGCCGCGGGCACGAACGCGACCAGAAGGCACAGGAGGAGCCTCTGCCCCGCCGAGCCCGGCCGGGTCGCGCCGCGCAGCGCCTCGAGGACGCGGACGCGGTAGAGCCAGAGGACCGCCAGGAGGGCGCCCGCCTGGATGACGATCTCGAAGTCGTCCATGGCGCGGCCGACCAGGCCCATCGCGTGGGCGGCGAGGATCAGATGTCCGGTGGAGGACACCGGAAGGAATTCCGTCAGGCCCTCCACGGCTCCCAGGATCGCGGCTTGGAACAGGTTCATGGGCCCTCACGCATTCGAGTCGTGGATTCCGTAGACGCGACGGAGGGTATCGGAGATTTCCCCCAGTGTCGCGCCCGCCTTCACGGCGTCGACGACGAAGGGCGCCAGGTTCATCTCGCGGCGCGCGGTCTCCTCCACCCGCTGGAGCGCGTGCCGAGCCTGGGGGTCGTCGCGCGAGGCGCGGAACGACCGTACCCGCGCCGTCTGGGCCGCCTCGAGCTCGGGATCGATCGCGAAGGCCGGCGCCACCTCCTCGTCCGGATCCACGAACCGGTTCACGCCCACGATCACGCGCTCGCCGCGCTCCACCCCCACCTGATGATCGTAGGCCGCCTGCTCGATCGCCCGCGTTTGAAGACCCGACTCGATGGCGCGCACGGCGCCTCCCAGGGAATCGATCGTCTCGATCAGACCGCGGGCCTCCGCCTCGATCCGGTCGGTCCGATCCTCGAGGGCCGTGGCGCCTCCCACGGGATCCACCGTCATGGGCACGTCGCTCTCGTAGGCGATGATCTGCTGGGTGCGGAGCGCCACGGTGGCGGCCTCTTCGCTGGGGAGCGAGAGCGCCTCGTCGAAGGAGTTCGTGTGAAGGGACTGACACCCGCCGAGCACGGCCGCGAGGGCCTGGACGGCGACGCGGGCGATGTTGTTGTGCGGCTGCTGCGCGGTGAGGGTCGAGCCCGCCGTCTGGGCATGGAAACGCAGCTTCAGGGATTGGGGGTCGCGCGCATGGAAGCGTTCCTCCATGAGGCGCGCCCAGAGCCGCCGCGCCGCCCGGAACTTGGCGACCTCCTCGAGGAGGTCGTTGTGGGCGTTGAAGAAGAAGGAGAGGCGCGGCGCGAACCGGTCCACCGGAAGCCCGCGCTCCACCGCGGCGCGCACGTATTCGAGGGCGTTCGCGAGCGTGAAGGCCACCTCCTGGACCGCGGTGGATCCCGCCTCGCGAATGTGGTAGCCGCTGACCGAGATCGGGTTCCAGGAGGGGACCTCCTCGGCGCAGAACTCGATCACGTCGGTGGCGATCTTGAGCGAGGCCGCGGGCGGATAGATGTACGTGCCCCGGGCGATGTACTCCTTCAGGACGTCGTTCTGCACGGTGCCCGAGAGCTTGGCGCGCGGCGTGCCGCGGCGGTCCGCGACCGCGATCACCAGGGCGAGGAGGATCATCGCGGTCGCGTTGATCGTCATGGAGAGGCTCACGCGATCGAGCGGGATCCCCTGGAGGAGCCGCTCCATGTCCTCGATCGTGGAGATGGCCACGCCGGAGCGTCCCACCTCCCCCTGGGCGCGCGGATGATCGGCGTCGTAGCCCATCTGCGTCGGCAGATCGAACGCCACCGAGAGCCCGGTCTGCCCGAGCGCCAGGAGGTAATGGTAGCGGCGGTTCGAGGCGCTCGCGTCCCCGAACCCCGCGTACTGGCGCATGGTCCAGAGGCGGGAGCGGTACATGAGGGGGTGGATGCCGCGCAGGAAGGGAGGCTCGCCCGGGCGGTCCAGGGCCTCACGCCGCCTCACGAGATCCGAGCGGGCCATCGCGGTCAGGCCTCCGCGGGCGTGATCGCGAGGAGGAGCTGCCCGGTCTCGACCGCGGTCCCCGGAGCGACGGGAATGGAGCGCACGCGTCCCTTGAGCGGCGCGACGAGCGCGTTCTGCATCTTCATGGCTTCCACCACCACCAGGGGATGTCCCGCCTCCACGTCCTCTCCTTCATGGGTCAGCACCTGAACCACGAGGCCGGGCATGGGAGCGTGGAGCTCTCCCCGCGTCGCGTCCTCGCTGAGGCGGCGCCGCGCGAGCCTGGGGGCGCGCGCATCGCGCACCCGGAATGTGAAGACCCGGGAGTCCCGCTCGACCCGGAGCGTGTCCCCCTTCCGCGAAACCCAGGCCTCGACGGGCCGCCCGTCGATCAGGACGCGCATCGATTCGCCGACAGCTCCTTCCACGTGGTGGGCCCGTCCCCCGAGCGTGACGCGCCAGCCTCCCCCCTCCGGCTCGACCGTGGCCTCGAGGTCCTCGGCGCCTCGCGTGAGGAGGACCTTCATCGCGATCTCGGCGCGGCGGGAAAAGGGGGGAGCGCCGCGCGCCAGCGGCTCACGGCCTCATCGCCGTTTCCGTCGGGAGCGCCGGCGGCCGCGGGGGCGGGCTGGGTTCCCTGCGCGAACAGGGCGGCCACCACGGCGGCGTCTTCCTGGTCCCGGGCGTCCGAGGCCCGCGTGAGGCCGCGGAATTCCCTCGTGAGGTAGCCGGTGTCGTAGTCCCCGGATCGAAATGCGGGCTGCTCCAGGAGCCACCGGTGGAAGAGAAGGGTGGTCGGGATCCCGGAGAGCGCGCATTCCCCCAGCGCCCGCGCGGAGCGCGCCAGCGCGCGCGCGCGGGTCTCGCCCCACACCACGATCTTGCCGATCAGGGGATCGTAGTGGATGGGGACCGATCCGCCGGATCGCACCCCCACGTCGCAGCGGATGCCCGGTCCCTGAGGGAGATCGAAGCGGCGCACGGCGCCCGCCTGGGGGAGGAAGCCCAGCTCGGGGTCCTCGGCGTAGATCCGAAACTCGATCGCCGCGCCGCGGGGACCGACGTCCTCCTGGCGGAGGGGGAGCGGCTCCCCCGAGGCGAGCCGCACCTGCTCCCGCACGAGGTCAATTCCCAAAACCATCTCGGTGACGGGGTGCTCCACCTGGAGACGCGCGTTCACCTCCAGGAAGTAGAACTTCCCTTCGCGGTCCATGAGGAATTCCGCGGTGCCCGCGTTCGTGTACCCGCCCGCGCGCGCCACCCGGACCGCCAGCTCCCAGAGCGCGCGGCGGCGCCCGTCCTCGAGCGCGGGCGAGGGAGTCTCCTCGACCAGCTTCTGATGCCGGCGCTGGATCGAGCAGTCGCGCTCGCCCAGCGCGATCACGTCGCCTCGCGCGTCGCCCAGAAGCTGGACCTCGATGTGGCGCGGCCCCTCGAGCCAGCGCTCGAGGTAGATCCGGTCGTCTCCGAAGGCGTTCTTCGCTTCCCCCTGCGTGAGCCGGAGCGCCTGCTCGAACTCGCCCGCGGAGTTCACCCGGCGCATCCCCTTGCCGCCCCCGCCGGCCGCCGCCTTGAGCGCCACCGGATAGCCGATCCGGTCCGCCTCGCGCTGGAGCGCTTTCTCGTCGCCGGTGGGCGTCTCGGTGCCGGGGAGCACGGGAACGCCGGCGCGAAGGGCCAGGGCGCGCGCGCTCAGCTTGTCGCCGAGGGACCGGATGGCGGCGGGCGAGGGGCCGATCCAGGTCAGCCCCGAGGCGATCGCCCGCTCGGCGAAGGAGGCGGATTCGGAGAGGAAGCCGTAGCCCGGGTGGACCGCGTCGGCCCCGGAACGGCGCGCGACTTCGAGCACACGCTCCGCGTTCAGGTAGCTCTGCGCGGCCGGCGCGGGTCCCAGGAGGTGACCCTCGTCCGCGGCGAAGACGTGGGGCGCGTCCCGGTCCGCTTCGGAGTAGACGGCGACCGAGGCGATCCCCATCTCGCGAAGAGTGCGGCAGATGCGGATCGCGATCTCGCCGCGGTTCAGAACGAGAACCTTCCGGATCACGGAGCGCTCCTCCCGATCAGAGCGGGATCAGACCGTGTTTCTTGGGCGGGAGCGACTGACGCTTGTTGCGGAGCGCCGCGAGCGCGCGGATCAGGCGCGGACGGGTCTCCTGCGGCTCGATCACGTCGTCCAAGTAGCCGAGGGCCGCCGCGACATAGGGATTGGCGAACTTCTCGTTGTACTCGGCCACGTACTTGGCCCGCGCGGCGGCCGGATTCTTCGCCTGCTCGAGCTCCTTACGGTAGATGATGTTCACCGCGCCCTCGGCGCCCATGACGGCGAGCTCGGCCTGCGGCCACGCCACGTTGTAATCCCCGCGGATGTGCTTGCTGGACATGACGTCGTAGGCGCCTCCGTACGCCTTCCGGACGATGACCGTGAGCTTGGGCACCGTCGCCTCGCAGTAAGCGTACAGGAGCTTCGCGCCCTGGCGAATGATGCCGCCCCACTCCTGCTCGGTCCCGGGAAGGAAGCCGGGGACGTCCTCGAAGGTGACCAGGGGTATGTTGAACGCGTCGCAGAACCGGACGAACCGCGCTCCCTTGACCGAGGACTTGATGTCCAGCACCCCGGCGAGGGCCGCGGGCTGGTTTCCGACGATGCCCACGGGACGGCCGTCCAGCCGCGCGAATCCCACGATCAGGTTCAGCGCGTAGTGCTCGTGCACCTCGAAGAAGTCTCCGTCGTCCACGACCAGGCGCACGATCTCCTTCATGTCGTAGGCCCTGTTGGACTCGGCGGGCACGATGGCGTTGAGCCGCGCCTCCATGCGGTCGTGCGGATCCGTGGAGGCGATCCGCGGAGGGTCGTCGACGTTGTTGGAGGGAAGGAAGGAAAGGAGCCGGCGGATCGCGGCGAGGCAGGCCTCGTCG
>Ga0075436_100003542_pt1 | contig 10712 bp, 12 predicted proteins | sample RhiMethybrSRZTD5_FD_75303 | JGI IMG/M metagenome (GOLD analysis project Ga0075436, IMG submission 75303) | Populus rhizosphere microbial communities from Tennessee, USA - Rhizosphere MetaG P. TD hybrid SRZTD5 | ecosystem: Host-associated > Plants > Roots > Rhizosphere > Soil | place: USA... | reverse complement strand
ACAGCAAGAACTATGAAGGTGAGTCCGGCTGCAATCCAGCGCAGAACCAGGTTCCGACTACCAGTACGAGGAGGCGCGAGGGTCGCAGTGGCCATGCGTCTCTGATTCTAGCCGATGCCTTTTCGCGCGCCCCACGCGTAAACCCACAATTGAACACGGAGGAGCGCGGAGGTTTTCTTGTCCAAATGATACGAGAGAGCGGTCCGCGAGTTAGACCGAATCACCGTAAGTGCGTACCGCTCGTTTTATTGCCTTTGCAGTCATTCCTGATGAGGCAACAAAAGAATTCCTCCGTGTTCAATTGCATTTGTCTGCCCGTGCGTAAAACACGCCAGTGTTATGCTAAAACTGCGCTGAAATGCTGCAGAAACGCATCGATGACCCGATCTCGATCTCGCAGGAGTGGCTGCGCGAAGCGCAATATCGTTTTCAGCAGCATCTCAAACGTGTTGGCCTGAAATGGACCGAGCAGCGCGATACTATCCTCCTCACCTTCCTCGAAACTCACGAGCACTTGTCGATCGAGCAGCTCCACCAACTCGTGCGCAAGCGCGATCCCCGCATCGGCGTGACCACGGTTTATCGCACGCTTAAGCTGCTCGCTGAATGTGGACTGGCCAGCGAAGTCGCCTTTCATGATGGCGTTGCGCGGTACGAGCATCAGCACAACCGCCGCAGCCATCACCACATGGTCTGCACATCCTGCGGAGGCTCAGTCGAATTCTTCTCTCCCGAAGTCGACCGCCTGGAGCAGGAGATCGGCCGCAAGCATCATTACGAAACTACGCGGCATACGTTCCAGATTTATGGGGTGTGCGAGGACTGCCGCAAAAACGGGCGAAGAGTCGTGTAACTCTGTCTCCGCTTGAATCGCACTCTCTCCGCGTGGCAAGATGATTAGCTTTCGCTCCATCGGCCCCGACGAGTACGGTCCCGGTGAAGAGCGCACCTAAGGCCACAACCACAGGAGCTGAATTGAGGGTCCGGGTCTTCTTCCACGATAAGTGTTTTGATGGGACCGCTTCCGCTGCCCTCTTCTCACGCTTCTATTCCGAGCGCATCCGGGACAACGCACAGTTTGAGTATTGTGGACTGCTGCACCGCGCCGGCTCGCTCTTCAACGAAGCGGACTTCACCGGCGAGGAGAACGCGATCGTCGATTTCAAGTACTCGCCATCGCCGAAGATCACCTGGTGGTTCGATCATCACCAAAGCGCCTTCCTCACTTCGGAAGATCACGAGCACTTTCTCACCAACCAGAGCAGCAAGAAGTTTTACGACCCAGACTTCAAGTCGTGCACGAAGTTTCTGGCCACCGTCGCGGAGAACCGCTTCGGCTTCAATCCCGCTCCCGTTTCGGAACTCATTGAGTGGGCCGACATCGTCGATGGCGCGCAATACAAAGATGCCAAGACCGCGGTCGAGATGAGAGAGCCGGCGATGAAGTTGACCATGGTGATCGAATCAACGCAGGACAAGGACTTCACGCCGAACCTGATCCCGCTGCTCGCGTACAAGTCGCTGAGCGAGATCATCGAGGATCCGCTGGTCGCGCCGCTGGTACCGCCGCTCATGGAGCGTCATCAGCGCTCGATCGACATCATGAAGCAGCGCTCGGAGTGCAAGCTGGGCACGATCTTTTTCGATGTCATGGACTGTGACCTTGAAGGCTACAACAAGTTCGTGCCGTACTATTTGCATCCCGACTCAACTTATAGTGTTGGTTTAAGTAAAAGCTCGTTCCGCACGAAGGTTTCCGTGGGGTCGAACCCGTGGACCAAAATGCGCCACAAAGATATGGTCAACCTCGCGGTGATTTGCGAGCGCTATGGTGGCGGCGGACACGCCCGCGTAGGCGCCATCTCTTTCGATCCAAATCAGGAAGTGCAAGCACGCGAAGCGGCGCGGGAGATCGTGGAGGAGCTGCGGGAGAGCGTGGCGCGAGTGGAGTCAGCGGTTGCCGAAAACAAGTAATCGAATGCCGACAGCCGCTTCCAAAATCAAAGTCGTCATCTTCGACGTCGATGGAGTCCTCACCGACGGCACTCTCTGGTTCTTTCCCGCTCCGAAACAAGATGGAGCCACGTCCGTCACCGCCGGCGAAGTGAAAGCCGACAAGAGCGGCTACGAAATCGTCACTGTCAATACCTTTGAGGGCAAAGGGTTCAATGCGCACGACGGTGTTGGGATGTCATTAGCCCGCCTCGCCGGTCTCAAATTGGGAATCATCACCAAACGAGTATCGGAAGCCGTAGCTATGCGCGCGCGCGAGCTGCGCATTCACCACGTCTTTCTCGGGCAGGATAACAAGCTCTTTGCGCTCGACAAAATCCTCGCCGCCGAGCGCATCACTGCCGAAGAGGTCGCGTACGTAGGCGACGACATCATCGATCTCCCGGTAATGCGCCGAGTCGGACTCGCAGTGGCCGTGCCCAACGCCCGCAAAGAAGTGCGCGACGAAGCCGACGTCGTAGTCGATCATCACGGCGGAGACGGCGCCGCCCGCGACGCCATCGAGTACATCCTCCGCGCGCAAGGAAAATTCGAGCAGGTGTTGCAAAGATACTTGGCGGAATCGACATCAGAAGAGCTGCGCGGGAATTGACAGAACCGCCGCCGGTAGACGGTGGGTCGGAGATGGCAGCATGGCCAGCTCCGAGTTCCCGGATGTTGCGGAGCTATCGGCAAAAGCAGGCGCGCAAGACGCGGCTGCCCATCGGCGGTTCCGTTAGAACGGCTCGCGCATTGACAGAAAATTCGCACAGCAGAGACAATATGGAAGTAGCCCGTGAGCCGCGGTTCGCAAGCTTTTCCTACAGGCGAGCATTCGTTGCGGCGCATCGTTTTCCGAGCCGAAGTGGCGGAATTGGCAGACGCGCATGGTTCAGGTCCATGTACCCGCAAGGGTGTGGGGGTTCGAGTCCCTTCTTCGGCACCAAAGGAAGATTCTAAGCTGCTAAGCTCCTTAGCTGGTCCTTGAATGCGCGTAACGCGCGACATCCGAACAATCCGTCCTGTTTTGATTCGAGTTGCGCGCCAGTTTGTCGGCTAGCTTCTTGGCTTAGAAGCTCAGCAGCTTAGACGCTTAGCAGCTCTTCAACCAGCCAACCCACAGCATCTTCTTCGCCTCCTTTGTAGTAGCAACCCGCGGACATCCCACTGTTCCCCAGAGTTCCACGATCAGCTTGCAAATTCATCGGAGGTACAGCTCATGAAGAAGCTACTCTCAATTCTGCTCACAGTTGCCCTGTGCAGCTTTGTGGCGGCAGAGGACAAATCGGACGCGGCCAAGCGGCTCGACAACGCCGCCAGCGTCCTACAGGAAATCACCGCTGCGCCCGACAAGGGCATTCCCGAAAACGTACTCAACAGCGCCAAGTGCGTGGCTATCGTGCCGCACATGATCAAAGGCGGATTCGGCATCGGCGGACAACACGGCAAAGGCGTCGCCACCTGCAAGACCACCAACGGCGGCTGGAGCGCCCCGGCATTCTTTGCCATTTCGGGAGGCAGCTTCGGCCTACAGATCGGAGCCGAAGGCGTCGATCTGGTCATGCTTGCCATGAACGACCAGGGCATGCAGGCGCTGCTGTCGGATAAGTTCCAGGTCGGAGGCGCAGCCTCTGCCGCAGCCGGTCCCGTCGGACGCGACGCCGCAGCCGGCACGGACTGGAAGCTCAAAGCGCCAATCCTCACGTACTCGCGCAGCAAAGGAGCTTTCGCCGGAATCTCGCTGAACGGCTCAGTGATCCACGCCGACAAGGACGCAACAAAAGCTTTCTACGGCCAAGATGAAACCAGTCAGCAGATCCTGACTGGACAAGTCCAGGCGCCACCGGAAGCGCGCCCGTTCCTGAACGCAGTCCAACGCGCCCAAACCGTAGCCAGCCGATAGTTTCTTTCACCATTCACCAAGGCGGGTGACGTTTACGTTCCCCGCCTTTCTCCTGTTGGCTCAAATGCCCCGTGAATCTTTGATGAGAAAGAGCTATAGAGCACTTGTGATACAACTGAAGGGTGGCCTACTTTCTCGCGATCGATGGCGGCGGTACAAAAACAGAGTGCGTGATTGGCGACGAGCAAAGAGTTCTCGGCTCAGCAGTTGGCAGCACCATCAAAATCAAAAAGGTCGGAAACAAAGCTGCTGCTGAGGCTCTGCAATCCGCAATTAATGACGCCTGCAGGCAGGCGAACGTCAAACCTGATCAATTCTCCCGCACATGCATCGGACTCGCGGGCTCCAGCATTTCCGAAGTGAGCCAGTGGACGCGTGCGACGTTGCAGCGGCTCGTGAGCGGGCAGGTGCTCGTAGTAAACGATACGACGATTGCGCATCACGCTGCCTTTAGCGGCGGTCCGGGAGTGCTGGTGATCGCCGGAACCGGTTCGAACGTCCTGGGCATCAACGAGCGAGGAGAGAGCGCACGAGCCGGGGGATGGGGGCCGATCATCTCTGACGAAGGTTCCGGGTTCTGGATTGGGAGGACGGCGGTCGCACAATTGATGAGAGCGCATGATGCCGGGCGCTCGACTGAACTGCTGTCTGCGATCACGCGAGCCTGGGGATTGGGCACGAGAGAAGAAGTGGTGGCGATGGCAAATTCCAATCCTCCGCCAGACTTTGCTGCTCTTCTTCCCGCGGTACTTCAATGCGGCGATGCCGGCGACGCGCTCGCGCGGGAGATTCTGTCCTCAGCTGCCAATGAATTAGCACAGCTTGCCCGTATCGTGGTCCGCAAATTGTGGAACGGTGATGGGAAAATTCATATTGCGCTTACCGGTGGCGTCTTCGCGCATTCCGCCCAGATACGACAGATGTTCTCGAACGCGATTCAAGCCGAACGCCGCGGCGTCGAGGTAAATCCTGAACCCGTGCATCCCGTAATGGGAGCGCTGGCGATGGCGCGCAGCCAAGCGTAATACCGTAGAGACTTCCCGTCTGTCGGCCGATAGAATTCGTCTGCATGACCGGGTTCGGCACAGCCCACGGCAAAGCACAGCCGCTGTCAGTCTCACGACCATCGGCGACGGTGGCGGAGCTAATTGCCAGCGCTTTTATAGAAGATTTGCTGGCCGCTGCTGGTCATACCGGGCTAGGGGAAGATCAGGCGTTAGCCTTGCTAGGCCGCAATGACCTCCCACCTCCGGCCTTCGAAGCTCTGGCTCGCAATCCGGTTGCAAGTAAGAGTCGAAAGGCACTGCTGAAGCTGGTGCAGCACGTGCGTGTTCCACGCCATGTTGCTCTTCCACTGCTGCGTCGTCTGTTTGCTTTCGAGCTCATGGATGTTGCGTTGTCGCCCACCGCCCCACCCGATCTGAAGCTCGTGGCCGAGCAACTGCTGATCGACAAGCTTGAGTCGATTTCTCTAGGAGAGCGCATCAACATGGCGCGTCGTGCTTCGTCGGGAATAGCGAGCGCTCTGCTGCTTCAGGATGAGCGCACGGTGATCGAAGCGGCGCTGCAGAATCCGCGCATGACCGAAGCCAGCATTGTGAAAGCGGTCAGTGCTGCGAAGAATCCGACCACGCTTATCGAAATTGTTGTTGAGAACGCGAAATGGTCGGTAAGGCGGGAAATTCAGCTCGCCGTGCTGCGTCGGCCGGAGACTCCCGAGCTCATCGTCATGCGGATTGCGCGCGCGCTCCCAAAGCCAGTGATTTACGAATTGCTAAAAGACCTCCGCCTTCCAGAGCGGAAGGCGGAGCTGCAACGGTGCCTGCTCGGTGGATAGCTTTTGCTAGGCCGCAATGCTCCCGGCGGGCTTCAGTTCCACCTTGATCCAGCCCGGCTGGCGCGTATCGAAAGCCTTATAGGCATCGAGTGCGCTGGTCATGGGCTCAGTTTGCGTAAGGACCTTTTCGGGATCGAGCACCCCGGTCAAAACTTTGTCGAGCAACATGGGAACGTATTTCCGATGGTTGCAATTTCCCATTTTGAGAGTGAGATTCTTCTCCATGGCTGCGCCGATCGGAAAGCTCTGTGCCGTTTCGGGATAGACACCAATGATCGACAGCGTTCCCGCTTTGGCAATTGCTTCCGTCGCCCAGCTCAGCACTTGGGACGGCGCGTCTCCCGGATGCCAATTCCCGTTGCTGATGCCTCGCTTCGGAGCAACCATGCGGCGCTCGACCGCATTCTTCGGCGCTTTCATTAAGCCCTTCATCGCGGCGGGTCCATGGTGTGGACGATTGGCATCGACTCCGACGGCGTCGATGATGCGATCTGCGCCGATGCCTCCGGTAAACCCCTTTAATGCCTCAACTGGGTCTTCCTGGTCATAATTGATGATCTCCGCCCCTTGCTCTTGCGCCATTTCCAGGCGCGACTGAATGGCGTCGATGGCGAAGATGCGCCCGGCGTTCATGAGCTTGGCGCAGGCAATCACGAACTGCCCCACGGGGCCGCATCCAAACACAGCTACGGTATTGCCGGAGCAGATCTCGGCCAACTCTGCAGCCATCCAGGCGGTGGGCACGATGTCGGAGATGAGGATTGCCTGATCGTCGGAGACTTCCTCGGGAATCTTCACCAGTCCTACATTCGCAAACGGAACCCGTGCGTACTCGGCTTGGAGTCCATCGAAGGGCCCGGTCGATTGCGGTCCACCGAAGAAGGCGGTGCCGGCGTCGGGTCCGTTAGGGTTGGCTTTATCGCACTGGGAGTAATAGCCCTCGCGGCAGTATGAGCAGTTACCGCAAGCGATGGTCGAAGGAATCACGACGCGATCTCCTGGCTTGAAGTTGCGAACGGCACTGCCGACTTCCTCCACGATGCCTACGCCTTCGTGTCCCAAAATGGTTCCAGGTTCCATTCCGGCCATGGTGCCGCGGACCATGTGAAGATCGGTTCCGCAAATGGCACTCGCGGTGAGGCGGACGATGGCATCGTTCGGTTTCTGAATTTCGGGCTCAGGCACAATCTCGAGCCGGATGTCGCCGACTCCGCGGAATACGACTGCTTTCATGAGAGACTCCTTTCTGCTCGGAAGAGGGTTAGGCGACTTTGCGGTTGTGCGCTGCGGTTTCAGCAAACAGCTTGAGCATCTCGCGATTGAAAGCAGGAATGTCGCTAGGCTTGCGGCTGCTGACCCAGTTTCGATCGATTAGCACTTCGGCATTTTGCCAGTTGGCGCCGGCGTTGCGCAGATCGTCCTGAATCGTGTGATAGCTGGTGATGTTCCGACCGCGCACCAAGCCGCTTGAGACCAGCAGCCATGGTCCGTGGCAGATCACGGCGATGGGCTTACCTGCACCGTCTATTGCTTTCGCGAACTGCTGGGCTTTAGGCACAACGCGGAGAGCGTCTGCGTTGAGGGCTCCTCCTGGAAGGAGGAGAGCGTCAAATTGCGATGGATCAACCTGGTCCAGACTCTTGTCTGCCCGGTACTTCTTAGATTTGTCGTGATGTTGGAATGCCTGAATCTCGCCGCCTTTTGGCGAGATGACGGTGACCTGTGCTCCGGCTTCTTCCAGTGCTTCTTTGGGTTTTGCGAACTCGGGTTCTTCTACCCCGTCGGTGAGCAATACTGCAACGCGTAGACCTGCGAGATCCTCTGCCATTTTCTGAGCTCCTGTGATGGCTTTTGCAAAGGCCGGTGGGTTCGCAGACCTTTGCTTATTTTGATTGGAGGATCAGAAAGACTGCGAGGTTGACATCGAGATCCGGTATTCAATCTGGCAGGTTCGGCTCGGATCAAGATGTGGTGTGAACTCAGTTTGTTTTCGTATTATCCGAATCTCTGATGTTCCTTCCAGAACTCTGCCCAGGGCAGTCGAGGAGAGCCGCAGATGAAAATGTCGGGATGATCGTGGCTCTCTTCGTTGTCCACTCCCTCTAAATTCGTGTTATGACCGGCAAGTCGGCACGAGGTGAAGTTCTTATCCACCCACTCTGCTGAGTTTCCCACTACGATCAGTGTTGATGGAGGTGGCGTTGGATAGCCTCGCAGCCATGCCGAGTTCGTCATAGAAATCGGTGCGGGTAAGTTGTAAGCGCGACCGAGGAGCTCGATCGCACCCTGCTCACCATAGTTGCCGACCAGAATGCCAACACTCTCGCGCTGGTCCGCAGCCAGAGAATCGCGAATACCAGCAACATTCTTCACCAGCTCGTTCCAGCCGATCTCCTCTCGCAGGTCTCCGTTGTTCTTCAGTGCGCGCTGATGCAGTCGGCCGCTTGAGGTCCAGGGAATCAGGATGGTGCTTGCGTACGCTCCTGCACAGATCTGCGCGACTAAATACACGGCGGCAGCAGGTTTGAGCCGACGACGGCCGGACCGATGAATCCAACTCTCCATCATGACCGCGCCCATGGCAATCAGCATGGGATAAACAGCGCCCGAATAATAGCCCCGGCCTTTGGAAACCCAGAGCACCAAAACGGGAATTACTGCCATCCAAGCCAATGTTCTGAAACGTACGCTGCGGAAGAACCCAATCAGCCCCGCGATCCAGAGCGGCGCCGAGACCGGATTGGCGTTGATAAGAAACTGGAAGGTCCAATATCCCTCCGCGCGGCCCTCGCCAACATCGCGTGTATGGATGTGGCGCAGGAACTGCAATGAGATGAAGTCGTGGCGTATCTGCCAGATGAAGTTCGGCAGAAAGATGAGGAGCGCAAGTCCGACCCCGGCCCAGAACCAGCGAGTCAGCAGGTATCGGCGCGCTGGAGTGAGCACTAGTCCGACCAGCACGCCGGCCAGATAGAAGAACATCGTGTATTTCGTCTCGAGACCAATACCGACCACCGCGCCTATTGCCAGGCACCAGCGTGGATTCTCAGTCTTGAGCAGGCGGACGACAAAGTAAGCGAGCAGTACCCACCATAGGTAATCGAAGGAGGTGTACTGAAATTCCGTTCCTTCGAACAGTGCCAACGGAGCAACTGCGACAGCCAGCGCCGCCGTTGTTTGAGCCAAGCGTCTGCCGCCGAGTTCCCGTGCCATCAGACCCGTGATGAAAATCGCTGTGCTCTGCGCTATTACGGAGAAGAGTCGTAATCCAACCAGGGACAGTCCGAAGAGGTGAAGGCCGATTCGCTCAAGCAATGGCGTCAACGGAGGATAGGGTACGAATCCCCAATCCAGATGAAGAGCATCGGAGAGCGTCTGCAGTTCGTCACGATGAAAGCCGTATCGCTGGTTGGTGAGCAGATGAACAGCTGCGATTCCGAACGCAATGAGAGCCACAATAACGGTGGCGCGCGGCGTGTATGAATCTGAAAGCGTGAGTTTGCGAGCTAGGTTCGGAGTCGCCATTTGCATGCGCCAGCGCTTGGATGGTCGGAGCCGTCCAAGGTTACCCCAGAGGTACGACAAACGCCTCGCATAAGTTCATAGGCGAGCACGTTGGTTGCCGACATCGGCAGGTTTCAACTCAGGATGAGTTCTCGTTCGGACATCGCCTGCAGTTTGCACAGGTCGCCTGCAACGTTTGCCTGAGATGTTGCTTGTTTTGTTCTGGTTGCGTAGCTGGCAAGGGGTTCAGTGCAGGCTACGTCGTGAATATGTCTTTCGTAATCTTCGGAGAACCTAGGAGCGCCGATATTATCAGCGCATGGCGACCGCTACCCCCGCCCAATCCTCCGCAGGCTTCGCACGCAAACGGCGCTGGGAACGCAGCGGCATCGACGTGCCCATTCGCCTGATCTTCTGGAACTCGCTGCACACGGCCAAGATCGTGGAAGCCCGCGGACGCGATATGAGCGAAGGCGGCATGGCCGTATTCGCCGGGGTCGAACTGCGCATCGGCGACATTATCGAAGTGGAGTTCACGCCCGCCTACTCCGGCCAGCCGATGCGAGTGAAGGCCGAAGTTCGCAACCGCCGCGGCTACTCATATGGGATCGAATTTCTCGTTGATACCGATGAAGAGCAAAGTCAGGCCGCGCGTCTCCGCGAGCTGCTTATCTCGGCGAGCGGGAAAACGAAGCTTTGAGAATGTTGCCCCGCGTCCGCGACTACCTCGCTTAGACAGTCATTCGAACAGGCATTTTTTGTCTGAGATGATGAACGAGTCGGGCTCATCGACTTCGAGATCAACAAGCGTTCGTCCCCTCTCAATATCTTCTGCGATAGTCGCGTATTCTCAGCGGCGCAGGCGAAGCTTCGATACATCGTTTCCGGGTTGTCCTTCTGCAAATCACGACTCCCAAAATCGCCGGACCGAGGTTATTGCTGCTGCGCTCCCATTTCCGCGAAGACGACTACATGGCCGGTTGGATCTTTGAGACCGATCTCCTGCGCCCCGTAAAACGTCGTGCGTGCCGGCAGGACGACGTTTGCGTTCTTCGCCGCAGCGATGAAAGGTTCAAGCTTATCGACTTCTATGTAGAGGAACGTCCGTCCACCTTCTATATCTTTGGCAATTGCAGGTGCATCTTTCGCGGCGCTAGCGAAGCTCTGATACATGATTTCCAGGTCGTCTTTCCGTAGGATCACGAAGCCCAGGCGACCGCCATCGGGAACTTCGACGGTCTTTTGAAAACCGAAGCGGCTAGTCCAGAAGTCGACGCAAGGCTCGATCTCTTCTACATAAAGAACTGGTGTAATTCTTTTCACCCTCATCTTTGTCTCCTCTATTTGTTTTGTGAAAGCCAAAGTGCCGAAGGCAGGCCACGGCTGCCAAAGCAGCCGACAGTGGTGTTCATCTAAGTTGATTTCTCTTTGCATTTGTAGTAGTCTCATTTAGACTAGATACACGGTAAAGGAGCT
>Ga0075436_100003539_pt1 | contig 10713 bp, 12 predicted proteins | sample RhiMethybrSRZTD5_FD_75303 | JGI IMG/M metagenome (GOLD analysis project Ga0075436, IMG submission 75303) | Populus rhizosphere microbial communities from Tennessee, USA - Rhizosphere MetaG P. TD hybrid SRZTD5 | ecosystem: Host-associated > Plants > Roots > Rhizosphere > Soil | place: USA... | reverse complement strand
AGCACTTCGCGGGAGGCCGTGTACGTCAACAGGGCGGAACGGGGACGGTCGGTCGTCAAATCTAATGCCTGAATGTCTTTTAATTGTCGCTTCCAGTAGGCAATTTCGGCTTCGAGCACTTCCCCTTTCAGCCAGTGCCTCTGCCAATAGCTATAATCTGCAAATTGTAGGGACAAATCCGGCAGCGGTGAAGGCTCTCCCGCACAGTAGGCTTTGTAGACCGCAACTAGTTCCCGCATGAATATCTCCCCGGACCATGCGTCGGAAACAATGTGGTGCATAGCACGCAACACCGCGTAACGTTGCCCATATTTGAACAAGGTGATCCGCAGGAGTGAGTCTCTGTCCAGGTTGTATGGCCGCCGGCCATCTTCGGATGCCAGTCGTCGAGCCTCGGCCTCCCACTCGGCTGCGCTCAGTCTTCCAAGGTCGATGATCGGTAATTCCAGCCTTCGGATCGGTGCAATGACCTGTACCACCTGCCCGTCGGATCCAGCAAAGTTAGTGCGGAGTGATTCGTGGCGCCTGACTATCTCATTGAGGCTCTGGCTTATTCCGTTCACGTTAAGCCGTCCAGTAATCTGCGCAACATGCGACATGTTGTAAGCAACGCTGTCGCGGTTCAACTTGGCCCAGATCCACAGCCGCTCCTGAGCAAATGAGAGCGGTATGGGCTCACCCTGCGGGCGCGGAGGAATCATTCCGGATGTAAAGATCTCCGAAGAGCCTCTCTTCATCGATTCTACTAGCGCCGCTTGTTTTTCGGCCGACAGAGAATCTCGCCGGGCTGCCACTCGCTCCCTTCGTCGCACGATGTCGTCCCGGGCAATCGTCATCGTAGTGCTCCAGCCAAGCCGCCTCTGCGCCGCGTCGGCTTTACTTTCATATTCATCATGCCGTAACCCTTTGCGGCGAGAGCGAGAGCGCCGAGGCGTGTGAGTTCTGCTCAAGCGGCGCACGGTTCAAGACTGCTAGCGCAATCCTGACAGCGTTACCGGCCTCTTCCAGCTCTCTGAATCTTTCGCCCATCTGGCTGCAGCGCATTCGAAACAGCGGGTTCCCATCTATCTCGTCTATCAAAGATTGTACCTTTTCCATTGAGAGCCCCTTGATATTTCCCCGCACTCCCAATCCGTGATGAACTACGCGAGCGGCGACGGCCGGATGATCCCTGATCAAGGGAAATACAATCATGGGTATGCCAAAGAATATGCACTCCTTGACGGTGTTGAACCCGCCGTGGGTGATCGCTATGGATGTGCGCTTCAATACATCCAGTTGCGGCGCTCTATTAACTAGGGTGATATTTGCGCTGACTTCTCCGAAGTCTTCCGGATTGAGATGCGTGCCCGTAGTCAAGACTAACTGCCAGCGACTGCTCGCCGATACCGCGTCAATCACCGTCTGCAAGACGCTTTTCCCACCTCTGATCAGATGGCTCTGACTGCCGAGCGAGCAGTAGATCAGCGGCTTGTTCTCGCTCAGCATGTGCCACGGGAGGGGAACGTCTTTTCTTTCTTGATCGATGCAGGACTCGACATAGTAGCAATTGTCCCTTTTCTCGGCCCGGGGAAAATCAAACTCTTGCGGACACAAGACCAGTTCCGGCACATCCCGAAGCAACTGGTAATCCGCGGTCTTGGCTTTATCTGTCCAGGGATCATAGAACTGTGTATTCAATAGCAGGCTCGGGATGCCCATGCTTTTGGCCATCAAAGCTACGCTTGATAACAGAAGGTCGATGACTAGCAGGTACGGTTGAGTGCTTGTTATGACGTTCTGCAACTCTGACAGCAGGTTGCGGGGCTGGCGTCCGTTTCGCGCTGCTGACAATATCGCTTCGAATGGTTCGGTCTCGCCGTTTGCGACGTGCTGATCTAGGAAGCCTTTATGTATTGCGTTCTCGAACAGGGGGATGAATTCAAAATGCTGCAGCCGGACCGGTTCTTCGAAGTCCTGAATTCCGAGATAGCAGACTTCCTGGCCATATGATTTTAACGCTCTCGCTAACTTGAAGCTTGCGTATAGGTGTCCCGTCTCTGGAAAGGGAATGAAAACTACTCTTGCCATGCTATGCTCGTGTCATTCGTTTCCAACTAGAGTCAAAACCGGATATATGCCGGTCCCTTTTGTTCATCCCGGACTCACGTTTCGGTCTGTGCTTGATTGAATGTGGTTCGAGCTGTCGCATCGGGATTAGCGACGAGTGTGCCGGAAGCCGCAGCAATGCCCGAAGCGACTTGTTCGATGGAAGCTCTCAACTCGTCCACGAGAAAATCCACTTGAGATTTCTCGATTACGAATGGCGGCGCGATAAGAACGTGATCCCCGCAGGCGCCATCGACAGTGCCTCGATTCGGGTAAAGCATCACCCCGCGCGCGCGCAACGCTTCATAGATACGCTCGCTGAACTGGTATTCAGGAGGGAAGGGAAGATGCTCTTTGGAGTCGGCTAGAAATTCTACTGTCCACATTAAGCCCAGGCCCCGAACGTCACCCACACAGGAGAGCTGACCGAGACTAGTCAGGCGCTCCCGGAGATACTCGCCCATTCGCGCGGCTCGTTGTACCAGATTGTTTTTCGCAAGATACCGCTGCACAGCCAGGCCGGCAGCGATGGACGGAGGGTGCGCCTGGTAGGTGAAGCTGTGCTCGAGGGAGGCAGCGGCACGCTGGATTGGCCGCCATATATGCTCCGCGACCAGGACCGCACCGAGCGGCGCATATCCGCCGCTCAGGCCCTTTCCCATCAGAATGATGTCAGGGTGAACGCCCCAATGTTCCATAGCGAAGTAACGGCCCGTCCTGCCGCTTCCCGTCAAGATCTCGTCGGCAATCAGTGGAATCGAGTAGCGATTGCATATCTCCCGAATGTTGTGCAAATACCCTTCAGGAGGTACCGCGCCTGAGGTTGCGCCGACGATCGGCTCCAGAATGAAACCAGCTACGGTATCGGCGCCAGTCTCGATGATCGTTTGCTCCAGCTCGCTCGCGCAGGCTAGCTCGCAGGTGGGAAACTGGAGCGCGAGCGGGCAATGATAGCAGAAGCAAGTCGAGATGTGTTCGCTTGATGGAAGTAGATCGACGTACGGCGCGCGGCGGCGACGGTTGCCAGACAGGCCAAGAGCCCCCAGCGTTGCTCCGTGGTAACCATGCCAGCGAGAGATGATCTTGGATCGAGTTGGCTGGTTGCGAGAGAGCCAGTACTGGCGGACTAACTTGATGGCGCTCTCAGTCGCCTCCGAACCGCCGGAGGTGAACAACACCTTTGACCGCTGCGCCGGGCCTGGAAATTTCTCCGCCAGGAACGACGCCAGCTCTTCTACAACGCAAGTTCGGAACTGGGATGTGTGAACGTAGGAGAGGTTCCCCAGCATTCGGGAGATTTCTTCGATTATTGCGGGAACGGAGTGCCCGATGTTTGCGGCTAATGCGCCTCCGCACCCGTCCAAGTACCGCTTACCCTCTTCATCATAGATATAGACGCCCTCGCTGCGGACGGCCACTGGAGAATGCCGCGAGAAGCTCCAAGGGAAGAAAGCGGAAGCCCCGTTAAACATAGGTTATCCGGCTCCACCGGCGCCGGTTGCCGCTTTCAGGTAATCGTCGAGCCAGTATGCATCCTTGTCGGACCGGAAGATAAGGAAACGGTTTTCGTCCGAGGAAGCAGCGGCCTGGAGATATCTCATGTAGACAAAGCCCTCGCTGGCCGACATTACTTCAACCTTGCCGGTCGCATGCGACATCACGAAGCGGGCGCGTTTCGCCAGTCCCGAGCACAGCGTCTGCGCCTGGCCGAATATCCGGAAGGCGGTCTCTACAGGAACAGCATAAGACTTATTACCGAGTGTAGGTCGGCATTGAAAGACGTAGTATGGCGTCACGCCGCTGAATGACAGACGGCTCAGCAGCTCCGCCAACACATCAGGGCGATCGTTGATGCCCGCAATCATCGGGCTCTGGTTTACCGTTATTGCGCCTGCTCGCTGGAGCGCATCGAGACACTCTAGGGACTCCGAAGTAAGTTCGCTAGGGTGTGTGAAGTGAGCCATGATGTAAATCTTCTTCTCGCCAACGCTGTGAGTTCGAATCAGATCCAAAAGCGATGGGTCTCGGGTAATCCTTTGCGGCTCGAATGCAGGCATCTTCGTTCCGATTCGAATGATCTTGACGTGCGAGACGCTCCTGATTCGTTCTATGATGGGCTTGAGCCTTGCGGTCGACAGGACAAGCGGATCACCTCCCGTCAGCAAGACATTGGTTATTTCCCGATGCCTGGCTATGTATTCCATACCCAACGTGACATCTCGGACTACCTCGTCGTTGTCGTTCAGAAAAAGACGTTTCCGAAAACAGAACCGGCAGTACGCGCTGCAGACGCCGTTGATCAGCAACAACGCGGTATCACGATACTTGTGCTGCAGACCTGGCGCCCTGGTGTACGCAAGCTCGTCCGAGGCGTCCAGGTCGCCCCATTCCTTCAATTCTGATTTGTCGGGTATGATGAGTCTCCGGATCGGATCCTCGGGGTCCTCCCAGTTAATGAGCCTTTCATAGTATGAATTGCTACGAAAGACAAACCTGTCTTCTACAGGTTTGAGCTCCGCAAGTTCCTGTTCACTCAGCCCGGACACCTGCTTTAGCTTGGTGATGCGGTGTATGCCTTCCATTTTGTCGTTATCGAATCTTGTTGTTACTTATGGATGGCAGACAGGTCCGCCACCATGCGAGTGTCGAGGATATGGCTCAGAGAAGGATCGGCAACCGTTCAAGATCCTATGCTTGCCACTTGGGAAGAGCTGTTGATGCTTGAATACATAGATTCGGAGGCAAGCTTCGGTCAGTTGGGTGACATTTCGCCGAGGTGTTCTTGTTCATTCGATGTCGCCAGCGCCCGGCAGTCTATCGCATCTCTTCCGTCTGTTGAGGTGTTCATTTGCATGATCCAATCTCGTGTATGATCCCTTTTCGACGGCTGGTTGGACAACAATCGGCCAACGACTTCGGGCTGCCATACCCCCGCCTCCTCCACCTCATTCAAATGTGTTTGCAATGCGTTGTTTTCGCGTGGGGCTGTACAACCAGCGGTTCGAATGCTAGCCCATGGAGCGCGTCCGAAGGGACGATAATCAACTGGCGACCTTGATCAAACTGGAATCCGAATCAAACAGACTGTAAGCAAGCTCATCGTACCAGCGTAAACTCCGAAGGTCCAGGCTTCGTAGACTTTGAAGGCTATGAAACTGGCTGCACTCTTAATATGAGGAGAGGCGTTGCCCAAACATGATGCAATGCAATTCTCTTGTATCCCGCAGCTAGTTTCAAAGCGCAATCTCAGATAAGCCGAGCCAGATCTTGTGCGAGTACTTGGGAAAGCAGCGGCTGCGCCGTTCTAATGAAGAAGTGATCGCCAGGGAGCATTCGCAGCGAGAAAGACGCCGTGGTTTGCTCACGCCATGCTTCGAGGTCTTCACGGGTCATTGCGCGGTCTCTCAGCCCTCCAAGAACCGTAATCGGGCAATCAAGCGGGCGTTCGGGATAGTACTGATAGGTCTCGCAAAGAGCAAAGTCAGCGCGAAGCAGCGGGATCATCAACTCGAGCAGTTCTGGGTACTCTAATACTTCCTGGGGTGTTCCATTGAGAGCGCGAAGCTCCTCCACGAATTCAGGATCGGGCAGGTCGAAGGTCGAAGGCTCATCGAATTGAACTTGAGGAGCGCGGCTACCGGAAACAAATAGGTGGGCGACACTGCGATCGTGCTCTCTTCGCAAATAACGGGCGAGTTCGAAGGCGATAATCCCTCCCATGCTATGACCGAAGAACGCCATTGGCATGTCGCGATACTGAGCGAGCACCTGAGCAAGTACCGGGATCAGGCTTGAAATGCTGCTGAATGGTGGTTCGTGCATTCGGCTGCCCCGCCCGGGAAGCTGTACCGCGCAAATCTCGACGCTCTGCGGAAGAAATTCGGGCCATCGCCGAAAGGTGAGAGCGCTTCCTCCGGCATACGGGAAGCAGAAAAAGCGCAGGCGCGCTGTGGGATTGGGTTTCGCCGTCACGATCCACTGACGGGCTCGTGTAGTAGTCATAACGGATCCTGACCGTCCGATTAGTTGATCCTCTACGAATCGAGTACGCTTTGACTTCGCAAACCCGGTGTCCTAGGAAGATTGAGTGGTGAATATCTCAAACTGCTCTTGTGACCTGAGGCTTGAATTGGAATTGACAGGGGTCGACTCCAACGATCGCAGATTCAGAAAGCAGTCCAAAATCCAACCCTGCCCCTCAACCGCTAGCGCGCCGACGTAGCCAGGTTCAGGCGCCAGTTTGACCAGCGACCACCGTGAGACTTCCTGGGAACCCCCTTCAACGCCGAGCAAGTGTGCAGGCTCACAGGAGACATCAAACGAGTTTGTTGGACGCGCAAGGCCATCGCCGGTAGCCTTTACGTAGGCCTCTTTGAGGGTCCAGCAAGAAAAGAATGCTTCGAGTCTCTCTGGTTGACGAACTGCGCGCAACGCCGCATTCTCTCGCGGCGAGAAGAATCGCTCGGCGATACTCTCATCGTCGTCGAGAAAACGAACCTCCTCGAGATCAACTCCAATGTCGCGGTCCCGAGTTACAGCGAGGAGGGCCAACTCTCCGGAATGAGACAGATTGAACTTTAGTGCTTCTGCCTCGAGGGGCTCCCTCAAGAAAGGCTTGCCGCGCGCTCCGTACGAAAAGATCAATGCGCGTGCGCTGACCCCGACATAGCCGGCGAGGATCATTCGCATTTGTCCGCGAGCGGCAATGAATCGCCGTCGGTCGCGCTCGAAGTGAAACCGATCGGCTCTGGCTTGCTCATCGGATGCGAGGATCTGTTCCAAGAACTGAAGTTCCGGGCCTGCATAGGTCAGCCACACCTTCCAGAGGTGCACCTGATCACGCGACGGCGCGACCGTTTCGGGTGGAAAGGCCCACCGAAACTGACATCGCGCGGCATGATATGAACTCATGCGTTCCACCGCCGGGGCGTTTTTCATCACTGGGTCTGGTGTATGGCGATCTGATTGACTTTCAGAGTTTCAGAGTATGTAGCTGCGCGGCGCTTACGCAGAGTTGGACGTCACGCAGCGGCGAATCGCGATGTCTCAACTCTCAGTGCGGTAACTCATTAGTAGTATAGACGCTTGGACTCCCAGCTCCGAGGGCATAACGTTGAAAACAGGTTGCAGCCGGGTGATTCGCAACGCCCACCACAAACACCACGCGACGCTCTGCTGGCGACTCGACTGCTAGACAGACAATTAACATACTATCTTAAGCCCCAAGGGGAAGCTGCCTTTCGAGCAGCGGCAGTAATGTGGTTAAACAGTGAGTGGCAAAATGCCGCGCGCAAGGAGTGGCCATTCATTTCAGCACGATGGTCGGCTCCCTCCGTCTCAACCGCCTTCGGGAGAAACGACTGGCGGTAGACACTTCACATAGCCGCTCTTTCGGATCCGCTAGACAAAGCGTCAGGGCGGACGACTGCAGGAACTGGTGCCCCGGTTCGCATCGAGGGGTTCTGGCGACGCGTACCGAAACATCCGGCGTAATTGAGGAGAAACTGCAAGCCCGCCTATTTGTAGGTCTGAAGGAGAAATCTTGGAAAGAATCCAAGAATAGCCTTGCGAAGGCTCGGGCCTCTGACGTAAACTATACATAACACCACGCTCCTAGTTTGGGGTGTGTTGGATGAGTGGCAAGGCAGCTAGGGCAATCAACTTTAGTCTGCTTTGCCTCTTTTAATTAGTAGTCTTTATCTTTAGGGTTCTTAAGGCTACTTGCCTAAGTGCGTTCCTCCCCAAAAAAGAAAGAGATTAAAGGCTTTCGCTCCAAGGCAGTCGAATACTCGACCACAACTCCCCGCGACATTTTGTGAGGATTGATACTTACGGTTCGTCTACTCCCACGGGCCAAAATGCCGCGCAACGCTTTCGACGAAGGCCTGTATTGTATATCAATGGTTACAAAGCTGTCAAGCAAAAAGCTGATCGTGTCGATAGCACATGATATGTCCGGTCTTAGTAGCAAATGAAATGTCCGCCTAGAGCGACGTAGAGTAAGTCCTTTATTCGGGAGGTGAAGATGAAGGGTTACTCGGAAGCTGCGATGGAGCGGATGATGAAGATACAAGAGATAATCCTGAGGGCGATGGCACGTAGGCTGAAGTGGTTTGAAGCGGCAGAAATCATCGGGATCAGCCCGAGGCAGATGCAACGATGGCGCGAGCGATATGAGAAGCACGGATACGATGGACTGTACGACCGGAGGCGAGGCAAGCCTAGTCCAAAGCAGGTGCCGGCTGGAACAGTGCAAAAGGTATTGAGGCTCTATCAGCAGGAGTACTACGACTTCAACATGAAGCATTTTCAGGAGAAGCTGATCGAGGAACACAACATTCAATTGAGCTACATATGGGTAAACGCAGCATTGCAGGGAGCTGGACTGGTCAAGAAAGCGCGGAAGCGGGAGCGCATCGCAAGCGGCGAGTGCGCAGACCACTGACAGGAATGCTTCTGCACATAGACGGAAGCAAACATCAATGGCTTCAGGATGAAACGCTGGTACGATTTGATCGTGATCATGTACGACGCGACAAGCGAGATCTATTACGCGCAGCTGGTAGAGGAAGAATCGACCTCAACAGTGATGCGAGCACTGTGGGAGGTGATTGAGCGCAAGGGCGTGTTTTGCTCGTTATATAGCGACCGAGCGAGCCATTTCTTCGAGACTCCGAAGGCGGGAGAGCGAGTAAGTCGAGATCGATTGACTCAGGTTGGGAGAGCGCTGAAAGAGTTGGGGATCGAGGCGATACCGGCATATTCACAGGCAAGAGGTCGAAGCGAGCGAGGATTCAGAACCTGGCAAGGGCGACTTCCACAGGAGCTGCGGAAGGCTGGTATCGCCTCCATTGAAGGGGCTAACCAGTTCCTGCGCGACTACTACATAGAGGAATTCAACGAGAGGTTCACTGTAAGGGCAGCGCAAATGGGTACGGCTTTCGTTCCGGTGCGCAGGTGTGATCTGGATCTCGTATTCTCGATCCAGCAGGAGCGTGTGGTTGCAAACGACAACACGGTGAGATACGAGAATCGCGTGTTGCAGATCGAGAAAGCGAAGTGGAGAAGGACGCTGGCCGGCTGTCGAGTCACCGTCTACCCAGCACCTGGACGGAACGTTGAGTGTGAGCTACGGACCACACATTGTCGGTCATTACACCGAAGACGGAACGGTCCTGATGAAACGAGCGGCATAGGGTGGCGATCGCGTGCTGTGGAAAAGTGGAAATCCGGCTAAGGAAGCGGACCTTCTTTTATCCCGGATTCCCACTTTCCCACAGCAGCTATAGTGACAGCAAAAGGGTGTGATTAAGAGTTCTATGAAAGGTATGTCAAGAGCAAAGCTCTCTGATGCGACTGCCAGTTATTCACTTTTGGCAGTCAGCCCCGTTGCAGTTCATACCGCTCGGCAGCCTGGTGGCGTGTGTGTTCTTAGCCACAATACATATCGACTAGTCCGTATCAAACCTGTTCTGAAAGACCGATGGTCGGGCTTGCAAAGAAAAGCGCCTTTGATTGAGCGGTAACCGAAAGTAGATCGATAGGGCGAGTTTTCGCGAACATTCAGGTCAACATTCGCCTCAAACGGCAGCGCTCATTCTGAGGTGATGTTTATAACAGAAGAACAGGGTGGTGCACAAGCATACCATATTTCATCACCTGACCAGACACGGACACGTCGCGACTACGACTGTGGTAACCAACAGCGGACTCTATGTCGAACTCTCAATGAAAGACGGCCGCTTCAGCAAAACCTGGTACTCGCAGGCATGAGCACGGAGGTAGTTGTTCATTATGACCTTTCCATTAGAGACTGAGGGCTCGACCGACCTGAGACGCTCTAGCCGGCAAGAAGCACGTGAGAGAAACATGTTGGAGCTAGCTGGCGACCGTAACTTAGGTCAAAGCCCGAGGCATTTCACCCCTAGTGTAGTATCCAAGAATTAGATGGACAATTGTTTTCGCCTTTTATTATTTCGCGCACCGCGGTAGTAAAGCTGAATGTTGATGACAATCCGTCTACAGCGGAAGCGTATGCAGTCAGAAGCAGTCCCACCTTGATCCTCTTCAGCGGTGGAAAGGAAGTTGAACGCGTGATCGGCGCCCAGCAAAAGAGTCGATTTCACGTATGATTGAGAAGTACAGCGGCGCCGAGCAGGCAGTCACAGATTGCTTAGCTGGTCTGCGCTAGTCGACGGGTGTTGTGCCGTGGCATCGTTCACCTTTTCATTCACCTATTCACCGTGAACGGAAGAAAACGACAGCAGACCTAGAGATCAAGAAATGCGTGAAATGCTAGAAATCGTAACGTATACGTTGGGGCAAGAACAGGGGAAAACAACGAGTCGCAGTTTTCGTAAACCGGAGGTCAAGGGTTCGAGTCCCTTCGCTGGCTCCATAGAATTCAAAGAAAGCAACCCACTTCATCGACCCGCGCCAATCCTCAGCGCGCATCACTCGTGCCTCGCAAACCTCTTGCGAAGAACAACAAGCGTTTGACTAGCTGCGTCAACGGTGATTTCTATCGCTTTCCTGGAAGCGTTCCGGGCATACCCTGCGCGCCGGATGGTCTGCGTCGCGGAGCGCGTCCTCCCGGAGCTGGGAGTTGCGGTTGACCGGGCGCCG
>Ga0075436_100003538_pt1 | contig 10714 bp, 7 predicted proteins | sample RhiMethybrSRZTD5_FD_75303 | JGI IMG/M metagenome (GOLD analysis project Ga0075436, IMG submission 75303) | Populus rhizosphere microbial communities from Tennessee, USA - Rhizosphere MetaG P. TD hybrid SRZTD5 | ecosystem: Host-associated > Plants > Roots > Rhizosphere > Soil | place: USA... | reverse complement strand
GGTCACCGAGTTGCCCACGGTCCGTCCGACGACGAAGCCGACCCGGGCGGTCGGAGCGGGCCCACCGGCCGGGTCAGGAGCGAGGTAGTGCGCAACGAGGGTGGCGCGGCCGGCGCGCGAACCACGGCGGACGGCGAGGTTGAAGTCCTCGCGCCGCCTCAGGCGCGCTGGCGCCGGAAGCACGGCATCGCCCGCGGCCGTCAGGCCGAGAGCTCGCCGCGACCCTTGCGGCGGCGGGCGGAGATGATCGCGCGGCCGGCACGGGTGCGCATGCGCAGCCGGAACCCGTGGGTCTTCGCCCGGCGGCGGTTGTTGGGCTGGAAGGTGCGCTTGCTCACGTGCGGGCTCCAAGACGGCGGGTCGGCGGCGGGATCCCTGAGCCGGACGGATCCGGTCACCCGGTCGCCCTACCCCAGGCGCGGCCGGCCGCCGGCGCGCGGCGGACGGACTCACGACCCGCCAACGGTACGGAACGGCGCCGGGCCCGGTCAAACGCCGGCCTCGTGGGGTATGGCCTTCGGGCGGTTGTGGGCGGTGTGTCGGGCGCTGTACGGTGCCAGTCCGCCGACTTCCCCCACCGGTTCTCCACAGGCGCGTACGTGGCTGGGGAGTAAGGACGAGAATCGCCCAGAGGATCGTCCGCACGGTCCGTGGGCGACAGATACACAGCCTGTGGACCGCCGTGTGGACAACGGGCCGATGCCACGGTGAACGGTGTGGCCACGGGGAGGAGCGAGCGCTTGCCTGAGGATGCAACGGTCGACCTCGAGTCCCTGTGGGCACACGCGATCGACGGCTTGACCGACAGCACCGTCACCCCGCAGCAGCGCGCGTGGTTGCGCACCACCCGCCCGCTCGGGCTGCTCGACGACACCGCCCTGCTGGCCGCACCGAACGAGTTCACCAAGGACGTGCTGGAGACCCGGCTGCGCCCGATGATCACCGCGGCCCTGTCCAGCTTGTTGGGGCGGGAGATCCGGGTGGCCGTGACGGTCGAGCCGCCGCCGGCGGCGGACGGCCCGGAGGTCGCGGTCGAGGACCCGGACCACGTTGCCGAGGATACTCAGCCGGGCTTCACCTGGCCGCCGCCGTCGCCGTCCAACGGCCGGGCGCACAGCCGGGTCGAGCCGGCCCGGCTGAACCCGAAATACACCTTCGAGACCTTCGTCATCGGCTCCGGTAACCGGTTCGCGCACGCGGCCGCCGTCGCGGTCGCCGAGGCGCCGGCCAAGGCGTACAACCCGCTGTTCATCTACGGCGACTCGGGGCTGGGCAAGACCCACCTGCTGCACGCGATCGGCCACTACGCGCAGCGGCTGTTCCACAACGCGCGGGTCCGGTACGTGAGCTCCGAGGAATTCACCAACGACTTCATCAACTCGCTGCGCGACGACAAGCAGTCCGCGTTCCAGCGGCGCTACCGCGACAACGACGTGCTTCTCGTGGACGACATCCAGTTCCTGGAGAGCAAGGAACGGACCCAGGAGGAGTTCTTCCACACGTTCAACACGCTGCACAACGCGAACAAGCAGATCGTCATCAGCTCCGACCGGCCGCCGAAGCAACTGTCCACGCTGGAGGACCGGCTGCGCACCCGGTTCGAGTGGGGGCTGATCACCGACGTCCAGCCACCCGACCTGGAGACGCGGATCGCGATCCTCCGGAAGAAGGCGGCCCAGGAGCGGCTCAATGCGCCGCCGGACGTGCTCGAGTTCATCGCGTCGAAGATCCAGTCGAACATCCGGGAGCTCGAGGGCGCGCTGATCAGGGTCACGGCGTTCGCCAGCCTCAACCGGCAGAGCGTCGACCTGACCCTGGCCGAGATCGTGCTCAAGGACCTGATCGCCGACGACGACCGGCCCGAGATCACCGCGGCGACGATCATCGCCGCGACCGCCGAGTATTTCGGGATCACGATCGACGACCTGTGCGGCCAGTCCCGCAGCCGGGTGCTGGTGACCGCGCGGCAGATCGCGATGTATCTCTGCCGGGAGCTGACCGACCTTTCGCTGCCGAAGATCGGGCAGACGTTCGGCGGTCGCGATCACACGACGGTCATGCATGCCGACCGCAAGATCCGCTCGCTGATGGCGGAGCGACGGCAGATCTACAACCAGGTCACCGAGCTCACGAACCGGATCAAGCAGCGGGCTCGGCAGTAATGCCCGAATGCTCGGATGTGCACAGCTTGGGGAGAAGTCTGTGGACAACTGGGCGTGACAGGTGGATGACGACTGACGCCCGAAGGGCGTCCACCGGCCCGATGGCTCGCCACTGGGTAAGCGCACATCCGGTCCACACCGCGGTCGAGGCGCTGGCCTGCCGGGACCTCGCCCGTCCACAGGATCCACAGCGCCTACTACGACTCCTGTCTTCTCTCTCCATCAGGGAAAGAACCGAAACAGGGTGTGGGCGGGGATCTGGGGACGGCCACTCGCCGAGGCGTCTGCTCCGCGTCCGCCCGGTGCGGGCATGATGGGCACCCACAGCACCGGCCCGCTCGGTGCCGGCACCGCGACCGAGGAGTGCGGACGATGAAGTTCCGGGTGGAGCGCGACGCGCTCGCCGACGCCGTGGCCTGGACCGCGCGCAGCCTGCCGGCGCGGCCGGCCGTCCCCGTCCTGGGCGGGGTGCTGCTCGACGTCACCGACAACACGCTGACCGTCTCCGGCTTCGACTACGAGGTCTCCACCCAGGTGGAGGTCGAGGTGCATGCCGCAATCGCCGGCCGGGCGCTGGTCAGCGGCCGGCTGCTGGCCGAGATCAGCCGGGCGCTGCCGCCGCATCCCGTCGACGTGGCCGTCGACGGGCCGAAGGTGACGATCAGCTGCGGCAGCGCCCGCTTCACGCTGCCGCTGATGCCGGTCGAGGACTACCCGACGCTGCCCACGATGCCGACGACCGCCGGCGTGGTCGACAGCGCCACGTTCGCCACCGCGGTCGCGCAGGTGGCGATCGCCGCCGGGCGCGACGACACGCTGCCCATGCTCACCGGCGTCCGGCTCGAGATCGAGGGCGACGAGCTGCGGCTGGCCGCCACCGACCGCTACCGGCTCGCCGTCCGGGAGCTGCCCTGGAAGCCGGAGCAGAACGAGCTGTCCGCCCAGGTGCTCATCCCGGCCCGGACGCTGTCCGAGTCGGCCAAGACCCTCACCACCGGCTCCGAGATCACCCTGGCGCTGGCCGGCGGCGGTGCCGGCGAGGGCATGATCGGGTTCGCCGGCCCGGCGCGCCGGACCACCACCCGGCTGCTGGACGCCGAGTTCCCGAAATACCGGTCGCTGTTCCCGACCGAGTGGTCGGCGACCGCGGACATCCCCGTGCCGGCGCTGCTGGAGGCGGTCAAGCGGGTCGCGCTCGTCGCCGATCGGGGCACCCCGGTCCGGCTCGACTTCTCCGAGGGCATGCTCTCGCTGACCGCCGGCGGCGACGACGAGGGCCGGGCCGAGGAGCAGGTCGAGGTGCAGTTCTCCGGCGAGCCGCTGACGATCGCGTTCAACCCGACGTTCCTGCAGGACGGACTGACCGCGGTGCACGCCGGGATGGCCAGGATGTCGTTCACGACGCCGAGCAAGCCGTCGGTGATCACCGCGGTCGACGGCGACGGCACGGTCGACTTCCGCTACCTGATCATGCCGGTGCGACTGCCCGGCTAGTCCGCTCGGCGGCATGTCCCTGGGAACGGGCGGGCAAGACTGACGGCACTGGTGGCGTACTGACGGCGTACTCGCGAGGTCTCGGAGGTCACGGTGGAGATCGGTCTGATCGGGCTCGGCAAGATGGGCGGCAACATGGCCGAGCGGCTCCGCCGGGGCGGGCACACGGTCATCGGCTTCGACCGCAACGAGTCGGCGCCGCGGGACGTCGCCACCCTGGAGGAGCTGGTCCAGAAGCTGGCGAAACCGCGCGTCGTCTGGGTGATGGTGCCCTCCGGCGAGCCGACCAGGGCGACCGTCCGCGAGCTGGGCGGCCTGCTCGAGGCCGGTGACGTCGTCGTCGACGGGGGCAACTCCCGCTACACCGACGACCAGGAGCACGCCGCGATGCTCGGCGAGAAGGGCATCGAGTACGTCGACGCTGGGGTCTCCGGCGGGGTCTGGGGCCTGCAGAACGGCTACGCGCTGATGGTCGGCGGCGAGGACGACGCGGTCGCGAAGGTGCAGCCGGCGTTCGACACGCTCAAGCCGTCCGAGGGCGGTTTCGTGCACGCCGGCAAGGTCGGTGCCGGCCACTTTGCCAAGATGGTCCACAACGGCATCGAGTACGGGATCATGCAGGCCTACGGCGAGGGCTACGAACTGCTGGAGACGTCCGACCTGGTCACCCGCGTGCCGGAGATCTTCCGCAGCTGGACCCAGGGCACCGTGATCCGGTCCTGGCTGCTCGACCTGCTGGTGCGGGCGCTCGAGGAGGACCCGGAGCTGAAGAAGATCCGCGGCTGGGCCGAGGACTCCGGCGAGGGCCGCTGGACGCTGCAGGCGGCGATCGAGCACGCGGTGCCGATGCCGGTCATCGCGGCCGCGCTGTTCGCCCGGTTCTCCAGCCGGCAGCAGGACTCGCCGGCGATGAAGGTGGTCGCCGCGCTGCGGAACCAGTTCGGCGGGCACGCGACGCGGGCCGAGGACGAGCCCGCCCCGGGCGTCACCCCCGAAGGCAACTATCCCGCGCCACCAGCGCCCGGCACCTGACCCGCCTTGTACGTCCGGCACCTCTCGGTCACCGACTTCCGGTCCTGGCCCGCGGCCGAGGTACCGTTCGAGCCCGGGCCGAGCGTGCTGGTCGGCCCCAACGGCGAGGGCAAGACCAACCTGGTCGAGGCGCTGGGCTACGTCGCGACGCTCGGCTCGCACCGGGTCGCCACCGACGCGCCACTGGTACGGGAGGGTGCGGCGCGCGCCGTGGTCCGGACCGCCGTGGTCAACGCCGGCCGTGAGCTGCTGGTCGAGCTGGAGATCAACCCCGGCCGGGCGAACCGGGCCCGGCTGAACCGCTCGCCGGTGCCGCGGCCGCGGGAAGTGCTCGGCGCGCTGCGGTCGGTGCTGTTCGCGCCCGAGGACCTGGCCCTGGTCCGCGGCGACCCGGGCGAGCGGCGCCGGTTCCTCGACGAGCTGCTCGTGCAGCGGGCGCCGCGCTACGCCGGCGTCCGGTCCGACTACGAGCGGGTGCTCAAGCAGCGTGGCGCGTTGCTGAAGAGCGCCCGGGCGCACCGCGGCACCGGCGCGGGCGCCGACCTGCGCACGCTCGACGTCTGGGACGGGCACCTGGCCCGGTTCGGTGCCGAGCTGGTCGCCGGCCGGCTCGCCCTGGTCCGGGACCTCGCCCCGCACGTGGCGACCGCGTACGACGAGGTGGCCCGCGGCGGCGGCCCGGCCGAGGCCGCGTACTCGAGCTCGCTCGGCGAGGCGTTGCCGCCGGGCGAGCCGGGCCCGCAGCTGCTGGAGGCGGCGCTGCTGGCCGAGCTCGCCCGGGTGCGGTCCGCCGAGCTCGAGCGCGGGGTCACGCTGGTCGGTCCGCACCGCGACGACCTGGTCCTCTCCCTCGGCGGCCGGGTGGCCAAGGGCTACGCCAGCCACGGGGAGTCCTGGTCGTACGCGCTGGCGTTGCGGCTGGGGTCGTACGAGCTGCTGTCGGCGGACGGCGCCGAGCCGGTGCTCGTGCTCGACGACGTGTTCGCCGAGCTGGACACGGCCCGGCGCGCCCGGCTGGCCAAGCTCGCCGGCCGGGCCGAACAGGTGCTGGTCACGGCGGCGGTGGCGGACGACGTACCGGTGGAGCTGCTCGGCGCCCGCTACGACGTCGCGGACGGGCAGGTGCGTCGTGTCCGGTGAGGCAGGTGCCTGGTGACCGAGCCACCGGAACCGGTTGACGAACCTGTGGACAGTGCTGTGGAAGCTGTGGACGATGCCGATGCCGGCCTGGGTCGGGCCGCGCTGGACGCCGCCAGGGCCGCGTCCCGCCGGGCGCCGCTGCGTCCGGGCGGCCGCCGCGTCGCCGGCCGGCGGCGCCCGGGCGCGGAGGTCGGCCGCGGCGGCTACTCCGGCTCCGGTCCGGACCCGCGGGACCCGCAGCCGTTCGGCGCCCTGGTCAAGCGGCTGATGGCGGACCGCGGCTGGGAGGCGACCGCGGCGTCGGCGAGCGTGCTGGCCGGCTGGGACCGCATCGTCGGCCGCGAGTTGGCGGCCCGCTGCCAGCCGGTCAGCCTGCGGGACGGCGAGCTGACCCTGGCCGCCGAGTCGACCGCGTGGGCGATGCAGCTGCGCGGGATGCTGCCCACGCTCATGACGCGGATCCGGGCCGAGCTCGGACCGGACGTGGTGACCCGGATCCGGGTGCACGGCCCGACGGCGCCGACCTGGAGCCGCGGTCCGCGCCGGATCGCCGGCCGCGGCCCGCGCGACACGTACGGCTGATCCGGGCCTCAGGGCCGCCATCCGCTCGATTCGCCGACGCGAGGGGGTAACCCGCGCGTAATCTGCCGGCAGGCAAGCGGTCTCTACCCTGCCGGTCTACTCGCGAGCCGGACCGGCTACCCGACGTGGGCGTGCGGAGGAGTAGCCATGCGAGTGCGTTCTCTGGCCGCGGCGGTCGCCCTGGCACTGCTCCCCGTCGTCGTGCCGGTCTCGACCGCGAGCGTCGGCCCGGTCGGCACCGGCGTCGCCGCCGCGGCGACCAAGCCGAACATCTTCTTCTACAACCTCGACGACCTGCGCGACGCGATACCCGGGAACATCGACCCGATGTCGGTCATGCCGAAGACCAGGCAGTGGATGGCGGCCGGCCGGCGCTTCCCGCAGCACTTCGTCACCGAGCCGTCCTGCTGCCCGTCCCGGTCGTCGCTGATGACCGGCCGGATGCCGCACAACAACGGCGTCCGGCTGCAGTCGCAGGGCCCGTCCTTCGACTCGCAGCACTCGATGGCCTGCTACCTGCGGGCCGCCGGCTACTCGACGTACATCGCGGGCAAGTTCCTCACCACCTGGCCACGGACGACGACGCCGCCGTGCTTCGACCACTCCACGGTCATGTGGGGCGGCTACAACAACGTGGCTACCCGGGTGGACGGCGTGGCCCGGACGATGGCCGGCTACTCGACGACCGGGCTCGGCGTCCGGGGGCGCGAGTACGTCACCGCGGCGCTCGGGCTCGGCAAGCCGTTCCTGCTGTACGAGACCCCGCAGGCGCCGCACTGGGTGGACGTCACCAACCCGGACGGCACGAAGACCCAGCGCGCGGTGCCGGAGCCGAAGTACGCCAGCGCGCCGGTGCCGACCTGCTCGGCGCCGGTCGAGGCCAACCGCTCCGACAAGCCGGCGTACGTGCGCAACATGAACCGCACGCCGGCCCAGGGCCAGGAGATGTGCGCCAGCCAGCTGCGGGCGATCATGACCGCTGACGACCAGTTCGACGCGACGATGCAGCTGCTGTCCGACCGCGGCGTGCTCGCCAACACGCTGGTGATCTTCTCCTCGGACAACGGGTACATGTGGAGTGACCACGGGCGGACCGAGAAGTTCGTCCCGTACGAGGCGTCCGAGCGGGTGCCGCTGTTCCTGCGCTGGGACGGCCAGATCGCGCCAGGCACCGCGACCGGTCGACTCGCCTCGTACGTCGACCTGCTGCCGACGATGCTCGCGGCCGCCCAGTTCACCCTGCCGGCGGGGGCGCCGCCGCTGGACGGCGAGTCGCTGCTGGGCACCAGCCGGAGAACCACGGTGTACGCGGAGTACTTCAAAGACCCGGCGAACGGCAACGTGCCGACGTGGAAGATGATCCGTACGGCCACCGTCAAGTACATCCAGACCTACACCGACACCGGGGCCGTGTCGTTCCGCGAGTACTACAACCTCGTCGCCGACCCGACCGAGGACACGAACCTGCTGTCCGACGGCAACGCGGCCAACGACCCACCGGCGGCCGAGCTCTCCACCCTGGCAAGCCGGCTCTCCGCGTTGAGCACCTGCCGCGGCAGCGCCTGCGTGGTCTGATCCGGGTCATGACCGGCGGGCCGGCAGCGCGCTCGCGGTGAACGCGTCCACCGCGGCCAGCCACTCCCGCGGAAGGTCGCGGTGCAGGCAGTGACCGCCGGGCAGCTCGACGAACCGGTCCGGCGGCACGGCGGCCCGCACGCCGGCGCGGGCCTCGCCGCTCAGCGCGCTGCCCGGCCGGTCCGGGTCCTGCCCGCCGGTGTCCGGCGCGACCAGCACCAGCACCGGCACGTCGACGGCGGCGACCAGCGCCGGGAGGTCCCAGCTGCGCAGCCCGGCCCGGATCCCGGCGGCGACCGCGGTGGCGTCCGCCTCCTCGATGCCGCGCACGTCCTGCTCAACGTCCTCCGGCGCCCAGCTCGGATGGTCGGCGCGGGAGCGGCGGACCAGCCGGTCCCGGTCGAGCCTGGCGATGTCCGCGTCGAGCTCGACGCCGGTGGCCAGCCGCTCGGCGGGGAAGCCGGCGCCGCCGGGCGGGTCCTCCAGCACGACGGCGCGGGCGAAGCCGGGCCGGCCGGCGACGGTGCTGATCGCGGTGGCGGCGCCCATGCTGTGCCCGACGAGCAGGTCGACCGGACCCGCGACCTGCGCGGTGACGCTGTCTACGAGCGCCTCGGCGGTGAGCGGTCCGTCCAGCCGGTTGCCGCCGTGCGCGGCGAGGTCAAGGGCGGTGACGTCCCAGCCGCGCTCGGCCAGCGCCGGCCCGATCTGCCACCAGGTCGCGGCGAGCGACATCATCCCGTGCAGCAGGACGGCCGTGCCGCTACCGTCACCCGTCCACCTCAACCCCATACGCCCGATCCTCCCCGACCCCTCACTGGCCCGAACCCCCGGCCGGTCGGCCCGGCCGGCACCGGTCAACCTGCCGACCCTGGTCCGGGACCGTGGCAGGGTCGACCTGCGGCAGCTCGTTCGTCCCGCGCCGGCCACCCGTACCGACCGCGGTCCCGAGACGCTGGCAAGGTGGCGGGTGATCGGTGGCGGCTCGTTCGGCGCGCGCCGGGCCGCCCGTCCTCACCATGGCCGGGAACCTCGGGGCGACGGGCGGCGGCCCGTTCGGTGCGCCCCCCGGCCGCCCGTACCGACCGCGGTCTCGAGGCGGTGGCGGGGCGCCGGTCGAGTTGTCCGGCTCGCCCGATCTGAGCGTGCCGGCGGTCGGCTCACGGAGAGGGCCCAGAACGGTCGTGGCGCGGGGGGTGCTGGTGGGGGACCATCTCCGCGACGAGTTGGACAGGCTCACGACGTGTCAGGCGGCAGCGATGCCCCGTCTGGAGGCGATAACGCGCTAGACTGGAGAGGACACTTCCGCGTGCGGCGGCTCCAGCGGCACGGGGGCGTTTTCTGCGTCCTGCCGATCAGAGCCGCCGCGCGCGTGCCGACCCCCAGGTCCCGCCCCGATCCGGCGGGAGGAAGCGAGCGCGCGTGGCTCCCAAGGCACCGACGACGACTTACAACGCGGGCTCGATCACTGTTCTCGAGGGTCTGGAAGCAGTTCGCAAGCGCCCCGGAATGTACATCGGTTCGACCGGGGAGCGCGGGCTCCACCACCTGGTCCAGGAGGTGGTCGACAACGCGGTCGACGAGGCGATGGCCGGTGTCTGCGACACGATCATCGTGACGCTGATGGCCGACGGCGGGGTGAGCGTCTTCGACAACGGCCGCGGCATCCCGGTCGACCGGCACCCGGTCGAGAAGCGCCCGGCCGTCGAGGTCGTCCTGACCACGCTGCACGCCGGCGGCAAGTTCGACAGCAAGTCGTACGCGGTGTCCGGCGGCCTGCACGGCGTCGGCGTCTCGGTGGTGAACGCGCTGTCCACCCGGATGGAGGTGGAGATCAAGCGCGACGGGTTCACCTGGACCCAGGAATACACGAACAGCCGGCCCGGCCCGCTGGTGAAGGGCGCGCCGACCCGCAAGCACGGCAGCCTCGTCTCGTTCTGGGCCGACCCCACCGTCTTCGAGACCACGACCTACTCGTTCGAGACCCTCTCCCGCCGGCTGCAGGAGATGGCGTTCCTCAACCGGGGCCTGTCGATCACGTTGCGGGACGAGCGCGAGGACACCCCGCGCGAGATCACGTACATGTACAAGGGCGGCATCGAGGACTTCGTCCGCCACCTCAACGCGACGAAGGACCCGATCCACAAGTCGGTGATCGGCTTCTCGGCCGAGGGCACCGGCATCGCCGTCGAGATCGCGATGCAGTGGAACAGCTCCTACTCCGAGTCGGTCTACACGTTCGCCAACGCGATCAACACGCACGAGGGCGGCACCCACGAGGAGGGCTTCCGCACCGCGCTGACCGGCCTGGTCAACAAGTACGCGCGGGACAAGAAGCTGATCAAGGAGAAGGACGACAACCTCACCGGCGACGACATCCGGGAGGGCCTGGCCGCGATCATCTCGGTCAAGCTGAGCAACCCGCAGTTCGAGGGCCAGACGAAGACGAAGCTCGGCAACACCGAGGCGAAGACGTTCGTGCAGAAGGCCTGCAACGACTGGCTGTCGGACTGGCTCGAGCGCAACCCGGCCGAGGCCCGCACGATCGTCACCAAGGCCTCGTCGGCGGCCCGCGCCCGCAAGGCGGCCCAGGAGGCGCGCAAGCTCGCCCGGCGCAAGGGCCTGCTCGACGTGGGCTCGCTGCCCGGCAAGCTGGCCGACTGCCGCTCCACCGACCCCAGCGAGTCCGAGCTCTACATCGTCGAGGGTGACAGCGCCGGCGGCTCGGC
>Ga0075436_100003537_pt1 | contig 10714 bp, 13 predicted proteins | sample RhiMethybrSRZTD5_FD_75303 | JGI IMG/M metagenome (GOLD analysis project Ga0075436, IMG submission 75303) | Populus rhizosphere microbial communities from Tennessee, USA - Rhizosphere MetaG P. TD hybrid SRZTD5 | ecosystem: Host-associated > Plants > Roots > Rhizosphere > Soil | place: USA... | reverse complement strand
GTGGAAGCCGGGTACGGCCCCTTCCGTGCCCTCTTCGGTGTGTCGCTGGCGGTGCGCGAGGGCTCGGTGCTCGCGCTCCTCGGTTCGAACGGCGCCGGGAAGACGACGGTGGCGCGCGTCTGCTCGGGGCTCATCAGACCAACGGCGGGGAAGTTCTTCTTCAACGGAGAGGACGTCACGAGGGAGCGCGCGTACCGACTGGCGCGCAAGGGCATCGCCCAGGCGCCGGAGGGGCGGTCGGTGTTCGCCTCGCTCACGGTGGAGGAGAACCTGCTGCTCAGCCTGCGCCGCTCGCTCGGGCGGTCGCGCGCCGCCGGCGGCCTCGCCCGCGCCTACGAGATGTTCCCGCCGCTGAGCCAGCGTCGCCGGCAGGTGGCCGGCACCCTCTCGGGCGGGGAGCAGCGGATGCTCGCGCTGGCGCGGGTGCTGGCGAACCCGCCCCGGCTGCTCGTCTGCGACGAGCTGTCACTCGGCCTGGCGCCGATCGTCGTCGACGAGGTCTACAAGACGCTTTCGACGATCCGTAACGCGGGGACGACGCTGCTCATCGTCGAGCAGCACGTCGGCCATGCCCTCGGCGTCGCCGACGACGTCGCCGTGCTCGTGAAGGGTCGCGTCACCTACGAGGGCCCGGTCGCCGAGATGGGCGACCTCAGCGAGTGGCTGCTGCCGACGGGCGAGTCGCACGCTCCGTCGGTGAACGGTCAGTAGCGGTTGGCGCTCCCGCCGAACAGGCCGGCGTGGGTGACGGTCGCCAGCGTGTCGAGCATCTCGTCCCGGCTCACGTCCACCTGACGGGACAGCACGTAATAGTTGAAGCGCTCGATCATCGCGACGACTGCGAGCGCCGCGATCTGCGGATTGATGTCGGGCGACGACGACCGACGGATGCGCCCGGTCAGCACCCGCGAGAACTCGGTGAGTACGTCGGTCCCGAGGCGGCCGAACTCGCTGCCGCCGATCTCGGCCTCGGTCCACGCGCGGATGACCGGGCCGTAGTGCTCGTACACCTCGACGAAGCGGCCGAGCCATGCCCGCAGCTCGGCGCGGCCCTCGGGCCCCGGATCGATGGGCGGGAGCGAGTCGGCCAGCGTGATCATCTCGCCCGCGACCTCTTGGGCCAGGGCGCGGAACAGCTCTTCCTTGTTGGAGAAGTACAGGTAGAACGTGCCGTGCGAGGTCTTGGCGAGCTTGACGATGTCGTCGACGCGAGCGGCATGGAAGCCGCGCTGCGCGAAGATCTCGACCCCGGCGTCGAGGAGCTTGCGCATCGTCCGGCGGCCCCGCGCCCGCAGCTCCCGACCCTGGGCGGGGGTGCCGAGCTGCACGCCGGTCGTGTGTCCGCGGCCGTCGCCGGTCGCGCCGCGGCGACCGGAGTTGTTGGTACGGCGCGGCGCAGCGGGCCGGCTGCGGCTCGCCTTCTTGGACCGGGGCACTGATCTCAGGCTAGGCGTACCCGACACGCGTGTCACCTTTCGTCGCGGTGCCGGGTACGCTCCGGAACCGCTGGAAACAGCCGTTCGGAGGAGGAGGTGCGATGACGAGCTCCGTGACCGCGCCCGCGTTCGAGGACCTGTCCGTCGGCGACGAGGCGCCGCCCCTCGTCGTGGAGAACATCTCGCGCACGCATTTCGTGCGCTACGCCGGCGCGTCGGGCGACTTCAATCCCATGCATCACGACGACACGGTCGCGACCTCGATCGGGAACCCGTCAGTGTTCGGTCACGGCATGTTGACGGCAGGGCTGATGGCGAGGGTGCTCAAGGACTGGTTCGGGCCGGCCGCGCTCCGCCGCTACCAGGTCCGATTCTCCAAGCAGGTGTGGCCGGGCGAGACGCTCACGTGCACCGCCACGGTGACGGGCGTGCGCGACGCCGAGGAGAGTGACGTCGGCCTCGTCGACGTCGAGTGCAAGGTCGTCAACCAGGACGGTGAGGCGAAGCTGACCGGCGCGGCGACGGCTGCCGTCCCGAGGCGAGGCTGATCGCGGTGGGGCTGCTCGACGGGCGCGTCGCGATCGTCACCGGATCCGGTCGGGGCATCGGCCGCGAATTCGCGCTGTGCATGGCGAAGGAGGGCGCGCGGCTCGTCGTGAACGACGTCGGCGTCAGCCTCGACGGCCGAGGGACCGACGAGGACCCGGCCGCCCAGGTGTGCAAGGAGATCGAAGCGCTCGGCGGTCAGGCGACGCCGAGCTATGACTCGGTGTCGGACTTCGACGCCGCCGGGAAGATCGTTCAGACCGCCGTCGACACGTTCGGCCAGCTCGACATCCTCGTGAACAACGCCGGCATCGTGCGCGACCGCACGCTCGTGAAGATGAACGAGGAGGATTTCGACTCCGTCATCGGCGTGCACCTGAAGGGCTCGTTCAACTGCGGCCATCACGCCGCCGTCGTCATGAAGGACGCCGGCTACGGGCGGATCATCAACGTCACGTCGTCGGCCGGCCTGCGGGGCAACTTCGGCCAGACGAACTACGGCGCCGCCAAGGCGGGCCTCATGGGCATGACGTTCATCTGGGCGCTCGAGCTCGGGAAGTACGGCATCACCGTCAACGCCGTCGCGCCCGCCGGCGCCACCCGCATGACCGCCGGACTGTTCGAGCGGACCGGAGCGGAGCCGCCTCCCGAGCAGAACCCCGCGCTCAACGCGCCGCTCGTCGCGTTCGTCGCGTCGGAACGCGCGAGTCACGTGAACGGTCAGATCCTCGGCCGGACCGACTATGCGTACACGATCTTCCAGCATCCCAAGCAGATCGCTTGGATGTGGCGGGACGGCGGGTGGGAGCCGGAGCAGGTCGCGGACCAGTTCGACCAGGTCCTGGGCCAGCACCTCCAGCACGTCGGCATGGTCATGCCGCACGGCATGGAGTACGGCGAGCAGAAGTAGCCCGCGTGCCGATACCGCTCGGCGTCGTCGACATCGTCTACGCGCCGCGGCCCGTCGACGATCGCGCCGAGCTCGCGGTCACCGACGGCTTCCGCCACATCGACGTTCTGGTCGACGTGGACGCAGCGGCCCTGCCGCTGCCCGTCGGCTGCCCGACCGCGTTCCCGAAGCCCCGCCCGGGGTGGTGCTCCACGCCGGCCCCGCGTGCCGGGCCCGGGATGTGGGAGCGGACGGTCGAGTGGTTCCGGGCCGCGCCCGGCGCGCTCCTCGAGCCCTGGGCCGGCGCGGTGGTGAACTCGGCCGAGGCGTGCCGGGCGATGATCGGCGACGTGCCCGGTTTGCGGTTGCTGGTCGACACCGGCCACGTCGCCGACTGGGGCGGCGATCCGGTGGAGCTGCTGCCGTACGCCGATCACGTCCAGCTGCGCCAGGGGCGCCCGGGCGCGACGCAGGTGCACGCCGACGATCCCACCGGCGTGGTCGACTTTGCCGCCGTCGTCGGCCGCCTCGGCGAGCTCGGGTACGGCGGCCGCCTCAGCGTCGAGTACTTCGACCTGCCGGAGTTCGGTTGGCCCCTCGCCGATCCTCGTGCCTGGGCTCTCGACCTCGCCGCCCGCGTGCGTCCGCTGCTGCGGTGACCCGTCAGGCCGGTCCCGGCCACGTGTGCATCCGGAGGCCGGGGTGGGGGAGTCCCTCCCACGCGACGACCCGACCGGGGATGGCGTCGGTTGCGAACAAGGTGCGCCCGTCGGTCCCGCCGAAGCAGCAGTTCGTCGTCACGCCGTCGCCCTCGAGCGCGAGGAAGTCGAGCTCGTTGCCCACGGGGTCGACGACGCGCACGCCGTGGTCGACGGTGGCGGCGACGTAGTAGTTGCCTTCGGTGTCGAGGCAGAAGCCGTCACCGCCGCCGCGCCCGAGCTTCTCGACGATCCATTCGCGTTCACCGTCGGGCAGGATCCGCTGCAACCCGCGCCCCTCGATGACGACGAGCGTGCCGTCGCGGTCGAACGCGATGCCATTGCAGTACGTGAAGCCATCGGCGATCACGCGCCGGCCACCGTCCCGCGCGTACGCCATCACCCGGCCGACGGGCTCGGCTGGCAGCGGGAAATGCGGCGGGTCGGTGAAGTACACCGTGCCGTCGGCCGCGACGACCAGGTCGTTGGGCGCCTGCAGGTCGTCGTCGGCGAGGTAGCGGACGGCGCCGTCGAGCGTTGCCAGCTGGAGGCCCGGTGTCGCCGGGTTGTACGGGTAGTCGACGGCGAGGGGCAGCTTCGAGAAGTCCATCCCGCCGTTCTGGGTCACGAGGATGCTGCCGTCGGCGGCCAGCGCGGCGCCGTTGGCGCCGCCACCCGTGTCGGCGAGCACCTCGGTGTGGTTTCGCTCCGGCCAGACGCGGTAGAGCGCGCCGGCGGCCACGCTCGTCACGACGAGACTCGGCCCGCCCGCGGTGCCGTCGGGAACCCACACGGGGCCTTCGCCGAACACGATCCCGTCGACGACGACATCGGCCCGCATGGCCAAAAAGCCTACGCGCGTTCCCTGACACGCGTATCAGGGAACGCGCCTACGATCGATCGCACCGAGAGGAGGTGGCAGTGGCACGAATCACGGTTCTCGATCCGACCGCGGCCCCGCCCGAAGTCGATGCCGACCCGGGACCCGACGCCGGCGACCTCGCCGGCCGCATCGTGGGTGTGCGCTCCGATCGCACGTGGCCGTCGTTCGAGTGGGTGCTCGACGAGTGGACACGCGAGCTGACCGCGGCGGGGGCGCAGGTGCGGCCGTGGCGCGCAGGCAACCGCATCGGCGACGACGGCATCCGTACGTTCACCGAGCTCGACGACTTCGCGACCGACGTCGACATCGCCGTCATCGGGCTCGGCAACTGAGGCTCCTGTACCTCTTGGAGCGTGCACGACACCGTCGCGGTCGCCTCCCGGGGGAAGACGGCGGTCGTCGTCGTAACAGCGGAGTTCGAGCATCTAGCCCACACCATGGCTGCCAACGCCGGGCGGGCCGGCTTGCGCGTCCACGTGCTGCCGTACCCGCTCGAGTCGCGGCCCGAGGCCGAGGTGCGCGAGATCGCGCGCGAGCACTGGCCCCGCCTCCTCGAGACGCTCGGTGCCCGGACCTAACGTGATGAGCCACGAGCACAGCGAAATTGCGGGGCGGGTCGACTGCGGCCCCGAGGGCTGCGAGCTCGACTGGCTGACGAGTGCCCGCCTCGAGGTGGACGACGATCCCGTCGCGTTCCAGAAGCTCGCCACCGACGCCGGGTGGGGCGACGGCCTCCCGCTCGTCCCGCCGACCGAGGAGCGCGTCCGCGTGCACCTCGTGGCGTCGGCCCGGTTCCCGGACGAGTGCCTGGCCGAGCTCCCGCCCCGCAACGGCCGCTGCACGGTCGAGAAGGTGGCGGTGAACGCGGTGATGGCCGGCGCGCCGGCGGAGTCGATGCCGATGCTGAGCGCGGCAATCGACGCGATGGCCGATCCCGTGTTCAACCTGTTCGCGTTGAACACGACGACCTCGTGCGTCGTGCCGGGCGTGTTCGTGAACGGGCCGGCGCGTCACGAGCTGTCGATCCCGTTCGATGCCGGCTGCTTCGGCGGCGTCGCCGGACCCGCGCCCGCGATCGGCAGGGCACTGCGCCTGGTGATGCGCAACGTCGGCGGTCAGGTCGTCGGCATCAGCTCGAAGAGCGTGTTCGGTCAGCCGGGCCGGGTCGCGGGCATCGTCGTCGGCGAGTGGGAGGAGCGTTCGCCGTGGGCGCCGCTGGCCGAGCAGCGCGGCGTCGCCGGGAACGCGGTCACCGTGCACGGCTGCACCGGGACGATCGACGTCGCCGACATCGTCGCCGACAACGGTCGGGACCTGCTCGAGATCATCGGGACGTCGTTGGCGTTTCCGGGGACGAACGCCTTCATCGGCGCCCACCACGGCGCCGAGATCCTCGTCTGCATCGCTCCGCCGTGGGCCGACCTCATCGCCAAGGCGTACCCGGACGTGGTCGACGTCCAGGAGCGGCTGTGGGCGCACGCGGCTCTACCCGTCGACCGGTGGCCCGAGCCCCACAGGGAGAAAGCGGCCGAGAACGGCCGTGTCGACGAGGGCGGTCTGGTGCACCTGGTGGCAAGCCCCGAGCACATGCTGGTCATGGTGTGCGGCGGCCTCGGCAACCTGCATGCGCTGGCCCTGCACAGCTTCGGCCCGACCCGCGCGGTCACGCGCCCCTTCTGACGTAGGTTTTCGCTCGTGGCGGTGCGTGTCATCAACCAGCTCGGACCGAAGGCCGCGGAAGCGATGAAGGCGGCCCTGCCCGACGTAGAGGTCATCGACGCCGGCGCAGAGCCGCCGCCGCCCGACCTGCGCGCCGACGTGCTGTTCGGCGGCTGGGGCCCGCACTCGCTCGACTACGCGCAGCGCGTCGACTGGGTGCACCTTGCCGGCACCGGCGTCGACAGCTTTCCCGGGGAGCTGTTCGACGGTCGCACCGTCACGTGCGCCCGGGGCGCGTCGGCGATCCCGATCGCGGAGTTCGTGCTCGCCGCCATGCTCGCGTTCGAGAAGCGTCTGCCCGAGACGTGGCTCCATGAGCCGCCGGAGCACTGGAACTTCGCCCCGCTGGGTTGGTTGAACACCCGGACACTCGGCCTGGTGGGGCTGGGCGGCATCGGGGTCGCGATCGCCGAGCGGGCGCTGCCGTTCGGCATGAAGGTCCGGGCCCTGCGGCGTCGCCCGGAGCCCAGCCCGCTGGAGCGCGTCGAGGTGGTCGGCTCCCTCGAGGAGCTGCTCCCCGAGTCGGATCATCTGGTGCTCGCCGCCCCGGCGACCCCGCGCACGCGCCAGCTCATCAACGCCGAGTCGCTCGAGCTCGTCAAGCCGGGTGTGCATCTGGTCAACATCGCCCGCGGCGCTCTCGTCGACCAGGATGCGCTCCGAGTCGCGCTCGACGACGGTCGCGTCGCGATGGCCACGCTCGACACCGTTGACCCCGAGCCCTTGCCCGAAGGTCATTGGCTCTACTCACACCCGAAGGTACGGCTCAGCGCGCACGTGTCGTGGGCGTCCCCGGCGGGCATGGCGCGCACGCTCGAGATCTTCGTCGACAACCTCAGCCGTTATGCCGCCGGGGAACAGGTGCTCCACGTCGTCGACGCCGACGAGGGGTACTAGGACCAGGGCGTGCCGTAGCGTTCCCGGAACGTCTTCTCGGCGACGGGGGCGCGGCGCGGCGGGCCGAGCTGCTTGGCGGGCCACCCGAGCGGGACGACGCCGAGGGGTCGCACGTCCTCGGGGAGCGCCAACAGCGATCGCAGCTCGTCGCCGAAGACGGTCGTGATCGTGGTCAGCGCGGAGCCCAGCCCGAGCGCGTGTGCGGCCAACAGCAAGTTCTGCACGGCCGGCCACACCGATGACTCGAGCACGGTCTCGACGCATCGCGACGTGTCGCCGCAGACCATGACGAGGACGGGCGCGTTGGCGATCCCGCCGGTCGCGCCCGCTTCGACCTTCGCGAACACCTCCGGGCTCAGCCGCGGCCGTGAGAAGTCGCGCCCACCGCCTTCCCAAGCTTGGCGATTCAGCTCGCCGATCCGACCACGCGCCGTGTCGTCACGCACGACGATGAACACCCATGGCTGCGTGTTCTCGGCGCTGGGCGCGTACGTCGCGGCTTCGAGCACCCGCTCGACGAGCTCGTCGGGAACGGGCGCGGCCGTGAAGGCCCGATGCGCACGCTGCGTTCGGACGACCGAGAAGAAGTCGGGTGACTCGGTCACGCCGACCGCTCGCCGAGCCGACGGAACGTGTTCACGTACATGATCCGCAGCTCGGGCGTGTTCGCCCACCCGTCCCACTCCGCCGTCCCGGGCTGGCCGATTCGCTCCGAGACCAACGGCGTCATCGTCCGGAACGCCCGCTCGGGGTCCTCGGTGTCCATCTCGTAGAGGTGCATGAACCGGGGGTCGCCTCCCGTGACGTTCTCGTACGGGGTGATCATCGAGTAGCCGGGCACGCCGACCTCCGCGATGTGCCGAATGTGCACGAAGTCGGCCCAGTCGCGGAGCGCCTGCGCCTGATCCGGCCGCCGCGGGCTGATGAGCACGAGCATGAGCCCGAGCGTGGGGCGGCCGGTGAGGCGCCCTTGCCCAGGGCGGGGCGTGCGCCGGAAGTGGTGGCCGGCGGTGCCGTCGGGCACCGACGGGGCCGTGAAGCCGTCGCCCACCTCGTAGACGCCGAGCAGCGGGAACTCGGGAAGCTTGCGGGGGAGATCGGTGCGATCCCGGCACGCGTTCTCCCACCAGGTGGCGCGCTCGACATAGCCGCCCGCGATCACCTCGCGCACCCGCGTCGCCGCGTAGTCGCCGCCGGACGTGTCGCACATCTCGAGGTACAGGAACGGCGTCTCGCGGTCCTCCACGGCGGTGATCCTACGTGGCGGATTCCGGCACGAGACCGAGGAGCGTGCACGGGTTGTCGCACGCCATGCGTCGGATCGCACGTTCGTCGAGACCCTCGGCGAGCAACGCATCGGCGAAGTCCTGGAAGCCCGGCGCGGGCCGCACGTTCGCCTTCTGCCCGTAGTCGGTGGCCAGCGTGCACCGTTCGGCGCCGATCGTGCGGGCGGCCCGTGCGATCTCGCCTGGAGAACGCGTTGCGAGCGCGCCGAGACACGTGAGCGCGCACAGTTCGATCGTGGACCCGAGCTCGGCGAGCTCGATGCACTGCTCGACGGTGAGGTTGGGTCCCGCCAGCTCTTCCATCGCGTGCGTGACGAGCACCTTGCCGCGCCGGCCGAACTCCTTCGCCACCGCGAGGTGCTCGGGCCAGGTCACGTGCCCGGTGGCGAGGACGGCGTCGTGCTCCGCGACGAGGTCGAGCACCGCGTGCGTGTCGGGTGACAACGACCCGTCGTCGTCGACGACCGAGAGTCCGGGGCCCGGGATGCCGAGCTGCTCGCCGATCCCGTTGAGCTGGTCCTGGCGGCTGGTGAGGGTCGGGAGCCAGACGATCTTGGCGCCGATGCGCAGCGCAGTCTCGACCGCCGCCGGGTTCACGCCACCGACCTCGCGGTCGCAGCAGATGCCGCCGAACACGCGCACCCCGTCCACGACGCGATCGACGACGGCGGCGAGCGCGGCCGTGGGGTAGTCGTGCGACTTCAGGACGACGGCGGCGTGACGTGCGGCGGCGGCATCACGGGCGGCGTCGAGCGCGTCGACAGACCGCTCGCGATGGGCGTCGGGCCCGAAATGGCAGTGCAGGTCGGCCGCGCCGGTGAGGTCGATCGTGGCCATCTCAGTCGTCGAGTCGGAAGCCGATCTTCATCGTGACCTGGAAGTGCCCGACTTCGCCGTTGTCGATCCAGCCCCGGATCTCGGTCACCTCGAACCAGTCGAGGTTGTGCAGCGTCTCGCTGGCGCGTGAGACCCCGTTGCGGACGGCCTGCTGGAGGCTGTCGGTCGAGGTGCCGACGACCTCGGTGACGCGGTACGTGTGGTCTCCGTGAGCCGGCATCAACGCCTCCGGGCAGCGAGTCGAGGACGGAACGGGCACACGCTACGCCCGTGCGCTGCGCGGGTGCCTCGACGTCACGATGCCGGTGCAACGCCTCCGGTAGCGTGACACACATGTCAGGGAACGGGGGAGTGCGATGACGCGCCGAGCGGCTCCGCCGCCTGGACAGGCGCCGATGCCGGCGCCGAACGCGGCCGCGCTGCTGCGCCGCAACGCCACGGACGTCTCCATTCGCGATCGGCCGGCGGTGAAGTTCGGCGACCGCGTGTGGACACACGGCGAGTACGTCCAAGAGGCCTCGCGCTGGGCGCAGCTCTTCCTCGCCCGCGCGCCCGCCGGTCGGGCGTTGCACGTGGGTGTGCTGCTCGACAACACGCCCGACTATCTCTTCGCGCTCGGCGGCGCCGCGCTGACGGGTGCAGCGGTCGTCGGGCTGAACCACACCCGGCGCGACGACCACCTCCTGCACGACATCGAGCACACGCACGTGGGATTGATCGTGACCGAGCCGCACCACGCGCCGCTGCTCGAGCCGATCGTGGGACGCCTGCCGACCGAGGCCGACAATCTGCTCGTCTCCAGCCGCTTCGTCGACGGCGGCGACCCGGCACCGAGCGTGGGCAAGCCGTTGGAGGACGCCCTCGCCGGCGTCGCCGCTGCGGATCCCGGGCTGGAGCCGGACCCCGACACGCTGTGGGGGCTCATCTTCACGTCCGGCACGTCCGCCGCGCCGAAGGCCGTCATCTGCAGCCAGCGGAGGTTCATGGTCACGGGCAACCGGATGGGCATGATCATGGACCTCGGGCCCGACGACGTCGGCTATGTGTGCATGCCCCTGTTCCACTCGAACGCGTTGATGGTCGGCTGGGCGCCGTCGATCGTGTACGGGGCGTCGGTGGGCCTGGGTCGCCGGTTCAGCGCTTCACGGTGGCTGGCCGACGTCCGCCGCTACGGCTCGACGTACTTCAACTACACCGGAAAGCCGCTGGCCTACCTCCTCGCAACGCCCGAGCTCCCGGACGACGCCGACAACCCGCTGCGCGTTGCGTTCGGCAACGAGGGTGCGCCCGAGGTCGTCGCCGCGTTCTCGCGCCGCTTCGGCGTCGACGTCATCGACGCGTACGGCGCAACCGAGGGTGGCGTCGCCGTCGATCGCGACGCCGAGGAGCGCGCCGGCGCGCTCGGAAAAGTCGTGCCCGCGGTCAAGGTCGTCGAAGAAGAAGGCAAGGAACGGCCGCCTGCGCGCTTCGACGGCGACGGCCGGCTCCTCAACGCCGACGAATGCGTCGGCGAGATCGTGAAC
>Ga0075436_100003534_pt1 | contig 10718 bp, 13 predicted proteins | sample RhiMethybrSRZTD5_FD_75303 | JGI IMG/M metagenome (GOLD analysis project Ga0075436, IMG submission 75303) | Populus rhizosphere microbial communities from Tennessee, USA - Rhizosphere MetaG P. TD hybrid SRZTD5 | ecosystem: Host-associated > Plants > Roots > Rhizosphere > Soil | place: USA... | reverse complement strand
CGATACCCTGCCTCGGCTGGACAACGTGCATCGCTTCATGGCCGGAGTGTACTTCTCCACCGGGCTCATCAATCTGTGGGCCGCCGTCACCATCCGCCGCCAGGGCACGCTGGTCTACCTGCTCGCGCTGGGTGTCCTTCTGGCCGGCATCGGCCGGCTGGTGTCGATCAGCCAGGTCGGGTTGCCCGCGCCCGCGGCGGTCTGGCTCGGCTATCTCGTCCCCGAGCTGCTGCTGCCCTTCGTCATCGCGGTGGCCCACGCGGCCAGCAATCGCCATGCTTCGCGGGGCGCGGCCGCGGCCTAGCCTCCGGCCGGACGGTCGCGGGCGAGGATAGTCGCGAGAAAATAATCCGGGCCGTGTAAGACTGGGGGCGCGATACCGGCGATGCGCCACCCACGCATTCGAACGGCCCGCTCCTCCTGGTGCCCCCGCGGCTTGCTCTCGTTCGCGCTGATGCTCGGGCTCGCGGCCTGCGCCCCCGAGGTCGTGCGCCAGCCGGCCCAGCTGACCCCGACGACCGGAGCCTCCGGAGCCACGATCGAGGTCGCGGAGGAGGCCTCCGTCGCGGTCGGGACGGGATACTCCCGGGTCATCCGTCGTGGCAGCGTCTGGAGCCGGGTCGGCCGCCTCGTCCAGGGTGAGGTCTGGAAGCCGGTCGGGGGAGTCTTCACGGTCGAGGGCGCGCACATCCACGAGGCCTACCTGGTGCTGGACGGCGACCGGGTGGTCGGCTTCTACCTGCCGGTCGAGCACGCCTTCTCCCCCGCGCCGGGGACACCCACACGGCTATCCGTCCGACGGAGGGACCCATGACGATCGCGCGCTGGCTCGTCGCGGTGGCGATGCTCCTGCTGGGCACCGGCTGCGCCACCGGTCCGAAGTACGCGGAGGTTGTCTCCACCCTCCCGGCCCTCGATCCCTCGCAGGGCCGGATCTACTTCTATCGGCCCAGCGCCTTCGGGGCCGCGGTGCAGCCAGACATCAAGCTGAACGGGGTGAAGGTCGGGACGGCCAAGCCCCACGGCTTCTACTTCGTGGACCGTGCCCCGGGCGACTACGAGGTGAGCGCCGCGACCGAGACCGAGAAGAAGCTCACGTTCACGCTCGAGGCCGCCCAGCAGCGCTTCGTGCGCCTCAAGATCCAGCTCGGCGTGCTCGTCGGCCGCATCGTGCCGGAGCTGGTCGATCGGGCGGAGGCGGACGGCGAGATCAAGGACCTGAGCTTGATCCCCGACCCGCTCAAGTAGGGCGCCGGACCCAGCTCTCGGCGCTCCGGCTCGAGCCTAGAACTGGTAGAGCGCGGCCGGGTTCTCCACCAGGACCCGGTGCCGCGCCTTCTCGTCCGGCACCCAGTCGGTGAGCAGGTCGAATAGCACCGCGTCGTCCGGCTTGTCCTTCTCGGTGGGATGCGGCCAGTCGCTACCCCACACGCACCGCTCGGGCGCGGCCTTGGCGTAGGCGCGCGCCACCGCGCTCGAGTCCGAGTAGCTCGGCGGGCCCACCCTGGTGTCGGCGTAGGCGCCCGAGAGCTTGACCCACGTGCGCCCCTTGTCGATCAGGGCCAGGACCTTGGCGTAGAGCGGGTCGTTGACGCCGGCGGGCTGCGGGATGTGCGCGAGGTGATCGAACACGATCGGCGACTGCACCCGCTCCAGGATCGGCATGACCTCCATGATCTTGGCCGCTCCCGCGTTGATCTGGATGTGCCAGCCCAGCGCGTTCACGCGCGCGGAGAGCGGCTCCATCATCTCGGGGGTGGTGGCGCCGGCCTGAGCCAGGTTGAAGCGGATGCCGCGCGCGCCCATCGCGTGCATGCGCTTGAGCTCGTCGTCGGTCACGGTGTCGTTGACCACCACCACCGCCCGCGCGTTCGGGCCCATCGCCACCAGCGCGTCCAGGGTGGGACGGTTGTCGATGCCGTAGGTCGACGGCTGGACGATCACGTTGCGGGTGGTTCCGATGCGCTTCTGGAGCGCGCGGTAGTCCTCGACGAGCGCGTCCGCGGGACGCAGGGTCGCCTTCGGATCGACCGGGTACTTGGCGTCGTAGATGTGGTGGTGGCAGTCGGTGGCGTTGGCGGGCGCCTTGAGCTTCGGCGCCTCCGTCCCCGACGACCACTTCACCGCCTGGGCCCGCGCGGGCCAGGCGCGCCCGGCCACCATTCCCGCCGCCGCGGCGGCGGTGACCGTCTTCAACAGCTCGCGTCGATCCAGACGAACGGGCTCCATGGTGTCCTCCACGGGCGGCTTTCGCCGCCGGCATTTCATCAGTGTCGCCAGTACCAGGCCACGCACACGCTGACGAGGATGACCGGCACCTGCCACACGATGTCCGGATGGTGGTTGCAGAAGCTCCACCAGTCGCGGACCTCGTGACCGGTATCCGGGTGGCGGCTCGCGAGCAATCCCTTCAGGGACATCCCGACGACCAGCGGGACCGGATTGATCCAGATGTCGTGACGGAGCAGCCAGTTGGCCGCGTAGAACATGATCCACACGATCCCGGCGAGAAGCACGAGGTTCCACGCCAGCCATCCCCGCGCCCGCAGATAGAACGGCGCCTTCGTCCGTAGCTCGGTGAAGCTCGTCGCGGGCACCTCATCCATGCGGACCTTCGAGGCTCGGTAGGTCGCCCAGGACATGGCGAACACCACCCCGAACAGGGCGCCGAGCACCACCTCGAGCACGAACGCCCCCGCGTGCTTGAGGCCCACGACCCCGTGCAGGTTGCTGTAGTAGATCGCCGCCTGCAGGTCGATCTCGGGGGTCCGGTTCACGTGCAGCACGCGGGTCAGGAACGCATCGTCGCCGAGGAACACGATCCGATCGCGTAGTCCCGGCGGAATCATGCGGCTCAGGGACTGGCCGCGCCGGACGTAGTCGATGTTGGCGAAGCCGTGGTGGGCGAGCGTCTCGTAGTAGCGCCCACTCAGTATCCCGATCGAGCTCCGGCCCGGCTGGCCCGCGACCGCCTCGAGGTTCTGGACGAGCCGCACGTCGGGCCGGCCGCCCACCTGCTGTACGCCCGAGGCGCCGCCCCGGAGCGCGTCGCACGCGTCGACGACCGGGGTCGCGAACACCGCTTGCCGGACGCTGCCTTCCGCTCGGGAGAGGCGCGACACCTGCCAGACGATGTTCCCCAGGGAAGGCTCGTTCCTCGCGAACGTGAGGGCGTCGCCCCGCTCGGGGAGCCGGAGGGCGACGTGGACATCGGATATCTCGCACAGGCTGGCGGTCCACGCGACGCGACGGAGCAGGATACGATCCGCCACCGGGTCCTCCAACCTGACCACCTCGTCGAAGGCCCGGACCGTCAAGGGCAGCGGTGGCGCCGTCACGACCAGCGTGGTGTCCTGGGAGGCCGCTTCGAGGGTGTTGCGCAGGCTCGCCCGACCCTGAAGAGCCCAGGCCACGTACTGGCGGCTCGTGTCGGGATTCACCCCCGGCAGATCGCACGGCGCGAGGCTCGCGGCAGCCACGTTCGGCTTGTCGCGAACGGGGAGGATCGGGTAGTTGCACTCCGGCTGGTTGAGGAGTGGATCATCGAAGTACGGATCCAGATCCAGGCCGATCGCCAGGACCCGCGGGCTCTGCTGGGCGGCGGCACGGATCAGCTCGGCCGCGAACGCCATCGGATGCATGCGGGCGTCGGCCGCCTGGCCGGGGAGGTTGTTGACGAAGATCACGAGCGGGCGGTCGCCGGCTGCGTCGGGACTCCACATGGGGGCCAGCCCCTTCGTGCCGAGATTCCCCCGCTCCCGCTCGTCGAGCGCGGCCTGGACGTAGGAGACGAGGCCGCGGGTCACGAGATCGAAGGGCGTGAACAGCGGGATCTGCTGGAGCAGCAGGGTGACCGATGCGATGGTCGCGGCCAAGAGCACGTGGTGCAGGCCCGCGTACAGTCGCACCATCACGGTCCGTCGATCTATGCGATCTATGCGAGCATCAGGACGGTTCGCGAGACCTCGCCCGCCTTCATGGCCCGGAACGCCTCGTTGACGTCCTCGAGCTTGCCCCGGCGCGTGATCATCTCGTCGAGCATGAGCCGGCCCTGCCGGTAGAGCTCGATGTAGCGCGGCATGTCGACCTTGAAGCGGTTGCTGCCCATGCTGCAGCCCTGGATCTTCTTCTCGCGGAGGAACATCGGCCCGTCGAGCTCGATCTTCTGCCCCACCGGGATCATCCCGACCACGGTGGCGGTGCCGCCCGGGCGGATGCAGTCGAAGCACTGCTCGGCCGCGATCTTGAGCCCGATGCACTCGAACGAGTAGTCGACGCCGCCATTGGTGAGGGCACGAATCTGCTTCACCGGATCGTCGGCCTTGGCGTTCACCCCGTGGGTGGCGCCCAGCTCCTTGGCCTTGGCGAGCTTGGACTCGACGGTGTCGACCGCGATGATCATGCGGGCGCCCGCGATGCGCGCCCCCTGCACCGCGGCGAGCCCGACCCCGCCCGCGCCGAAGACCGCCACCGTGGAGCCTGGCTCGATGCGCGCGGTGTTCAGCACCGCGCCCACCCCGGTGGTGACCCCGCAGCCGATGAGGGCCGCGCGGTCGAGCGGCATGGAGTCGTCGATCTTCACGAGCGCGTTCTCGTGCACCAGCATCTTCTCCGCGTAGGCGGAGAGGTTGGCGAACTGGTTCACCGGCTGGCCCTTCCACGAGAGCTTGGGCGGATCGGTCTTGGCCCGCACCGGCCGCGTCTGGCAGAGGTGGGTGCGCCCGGTGAGGCAGTAGTCGCAGTGCCCGCAGAAGACGGAGAGGCACGCGATGACGTGATCGCCCGGCTTGAACTCGCTCACCTGCAGCCCGACCTCCTCCACGATGCCGGCCGCCTCGTGGCCCAGGATCGCGGGAGTGGGAAACGGATAGAAGCCGTCCACGAAGTGGAGATCGCTGTGGCACACCCCGGAGGCGACGGTGCGCACCAGCACCTCGCGCCCGATGGGCTTGTCGATGTCGACGTTCTCGATGGTGAGCGGCTGATGCGGCCCGTGGAACACGGCAGCTTTCATGCTGGCCTCCTTTGTGCCTGCGAGGTGGGCCGGGGCGGCCCATCCCGCCAGACAGATAGCCCCGCCGCGGTCGGCGTGTCAAGGGCCGATTCTCCGGTGTGACACGGACGATGGCCGATCCCCCGCAAACTTACACCGCACCGCTCGGTCAAGACCAGTCACCAGCGGTCCCCGACGCAACCCCCGCGCAACCACGTGCCGAGCTCTGTCCTGATGGACCGGTTCTGGGTACCGGACGCGCCGGTGCAGACGCGGGTGAGCCAGACCGCGAAGCTGCTGTACGTGGGACTGGACGCATGCGGAGCTCGCCGAGACCGTCGGGGTGACTGACCGGTCGATCCGCCGGGCCCTAGTCGAGCTGAAGGCGGCGGGCATGGCGAGGTGGCGGCAGGCGAACACGGGCTTGCGGCTGAACGTGTACGAGGCGCGGCCGCCCGAGCAGTGGTTGGAGGCGGCGTTCAAGCGGACTGTGCGTCACCTCTCCTTTAGCATCAGGTCTTCGTAGGGCGAGGAGTAAGCGTGGTTGGGAATAAGGGTGAGACCCGATTCCGCCACTCGCGGGCCGTGCCCGTTGATGAACGCCAATTCCCAGATCGGCGCGACCATGGCCTTCTCGTAGATGAGCTGCTGGATGCGGTGCAGGATCGCCTCCCGCCGCTTCCCGTCGAGCTCGCTCGCCTGCTCTTGGATGAGACCCTCGATGTCCGGGTAGCTTCCGTAGGTGAAGGCGCCGCCGGCCGCCACGAAAGCGTCGAGCCGGGTAGCCGCGTTCCCGAAGGCGCCGCTCGCGGTCTGGATGATGTTCTTGAGCTTCTTCTGACTGTTCTGGGCGATGAACGCCGCCCGCTCCAGGGGGCGCAGGTGGGCGCGTATGCCCACCGCCTTGAGGTAGTTCACCACCGCCTCTCCCAGGTTGGCGTAGGAGGCGTCACAGTAGTAGTCCCCCGCGTCGAACCCGTTCGGATAGCCCGCCTGGGCCAGGAGCTGCTTGGCCTTCTCGGGACCATAGCTTGGAATCGGGGCCGGCCAGTAGAAGTCGAAGGTGCGGGGGATGATGTTGCCGGTGATCTTCGAGAGGCCCAGCGTCTCGGCCTGGTTGATGGCCTGCCGATCGAGGGCGAGGCTGGCAGCGAGGCGCACGCGCTGGTCGGCCCACGGGGACTTGGGGTCGGTCCACTGCTCCGGGAAGACGAGCCAGAACGTACCCGGGGGGTAGTTCGGCTTGAGCGTCAGCCCCGGCGTCCGCCGGAGCTCCTCGGCGAGGGCGCCGCGGATCGAGTAGGCGATGTCGGCCTCTCCCCGCTTCAGCATAGCCAGCCGAGTCGACTCATCCGGGATCGCCTTGAAGACCAGGCGCTTCACGCTCGGCGCCTTGCGCCAGTAGCCCTCGTTGGCTTCGAGGACCAGCTCGATCCCTGGGGTGAAGGAGACGAACTTGTAGGGGCCGGCCCCGACGGGCGCCTTCCTGAAGCCGTCGTCGCCCACCTTCTCGACGTACTTCTTCGGCACGATCCAGCCAGCGCCCGTGGCCATCGTCCCATAGAAGGTCATGAAGTCGGGCCACGGCTGTTTGAAGCGGAAGCGGACCCGGTGGGAGTCGACCACGTCAATCCCGGCGATCCGAGTCTTGAACGGTCCGGCGGCGGCGCCGCGATAGCGTTCCAGGGAGAACTTGACGTCCTCGGCCGTGAGGGGGTCGCCATTATGGAACTTCACGCCCTTTCGCAGCGTGAACTCGTAGCTGAGGGCGTCCGGGGACACGGTCCAGGACTCCGCCAAGCTCGGCGCCAGCGGGTTTCCCGGCATCGGCTTCACGAGGGCGTCGTGAAGCGCGTAGAGAAACATGAAGGGGGTGATGATCCCGGTTGTCTCGGCGGGATCGAACCAGCTGGGGGCGAGCGAGACGTGCACGGCCCACGTGAGCTGTCCCTCGGGAGCGGCGGGCGCGGCGGCGGGGGCGAGCAATCCTAGAACTAGGACGAAGGCAATGGGCAGCATCCAGCGGCGGGTCCAGAGAAGGGGCGCCTGTCGGGTCATGTCGAAGCCTCCTTCGCGTCGCGAAGTCCAGGAGCGAAGCCGAGAGGAACGACGAGCGGAACCCGAAGTGCAGTCGATTATGCGCGGATGGCCGGCGCTGTCAACATGTCCCACGACGTTTTTCAAGGCGGCGAAGAAAACCCTCGATCCCCTTCTTGGTCTGCAGATCGCCGGGCCAGGCGGCGACCTCGAGCCCCCTAGCGAAGGCGGCACGGGCCTCGGCCGCCCTGCTCGCTCGGAATCGGGGGTCGGAACCCAGGGCTTGAAGGCGGAGCTCCTGAAGGCCATGGCAGGGCACATCGTCACGCGGGTGGATCTCATCGGGCGCTACAAGCGAACCGCGTGATTCACCGCCACCCCGCGGGCCCTGGTGCTGCCGGGGCGTCATCGGCGGCCTGTCACCTCGCCGATGACGCCACTGGGAGGCCCGGTGGAGTGTCCATCCCTAGCTCCATGGTGCACCTACCCGTGATGAGGGACCTGCCCCCAAGAAACTGAAACTAGACCGTTTCGAGGTAGGACTTCGCCTCGTGCGAATGGCAGATCAAACGGCCCCCCGTTCCTTCGGAGGCAGACCAGGTCGCCGAGGCTACGCGTCGTCCCACCGTGCGATGACCGCACAGAGCGTGGTTCCCGCGACCTCAGCCACGATCCACGGGTCGACCTGGGATTTCCAATAGTAGGTCGGCGTTACGACCCAGAATTTCGCGAATAGGCCGCTTCGCGCGGCATCGTCGTACTTGAGGAGGCCCTCGTCGGGAATCAGCCCACTGTACTGCTCGATGGGCTCCATGACCGTCGAGCGGACGTAGCCGATCCGGATCGGGAGCGTCTCGGCAACCCGCTCCTGGATCAGACCGATGGTGTATAGGGGACCATAGGCGACGCGGGCCAGCTCGATTCGCTCCAGCACCGCCTGTCCCGGCAGCCGGAGGCGGATGGCGCGGACCCGCTCCGCCGCGTTGGCTAGTACCGTCTCGATTTCAAACGTCGCTGAGTTCATCGCTACCCCTCCACCCGGCACGCCCCGAGGCGACCGGACCGCGGTTATTGCTTGACCATTGTTTCGACATCCTGCGCGGTGATTGTTACCTTGCCATCCAGTTCCCTCCTCTCCGGCAGTTCAACGCCCGTGCCCCGTAGGCGAGTCGGAGATCGATGAGCCGGCAGTGGTCCGGGCGATGTTGTTGCGGTCGTACGCTCCCCGCGAGTTGAGCCTCCGGCGACGCCGTCCCAGTACCTGCGTGCTAGGTAGGAAGGGGGGCGACTCGTTAGATCACGTAGGTCGGGCGCCGCCGGATCTTCGACCTACGGTAGGCTTCCTACGATCTTGTCCATCTCCTCCCGGCCGAATGCTCGCATCGTCATGGTCCGGACGTTCCCCTGCATGGCGGTACCGAGGGCCATCTTCGCCGCCGTCTCGTCATTCGGCACCTCGGTCACGAGCACGAGGTCATACTCCCCCATCACGAGATAGGCGTCCTTCACCTTCCCTCCCATTGAGGTGATCCGGTCTTCGAAGGCCTGACGGCGCTTGGGGGAATCTTTGATGTTACGGATCCCTTCGTCGGTCCATTTGGCGAGCGTCACAAAGGTGGGCATGGCGTGTACCTCCCTCCCGAGTAGGCCGCCCCCCTCCCACGGGAAGTACTCTCGTCCTACGCCGCCACCGTGGCGAAGTCAAGCGGTGTCACCGTGATCGAAAGGCCGTTCTGCTCGAGACGGAGTCTGCGTCTGCGCTAGCGGGCGTCCGCCGCCGAGAGTAGACTACCGATCATACGTACCCCTGTGGAGGGATCGCGCATGACTTGGCGCTCGCTCCGCGTTCTCCCGATCGCGTTCCCGCTTCTCCTCCCGCCCGACGGTACCTGCGCCCGGGGCAGGGGCCACGCGCACGGCCACCACCACGACCGCCATCACCCCTCTCATCACGTCTTCGGGTTCGGCCATCCGTGCGGCTACGTCCCGGGCGGATGCGGCTGGTCAGTGGGGCGCGGACATACGCTCGCCCCCGGCTCGCCGCAGTCCTCCGCAAAGAAGACACCGGCCGCGCGCGGGCCGCCCGCGGAGCGGCCGCCGACCGTGGAGAGCCAGGAGAGTGCCCTGTTTCGTGTGGACGGGGGCTTCAAATGCGCCGGCTCTTGGGAGCGCTGATGCGCCCGAGTCAGCCGAACGCCCTCATGGCAGCTTGGTGCCCGGATTGACGATGCAGAAGGCGGTTGGGCGCGTTTATGTGCGCGTGACCTCCCTGACACTGGTGGCCTATTGCTCGGTGCAAGGGGAGCATGAGCAATGCGAAAATTCATGGAGTCCTTACGGGTAGTTCTGGCCAGGATCCGAAGGCTGATCACGGGACCGCGATAGGCTCCCGAGAAGCGTCAGATCCAGACGCTCTTCGCTCGGGACGGGTAGCGCCGGGAGGGAGCCGATGCCTACGTACGCGTTCATGTGCGAACGCTGCAAGAAGAGCTTTGAGGTGGTGCTCACCGTCGCGGAGCGGGCGGCCGCGAAGCCGGCATGCCCGACCTGTGGCGGCGGACAGGTCACACCCCTGATGGCGATCTTTACCGCAAAGACCTCACGAAAGAGCTGAGGATCACGGACGATACACTCTGACGCCGCCGGACATCCCACTCCCGCTCACGGGCTCGCGAAATCGAACAGCGACTGGAGGACGAAGGCAGCTTACGTGCCGACACTGGGAGGGAGGCTCCCCGCTTGGCGCCAGCAGGGTGCCGGACCAGCTCAGGAACCCTCCGCAGTTCGTCGTGCATCGTTGCAATCGCATAGGACTCCTACAGGGTAGCGCGGCGGCCGCGCTGATTTACATGACGAGGACCCGCCACGCAAGGAGGCGGTCGTGAACCATCACCTCCGCGAGATCGCCGACTGTCTCGACGAGGCCCTCCGGCTTCAGTCGCGGGTCATGGACCTCACCGAACAGGTCTACGAGGCGGCAGGGATGAGCCCTGGGGACCGAACGCTTCGGGGGAAAGTGACCGGGCTCTTCTTCGGGCTCCAGGCGCACCTGGAGGAGCTCAATCGCCTGGCCCAAGACGACGTCTGAGGCCGCCGCTGTGGCCGCGAAGCCTCGATGGGGTACTCCGTACCGTGGGGCCAAGCTCAGCGGGCTCAATCCTCGAGCCCGTCGGAGCATGTTCTCCCGTTCCAAGCGACGGAGGAAGACGTGCGGGAGCTCTTCCAGCATTCCGGAACTCTGGGGTCGGTGCGCATCGTCACCGATCATTTCACGGGACGGTCGCATGGGTTCGGGTTCGTGAAGATGGCCATGCGGAAGCCGCCGCGGAGGCGATCAAGATGTTGAACGGGCGCCTCTTCCTCGACCGCCATCTGGTCGTGGACAAAGCACGGCCTCAGCCTCAGCGGGACCGTGGGGGTCTCGGGCCGCCCACGAGCGGCGCCCTGCCCTGGAACAGGGCCCGAGAGCTTCTCTTCCGAGCCGTACCACCCGCCAACAGGCTGGGTGCGCGAAAACCAAGGCGTGGCGGACGCGCCATCCCGAGCCGTCAGCAGGATGCGTCGTGGTCATGAGGGCCGGCGAGTTCCGAGTGGAGAACGCCATGAGTGACACCGATTTCGTACAGATCACCGCGACAACCGACCACGTGACAGGTCAGGTGCTGCTCTACGCGCTGACCCGGGCCGG
>Ga0075436_100003533_pt1 | contig 10720 bp, 9 predicted proteins | sample RhiMethybrSRZTD5_FD_75303 | JGI IMG/M metagenome (GOLD analysis project Ga0075436, IMG submission 75303) | Populus rhizosphere microbial communities from Tennessee, USA - Rhizosphere MetaG P. TD hybrid SRZTD5 | ecosystem: Host-associated > Plants > Roots > Rhizosphere > Soil | place: USA... | reverse complement strand
GTCTTGCTGACGAGCAAGCCGACGTCGCACGGCACGCGCTCGAGCAGCACGTCGAGCCGCCGGCTCGGCCGGCCGTCAGCGAGGAGGTCCGACGTCGCGTCGACGAGGAGGAGGTCGGCGTGGTGCTCCGCGGCGAAACGTGCCGCCTCGTCGCCAGGGTTGCCGGCGACGTATGCAGCGACCCGTGCACTGACGCCGCGTTGACGGAGCGCGTCTCTTCGGTCCGCGAGCTCCGCACTCGCGGCGCGGAGATTCGCTGCTTCGTCGAGCAGGCGAACGATGATGAGCTCCCGTCTCAGCGGTTCCGCGATCGCAAGCAGCGCGTCGAGCGGGCTCACCGCGTCCCCGACGATCATGACCGCGCTTTCCTCGGGCGCAGGTGCGACGTCGTCGTCCGGCAGCAACGCCGGATCATGGCGCAGGATCGCGCGCTCGAGCTCCTGCAGCGACGGGCTCGGCTCGAGTCCGAGCTGGCCGATCAGCGCCTCCCGCGTCTGCCGGTACACGTCCAGCGCCTCGGCTTGCCGGCCGGAGCGGTAGAGAGCGAGCATCAGCTGGGCGCGGAGGCGTTCGCGAAGCGGATGCTCGTGCACGAGCGGCTCGAGCTCGGCGACGAGCTCTGCATCGCGCCCTGACTCGAGGTCTGCGTCGATGCGCTGTTCGAGCGCCGTCACATGGAGCTCCTCGAGGCGTGCGATCTCGGTCCGCGCGAACGGCTCGTGAGCGAGATCGCCGAGTGGCGGTCCGCGCCACAGGTCGAGCGCACGGCGGAGGGTCCGCGCCGCTTCGTCCGCCGGAGCAGTGCCGGCCGAAGCACGCAGTCGCTCGAAGCGCAAGAGATCGAGCTCCTCGTCGGAGACGCGGATCATGTAGCCAGGCTCGCGCGTGACGAGGGCGTCGCTCGGTGCGAGGGCCTTGCGCAAGCGCGACACGTGGTACTGCAAGGCGTTTCGCGCCCCGTCGGGCGCGTCCTCGTCCCACAGCTCGTCGATCAGCTCGTCGCGGGAGACGACTCGGTTCGCACGCGTCAGCAACAGCGCGAGCAGCGCTCGTTGTCGGGGCCCACCGAGAGCGAGTGTTCGGCCTCGGTCGACCACCTCGAGCGGACCCAGGATCCGAAACTCCATGGCTATCGCGACCGACGCTAGCACTCGGCGGCTCAGTGGACACTCAGCGCGCCCTCAGCTCGGCGTTTGGTGCCGCGCGCATCCCGTCTTATGGTTGGTCGCAGGAGGGCCGTGAACGCACAGACCAAGGAGCCGATCGGAACCGACTTCGTCGGCTATCGGATCGAGGAGCTGATCGGGCGAGGCGGGATGGGCGTCGTCTACCGCGCGTACGACCTGCGCCTCAAGCGGGCGATCGCGTTGAAGCTCGTGGCGCCGGAGCTGGCGCTCGACGAACGTTTTCGGGCGCGCTTCGCCCGCGAGACGGAGCTTGCGATGGCGATCGAGCATCCGAACGTGATCCCGATCTACGACGCCGGGGACGTCGACGGCCGGCTCTATCTCGCGATGCGCCTCATCGACGGCCCGGACCTGCGGGGTGTCATGCGCGCGGAGGGCGCGCTCCCGCCGACCCGAGCGTGCGCGATCTGCCGGCAGGTCGCCGCGGCGCTGGACGCTGCGCACGCGAAGGGGCTCGTGCATCGCGACGTCAAGCCTTCCAACGTCCTCGTCGCCGCGGACGATCATGTCTACGTCGCCGACCTCGGCATCGGGCGGCGCCTCGAGGAAGCGGCGCGGCCGGGTGAGGATCGGTCGGTCGGAACGCCCGCATACCTCGCACCCGAGGAGATCGAGGGCCTGCCGGTCGACGGACGCGCCGACGTCTACTCCCTCGGCTGCCTCTTCTTCGAATGCCTCACCGGGGAGGCGCCATTCACACGCGATTCGCGCCTTGCGCTCGCGTGGGCTCATCTCGAGGAGGAGCCGCCCGCTGCGACAGCGCGCAACGGCGAGCTCCCGTCGGCGATCGACGGTGTGCTCGCCAAGGCGCTCGCGAAGTCGCCGGACGACCGTTACTCGTCATGCGACGCCTTCATGCGCGACGCGCAGCAGGCGCTCGGGCTCAACCGCCCGAGAGACTCCCGGCGGCTGCGGGCACTGCTCGTTCTTGCGGGTGTCGCTGTCGCGGCAGCCGTCGCACTCGCCTTCCTGCGAGGGCATGGAGCCGCTGCCGCGCCGGAGGTACGGCAGAACACCCTCGTGCGCATCGACCCCGCGACGAACAAGGTGACAGACGTCATCGACGTCCGCTCGACCCCTGATGCCATCGCGGTCGGCGGTGACAGCGTCTGGGTCTACAACCACGAGGATCGAAGCATCTCCGAGGTCGACCCCGGGACGAAGCGCGTTCGACGAACCGTTGCGTTGCACGCCGATCCGGCGATTGTCGGCTTACCGGCCGGCCCTGTTCTCGCCGCCGACGCGAGCGGGGCCTGGCTCGTCGGCCAGGATCCGCACACGAACGCCGGCTACATCACGAACATCAGGGCCGGTGTCCGCGGCAGGCGTGAGTTTCGCCTCGACGCCGAGCCCAGCGGCGTCGCCGTTGGCCAGGGCGCCGTCTGGGTCGCTGCTACGCAGAGAGGACGGGGCGTGCTCCTTCGCATCGAACCGAGCGACGGCCGCGTTACCTGGCGCAAGGCCTTCCCGCCGTCCGTGCTGCTCGACAGCGTCGCGACCGGCGCGGGCGCGGTCTGGCTGATCGACTCCGAGCACGGCGTCCTGTATCGGGTCGACCCCCGCGGGCGCCGGATTTCGGGCCACGTTCACGTCGGCACCGACTCGGGACGGCCGTGGGTGGCATTCGGCGACGTGTGGGTGGCGCTCGACGGGGACACCGTGAAGGGCGTCCTCGTCGATCCGGAGTCGCTGGAGATCGACCTGACGCTCTCATGCTGTCCCCCGCGACAGGGAGGTGACACGGCCGGGTTCGGCTCGACCTGGACGGTGAACTCGCCTACCGGCACGGTCGAGCGTTGGAACGGGGCGACCAAGGAGCCGCTCGGCAACATTCACGTCACCGGCGCGCCTCAGTTCGGCGCGCCGTGCATGACGTCGATCGCGTCGGGCGCCGGCGCCGTTTGGGTGACCGTCGCGAGGCCGACGATCTTCTGCACGGTCTGACGTCGCCCTCAGCCCTCGCTCAGCGCCTCCTCAGCGGGTCGCGCGACGCTCGGCGGGATGGAACGAAGCCAAGGAGGGCTGATGAAAAGGTTCACCGCAGCAGTCGTGGTGGCGGTGACCGCGCTGGCGGTCGTCGTCGCGAGCCTTGCGGGGATGTTCTCGGGCAAGGCCGCGTACGCCACACCCGGCGTCGGCTTCGCCACCACAGTGGTGGCCCGCGGGCAGCTCGGCGCCGACATGCTCTTCGGCGCGCCGGGGCAGTCGGTCGTGACGCGACGGATCAGTGTGAAGGTGGGCACGCGCGTCGTGCACAAGACCGTGAAGCTCACGATTCCGACGATCCAGAAAGCGATCGCGTGTGATGCGACGACGCCGTGCGTCACGGCGTTCCAGACGGCGACGGAGCAGCCGGGCGGCACAACGGGCTGGCACACGCACCCGGGCGCCACCTTCGTCGCGGTCGCTCAGGGCGAGGGCACCCTCTACACCGTCACCGGCTCGACGTGCACGCCAACGAAGATCACCACCGGAGGCGGTTTCATCCAGCTGCCGACGGATGTGCACGAGGTTCGGAACGAGGCGTCGGTCCCGCTCGTCGTCTACACCCTTTACGTGCTCCCGGCGGGCACGCCGAACACCGGGATCAGAGTCGACCAGCCGCAGCCGACGCAATGTCCGGACATCCACTGAGGGGCGAGACTTGTGGAGTGGCCTTCCGGCTGCTCCACAAGCTCTCTAGACGGGGACGACTCTTCGGCATAGGGTCGTTGGGGGTACCGGGGAGACCACGGGGTCGAAAAGAGGGCAGGCAGATGAAGAGGGCACGACTCGGTTTCGCGGTGGTCGCGGCGCTGGCGGCGCTTGCGCTCCCGACTTTGGCGCAGGCCAACGAAGTCACGAAGTGGAACGAGATCGCCGTCACCACGGTGCTCGCGCAGCCGCCGATCGCGTCAGGACCACCCGCGGCGGGCGTGTTCCTGGCGACGGTCCAGGGCGCCGTCTACGGCGCGGCAAACGCGGTCGACCGGCACGGACGGCCGTACCTCGTCAATCGGAGCTTCCCCAAGGCGTCGCTCGACGCGGCCGTGGCAACCGCGGCCTTCCGCGTGCTCGACGGGACATTTTCCGCCCAGCACACGGCGCTGCAGACAGCGTACGACGCGTCGCTGGCGGCCATTCCCGAGGGAAGCAGCAAGGCCCAAGGCATCGAGGTCGGGAGAATGGTCGCCGACGCGATGCTGGCAGAAGGGCACTTCAACCCGATGGTCGTCCCGTGCGTCTTCGGTTCCGGGCCCGGGGCATGGCAGCCGCTGAGCGGACCGTCAGGTCTGCTGTGCGACCCGACACCGTGGGTCGCGAACGCGGTGCCGTTCCTCGTGCAGAGCGCGGACCAATTCCGCACCGCCGGCCCGTACGCGCTGAACAGCGCCGCGTACGCGGCCGACGTCAACGAGGTCGAGGCGCTCGGTTCGCTCAACAGCACTATCCGCTCCCCCGAGCAGACCCACCTCGCGGCGTTCTGGCAGAGCAATCCAGCCCCGAACTACAACCGGTTGGCGCAAAGGTTCGTCGCCGAACAGTCACTCGACACGCGTGAGAGCGCTCTGCTCTTCGCGATGATCGACCTGAACGCCGCGGACGCGATCATCAACGCCTGGAACGACAAGTACCACTGGACGTTCTGGCGGCCGATGGCGGCGATCAGAAACGCCGACACGGACGGCAATCCCGACACCGCGAAGGACGCGAGTTGGACTCCGCTCTTCGACCCGTCGCTGCCGGCCTCGATCGCCGGAGCCATACCACCGGCGTTGATCACGCCGCCGTACCCGGAGCATCCGTCCGGACAGACGACGTATGCCAGCGCGACGATGCATGCGTTCCAGTCGTTCTTCGGAACGGACGACATGACGTTCTACCTCACGAGCAGCCGCTTCGCCGGCGAGCACCAGTCCTACGACCACTTCTCGGCTGTGGTCGACCAGGTGGTCGAGGCGCGCATCTGGGCGGGGATCCACTTCCGCAACGCCGACGTGCAGGCGGCGAATCTCGGCCGCGAGGTCGAGGCCTACACGCACCGGCACCAGTTCGCCTTCGTCCACTAGCGGTTCCACAGTTTGGCCCGCTTGGCCATGGGGATCACATCCCCATGGCCAAGCTCACCGCAGATTTCCTGCTCGAACGCCTGGCCGAGAACGGCGTCAAGCGCATCTACGGGTATCCGGGCGACGGGATCAACGCGATCATCGGCGCGCTCGAGCGGCACAAAGAGATCAAGTTCGTCCAGGTCCGCCACGAGGAGCAGGCTGCCTTCATGGCCTGCGCGCACGCGAAGTGGACCGGCGAGGTTGGCGTCTGCCTCGCGACCTCCGGGCCCGGAGCGATCCATCTGCTCAACGGCCTCTACGACGCGAAGCTCGATCACAAGCCCGTGCTGGCGATCGTCGGACAGCAGTCGCGCATGGGCCTCGGCGGCAACTACCAGCAGGAGGTCGATCTCGTCTCGCTGTTCAAGGACGTCGCGAGCGAGTACGTGCAGATGGCGTACGAGGCGACGCAGATCCGCCACCTCGTCGACCGCGCGCATCGCATCGCGCTCGACCAGCGCACGGTGACGGCGCTGATCATCCCGAACGACCTGGCGGAGGAGCCCGCCAAGGAGGAGCCGCCGCGCGAGCACGGCGCGGTCGTGTCCGCACCCGGCTATGCGCGTCCGCGTGTCATCCCGTCCGAAGGCCAGCTGCAGCAGGCGGCCGACATCCTCAACGGCGGCGAGAAGGTTGCGATGCTCGTCGGCCAGGGTGCGCTTGGAGCGAGCGACGAGGTCCTCGAGGTCGCCGAGACGCTCGGCGCCGGCGTTGCGAAGGCGCTACTCGGCAAGACCGTCTTGCGCGACGACCTGTCATTCGTGACGGGGTCGATCGGCCTGCTCGGGACGAAGCCGAGCTGGACGCTGATGAACGAGTGCGACACGCTCCTGATGGTCGGCTCGTCTTTCCCGTACTCCGAGTGGCTGCCGAAGCCGGGCCAGGCGCGCGGCGTGCAGATCGACATCGACGGGCGGATGCTCTCGATCCGCTACCCGATGGAGTGCCCGCTCGTCGGCGACGCGAAGGAGACGCTGCAGGCGCTGCTCCCGCTGCTGCAGCGCAAGGAAGACCGCGGCTGGCGCGAGCAGCTCGAGGAGGAGATCCAGGAGTGGTGGCGCCTGCTCGAGGAGCGTGCGATGCAGGAGGCCGACCCGATCAATCCGCAGCGTCTGTTCTGGGAGCTGAACGAGCATCTCCCGGAGGACGCCATCGTCAGCGCCGACTCGGGCTCCGCCGCGAACTGGTACGCGCGCGACGTCAAGCTCGGGCCGACGCACATGGCTTCTCTGTCGGGGACGCTGGCGACGATGGGGCCCGGAGTGCCCTACGCGATCGCGGCGAAGTTCTGCCATCCGAACCGCGTCGCGGTCGCTCTGGTCGGCGACGGCGCGATGCAGATGAACGGGATGGCGGAGTTGATCACCGCGCAGAAGTACTACAACGAGTGGGCCGATCCGCGGCTCGTCGTGCTCGTCCTCAACAACCGCGACCTGAACCAGGTGACGTGGGAGCAGCGCGCGCTGCAGGGCGATCCGATGAACCCGATGACGCAGCGCATTCCCGACGTGCGCTACGGGGACTTCGCAGAGCTGATCGGGCTACGGGGCGTGCGCATCGAGCAGCCGGAGGACATCGGTGGCGCATGGCGGCAGGCGTTCGAGGCAGACCGGCCGTTCGTGATCGACGCTGTGTGCGATCCGAACGTGCCGCCGCTGCCACCTCACATCCGCACCGACCAGGCGCGCGCCTTGATGAAGGCGTTGCGCAAGGGCGACCCCGAGGCACGCGGTGTCATTACTCAGTCCTTCAAGGAAAAGATCCTCGAGTTCCTGCCTGGTCGATAGGGTCGAGGCGAGGCGTTCGCGCGCACGATCCCGACGGATGCGCCGGAATCCGACGGCACGCTCGAATGGGACTCGACCACGATCGTCGTGGTGCGCGTGTTCGCCGGTGACGCCGTCGGCCTCGGGTACACGTACACACACGACGCGGCCGTCCGTCTGATCGACGACAAGCTCGCCGCCGTGCGCGGCATGGACGCCGAACGGGACGTGGCCCCTGCCTGGCACGAATTGGGGCATTTGCTGCGGAATATCGGTCGGCCCGGCATGGGCTTCATGGCGCTGTCGGCGGTGGACATCGCGCTCCGGGACGCCTCGCCGAAGCCGCAAGGCGGAGAGTCGCGAGGCGGCAAGCTCATTGCAGCCACCGTGGGAGTTGGGCTGGCGGCGCTGGCGGTTTACGCGAGTCGGCCGAGCACGAAGCCGAAGAGGATGTGGCGGTAGACGCCCTGCGCGAATGCGCGCGGGCTTCTGACGACGCTGCGGTCGAAGAGGCCGATCAACGGCCAGAGCGCGGTGTGCTCGGCGACGGCGAGCGCGACCGCGAGGCGGGTCTGGTCGACACGCGTGCGCCGGCGAACGACGTCGAACGCCAGCCCGAACAGCGCGCCGTTCAGCGCGTGCACCGGTAGTCCGCCGACGAGGCGGACGTCCGAGTAGTCGCAGCGGAAAACGCGACGGTCGAGCGGCTCCTGCAGTCCCCAGACCGTCGCGGCGACCGCTCCTGCGAGCGCGGCGCGCATACGCTGTCAGCATGCCTGAAGGCGACGCGATCCATCGCGCGGCGCGCCGGCTGCAGGTCCTCGTCGGACAGGAGCTCGAGGTCGAGGCGCCGCATCCGCGCGCGGCGGTGAAGCAGCTCGCCCCGAAGCTCGACGGGCGGCGCCTCGAGAGCGTCGAGGCGATCGGCAAGAACATCCTCTTCCGCTTCGAGGGCGGCCTGGTGCTGCGCAGCCATCTGCGCATGAGCGGACGCTGGCGCGTCCTCGACCGCGATGCGCCCGTCTTCGGAACGCCGTGGCTCGTGCTCAAGGGTGAGGAGCACGCCGGTGTGCTCTGGAACGGCCCGGTGCTGGAGCTCGACCGCGGCGTTGCGCGGCGCCTCGGGCCGGACATCCTCGCCGAGCCGCCCGATTACGACGGGATGGTGGAGCGCATCCGCCGCGAAGACTCGAGGCGCCAGGTCGGCGACGCCCTGCTCGACCAGCGGCTCGTCTCCGGCATCGGGAACATCTGGAAGGTCGAGTCGCTCTGGACGCAGCGGATCTCGCCGTGGCGGCGCCTCGGCGACGTATCGGACGAGGAGCTTCGCGCAGTCCTCTCGAACGCGCACGACGTGATGCGCGCGCGTGTCGAAGGCGTTCCGTATCGCGCGGCCATCTACCGCCGCAAGGGCCATATGTGCCCGCGCTGCGGCACGCCCGTCGAGGCATGGCCGCAGGGCGACGACGCGCGCATGACGTACTGGTGCCCGACGTGTCAGAAAGGAGAGGGTCCGGCAACGGCGTAAGCGGAGTCGTGGTCGTGCGCGCTCCGCAGCTGTACGAAACGCTGAGAGCTTTCTGCCTCGGCACGTTCCGGGCACTGCTCGCCGACGTCGAGCGGGGCGCAGAGCTTCCGTTCGCGTTCGAGGAGCACACTTCGTACGCCAAGCCGGCGCTGTACGAGTACCGGCCCCTGGTGAAGCCGTACATCGAGCACCGTGCGCACACGCTGCGCACTCGGCCCGACGCCCGGCTCGCCGTCGAGGAGCTGATGCGCCAGCCGGCCGCGACGATCTTCGCGCGCGCCCATGCAGGTCCTCGCGCGCGTGAAGATGAAGCGCTGTTCGGCAGCGTGCTGCTCCCGCTGCTCATGGACACCGCGGAGATCTGCGGAGGCTTCGACTGGGACGACGACGCGTTCGCGCGCGCCTACGCGGAGCTCGAGCGGTCGATCTTCGGCGAGCGGCACCAGTACGGCGCGGTCGCACCGGTGATCGGGCTGACCACCGGCGGGACGACGATCGAGCTGGGACGCGGTCTCCGGGTCCGCCTGTTCGCGACGGGCGAGCTCGCCAGGCTCTGGCCGGAGGCGAACGGCTTGCTGCCTGCCGACTTCGGCCGCGAGCCCGACCGCCTGTGCGTGCTCGAGCTCGAACGCGTGCTCGACGTCGGGGCCACCGAAGCGCCGGACTCGCCGGGCGAGTTCGCGGACGCGATCACGGCCATCCGCCTGGCGACGTCTGCACCGGTCGCGGCGGGCCCGGTCCTGTTCGAGCGTCTCGACTGGCGTCCTTACGGCATCCGTCCGGCCGTCCCGATCGCGGCCACGCAGCCGGCCGGCGAGCCCGGGCGACTCGACTCGTTCCGTGCCACGCTCGCGACCGACATGTTGCTCAAGCTCGACGAGGTCGACGACGATCCGGAGCTCGGCGAGGCGATCGACCGCTGGGAGCTGTCGTTGTTCCAGGACGGGCCGTTCCGGGCGGAGCAGCTGCGCGAGTCGCTTGCCGCGCTGCTGGGCGGGAACGACGGGTTGTGGGCTTCGGCCGTGCGAGGCGCGATCCTGCTCGGCGAGACGGGGCGCGCACGCGCGGAGCTGCAGGAGCGGCTCTGCGGCGAGCCCGATCCGGACGTGGTCCGTCGCGCGCTCGTCGAGACGATCCTGCACGGCGACCGCGCCGCGCTGGTCAGGCAGCTCGACGAATCGATCCTCGGCCTGCGACCGGCACCAATTCGTCACGTACCCGTCACAGACACGCGCGCACTCGCCGGCTAGTTTCGTTCCCATGGACGAGGCCCGCGCAGTACTGGCCCGGCTCGACCGGATCGAGACCCTCGAGCGCGAGGGCGCACCCCCCGGCGCCCTGCTCGAAGAGCTGCGCGGGCTCGTCCACGAGGCGGAGGCATGGGCACGACGGGAAGGTGGTGAGCGAGCGAAGGACGCAGTCGAACGTTGCGCATCTGCTCTGGCAACTCCGGTTGCATAGAGTCGCGAACGTGGGCATAGCGCACTGGGACGAGGTCGAGAAGCGGCGTCTCGAGCGCGGCCAGATGGCCGGCACCTGGTCGAATCTCGGCACGCCCGCCGGCAGCTACCGCTGCGGCTTAACGCGCATCGAGCTCGCTCCCGGCGAGATGCCGACGCCCGCACACGTGCACGGCGAGGCGGAGGAGACGTTCTGGGTGCTGTCCGGATCCGGGCTCACGTGGCTCGACGGCAAGGCCTACGAGGTGCGCGCGGGCGACTGCATCGTCTACAAGAACTTCCACGAGGCGCACACGATTCGGGCCGGTGACGAAGGGCTGGACGTGCTCGCGTTCGGCGCGCGCGAGTACCTGCCGAGCGGCGAGCTCCCTCGCGGCGGGTCGATGTGGTCGATCACCGGGTACATCGAGATCCAGAGTGGGCACCCGTGGGACCGCGAGCCCGAGCTCGAGTGGCCGGAGCGAGAGGCCGAGCGTCCGTCGAGCATCGTCAACGTCGCCGACGTCGAGGACGACGTCTTCGGCGGCTGCACTCGGCGCTTTGTCGCGGACGCTGCCGGGTCGCGCTGGTCGGGGATGACGTACATCCACTGTGATCCCGGCGTGTCGTCCGGGCCGCCGCATGCGCACTCTGCGGAAGAGGAGATCTTCGTCGTGCTCGAAGGAACGGGCACGCTCGAGATCTGGCC
>Ga0075436_100003530_pt1 | contig 10723 bp, 9 predicted proteins | sample RhiMethybrSRZTD5_FD_75303 | JGI IMG/M metagenome (GOLD analysis project Ga0075436, IMG submission 75303) | Populus rhizosphere microbial communities from Tennessee, USA - Rhizosphere MetaG P. TD hybrid SRZTD5 | ecosystem: Host-associated > Plants > Roots > Rhizosphere > Soil | place: USA... | reverse complement strand
CTTCCTAATTGATGAATCGTGAGGGGGATCCCCAAGATGTCTCAAACGTAGGAGGACTGTTGACAGGCGCGCAGCAAGGATTTTAGAATATGCAAGAATGTGCAGATGCGCATATCTGCGTATCCTAGACAGCCCGAAGTACAGCGGGTAAATGCAACTTCTGAATGAGACAGCAACTGAGCGACTTCAAAGCGGACTTTTTCAAAGCACTGGCTCACCCGTTGAGAATCTCTATTCTTGATGCCTTGCGGGAGGGCGAGCTAACCGTCAACGAGATCAGTCAACATTTTAACGTTGAACCTGCAAACGCCTCACAACAACTTGCCGTGTTGCGCAACAGAAATATTGTCATCACGCGCAAAGATGGCGCGAACGTCTATTACTCTGTGAGTGACAAAAGCATATTCAAGTTGCTTGATGCTGCCAAAGAGATCTTCAACAACCACCTGATCGGAGTGCGCAGCATGCTTGAGGAGATTCACGGGAGCGAGCCAAGCAAAGCGAGGCGCCGTCAGCTATCACAACGAGCTCGTTAGACAAGATGCTTCAACTCACAGAGACCGCCCACCGAAGGAAACAAACTATCCCTGGAGAGGGGAAGACGTCGCGCAGTTTGTTGGTTAGGAAGTCTCCGCTGCACGGATTAGGTTGTTTCGCGAGAGTCCGTTTTTTGCAAGGCAATCGCATAGCCGAATACGCCGGCGAAAAAATTAGTCGCAAGGAGGCAATGCGGAGGATGAAAAGAGCGAACGGCAAGCGCATCAGTGAACTGGAAGCGGAATGGTACATTGACGGAGGTGTAGACGGGAACCAGACGCAGTATATGAACCACTCCTGCGATCCTAATGCCGACGCATTCGTTATCGGCGGATCTTTATTGATCTTCGCATTACGTGAGATAGCACCAGGAGAAGAGATTACGGTCGACTATTTGAACTCCTTCAAGCACGATCAATCGGTCTGTCAATGCCGCACCTCTTCATGTCGTCAAGGAAATACTCAGAAGGCCCCGTAAACGTACACCGAACCGCGCCCGCTTCGCTTTAAAAAACTGTGACATCACTGAACAAAAAGTGGATTCCAAAATCAGTAGTGTGCTTGCAAGCCGGGTACACTCGACGTGACCTCATCTCGGACCTAATCGCGGGTCTGACTGTGGGGTTAGTTGCGCTCCCTCTGGCTATGGCCTTCGGGATCGCATCGGGCGTGACGCCACAAGCGGGCCTCTACACGGCCGTCGTCGCTGGCTTTCTCATATCTGCTCTAGGCGGTTCACGCCTTCAGATCGGTGGCCCCACCGGAGCGTTCGTAGTAATCGTAGCGGGAATCATCGCGGCTCATGGAGTCTCTGGCTTGCTAATGGTCACCATGACGGCCGGAGTAATTCTAATGCTCATGGCGGTGACAGGTTTGGGAACGGCCGTGAAATACATCCCCCGACCGGTCACTATTGGCTTCACGAATGGTATTGCCATTCTAATCGCTTCGACACAGCTGAAGGACTTCCTGGGTCTTGAAACCGGAGCGATACCAAGCGAGTTCATATTGCGAATGCGCGTGCTGCTGAATAGTCTCAACAGCGTTCACTGGCCCGCGTTGCTGATTGCCATCAGTTCGCTTCTCATCATTCTGATATTGCCCAGATTCACAAAACGCGTACCTGGCACAATCGTCGCGCTGGTGTTGGCTACCCTTGCCGTAGCAGTTTTTAGACTTCCGGTGGAGACCATCGGCAGTAAGTTCGGTGGCATTCCTACCGGCTTGCCACACTTTTCGCTGCCACAGTTTCGACCCGATCTGATCGTTCCTCTCCTGCCCGCTGCCGTAACAGTAGCTATGTTGGCCGCCATCGAGAGCCTTCTATCCGCGGTAGTCGCCGATAGCATGAGCGGAGACAGACATAACTCCAACATGGAATTGCTCGCGCAAGGCGTTGCCAACCTCGCCGTGCCATTGGTTGGTGGTATACCAGCCACGGGCGCCATCGCGCGCACCGCCACCAACATAAGATCTGGCGCTCGCACCCCGGTCTCCGGAATGGTCCACGCTTTGACATTGGTCGTTATCTTAGCGGTCGCCGCTCCACTCGCGCGTTTTATCCCGCTGGCCACGCTGGCAGCGATTCTTTTTGTAGTCGCCTATAACATGAGTGAGTGGCGCGAAGTAAGGACAATACTCAAACTGTCGAAAGCGGACATCATCGTATGGGTGATGACGTTCGGCCTGACTGTACTAGCCGATCTGACTGTCGCCGTCGAGATCGGAATGCTCTTCGCTGCTCTCCTTTACATCTACCGGGTCTCGCAAACGACCACGGTGGCTCCGGTGACAGAGGAATATATCGAAGACGGTCGTCCGCACGTCCTGCAAGACAAGCTGCTGCCTCCATATGTTTTGGTGCTGCGCATTCATGGTCCTTTTTTGTTCGGCGCAACGGAGAAGTTGTCCGAGGCCACGGTTGATATGGAATCGCTCCCAACCGTGGTGATCTTGCGACTTAGAAATATGACTGCTATAGACGCTACTGGCTTGCACGAGTTGGAGAAGCTCGCTGACCGATTAAGGTCTACGGGGCGAACGCTCTTGTTGTGTGGTGCCCGTAGTCAACCTGAACAGTTCTTGAGACAGTCGCCTTTCCTCCGATATCTCGGCGAGCAGAACATGCTGCCGCATGTTGAAGCGGCACTGTCCCGTGCCCGCGAAGTCTACGAAGGGCGGGCCGGTGCTCCACCGGTCTCTAAGGTTATCTATCAGACTTAAGCAATCCTCGACGTGCGAACATATATAAGGGCTCGGTTTTAGAGCGAACGTCTTGATAGAGATTTTTTCTCCAAGCCTCATCTTATTACGTGATATAAAGTGGCCCACAATCTGGCACACAAAAATGTGCAGAACGAGCAGTTGAAGCAGTAGATGCAGTGCGAATTCTACTGAGCAAATTTAGTGCTTGTTGATTTGAAAAGAGTTAACCAGGGGTAGAGCACTACCTTGACACGGTAGGGATCTGCGGTTCAAATCCGCACCTACCAATCCTTTCCAAGAATCACGGAGTAACACTACGTCTTCCTCGAATGAACCTCCTAAACCTGCTTTCGCAGTAGCTCCTCTAAAACCGACCGTCTCGATCGATCTGCTGAATCAGCTTGACGTACGAGTAGGAAGAATCAACCTCGTCGAAGATGTGAAGGGTTCGGACAAGCTCGTTAAGTTGACAGTTGATTTTGGTGATCGTACGCGCACCATCCTTGTGGGGATGAAGCAGGAACGAGACGAGCCGAAAGAGATCGAAGGCCGGCAGGCATTATTCGTCGTAAACCTCGAGCCGAGAAAGATCATGGGTGAGGTATCCGAAGGGATGTTACTCGACATCGGGTACGCTGACGGACTCAAACCAGTGCTTGCCGTGCCTGAAGAGGAAGTGCCGAATGGTGCGCGCGCTGGTTAGCAGGCAACTTCTGCCGTGCTATGACAGCGGAGCCAGCATCCTATCTTCCATTTTTCTCTTTGAAGTCAGCACGGTACCAATCGCTTCTTTCCCAAGGCTAAAGACGATGCGCCGGTTCTCAAAGAACACTTTCAACCATGCTCGCTTGGTTGTTTGTGGGAAGTAAATGGCGCGGAATGCCAGCCGCGTGATGAAGTGAAAGATCCGCGGACCAACCGGTGCGTAACTCATCGCCTGCACTGCTTCTGCATTGCGCGCCGCGTTGTAGGAGTGGGTCCACGCATAAGCAAGCTCCTGGTGAGTTTGCTCGATGGTCATCCTGAGCGGTTCGTGGGCCATCGTGTTTTTCTCAAACTTCAGCCAGTGTTGCGGGCGCACCAGACGGCCGTCGGCCTGGAGCCGCTTATACAGCGGTGTCGAGGGAAACGGGGTGAGTTGGCCGAACACCGGCAAGCCGGGCGGCCAACTGCGAATCTGTTGCAGTATCCGCTCCGCTACGCCCGGGGTGTCGTTATCCATGCCGATAATGAAGGAAGTGATGGCGTAGATATTTCGCTGCGCCAGACGTTGGAGCACACCTGTGTATTCTTCGGGTTTGTTAAATCCCTTCTTGACGTCCGCCAGATTAACGGGGTCAATCGACTCCATCCCGATAAAGATCACCTTCCCACCAGAGTCGGCAATCAAATCCACCAGCTCCTGATCGCGTAAGAGGTTGGCGCTGATTTGCGCGATCCAGGGCAGTTGCGCACCGGCCGCGATGATGTCGCGCAGCAATGATTTTGTTCGTTTGATACTGATGGCAAAGTTATCATCAACAAAAAACACTGAGATTACTCCGCCTTCAGCTTTAGCACGCGCTTTCAACGTCAGCAGTTCGGCCACAATGCTTTCATTGGTGCGAAAGCGGATCGAGTCGCCGAAGAATCCGGTGACGGTGCAAAACTCACAACCATAAGGACAGCCGCGCCCGGATTCGAGCGGCACAATGTGCAGGGTGCGCCAATGCGGGCCGACGCGCGATAGCAATGGGCGCAGCACACGCGGAAAGAAATTGAATTGATCGAGATTGAGCGACTCCCAGGGAATTACTGGATACTGATGAAGACTCGGCTTCCGTTCTTTACCACTCTCGTCAACCGGCTCATAGATATCTTTGAGCTCACCACGAGCGGCATCTTCAACTATCCGCGGCCATGTTTCATCGGCTTCCCCGAGCGCGATCGCGTCTGCGTGTCGTGGCCCGCCATTGCGACCGAGCGCCTCGTCGGGAACTTCAGTAACGTGGGGACCGCCCATTACGACCGGCACGCCCGCCAGGCGGATCGCATCGGCGACTCGATAAGCCTTCTCGGCCATTCTCGTCATCGCGCCAATGCCGACGAGATCGATTTTTTCTTTCTTTATAAAGCGGACGATCTCTTCATCACTCATCGCCCGCGCATTCGCATCAATAAGCAGCACTTCATGACCGGGAGGCGTGATCGCTTGCAAGAGAAACATCCAGAGGTGCGGCATGAAGTTGCGCGTGACGCCATTGTCTGGGTTATAGAGCAAGATTTTCATCGTCAGATCTCCGGGTCAAATGCGAACCTTTTCTTCTTCGCTGAGTTTACGCAAAGGATTAGAGAAGGAGGGAAAACTCGATCCATTTCGAAGCAGCTTGTTAGCTACGCGCTGGACTATAACACATATGGGGTGGCGAAACACTTGTGTGGTATCGCACATAGCTGTTCACGGTTTATAAATCATCAGTCATTTGACACGTTCCGTACGCGGGCGTAAGGTTGTTGCGAACCGAGTCTGGCTTACTCCCTTCTCAGCTCCTCTGGAATCAACCAGATCTCCTGAAGTCAACAGCCGACCGATCCAGGAGCAAAAGCGAGCAGCAGAAAGTATTGCGATGACAGAGGGCAACGAACGCTGGCCAGGAATTATTTCGCGATTTCAGCTCGTTATTCTTGCTGGTCGCAGAAGCAAGCAGCTTTTAAACGGTGCGCAATCGCGAATTCCCGCAGACCCACTGAAGAAAAGAAATACGAGTATTGCTCTTGAGGAGTTGAGACGAGGACTTATAGACTTCAAAGGGCAAAACGGAAACGCATCGCCGACCGCGCTCGCTCCACATGCTGACGGCATGAACGCGATCGTTGTAGAGCATGGTCCTGACTTCGACCTGCCGAGAGCGGAGTAGGTCAATGAACGGGTTGAGAATTTATATCAATCAAAAAACGCCTGGTACGTGGCGACTAGATCCAGTCTTTTATACCAGACGTGCCGGTGGCCCTTATTATCGATGGCGATACGAAGAGTTGCTTGGTCGCTGGCTGGGCTCACGCATGCATTCCTATGACTTGCCGGTGACAGAACTCGTGGCGGCCCCTTGGAAAGAGGTACCCACCGCGCTAAAAGCAAGACTTGGTGAACATTACGTCGATTAAGCTCCTCGCTTACTTGTCTGGCTAGACTTAGGCCCCACCTCTGTTGTAAGAATTCCCCAATATCATTTCTGCCAGTTCCGAGGAGAACACCATGCCCGAAGCTCGCCGTCTATTCTCCCACTCTGCATTAATCGTCGTTGTAATTTTGCTATTGCTCCTTTCGAGCAGTAGCGCCAACGCTCAGGCCGATATATCGCCGGAGCTGCGCGCCAAGATCGATAAACTCGCTACCGACGCGTTGTCGCAGTCAGGTGTGCCGAGCGCTTCGATCGCGGTCGTCCGAGACGGGAAAATCGTCTACTTGAAAGCTTACGGTTCGGCCCGACTCGAACCACAGACGCCCGCCACCTCCAACATGCGTTACAGCATCGGTTCGATCAGCAAACAATTCACTGCGGTGGCTATGTTGCTCCTGCAGGAGCAGGGAAAACTTTCGCTCGACGACAAGGTGGGCAAATTCATTCCCGATCTGACGCGCGCAAATGAAGTAACAATTCGTCAGCTCTTATCGCACACGTCAGGCTATCAGGATTACTGGCCCCAAGACTACGTCATGCCGATGATGCTGCAACCCGTGACAGTGGCGAAGATACTGGACATGTGGGCTCGCAAGCCTCTGGATTTCGATCCGGGAACGAAGTGGCAGTACAGCAACACAAACTACGTCATCGCCGGCGTGATAATCGAAAAGGCCAGTGGTCAGCCGCTTCTGCAATTTCTCAAGGAGAAGGTGTTCACGCCGCTCGGGATGGCCAGCGTGGCGAATATCGATGAAAAGAAGTTAGGCGACACGGATCCGGCAGGGTACATGCGTTATGCGCTTGGACCATTGCGAGTGGCGCCCAAAGAAGGCCCGGGTTGGCTTTTCGCGGCCGGCGAATTGGCAATGACCGCGGAGGATCTGGCGAAGTGGAACATTTCGATCATGGATCAGAAACTGCTGCGACCAGCTTCATATCGAGAGTTGGAGCGTGAGGCGCAACTCAACAATGGTCTCGGAACTCGTTATGGACTCGGCGTTAGTCTTGCAACCGAAGCCGGACACCGCGCGGTCTCACATGGCGGTGAAGTTTCGGGATTCGTGTCTGAGAGCATTGTGTTTCCCGACGAACGAGTCTCGATTGTGGCCCTGACAAATCAGGACGCCTCTTCCGCCGCCGATGGTATTGCCCACGGCATCGTGCCGCTGCTCTTTGAACAGAATGATCCGGCAACGCCGGCGAAGTTAGAGCAGGCGAGGAAGATCTTTGATGGACTACAGCACGGCACGATCGATCGTTCGCTATTCAGCGACAACGCCAACGCCTATTTCAGTGAACAGGCGTTGAAGGACTTTGCGAGCGGCCTGGGACCGCTCGGTCTACCGAAACAATTCGTACAGGTGCGGCAAGGATTACGCGGTGGAATGACGTTGCGAGTCTACCTGGTGCGTTTTGATAAACAGACACTGCGCGCCTGGACCTACGAATTGCCCAACGGCAAACTGGAGCAGTACCAGATCGCCGTGCAGGATTCGCGGAACAGATCAGTGCATCGCGACTGCACCTTGTTTTGCGCGGACGCGCTTGAAGAGCAAGACGGCGGGGACGCAGAGCAGACACAGAAACGCCAGCATGCGGAAGTTGTCGATGTATGACAACACCATCGCTTGTCGTGCGACGATGCCATAGATGATGCCGTACGCTTGTCCGACGCCCCCGCCTGCGCCGTTCCCAACCGCGCCCGCGATCTCGTGAACGCGCTGCTGCACCAGCGGATCGTAAGGATTGATGTTGTGGACCAGCGCCGCCTGATGAATCTGACCACCGCGCGACAACATAGTCGTCATTGCCGCGATGCCGACACTGCCGCCGGTGTTGCGCATCAAGTTAAACACACCCGACGCGTTGCCCATTTGTTCATTCGGGAGCGTGCCCATCGCCATCGTCGTGAGGGGAACGAAGATGAAACCCATCGCGAAGCCGCTGATGATGTTGGGCCATGTGATACTGCGCGACGTGACCATCAGATTGATGTCACTAAACTGATACGTCGCGTAGCCAAGCACAAGAAATCCAAACATCACGAGGTAGCGCCCGTCGATTTTCCCAATCAGCCTGCCCACCAGAATCATCGAAACGATCGAGCCGAAACCGCGTGGACTAACCGCCATTCCGCTTTGTAACGCCGGGTAACCGAGCAACGTTTGCAGGAACAGCGGCAGCAGAGCAATCGTGCCGTACAAGACGATGCCCATGAGCGTCATGATGCTCGTACCGACGGTAAAATTGCGGTTCTTCAACACACGCAGATCGACAATCGGTTCTTTGGTCCACAACTCCCAGATTACAAAACTCGTCAGCGCCAGCGCTGCGAAGATTGCCGCGCTTGTAATCAACGACGAGTGGAACCAGTCTTCTTCCTGCCCTTTGTCGAGCACGAGTTGCAGTGTTCCGAGACCAATCGCCATCAGTGCAAACCCGAGTCGATCTATCCTTCCGGGCCGCTGGTCGCGGATGTAAGGCGGATCCTCAATGAACATGTTCGCCATGAAGATGGCGAGTATGCCGACGGGAACGTTGATGTAAAAAATCCAGCGCCACGAATAGTTGTCGGTTATCCAGCCGCCCAGTGTGGGACCAATAATCGGCGCTACAACGACACCCATGCCGAACACCGCCATCGCCGAACCCCGGCGCTGTGGCGGAAAGCTCTCCATCAGCACCGCCTGCGCAATCGGCTGCAACGCTCCACCGCCGGCGCCCTGAAGAATGCGCGCGACGATCAACATGCCAAGACTGGAGGCTGCGCCACACAAAGCCGACGCCAACGTGAATATGACGATGCAGATGATGAGGAAACGCTTGCGTCCGAAGTAACGCCCGAGCCAGTTCGTTGCCGGCAGGATGATCGCGTTCGAGACGAGATAGCTCGTGAGTACCCAGGTCGATTCTTCAGTTGTGGCGGAAAGATTTCCGGCGATGTGAGGTAGCGCGACGTTTGCAACCGAAGTGTCGAGCACTTCCATGAACGTCGCCAGCATTACCGCGGCTGCAATCAGCCACGGATTGAAACTCGGAGTCCAAACTCCCGGTGTGGCGGAGGTTGTTCGATTCGCGAAGCGCGCTCTGATTGACTCGCGTTTACTGCTCACCGAACCTTGACCTCGGGCTGAACTGACATGCCCGGCGCCAGCAGGTGTTGCGGATCAGGCGGTTCGTCGAAAACGATCTTCACGGGCACGCGCTGTACGACCTTAACGTAGTTGCCCGTCGCGTTCTCGGGCGGCAGCAAGCTGAAACGAGCACCGGTTCCCGCTTGAATGCTATCGATGTGTCCCTTGAAAACTTTATCCGGATAAGCGTCGACGGAGATGTCGACGGGTTGACCCGGTCGCATCGCGCCGATCTGGTTCTCTTTAAAATTCGCCGTTACCCAAACATCGCCGGGAACGATCGCCATTAGTGGTTGTCCTGACTGGACCAGTGCGCCCTCTTCGACCGACTTGTTCGTGACCCGGCCATCGTCCGGCGCGTAGAGCTTCGTGTAAGACAGCTCGAGCTCCGCTTGCGCGACTGCGGCTCGCAGTTCCTCGAGCGAGGCGCTTGCGGTCTGCGCTTGTGCTTCGCTCGAAGCGATCTGTTGCGGCGCGGTATTCGCGGCTGCGAGTCGTCCCTGAGCTTCCTGAACCTGCGCTCGTGCGCCACCGATTTGGACTTCGGCACGGCGTGCTGTTTCCGCAGCGGTGCGTTGCGCCGCTTCGCTTTCGCGAACTTGCGACTGTGCCGACGCGGCTCGCTGGCCCGCTGCTTCGGTTTGCGCCTCAGCCGTGCGTGCGGTCGCGATGGCCTGGTCCAAACGCTGTCGCGAAACTTCGTCTTTGCTGTAGAGCTCCTGATAACGCGCCACGTCGGCCTGAGCACGCACCTGTTCCGCTTGTGCTGCATCAACCTGTGCTTGCGCCTGTTGCAGGTTCGCGCGGGCGGAGTTGACGGCCGCGGCCGCCTGCGTCACACGCGTACGTTCCGCGGCTGCCTGCGCGCGCTGTGCTTCAACACCGGCACGTGCCTGCTGCACCGTCCCGGAGGCTTGCTGCACGCTTGCTCGGGAATTGGCACGCGTCAGTTCAACGCCGGTTTGGGCTTCCTTCAACCGCGCTTCGCCCGCCGCGAGTGCGGCCTTCGCCTGGTCCACTTTCGCTTGATAATCACGTGGATCGATTTCGACGAGCACGTCACCTTTCTTCACCTGCTGGTTCGACTGGACGTGAACTTTAGTGATGTAGCCGGAGACTTTCGGACTCACGGCTGTGATGTGCGCGTCGATGAACGCGTCGTCAGTTGACTCGTGACTGCGAGCGTAAAGCCAGTAGTCAATCCCGACGGCCGCCGCGACGAGCAGCACGATAACTGCGGCGATCAGAAACGCCGGACGTCGATAAAGCGGCCGTTTGCGAGGCGTCGTGTCTACAGGTTCAGGCTGTAACGGTTCGCCACGTTCATCGAGCAGAACCGGCTCTTTCCGTTCGTCCTGAACCTCAACCTCGTCGTCAATCGTCGTGCTCATAAATCCGTCTTCACCATCTAAACGCTTCTGCTCTTCCTAACGCGGCGGCAAGATTTAGACGCGCGGCGTTGTAGACCGCCAGCGCTTGCACCTGTGATGCGCGCGCATTGGCCAACGACGTTTGCGCATTGATCACTTCCAGGTTATCCGCAACGCCGGCTCGAAAACGATCGCGCGACATTTCCAACTCGCGTTCGGCGAGGCGCACTGCGTCGTCCGCGGCGCGCACGCGTTCAACTGAAGTGCGCAGCGTGGAAATCGCCAGTCGCACGTCCTGTTCCACCTGACCGCG
>Ga0075436_100003529_pt1 | contig 10723 bp, 11 predicted proteins | sample RhiMethybrSRZTD5_FD_75303 | JGI IMG/M metagenome (GOLD analysis project Ga0075436, IMG submission 75303) | Populus rhizosphere microbial communities from Tennessee, USA - Rhizosphere MetaG P. TD hybrid SRZTD5 | ecosystem: Host-associated > Plants > Roots > Rhizosphere > Soil | place: USA... | reverse complement strand
ACGTCAAGAACTCGGAAGGCGAGCTGGCGGAGCGCACGCTGCAGCCCGGTACCGGAACCACCGACCTCCTCGTCGGCGGCTACTTCAGCCGCGTGCTCGGCTCCGGCTCCTCCTGGTTCGCCGACCTGCTGGTGCAGACGCCGCTCAACTCGCACGAGGATTTCAAGCCGGGGACCCGCACCTCGGTCGACCTCGGCTACCGCAAGAACCTCGGGGAGAAGCTCGGCCTGTTGCTGCAGCTCAACTTCCTGCACAAGGCGCGCGACAGCGGAAGCGAGGCCGAGCCCGAGGACAGCGGCGGCAAGTTCCTGTTCCTCAGCCCCGGAGTGAGCTACATGCTGACGCAGAGCGTGCAGGCCTACGGGTTTCTCCAGCTGCCGCTTTACCAGTACGTGAACGGCGTGCAGCTCACCGCGGACTGGGCGGTCGCCGCGGGCCTCAGCGTGCGGTTCTAGTCCGACCCTGTTCCGCGCCACGGCGTTGACGACGCCGTGCCGTGCGCGGATGATCGGCTTCAACTTCCAGGGAGGAGACATGAACGACGCCACGAACGGGCGGCGCAGGTTCGTCGCCACCGCAGGATTCGCCGCTCTCGCAGGGGCTTTGGGTGAAGCGCTCGTCGGCCGCGAGGTGAGGGCCGACGACGACCACGACGTCGACAAATTCATCCGCGCGGTGCAGAAAGCGCGCCTCTTCGACCTGTCGCAGCTCTGGGACATCAACTCGCCGATCGCCGGCGTGAACCCGACCTTCTCGATGACCCTTGATCCGAACGAGGGCGCCGCGAACCACACCAGCACGCTCAACCTGTTCGGCGACAACGGCCAACTCACGTTTGCCGGCGAAGTGATGCGCTTCAGCGGGCAGCACGGCGCGCCGAGCATCGACGCGATCGGCCACATCGGCCACAACGGCAAGCTTTTCGGCGGCGTGGACGCGTTCAAGTCCACGAGCGACCTGCACGGCATCGGCTACAGCGGCGTCGGCGCGAACCTCGACATCGCGCACTATCCCAAGGATCTGCTCGTCAACCGCGGGGTGCTGCTCGACGTGGCGCGCTTCGTCAACCGCAACGCCGAGCCGCTTTCGGACACGTTCAACATCGACGGCGGCGTTCTGGAAGACACCGCGCGCCATCAGCGGGTGAAGATCAAGCGCGGCGACACGGTGCTGATCCGCACCGGCTGGGGCCGCTACTTCAGCGAGAACCCCGACAAGTACAAGGGCAACTTCGCCGCCGGCGTCGGCGTCGACGGAGCGCGTTGGCTGGTCAGGAGCGGCGCCCGGGTGGTGGGCAACGACACGCTGACCTTCGAAGTGCGGCCGCCGTTCGCGCACCCGCCCGAAGTCCCGCAGGACCAGGTGTTCCCGGTCCACATGCTGGTGATTGCGGACAACGGCATCAACATCATCGAGAACTTCCTGCTCGATGAGATCGCCGCCGCGAAGGAGTACGAGTTCCTGCTGGTCGTGCCGCCGCTCAAGATCCGCGGCGGCACCGGCTCGGCGCTGCGCTCCTTCGCCCTGGTGCCGTAGCTTTTACTGCCGGACGATCCCGGCGGCGAACCAGGCGCCCGCCGGGTTGCGGATCAGCAGCACCGGGCTCGCGCACACGGCGGGCACCGCCGGCGTGAGCACGTCGTCGATGCGGAAGTCGCCGTTCGGCTCGAGCGGCACGAGCTGCGAGTCGAAGAGCTGCGGGGTGGCGACGTTATCGCAGATCAGCGTGGCGCGGACGCTCTGGTTTGCGTTGGTGCCGATGGTGTTGCCGCCCGCGAGGAGCAGGCCGCGGCCGTCGACCCGGATCGACCCGTCGACCCTGACATCGGCCTTCAGGCTCGAGATTACCCAGAGCTGACCTGGCGGCTGCACGCCGCGCACGATGTTGCGGTTGACGACCGTGGCGGTGGTCGCGGTGCCCTGGCCGCTCGACACGGGGTCCACACCGATTCCGCCGTCGAAGCGGACCAGGTGATCATCGGCGTTTGCGGAGAATGCGGCGAGCGAGAGCGCAGCCGCGATGACAGTGAGTTTCATGTCTAGAACCTCCCGAATGCGGGTTGGACTGCACCGGGAGAACACCTGGGCGCGGTGGCTATTCCGCGCCCAGTTTGTGACACCGGAATGAAACGTTCAGGGCACGAAGAAATTCTGGCAATGGCCAGCCTGGCCGGGCGCCGGCGAGTCGCTGATCGAGCCGCCGCGCGCGATGCACTGGCTCGGCGGTAGCGAAGCGCCACGCTCGACGTGGTCCACCAGAAGGTCGAACGACTTCTGCGCGTGCGGCTGGATGAACTCGAGCTTCGAGAAGTTGAGTTGCTTGTAATTCTCGATATGGTTGCCGTTCTGCACCTCGTACAGCCGGTACGCGGCCTGCCTTTCGTCCTGGTCGTTGCCCTTGTCGCTGCGTGCCGCCTCGACCTTGCGCGCGTAGGCCCTCCCGTGGTGATCGATGGGCAGCAGCGAGTCCATGGTGCCCTGGACGGTGATGAGCGGCCGCGTGATCCGGCCGGTGTTCCGGATCGCGGCGACCTCGGTGCCGACATTTGAGAACGACAGGCGGTTCACGTAGTTGTAGGTGCCGGTTGCCGGAGCGGTCAAGGGACTGGGGCCATACGTGTCATACGTCGGATCGAGCCGTTTCTGCCACTGGCACTGGGTCACCTCCCAGAACTGCGCGTTGTTGTTGGTCCAGAGCGTCGTGGGCGTGGCGCCTTTGTCGGACTGGATGTCGGGCGGATAGCCCGCCGCCATGATGTTCTTGGCTGCCGTGAGGTTGGCGCTGAATCCGCTCGTCGCGTAGTCGGGTGGCAGGGCGGCGAAGTTGAGTACCGCGGGCGGCAGGTCGGTCAGCAGGTTGCGCGCATCCGGGTCGACGAACGTGCCTTCCCAGTCGACGCCGCCGTCGAAGACGCGCGGCGCTTCCTCGATGGCGCGGCGCACCTGATAGCCGCCGTTCGAAGTGCCGACTGCATAGGTGTAGCGCGGGGGCGGGCCGTAGGCCGCCTTGACGCCGTCGCGCGCAATCTCGCCCGCCCTGATCATGAACTCAGTCCACCGCGTGAAAGCCTGGCCCGGATCGTTATCGAAGAAATGCACCCACACGGGAGATACCGGGTTGAGCCTGCAGGCAAGCGGGTCGGGCGGCGGCGTAAGCGAAGTCAGGGTGACGATGGAGAAATTGAGGGTGCCCTTGTTCTGCGACGCGTAGGCGTAGCCCTTCTGCACCACGTAGTCGCTCCATGCGAAATCGCCGTTGAACTCGCTGCGCGTGCCTGAGGCTCCCGCAACCACCAGGCGGCCGTTCCAGTCCCTCGGCAACCGCAACAGGAATCGCGCCTGGCCCAACGGGTCGGAGGCAATGCGCGCATTGATCTGCAACCCAGGCACTGCCTTCGTTATCGGCGTGCGGTCGGGGTCATCGGGCGAGATCACACCGCGATCGGTAACAGGCGTAAAAGCGCCTGCCGGGAGTCCAGGCAATGAGTTGTTGGCTGGAGTCGTTGGGTTCGTTGGCGACGTGTTCTTGGTCGTCAGATCCGGGCTCTCGAAGCACGTCACGTCGACGAGATCCTTGGATAGCGCCTTGCGCAAGTCGTCGCAGGTGAGCTTGGCGTGCGCGGAAAACGCGATGGAAAACAGGAAAATCGCGGTGCTGCATCTCCGCAGAAGCATTGTGTCCTCCCCTAACGTAGTGCCAGCGAGCATGCTTTAATTGGTCGCGCGACGCAAGCGTCCGCGGACGCAGATGATTTGCGCACGGCGCTGGTCTGCCGTGACGCTCTAATGGTTGGTTTTTTCCAGCCCGGTCACTGGCGGCTGCTGCATGGGACCTCCGGGCGGGTTTGGTGCGATGGCCCCAGGCGTGCCTGCAGCCGGAGCGGCAGGCGGGGTCCCGGTCGCTGGAGCGCCCGGTGCGGGAGCCGCTGTAGTCGGAGCGCCGGCCGCGGGCTTCGCAGTAGCGGGCGTCGCCGCCACGGCGGGCGGCGTGTGGATGAATTTCCAGTCGGAATACTTCTGCGCGCCTTCGAAGATCGCGTCGCGCACGCGGAAGTTGGCGACCTTGAGCGGCGCATCGTCCGAGGGGCTCGCCACGCCTTGCACGCCGCCGTCGGCGCCTTTGATGACGACGAAAGGTTTGCCGGTGATCGGGTCGGGATAGAGCTTGCGCAGGTGGCGCACGGTGCCCGGCTGGCGCGGATCCTTCAGCAGATCTTCGATCTGCCGCGGGTAGGCTTTAACGACGCCGGGGGTCGAGAGGTAATAGAGGCCGATGGCGCGGCGGTACTGGTTGCCGATGAAGAGGAGCTCGACCTCCTTTTCCCTGCGCGCCGAGGTCTCCCAGGTCTCGCCGAGGATCGCGAGCCCGCCCATCAGGATGGCGACGATGAACATCACCGTGAGGTAGGTGAACCCCGCCTGCCGCAGCCAGGCCCGCGCGCGCTTCACCATTGCGAATACTCGCTGCCGTCCCTGCTCTTGCCCGGCGCGCCGCTCTTCACGTCGTAGACGCCGCCTTTCGTCTGGTCCTCGGGCTGCACGACGAGCCAGGTCGTGGTGCTCTCGGTGATCGGGTCGATCGGGACGCGGCGCATGTATTTGTCCGAAGCGAGCGACTCGAGCGACTCGGGGTAGCGGCCCTTGTCGGCGTAGTAGCGCGAGATCGCCTCGCGCATCTGGTGGAGGTTTTCCTTGAGCACCGCCTCCTTCGATTTGTCGATGCTGCCGAAGTAGCGCGGCAGGGCGAGCGTGAGGAGCAGCGCCACGATCGTCATCACCACCAGCAGCTCGATCAACGTGAAACCAAAAATCAGGGACAGACCACGTTTTTTCGCCATTGAGGCCGCTGCGCGAAAACGTGGTCTGTCCCTGATTTCGGGTCTTTCTACCATTCCTTGTACGGGCGGCCGTTGATCCCGGTGCCGGTGGCGAGCGAGAAGACGTCGAACACGTCGTCGCCTTCCTTCGGATCGTCGGGCGGGCTCTGGTAGGCGCGCTTACCCCAGGTTTCGGCGTTGGTCTGCGTTTCCGAGGTGGCGAACGGGTCGCGCGGGATGCGCCGCATGAAGTAGATCTTGTCGCGCTTGGCGCTCTTCTGGTCCTCGACGCCCTTCACCAGGTCGTCGAGGCTCTTCGGGTAGCCGGTGTCGTTGACGTTTTTCGTGAGGCGGCCGTCGTCCCAGGCCTGCTTGTAGGCGTCGATGCCGTCGCGGATCTCGCGTAGCGAGCGGCGCAGGTCCTGCTCCTTGGCGCGGGTCACGATCAGCTCGTTCAGCGGCAGCGCGACCGAGGCGAGCACGGCGATGATCGCCACCGTGATGACGAGCTCGATCAGGGTGAAGCCGCGCGAACCGGTAGAAATTCGCATGGCAGCCGCAAAGCGCGCGGCGGCGCTCATTGCGGCGCTGGCTTGACCCCGCCGAAGGGTACGAGCGTGCCGCCCGTGGGCGGCTGCTGTTGCTGCTGCGGGACCGCCGGCTGGCCCGACGTGTCGGGCTGCGGTGCCTGCGGCTGCTGCTCGACCGGGATCGGCGCGAGCGGCGCGCCGCCCAGGCGCGGCGTGCCGGTCGCGGCCTCGGTGCCGGCCGCGAACTCGACCGTGCCGGCCTCCGGCCGCGTCAGCGCACGCGCGAGGTGGGGCGTGATGAGCAGCATGATCTCGGTGCGGTTCCGCGTGTCGTTGATGTTGGAGAAGAGGCGCCCGACGACCGGAAGGTCGCCCATGCCGGGCACGCGGTTGGCGCTGTACCGGTCCTCTCGGCTGATGAGGCCGGCGAGCACCTGCGTCTCGCCGTCCTTCAGGCGCAGGTTGGTCGCGGCATTTCGCGTCCCGATCTGGTAGTTGAGGCTGTTCGAGCCGACCGAGCGGATCTCCTTCACGATGTTGCTCACTTCCAGCCCGACCTTCATGCCGACCTCGTCCTCCAGAAAGATGAGCGGCTCGACCTCGAGCTTCAGGCCGATGTCGAGGTAGGACACCGATTCGGAGACGAAGCCGCCGGTGGCCGCGGCGGTGGTGGTAATCACGGGCACGCGGTCGCCGATGTGGATGCGCGCCTTTTCCTTGTTCTTCACGCGGATGCGCGGGTTGGCGAGCACGTTGGCGCCGCCGTCCTGCTGCTTCAGCGAAAGCAGGAAGAGGGGATCGGTGAACTGCAGCCGCACCAGGTTCTGGTTGCGGTTCAGCCACTCGGGCAGCGTCACCTGCCCCGGGACGCCGGCGGCGCCGATCAGGCTCCAGGCCACGGTATCGGGGAACTGCAGGCCGAGCTGCTGCAGCCAGTTCGTCGCCACCTCGATCACCTCGACCTCGAGCACCACCTCCGGCTCCGCGAGGTCCTGCGCCGCGATCAGGCGCTCGGCGAGGCGGATCGCGGCGGGCGTGTCCTTGATGACCAGCAGGTTGATCTTCTCGTCGATGAAGATGTCGCGGGTCTTCACCAGCGTGCGGATCATGTTCGCGGTCTGCTTCACGTCGGCGTTGGCGAGGTAGAAGCCCTTCACCACCAGCTCCTGGTACTCGCGCAGCTTCTGCGGCGTGTTCGGGAAGATGAACACGGTGTTGTCGTTCAGCACCTTCTGCTCGAGCGAGCTGGTGAGCAGCACCATGCGGATCGCGTCCTCGATGCTCGCGTCGCGCAGCAGGATGGTGGTGCGCTGGTCGGAGCGCACGTCGCGGTCGAAGATGAAATTGATGCCGGTGGCGCGCTGCAGCGTCTCGAAGATGTTGCGCAGCGTCACGTCGCGCAGCTCGATCGAGATCGGCTTGGAGCTCGCGGGCTTGAGCTGCGCGCTGACGATGACCGGGGGCACCAGCTTCTCGTCGATCTGGCGCTGCAGGCGGCGCGCGTCCTTCTGCTGCGGGTTCTCGGTGAGCACGGGGCGCAGCGCGTCCTGCGCCTCGCGATACTTGCCGGCGCGCACGAGCTGCTCGGCCTGTGCGGCGACCGCGGCGTGGCGCCGGTCGGTCTCGATCTGGGCGAGGCCCGCCGTGGCGCGCGGGCTCGCCGGATCGTGCGACAGCACCCTCCGGTAGAGCGTCTCGGCAGCGTCGAAGCGCGCCGTCTGGCGCAGGCCCTCGGCCTGCGCCAGCCACTGCGCCACGACCACCTCGCGCATTTTGAAGTACTCGGTGCGCAGCGCCATGTTCTCGGGGTTCTCGCGCGAGGCTTTTTGCAGCACCGCGAGCGCCTCGTCGGTGCGGCCTTCGTCGAATTTCTTGCGCGCATCCTCGGTCGGCGTAAGCCCGGTGGCGCACGCCGCGAGGAGGAGGAAGAGGGCGAAACGGAGTGGCTTCATGGGAGATCTCCCGGGGGACGGGCGTAGATGGTGAGACGCAGCTGCCCCTCGAGCTGGCTCTCGACCGCCTTCTTGCGCTCGAAGCGCAGCGCATCGAGCGAGGCGATCGGCATGTTCTTCAGCACCTGGCCGATGAATTCGCGGAACTGGACGTAGCTGCCGCGCGCGGGCAGGGTGACGCGATAGGCCCACAACCCCGAGGCGCGCCGCTCCAGGCGGTACTCGCCCTGCTGGAGGTCGAGGCCGGAGCTGCGGGCGAGCTTGTGCAGGGTCTCGATCTGGTCGGTGAGCTGGCGCTCCGAGGGAAAGAGAGCGTAGAAGCGGCGCAGGTCGTCGGCGCGCCCGCCGGAGGAGGTCGGGCGGAACTCCTTGCGTGCCTGCAGGCGCTCGAGCGCGAGGCGCTGCGCCGCCGCGTCGGCCTCGAGCGGCGCCAGCGTCGAGAAATAGAAGGCGCCGCACGCGAGCAGCACGCCGATGCCGGCGATGCCCATGGCGCCGAGACGGCGTAGCAGCAACTCGAGCCGCGCCTTCATCGCGTCTCCCGGATCGAAGCCTGGATCGAGAACTGCACGGGATGCTGCGCGTCTTCGCGCTGTACCTGGTGGCTCACCAGATGCACGTCGGCAAGGAGCGGCGCGTCGGCCAGCCGGCGCACGAAGTTGAACATCGCTTCGCGCTGGTGGGTCTCGGCGGTGAGGCGCAGGAGCTTGTTTTCCGCGTCGGGCTGGAGCTGCAGGATCGCGACTTCCTTGGTCGCCGCCGCCTGCTCGATCGTGGCGATGAGCGCGGCCCACGGCAGGGTGAGCTGGCGCACGACGGCTTCGGCGTTGCGCGCCTCTTCCTCGACCCGTTCGCGCGGGATCGGCTTCGCCGGCCGCTCGGGCACGATCAGCCCGGTCTGGGCCTCGAGCCTCGCGATGTCGACGCGCGCGTCGCGGTAGCGCTCGCCGAGTCCGGCGGCGATCGCGAGCGAAACGGCGAGCACCAGCAGCCCCGGCCAGAACGGCCGAGGGACAGGCGCGACATAGTCAAGCGCAACGCGTCGAGCGCGAATTCTTCAGTCCCTCCCTGGACAGAGTTTACCTCCGTGGCGGCGCCATTTCGGGCTCGCACGAGCGCTTTCGTGCCCGCACGAGGGTTACAATCGTCCGCGAAAAATGGTAGGAGAGGCGTCCCCAAGAGCCGGGTTTTACACTGCTCGTGTTGCGCGACGTCTTGCATCCGTTGTCAGGCCGCGGCGCCGACGTCAAGCGCTTGCCCCTGAGAGCCGTCGTCCTGATCGCCGCAGCGGTTTCAGTGCTCGGTTGCAGCCGGCGCGGGGACCCGCAAGGCGACGCGGCCGCCACCGCGGCGCAACCGCGGGACGTGGCAGCCGCCCCTTCGTCTCAGGGCAGCCTCCCGCCGAACTGGCAGGAGGCGCGAACTGACCTTCCCGAGCGCACTCGCGGCGGCTTGTTCCAGGGCCGTGAACCCGCCCCGCCTGTAAGGCAGAGACCGCCGCCGCCCTCGTTCCTTCCCGCGGAGGTGCCACAGGCGCCGGCCGGCCCACCGCCGCCGCCCCTGACCTATGTCGGCAAAGTCGCCCGCGACGGCGAAAGCTATGCCGTGCTCGGGCGCGAGGATCGCGTGTACATGGTCAGCGTCGGTGATGCGGTCGGCAACGGCTACCGGGTCCAGTCGATCAGCGAAAAGGAAGTGGTGATCCTCAACTCCGACTTCGGTATGACGCAGACATTGCGCTTCTCGGCCGCGGCGTCGAGTCCAGCGCCTCCCACGCAGGACGTCCAGCCCGCCCAGCCCGAGCCGCAAAAAGACGACTAGCGGATCCGGGTCGGGCTCGCTTCGAACGCCTTCCGCAGGGCGGCCGGCATCGCCTCCACCACTTCACGCGGATATTCGACGCGGTGCCTGCCGACGCGCAGCGCGAGCGCGGGCGGGTTCTTTCGGAAGCAGGCATCGCAGCGGCCGATCGCGCCGGTCGGGATGAATTGCCTGCACTCGAAGCAGCGGTCGCGCTCGAGGAGCGGCCGGCGCACGGGGTTGCGCCGGTACACCATGAGTCGATCCTGCAGCCGCGGCCAGTGCGGCAACTCGACTTCTTCAATCAAAGACCAATTGACGGCGAGCTCGCGGTGAAAACGCACGGAGCCGGTCGCGCCTTCGTCGCGCTCGCCGACGTGGATGACCACGTCGCCGCCGTAGGCCCGCAGGACGTCGTAGCTCGCCGCGTCGTCGTCGTAGGGCGGCCAGCAGAGCAGCAGGGCGCGCTCGGGATGGCGTCGCGCCGCCGCCGCCGACTTCAGGCGATCGATCCGGGTCCAGGCGCCACGGCTACCCCGGTGGTACGCATTACCGCGACCCGGGCGCGCGTGGTCGTAGCCGATCGCGTCGACGCCACGCGCACGCAGCAATGCGAGCCAGTACCCCGCTCCTGCGCCGCACTCGACGAGCGGTGCATGCCGCGCCAGCACCTCCAGCGCCGCATCGTTGGGGATCGCCCAGGAGAAAAGCGAGGCGAGCTCCCGGCGCCGCGCTTCCAGGTCGAGGAGCCGTGCCGGCGCCGTCATCAGCACTTGGAAAAGCTCGAGGCAGGGGTTCTCCTGCCGCTCGAGGACAGATTTTTTCTTGAACGCCTTCAAATTGTCTTTGTAATCGGTAAAAGCGGTCGCTGCGCGATGCCACTCCTCTTCCGACACGACGATCCACGGGAAATGCCGCGAGAACTCGGTGTAGGACGCGAGCGGCGTGAGGCGCGGCCTCGGGCTCAGACCGTGGCGCCATGCGTCCGGCCCGATCGGCTCGACGGCGCCGCCGCACTCGGAGCAGATCGGGTGACCGTCCACTGTGACGCGACGGCCCGAGCTGAGGAGCGGCCACACGCCGGCCGCTCCCCCCGAGCACTTGCCTCTAGCGGCCCTTGCCCTGGCCGCGGTCGTCGTCATCGTCGTCGTCATCGTCCTCGCGCTCGATGCGCAGCACCTTGGCATCGTGCACGATGTTCCCGCCGACGATCGTGAGCACCGAGTTGATGCGCTTCAGCTGCTCATCCGGCACGGTGAAGTAATCCTGGTTCAGCACGACCAGGTCGGCGAACTTGCCGACTTCAATCGTTCCGAGATCGTTCTCCTCGCGCAGGAACCAGCCGTTGCGGCTGGTGTAGAGGTGGAGCGCCTCCAGACGGTTGATGCGCTGGTCGATGAGGCTCTTATCGACCGGGACCGGCACGGCGGCGAAGTTATTGATCGGCTCGGCGCGCGCATTCAGTCCCGTAGTCGCGTAATACATGTGGATCCACGGGTTCATCGGCGCGATCTGCATGCCGTCCGAGCTGAGGCCCGTGTGGATGCCGCTGTCGAGAATCATGCGGAAGGGCGGACCGGCAAAAGGCGACTGCGGGTTCGGGTTCATCTGAAGCCCGCCATTC
>Ga0075436_100003528_pt1 | contig 10725 bp, 9 predicted proteins | sample RhiMethybrSRZTD5_FD_75303 | JGI IMG/M metagenome (GOLD analysis project Ga0075436, IMG submission 75303) | Populus rhizosphere microbial communities from Tennessee, USA - Rhizosphere MetaG P. TD hybrid SRZTD5 | ecosystem: Host-associated > Plants > Roots > Rhizosphere > Soil | place: USA... | reverse complement strand
ACCTCGATTCCGTTGCCCGCCACGTCGGCACGGTAGCCGAGCCGTTCGAGCATGAGGAGCGCTACTTTCTGGTTGATGGAATTGTCTTCGGCCAGGAGGATGCGCAGGGGGAAGCGCTCGGCCAACGGCGGCTCGCTCAGCGCGTCTCCGGCGGCCGCAGCGGCTCCTGCATGCGCCGGAGCCGCCACCGGCCGGCAGCGGATGGTGAAGAAGAACGCCGAGCCGCGGCCTGGCTCGCTCTCGACCCACATGCGCCCGCCCAGCCGTTCGGCGAGGCGGCGGCTGATCGCCAGTCCCAGGCCGGTGCCGCCATAGACGCGCGACAGCGACGAGTCGGCCTGGCCGAACGGCCGGAACAGGCGGTCGATGCGATCGGCGGGAATGCCGATCCCCGTGTCGCGCACGGCGAAGAGCAGCTCCAGGCGGCCGTCCCTCTCCTCTCCGGCCTCGACCTCCAGCCGAATCTCCCCGCGCGGCGTGAACTTGACCGCGTTGTCGAGCAGATTGACGAGGATCTGCCGCAGCCGGGCCGCGTCGCTTTCGACGGCCGCGGGAACACCCTCCCCGATCCGGCACTGGATGGCGAGCTCCTGGCTCTTCGCCCTGGCCGCCACGATCTCCAGCGCTTCGTCCAGGCAGCCGTGCAGACCGAACGGTACGGCCTCGACGCTGAGCTCGCCGGCCTCGATCTTGGAGAAATCCAGGATGTCGTTGATTACCCCGAGAAGGGCCTCGCCGCTGTGCCGGGCCGTCTCGACGTACTCCCGCTGGGTCGGCGAGAGCGGCGTGTCGAGAAGCAGACTGGTCATCCCCAGGACCGCGTTGAGCGGCGTGCGGATCTCATGGCTCATGTTGGCCAGGAACTCGCTCTTCGCCTGGCTCGCCTCCTCGGCGCGGAGCTTCTCCTGGCGGAATTTGCGGCCTTGGTTGACGACGGCCAGATTGACGGCTGTCGCGAGGATGAGGAGGACCAGACGGGAGATCTGATTGTCCCAGCGGAACATGCCATACGCGGCGCTGGCGAGCGCGACACCGGTGATCCGGCTGCGCGTCACCACCCAGGCGACGATGGCGCCGTACTGGACCATCGCGGTGAGGCCGGCGAGGACGCACAGCCGCACGTCTTGCCGCAGACAGGTGACGCCCAGGGCCAGGAAGTAGAGAAAGAAGATGACCTTGCCGTTGGTGGCCACCAGAAGCTGGTCGCTGGCCGCCAGGCCGACATGGACTGCGCTCACCAGGGTCACGTCGAGGACGCAAGTGAAGGCCCCCAGCCACCGCGGCGGCACCGACCTCCGTGCCAGTGCCATCACCACGACGCTCACCAGCGCGGTGAGCACGGCGCACATCAAGCCCACCCAAGGCTCGAGATCGGTGGGCCGAGAGACGATGTTCGCCAGGGGGAGCAGCGCCGCCACGCCGGCGCACCAGATGCGGACGCGCGCCGCGAGCAGCTCGCCCTCGCGGCCGACCTTGGCCGCCGCCGCGTCGGGGCGTGCCCACAAGCTGAGCCGTTGCGTGAGGTGCACGGGCGTAATCAGTCGCCAGGAGCTGTTGAGATTACGCCTCCATTCTGTCACAGCTCGCGGGCGGACGCCTTACTTCCTTTGCACCTCCTTGACCACCGCCCCCCCTTTCATGACGAACCGCACCCGCTCCAGCTCGGTGACATCCACCAGCGGATCGCCATCGACCGCGATCAGGTCCGCGAAGCGGCCGGGAGCGACGGAGCCGACGCGGTCGCTCCAGCCGATGAGGTCGGCGGCGTTCGTGGTGGCCATCCGGATGACCTGCATGGGGGTGAGGCCGAGGGCGAGGAGAGAGTGGAACTGCCTTCCGTTCTGGCCGTGGGGGTAGACGCCGGCGTCGGTGCCGAAGGCGAGCTTGACGCCGGCGGCGATGGCGCGCTTCCAGTTGACGAGCTGGTTCTTGCGCAGCTCTTTCTCCTTGTCCACCATGAGCTGTGGCAGGCCCAGCTTGTCGGCCTCGGCGAGGATGTACTCGTCGGTGTAGATGTCGGGGACGAGGTAGATCCCCTTCTCCTTGAGCAGGCGCACGCCCTCCTCGTCGATCATGCCGCCGTGCTCGATGGAGGCGACGCCGGCACGGGCGGCGCGCTTGATCCCCTCCGCGCCGTGGGCGTGCGCCGCCACCTTCTTGCCCCACATGGCGGCCTCCTCGACGACGGCGTTCATCTCCTCCTGCGAGTACTCCGGCCCGCCCACCGTCGCGTCCTCGGAAAGGACGCCCGCGGTGGCCATGACCTTGATCCAGTCGGCGCCGTTCTTCACCTCGAAGCGGATGAGCTTGCGGATCGCGTCCGGCCCGTCGGCCACGCCGGAGAAGCGGTCGAACTTGAGATAGGGAGAGAACCCGGACAGGTCGTTGTGCCCGCCCGTGGCGCCGACGGTGAGCGTCGCCACCAGCATCCGCGGCCCCACCACGTCGCCGCGGTTGATCGCGTTGCGCAACGCCACGTCGATGAATTCGCTCGCCCCGACGTCGCGCACCGTGGTGAACCCCGCCTCCAGGGTGCGCCGGGCGTACACGTGGGCCGTGACCGCGATGTCGATGGGGCTGCGCCGGAAGAGGTCGTTCAGATAGTCGCCGGATTGGCTGGTGATGTGGGTGTGGCAGTCGATCAGGCCCGGGAGGACCGTCGAATGCGACAGGTCGATCACCTCGGAGCCTGACGGGATGGCAAGGCCGCTTCCGACGGCGGTGATGCGGTCGCCCTCGATGAGGACGACGGCGTCGCGGACCGGCTGCGCGCCGGTGCCGTCGATGAGGCGGCCGGCGCGGATGGCGAGGTGGCGTGGAGCTTCAGGCTTCGCAGAGGTCTCGGCGGCGGCCAAGGTGGCGGCGGTCAAGGTCAGAGCGAGGATGGACGGGATCCAGACGGCTCGTGGCATCGGGCACCTCCGAAGGTTCGGCGAGCGGCGCTATCTTGGCACGACCGTAGGGCGGCGAGGCTGAGATGGACTGCTATGCCTGCACGAAGTCCGCCCAGGCGATTCCAAGCTGCCGCACTATGGCCCGGACCGTGCCCGGTTTGAGGTCTCGACCGCCCCAGTCGGGCACGACCGTCGCCTTCTGAGAAGAAGGGTTGTGCCACTTCCGATGGGAGCCGCCGCCTCGGCGGGAAAGCTCCTGGCAGCCGAGTCGCTCCAGTTTCCGGCTGACCTCGCGATAGATCATGCCCCGTTGTCAGGCGACGATCAGGGTTTCAAGCCAGACCGGGCTGTTCTCGTCCGGCACCTGTGAGCTGGTGGGCAGCGGTCGTCCGAGGTCCTGGTAGATCTCGATGACAGCCGCCAGGGCGTCTTGAACATGGGCCAGAGCTTCGCTCACTGTGTCACCCTCAGTGACGAGCTCCGGAAGGAGAGGCGAGGTGACCGTAAACCCACCCTCGGGTTGTGGAGAGAGCACCAGCGGCAGTTTATAGAGCATCCGTGAACCCCCTTCAAGACGGACCGGGGCGATCATACCAAAGAGCCGCAGCGCGACAGGCCGCCGCTGGGCGGGCGGGGCCGCCCTGCCACGAGCGGTGACCTTCATCGGGAAGCACTATGCCGAGGCGCTCGCACGCTATGATGTTGCAAGGATCGACCGAAGCCGATCTGGAGGTCGTCGCCATGTCAAATTCAGCCACAGCCTCTTTTCAGCAGGCACTTGATATGGTTGAAGGATTACCGGAAGAGCAGCAGCAGGATCTTGTCAAGATCGTCCGTAATCGGCAGAGAGAGCGACGCCGCAAGGCCCTCTCGGCCAGCATCGAGCAAGCCCGGCGAGAGCTTGCTCGGGGAGAGGTGCAGCGAGGCACGGTCGACGACTTGATGGCAGAGCTCGCCGAATGAGGGAGCTCCTCTGGAGCAACGCTTAGCTCAGGGCGAAGAGTCCCGATTGCGGCAAGCCTTGAGTGGGAATCGACCGCCTAGCGGCGACCGGGGTTGACCGGTAAGCTGCGCCGCTATTCTTTTCTAGAGGCCACTTTGGACGGGGCTGAAGGCCCGCTGCCTCGATCCTCTGCTCTGCGCTGCATCTCCTCCCAGGCGGCGTGGGCCGCCCCACGCATGTCCCGGATCGTGTGACCCTCGCGCTGGCAAAAATCCCGCGTGCTGGAATGGTTCATCTCGGCCGGGAAATAGCGGACCTGCTTGCCATTCGAGACAAAGGCTCGGAGCTCGTCCGCAGCGTGCTTGCCGCCGCCGATGACCACCACTTCATGGCTGACCTCGAGATGGAGCTGCAGGGTCGGTGATGGGGTCATGCTCCCCGGAAGGAAGCCACCCCAGGTCACGTCCTCAACGAAAAAGACGTGGCCGCAGTAAGGCGAGACACGGTGCGTGTCGGCGAAACCCATAGCTATGGAAGGGTGTATTCCCGAAGTCTCGATGCCGAGTTCCCGTGCAAGGCTGTAGACCTCGGCGATGCCACAATGGCCCCCGACGCGAAGCAGGGTCCCGCTGTGCACCAGAAGCCCGGATGCCGGCCGGCCCGCCAGAGTCTGCGCCGCGACACGGCGCACGCGCCCTTCCTGCTCGTACCCCAGCTCGCCGTATCCCGCGAAGTAGATGACGTGTTTGGCTAGATGAGCGAAGGCGGCCCGGATCGACGCCGCGGTCTCGACGCCCCACTGCCGGGGGTCTCTGCCTTGTGGTTCGACAGTCATTTAAAATAGTATGCCATGCAGGTGAACTTTTCTCTATCAGAGCCCGAGGCGGGTCTCGAAGGCGGCTGGAACCGCAGGCTCGGTCGCGCCTGGGCCAGGATGCTTCGCAGTCTGGATATCTCTCCGTCGAGCACGGCAGTCGAAGTCGGGCCGGGCTTCGCGGCCAAGGTTGGATTCGGCTTGGCCGAGTTGGGTTTCCGCGGCACCTTGATCCTGGTCGAGCCCAACGAGGTGGCACGTTCCTGGGTCGTCAGAAGATATCGTCGGCTGCTGCCTCATGCCGAAGTTCTTGCCCTCGCGGCGTCGGTTCCTGACGCCGCCTCGATCGCAGGACGTTCGGTCGACCTGCTGATGGCAAACCACCTCCTTGACGATCTTCTGCTAAACGCCGCCGTGCCGCAGAGAGACGGCGCCCAGCTGTTCGCCCAGATGCGGCCTGGCGCTGAGTGCTCCGGCGCGTTCGTAGAGATCTGGAGACGCCTGCTCCACACGCCAAAGCGCCTCGACTGGTTGGTGGGCAGTGTCGCCGAGGACTTTTCTCACTTCATCAACGCCGTCCGGCCGCGTGTTATGGTGCTGAACCAATACCCGAGCTGGCGGCACCAGAGCCACGGACTCGGCGCCATCCACGCTCACAGCCTGCGCGTGATGCGCCTCCTCTCCGGAAAGATTGGCCCGGACCGGCTCGGGCCCGGAAACGACACTCCCTTCCCGGCGGACCCCGTGCGCTGGCTCGTCCGCACGCCGGAGCTCCGGGACACACAGGTGCCGCTTTGAAACGCGTCGAGGTCCAAGCGATCCGGACCCTATTCGACGATCGCTTCAAAATCGTCGAGGCAGTGGTGAGCTATGAGCGGCCCGATGCCGGAATGTCGGGGCCGGTGCGGCGTCTGAGCTTCGAGCGCGGTGACTCCGCGGCAGCACTGGTCTTCGATCCGCACCGCCGGACGGTCCTCCTGACGCGCCAGTTCCGCTTCCCTACCCTGGAGAAGGGTCCCGGCTGGATCCTCGAGCTGGTCGCCGGGACGATCGAGGACGGCGAGTCGCCGGAGGACTGCATCCGGCGCGAAATCTTGGAGGAGATCGGGTATGAGGGCCTCTCTCTCGAACGGATCTCGACCTTCTATGCCTCTCCGGGGGGGTCCTCCGAACGGGTCCACCTGTTCCACGCCCGGGTCGACGCGCTCTCCAAGGTCGCCGCGGGAGGGGGCGACACGTCCGAGCAGGAGGATATCGAGGTGGTGGAAATTCCTATAGAGCATGTCCCCGCGTTGCTAGCGAGTGGCGACGTGGTCGACGCCAAAACTATGATTGGGCTACAGTGGCTCGTCCAGACCGCTGCTCGCGAGGGAGATTGAGAGATGGCAGGCAACGAGCCCAAGAACTGCTTCATCATCATGCCGTTCGGAATCAAGACTACGGTGGACGACAACGAAATCGACTTCAATCTTATCTACGAGGACATTATCCGCGAGCCTGTAGAGGCTCTGGGACTCAAGCCCATCCGTAGTGATGAGATCGCGCGGGCGGGCACAATCCACCGCGACATGTTTCACCACATTGCGACGGATGACATCGCAGTTGTGGACCTAACTTTGCTCAATCCCAACGTGTTCTATGAGCTCGGCGTGCGGCACGCGCTCAAGCCAGCGATCACGATCCTCATCAAGCGGCGCGGCGCGGCGATCCCCTTCAACATCCAGAGCGAACGCATCATTGAGTATCCGAGCGAGAGCGGGAGCTATGGCGAATCCCGGTCCCTAATCAAGGCGTTCATCCAGGCCGGCCTCGGATCGAACAGTCCGGACAGCCCAATCTTCAACTTCCTCCAGGATGCCAGGAAAGACTGGAAAGCAGAGCGGATCACCCTGCTTGAGAACCATCCGTACCGCCTTGCCGACCAGCCGGGGAAACAGATCTGCATTCTTACCGGGGACCTCCGGGAGCGCCGAAACATTGACGTGTGGGTCAACTCCGAGAACACCAACATGCAAATGGCGAGGTTCTTCGATCGGTCCCTCTCCGCCATCATCCGCTACGAAGGGGCGGAGAAGGACGACAACGGCGAGGTCGTCGAGGACACGATCGCCGCAGAGCTCAGGAAGATGACCCATGACCGGGAGTCCGTGACCCCTGGGACCGTCTATGTAACGGGTTCCGGCGCCCTCGCGCGGACGCGTGGGGTCAAGAAGATCTTCCACGCTGCCGCGGTATACGGGGTCCCGGGCAGTGGCTACCAAGTGATCCAGGAGGTGGAGAAGTGTGTCACCGCCGCCCTGCGTCGAATGGACCACGAACAGTACATAACCGACGACCTACGTACAATCGTGTTTCCCATGATGGGCACAGGCGTCGCCGGAGGGCAGGTCGACATCATCGCTCCCCGCCTGATCCAGGCCGCCATCTCTTACCTCTGCTCGTACCCTGAGAGTCGGGTCACGACCGTCTACTTCTCCGCCTGGAACCACCGTGATCTGGAAGCCTGCGTCACTGCACTCGCATCGGTCCAGGGAGTGGAGCCAGTCCAGCGCTGAGAGCGCTGGGCTCGACCTGTTCCTCTGAGGATCTTTCAGGATTTCCGCCACGACCTCGGCGCCGGGCTCGCGTTGCAGAAACGCAAGGACGGCGCACGAGTCGAAGACGTAGAGCCCGTCATTGGGCAAGCTTCTGATCCTCGAGCTCGATCTCCTCAAGCTTCCGTCGGGCGAATTCTTCGCTGGTCGACATCAGCCCGCGGCCCACGCCCATCACTTTCTCGAGCCGAGCGCTCCGCTCCTCGGGAGAGAGGTCGCGAAACGGCCGGGGATCCTTGGCCAGGTCGGCGGCCAAGGTCGCCATGCGACCCCGCCCCTCAGGCTTGTGTCTCTGTTCCGCTTCGTTCTCTGGAGGCACGAGCACGATGAGCTCCACTGGGCCGGAGCGAATGGTCTCCGGGAACTCCACCACAGCCCGATGATCTTCCGGGACCACGACGCGAATCCTGTGCGTTTGCATCGCTGGACCTCCTGCCGGGCGGCCATCCACAAGTCGATCGAATCCTACCATGGCCCCCTTCCTTCTCCCCGGCATCGGCCTCGACCGGTCTATACTCCCCGGACCATGACTCGTCGTCCTCGTCATCTTCTGCTGCTGCTGTCGCTCTGCCTGCTCCCCTGGTCCGCCGCCGCCGGACCGCCGCCCGTCGATCCGGACGAGGAAGCGCCGGCGGTGTCGGAGGCTCCGCTGCCGCCTCCGGGGCGGGAGGATCTGGAGGCCCTTGCCAAGCTGCGCACCCGCGCCGAGACGTCCGACTTCCAGGCCACCGGCAGCTATGACGAGACGATCGACTTCCTGAAGCAGCTCCAGGCCCACTTCCCGCAGATGGCGCTCCGCTTCTACGGCACGTCGGGCCAGGGCCGGCCGCTGCCGTTCGTGGTGGTCTCCAAGGAGAAGGTGTTCACCGCCACGCGAGCGCTGCGGCTCGGCAAGCCGATCGTGATGATCCAGAACGGCATCCACGCCGGGGAGATCGACGGCAAGGACGCATCGCTGCTCCTGCTGCGCGAGCTGGCGGAGGGGAAGCATCGCGAGATCCTGGAGCAGGTGACCCTGGTCGTGCTGCCGATCTACAACGTGGACGGCCACGAACGGGTGTCGCCCTACAACCGGCCCAATCAGGACGGTCCGCGGCAGGGGATGGGTTTCCGCGCCACCGCCGATGGTCTCGACCTGAACCGCGACTACCTGAAGCTGTCTTCCGAGGAGGCGCGGTCGCTGGTGGCCCTCATCACGAGCTGGCGCCCGCACCTCTTCGTCGATGACCACGTCACCGACGGCGTCGACATGGAGTGGACGCTCACCTGGTCGTACGCCGAGGCGCCGCAGATCCCGGCGCCGGTGGACGCCTGGGTGCGCGCGCACCTCCCCGCCGCCCTCGCTGCCACCGAGAAGGACGGCTTCCGCACCGGACCCTACGTGGACCTCGAAGACCGCAACGATCCGGCAAAAGGGTTCAGCTCCTGGGTGGGCCAGCCGCGCTATTCGTCCGGATACCTGCCGCTCCTCAACCGGCCCTGCATCCTGGTCGAGATGCACTCCTACAAGCCGTACAAGCAGCGGGTGCTCGCCAACCGGAGCTTCCTCCTCGCGCTCCTCGACGAGGTGGCCCGCGATCCGGCAGCGCTGCCGCATGCGGTCGCGGAGGCGGAGGCGGCCGAAGCCGCTCTGGGTCGGCCGGACGCCAAGCCGTCCGAGGTGGCGCTGGTTTACGAAGCGAGCAAGGAGGCGGATCCAATCCGCTTTCCTGTTCACGCCGGGGAGGTGAAGACCTCGGTGGTCACCGGGCAGCCGCTCCTGCTCTTCCAGAAAGGTGCCGGGCGGGAGATCCAGGTGCCGTGGATTCACAAGTCGCGGATCGCCAAGTCCCTTCCCCGCCCGCGCGGCTATCTGGTCCTCCCCGGCTGGCCGCAGATCGAGCAGCGCCTGCGCTGGCACGGGCTGCACGTCGAGCGGCTCAGCGCGGCGGCCGAGGTCGAGGTGGAGGCGATGCGGGTGGCGAATCCTCAGTTCGCCGCGGCGCCGTACCAGGGGCTCACGCGGGTCACCGCCGACGTCTCCCGGACGCCGGAGAAGCGCGCGATCCCCGCCGGCGCCCTCTGGGTTCCGGCCGACCAGCCGGACTTCGAAGTGGCCGTCCAGCTCCTGGAGCCGGACGCCGTCGATTCGCTTCTCTCCTGGGGTCTCCTCTCCACCGTCTTCGAGCAGAAGGAATTCATGGAGCCGCGGGTGCTGGAAGCCTGGGCGGCCGCGAAGCTCGCGGACCCGCCGACCGCAGCGGAGTGGCAGGCGGCGCTCAAGGACGAGAAGCTGGCCGCCGATCCCCTCGCCCGCTATCAGTGGTGGTTCCGCCATACGCCGTACCTCGACCCGATGGTGGGGCTCGTTCCGGTCTTCCGCGTGATGAGGGCGCCGGCGCTGCAGACGCAGCCGTGGCGGTAGCCGATCTCCGGAAAGCTGGCGCGCCCTTCGCATACACAAAGGCTCGACTCTCCCCAGCGGCGAGGGAACTGACGAGCTATGGCAGCAGAAAGAGCGGCGAATGACTGGGCGCAGACGGCCCTGGACGCTGTCCGTGATGCAATTTTTGCAATCGACCCCGAGGGCTGTGTCTCTTTTGAGAACCGCGCAGCCGAGCGTTTGACCGGGGTCGGGCTCGACGCCGCCCGGCACCGGCGCCTGCGCGACATCCTGAAGCTGCGGGACCCCTCCACCGGCGAGGCGCTGGAGCTCGAGGTGCCCCGCAACGGCAAATCCGGGACGACTCTCATCCGGCCCGCGGTGCTCATCTGCCCCGACGGCGCCGAGCGGCGCCTCGACGCCCATCTCGATCCCGTGCGCACGGAGGAGGGCGCGCTCTCCGGCGCCGCCGTCCTGGTCCTGCGGGAGACCCCGAACAGCGAAGGGTCGGACGCCGATCTGCGCCGGCGAGCCGACGAAATGGTTGCCGCCGACCGGCGCAAGGACCAGTTTCTCGCCATGCTGGCCCACGAGCTGCGCAACCCTCTGGCCCCCATCCGCAACGCCGTCGAGCTGATGCGGCAGGTGGAGACGGCCGATCCTTCCTTCCGGCCGTCGCGCGAGATGGTGGAGCGGCAGGTGAAGCACCTGGCGCGCCTGCTCGACGATCTCCTCGACGTCTCGCGTCTCAACCAGGGGAGCTTTCGGCTGCGCCGGGAGCCGGTGGACCTCGGCGCGGCGGTGGAGCGGGCGGTGGACGCCAACCGGCCGCTCATCGACAGCCGCGGCCACACCCTCACCCTGGACCTCCCCGCGCCGGCAATCCATCTCGAAGCGGATCCCGCGCGCCTCGAACAGGTGATCTCGAACCTGGTCAACAACGCCGCCAAGTACACGATGCCGGGCGGGCGGATCTGGGTGCGGGCGGAGCGGCAGGGCGACGAGGCGGTCATCCGGGTGCGCGACAACGGGATCGGCGTCCCGCCGGACGTGCTGGGCCGGGTCTTCGAGCCGTTCGTCCAGTCCCCGGACTCGTTCGCCCGCCCCGAGGGAGGCTT
>Ga0075436_100003525_pt1 | contig 10729 bp, 8 predicted proteins | sample RhiMethybrSRZTD5_FD_75303 | JGI IMG/M metagenome (GOLD analysis project Ga0075436, IMG submission 75303) | Populus rhizosphere microbial communities from Tennessee, USA - Rhizosphere MetaG P. TD hybrid SRZTD5 | ecosystem: Host-associated > Plants > Roots > Rhizosphere > Soil | place: USA... | reverse complement strand
GAACGGTCGAAGGGCGTGAACAGGGTATCGGTTCCCTGCATCGTGACTTGCTTCATTGGAACGTCTAATTCCTCGGCGGCGATCTGGCTCAATACGGTTCGCGCTCCCTGACCCACTTCCGTGCTGCCCGCCATGATCATCACGCTGCCGTCAGCGAGTAGACGAACCAGCGCCACCGACACCGGCATCGCTTCGGAATCCGATACACCAACCGCGATACCGAGACCTCGTCCAGGAGTTTTTTTGACCTTCCCCCAGCCGATGCCGCGAGCGGCGATGTTGGCGCCCATGGACAAATCGGCGTCGATGGGCCGGGCGCCGACTCTCAGCTCTTCCCCCGCCTTGAGGAGATTCTTCAAGCGGAATTCCAAAGGATCGATGGCCAACCGGCGAGCGATGCTGTCCATGTGACATTCCAAGGCCCAGATCGTTTGCGGTCCGCCGATGGAACGCATCGAGCCTGCCGGCACCGTGTTGGTGTAGACCGCGAGAATATCCACTTTGCAGTGCTTGATCTTATAGGGACCGTGAATCCGGCTGGCGGCTCGCTTTGCAACTCGAGGACCGTTGTCGGCGTAGGCTCCGGTGTCCATCAAGACCTCGGCTTCGCGCGCGATCAGAGTTCCGTCGCGCTTCACGCCGGTGCGGATCCGGCATGTCGCCGAATGGCGGCGGATGGTGAGCATCGATTCGGAAGCACTTTGCGCCACCCGCACGGGCCGGCTGCCCGTCTTTCTCGCCATGGCGACGACCATGGGCTCGATTTTGAAATAGGATTTTCCACCGAAGGCGCCGCCGACGTAGGGAACGATGACTTCGACTTTGGAGTGGGGATAACCGAACATGTGGGCAAGTTCGGCACGCACAAGGAATGGATGAGCCGAAGAGGTCCAGAGCGTAATACCTTCGCGCGTTATTCTAGCCACCGTCGTGTGCGGTTCCATCGTATAGTGATAGATCATTGGGAACTCATAGGTTTCGTCGATGATCTCATCCGCTTCGGCGAAGCCTTTAGACGCATCCCCCTTCTCGAAATGCTCGTGATGGCATACGTTGGATTTCTCCTCTTTTCCTACCCCGGCCATCTCATGAAATTCACCCACTCCGGCGACGTTCTCGTGGAGTAGGGGTGCGCCTTGTGCCAAAGCATCGTCGACGGTAGCGAGGCATTGTAACTCTCTATAACGGACTTCGATCAGCGAGAGAGCTTCATTGGCAATAGCCGCGTTTTCGGCCGCGACGACTGCAACCGGCTCACCTACATAACGAACCCGATCGATGGCAATCAATGGTCGATCACGCAGGCAGTGGCCATAGTAAGGGTTGATGTCATCGAGATCGTCGCGGGTTAGGACCGCGACTACGCCGGGCAGCGCTTCGGCTTTGCGTGCATCAATGGATTCAATCGCAGCGTGGGGAAAAGGACTGCGCAAAACTTTGCCTTCGAGGAGCCCAGGAAGCGCGATGTCGCCGGTGTACTTCGCCTGCCCCGTCACCTTATCGACGCCATCGAGGCGACCGGATGAATTGCCTACAGTGAAAAATGTGTCCTTCACTTTTTGATTCCCAGAATGTCCCGGAGCTTGGCGGCGAGCGCTGGATCGAGCCTGGCCATGCTGGCGACGACTTTCTCGATCTCCCCGGCGTCCAGCGGATCGATGCCCAGATTCGCTTGCTTCATTTCGGCGCGAAACTGCGGGTCTTTCATGGTTTCTTGGAAGCCCTGGCGCATAGTCCTGACGATATCTTTGGGCGTTGACGGCGGCAATGCAAACGGCCGGAGAATGGCGCTCTGATCGTGAATGCCCACCTGGATCAGTTGTTTCGCTTCTTCACCCTTCGCCAACTCCATGGCCACGGCCACTTTGGTAAGATCGGGCTGAGGCTTCGGCACGGCCTGGATCACGACACGCACGTCGCCGGCTTCCAGCGCTTTCGCCCATTGCGCCTTCATCACCTCCCACCCCCAGCAGGTACCGCCCACTTCACCGCTTTCCGCCGCCAAGCGAATATCGGCTGTGCCCTTATATCCGGACACGATCTGCATCGGCAGTCCTAAGGCGGCTTGCAACACTCGCGGCACATCATAAGTCTCCGAGCCGGGTCCGGTGGCACCGAGCTTCACTGGAGTCTTTACCGCCATCCAGCTCTTGATGTCGTTAACTCCGGTTGCTTTGGTCAGCGCGCAGACCGCTTCCAGTTTACTCGGCGCGCCGATCCACTCAAACTTCTGTGAATCGAACTGAGCGCCAGGATTGCCAAGCAACTGGCCGACGACTACGCCGCCGATGAAGTGGCCGATCGTGACACCGTCCGGTTTGGCCTGATTGTAGGTGTAATTGGCGGCAATGAGACTCCCCGCCCCCGGCATGTTCTCGACAATGATCGTCGGCGTTCCGGGAATATGCTTTCCCAGGTGCCTTGCGATGGCGCGCGCATAGGCATCGAAACCGCCTCCGGCCGAAAAACCAACGACGATACGAACGGTTTTTCCGTCAAACTTTGGCTCCTGAGCGTTAAGCCGACTAACTTGAGATACCGACAAGAGAAAACCAATCAAGGCAATTTGCAGGATTGTCGATCGTAATTGCATCAATGTGCTCCGTAGGTGTTGTTTTCTGTGGACGGTCCGAAGCTTGAGATCAGCTCGATAAGGACAATTGCGTCGCGAGACTGCAACTCGAATCTTACTGTTCAAGACCAAGTTGCGCGGCGGTGCGATCCCTTCGTGCCTGCCAGATAGTGAGACTTAAATCACCGATTGCTCCGTCAGAATCGTCTTTAGTACGCGCAAGTAGTTACCGCCGAGGATCAGGGCGATCTCCTCTTCCTTGTAGCCGTGTTTCTGCAGACCGTCGATCAGATTGGGTAGATCCTCGATTTCCTCGAAGCCTTTGATCAGCGGATCCTTGTGTAGCGGATGGTGACGATCCTTAAGGGTGCGCGGTCCGTCGTATTTGACAAAGTCCATGCCCAGGGCGAGATGCTCGATGCCGACGAGGTTGATCATATAGTCCATGTGCTTCAGCATGTCCTCGATTCCGACTTCCCCTTTGCCAACGCGCTCCGGCAAAGCGAGAATGCCCACCAAACCGCCTTGGTCGGCGATCGCTTTGATCTGGTCGTCGGCCAGGTTACGCGGGTTGTCGAGCATGCCGCAGGCGTTGGCGTGGCTGACGAGGAGCGGGGCGGTGGCAACCTCCAAGGCCTGAAAGAATCCTTCACGATTCATATGCGATAGATCGACGATCATGCCTAGCCGATTCGCTTCTTTGATGACTTCGACACCGAAATTCGTCAGGCCGCCCCCGGTGCGGTTTTCCCATACGCCGTCGCCGAGCTCGTTGCGAAAATTCCACACGGGTTGAAGAGATCGCAAGCCGAGGCGGTAGAAATTTCTTAGATTATGGATGCTGCCACGCAAAGGCATGCAGCCTTCGAAGTGCAGTATGAATTTAACTGTCCCTGGCTCAACTTTGTCGGGGAGATCGCCGCGGGTCTTGACCATCTGGATCATCCCTTCGGAGCGCGGCGCCTCTTCCAAAAACTGATCGATCTGGTTGAGGGCGGTTTCCAGGTAGCGCCCGGTATTCTGCGAGTGCGAATAGGAATCGCCGCTGATCGCGTAAACGCAGAGGTTGATGCCGTCGCGGATCAATCGCGGCGCGATGGCGTCGCGTACCGGTGATTTTTCGCCGACGGACGTCCGATACAACTGCTCATAGACATCGCGGTGCCCTTCCACCACTACATACTTTTGCAACATTTCTTTTCCGTCCATGTTATAGTCCTTTCCGGTTAGCCGTCAGCTACTAATATTTACAAAAGTCTTTATTCGCAAGCACCTCTTGTTTTTTCTAAGGAACAAAACCTTGAGCTATTGGCGACTGCTCGCATTCATTCTGCTGTCTTTTTGCGTCGCCTGCGAGACCAACCCAAAGGTTGGCACAGCGGGGAAAAATTTCCGCGTCAATCTCAGCACCGAGCCGCCCAGTCTGGACTGGTCCCTGGCCACGGACCATGTCTCCTTCAATGTAATTGCCAACTTGATGGTCGGACTGACGGAATTTGACAAGCAGCTTAAACCCGCGCCGGTCATCGCCAAGTCCTGGGATATCCTCGAGGGCGGGCGAAAGCTGGTTTTTCATTTGCGCGACGACGTTTCCTGGAGCGACGGTAAAAAAGTCCGCGCCCAGGATTTCGAATATTCCTGGAAGAGGCTCCTCGACCCCAAAACCGCGTCCCAATACGCCTACATCTTGTTCGACATTGAAAATGCCCAGGAGTTTCACGAAAGCAAACAGACCGATGCGAGTGCCGTCGGGGTGCAAGCCCAGGATGATTTCACCCTCCTGGTCCGATTGCGCTACCCGGCGTCCTATTTTTTGGCTATCACCACTTTTGAAACCACTTTTCCCCAGCGGCAGGACATCATCGAGAAGTTCGATTCCCGCTGGACCGACCCGGAAAATATTGTGACCAATGGACCGTTTTTGCTGTCATCTTGGAAGCATGAGAATGAGATCGAGCTGAAAGCCAACCCTAATTACTTTCGCGCCAAGCCGGCCATCGACAGAGTTACGATGTTGATGGTGAAGGAGAAAACCACCGCCGTCGCGATGTACGAACAAGGTCAGTTGGACTTTCTCGACGATCATAGCATCCCGGCATTGGAAAAAAATCGTCTATCGAAACAACGCGGCTTTAAACGGGTGCCGCAATTGCGCGGCGAGTATTACGGATTCGCCGTTGATCGAAAGCCCTTCAATGATCCCCGTGTCAGAAAAGCTTTTGCGATGGCCATCGACCGGAGTGTCTTTCCAAAAATTCTTCACGGCGGCGAGGAACCGGCATCCTCCTGGATACCGCCCGGGATGCTCGCGCACAACCCGAAGATCGGCCTTCCCTTCAATCCGCCCGAGGCGCGCCGGCTGCTGCGTGAGGCCGGCTACCCGGACGGCAAAGGATTTCCCCGCATCATCTTGGGTTACGACAACGAGGAAGACCGAAAGTTGGTGGCCGAAGCGGTCCAGGGAATGTGGCAGAGAAATCTGGGGATTGTTGTCGCATTAGAGAATCAGGAATGGAAAGTCTATCTCAAAAAGCTGCAGAATGATCCCTTCCCCGTATTTCGCGACGGGTGGGGCGCCGACTACCCGGACCCGGACAACTTCATGAAGCTTTTCACCTCCAACAGCGGCAATAACCACTTGCGTTGGAGAAACAACCGATATGACCAGTTGGCGGATAGCGCCGCCCGCGAGTTCGACACCAAGAAGCGTGTGAGACTCTACGATGAGGCACAGAGGATTCTCTGCGAAACCGAGCTTCCGATGGTGCCGCTTTATTGGCGAACCGAGAGTACCGTTCTTAATCCGCTTTTCACCGGTTTAGAAATGAATTCCATGGGCCGCTTGGATTTGCATCAGGTGCGACCCGCAGAATCAACGAACTCACGGTGAATTCGCGGCACACTCTATTTGCCATGAAGTCGGAAATCACATAATGTTAGTTCCCAATCAGGGACAGACCCATCGACGCCCCTGACACTCTTCACACATCCTGGAAAGGCTAACGATATGGAACTCACCGAAGACGATGTGCTCCACATACTCAAATTAATCGATGAATCTAAATTCGACTATTTTCAGCTGGAGGTCGGCGAGCTCAAGATCACGGTCAGTAAAGGCGATCCTATTCCGATTGCTTCGTCGCCCCGCAGCGCCCCTGTTTCGCAGTCTCCCAACGCCGCAGTAGAACCACCGAAAGCAACTCCGGCCGCGCCTGCACCGCAGAGCGCCGCGCCCAATATCGACGCCAAAGCAGCAGCCGAGGGACTCCTGCCGATCACGGCTCCGTTGCTTGGCACCTTCTACATCGCGCCTGAACCCGGCGCGACGCCCTTCGTTCAAGTCGGCACAGCGATCACCGCAGATACCACCGTCGGGCTCATCGAAGTGATGAAAGTCTTCAATAGCGTCCGCGCCAACGTGAAGGGAACGGTTACTCAGGTGGTCGCCCAAAACGGCCAGTTTGTCGAATACGGGCAGACGCTTTTTCTCGTAAAACCATGAGCGTGACCCGGGTACTGGTCGCCAACCGGGGCGAGATCGCAGTCCGCATTATTCGAGCCTGTCAAAGTCTGGGGATTGAAACCGTCGCCGCAGTCTCCGAAGCGGACCGAGAGAGTCTCGCCGCCAAGATGGCCAACCGCGCGGTTTGCATCGGGCCGCCGCGCTCATCCGATAGTTATCTCAAAACCGGGACGTTAGTGGCGGCCGCACAGAGCACGGGCTGCGATGCTCTCCATCCCGGATACGGCTTTCTATCTGAGAGAGCCGAGCTTGCCCAGGCTTGCGCCGACAACAAGATCATTTTTGTTGGTCCTAGCGCCGAGAACATCACCAACATGGGCGATAAGCTGGAAGCACGCAAAATCGCCGTTTCCTGCGGTGTACCGACAGTGCCCGGGTCCGATCACGCGAAGAACTCACGCGAAGCCGCCGCGCAGGCGGAAAAGATCGGTTATCCGGTGCTGCTCAAGGCCTCCGCCGGAGGCGGTGGCCGGGGCATCAAGCTGGTTTGGAATCCGACCGAAATGCAAACCACGTTCAGCACCGCCGCCGCAGAAGCCCGGGCGGCGTTCGGGAACGATACGCTTTATATGGAACGATACATAGGCAACGCCAGGCATATTGAGGTCCAGGTCCTGGGTGACCGATCCGGCAACGTCATTCATCTGGGCGAGCGCGACTGTTCTCTGCAACGGCGCCATCAAAAAATCATCGAGGAAGCTCCCGCCTACGCTGTGTCCAAACTGGTGCGCGATCAAATCTGCCACGCCGCGGCTACCCTGGCGCGAAGCATCGGCTATCAAAATGCCGGCACGGTGGAATTTATCTTTGACAACGATACCAACGAATTTTTCTTTCTGGAGATGAATACGCGCATTCAGGTCGAACATCCCGTGACCGAAATGATCACGGGGGTGGACCTTGTGGCACAGCAACTGCGGATTGCCCGCGGCGAACCGTTGCCGTTTAGGCAATCCGATGTTCGCTTTTTCGGTCACGCCATCGAATGTCGCATCAACGCCGAGTCGCCGCAGCAAGGATTTCGTCCTTGCCCCGGACGGATCACCCACTGGCAGGGACCGGAGGGCAGCGGCATTCGGCTGGACACCCACTGCTATTCCGGTTACTTCGTTCCGCCCTTCTACGATTCACTTCTGGCAAAGCTGATCGTCCATGGCGGGGATCGCATTGAGGCCGCCGCCCGCGCGAAACAGGCGTTGGCGTCGTTCCAAGTTCAAGGTATCGACACCGGCATCCCGTTTCTCCAGACGGTCATCGATGATGCCGATTACGTAGACGGTAAAGTAAATACCCGTTGGCTCGAGAAAAAACTCGAACAGTATTCTGCCGCCCATGGCGGTTAGGAACTGAACTCTCTGATCGCATTCCCTCACCCTTTCCCTCTCCCAAAGGGCGAGGGTTGAAAACTAGATTGGCTGTAACGACTGTTCTGAGCGGGCCAAAATGCTCACGTTTCTCTTGAAACGGCTGTTCCATGGTCTTGCCGTTATTTGGGTTGTAGCGACACTGACGTTTATTCTCCTGCGAATTGCTCCCGGCGGACCTTTTGACCGTGAGCGCAAACTTCCGCCCGAAGTATTGGCGAATATCGAAGCCAAGTATCATCTCGATGAGCCCCTCTCCAAACAGTACCTGCGTTATCTCACCGGCATTCTTCACCTTGATCTCGGACCGTCCTACAAATATCTTGACCGAGGCGTGAAGGAGATCATCTCAGATACCTTGCCGACGTCGGTGCTCCTCGGCCTGCTCGCCCTGGTCTTCGCCTTGATGGTTTCGTTCCCTACAGGACTCATCGCAGCTTATTTTCGCAACTCATGGATCGATCGTTTCGCCCTGTTGACGGCGACGTTGGGGATTTCGGTGCCACACTTCATTCTCGGCGCTTTGCTGATCTGGTTGTTTGCGCTGCAGCTGGGTTGGCTCCAGGCGGGGCGCTGGGACAATACCGCCAGCATGATTTTACCGACGATTACCTTAGGCGCGGCGCCGGCAGCCTACATCGCCGCATTGCTTCGGTCGACGCTCATCGAGGCTCTCGGCGAAGATTTCATCCGCACGGCGCGCGCCAAAGGCCTGAGAGAGGGGGCCGTGTTGTTCAAGCACGCGTTGCGAAACTCATTGGTGCCGGTGCTCACGGTCATGGGACCGTTAACGGCGGCGTTGCTAACCGGCTCTTTCGTCGTCGAGTACGTATTCGCGATCCCCGGTATGGGGCGGTTTTTCATCACCGCCGTCACGGATCGTGATTATCCACTGATCATGGGAGTCACATTGGTCTACACGGTCCTGCTAGTCGCTGCCAACTTCTTGGTCGATCTCTTCTATGCCTACGTCGACCCCAGAATACGGGTCTATTAATCATGCCTCGGTCAAAACTGCAGATAAGCGGGCCTGGGCGAGATCCTCTAGTTATTTACAGTCTCGTTTTTGTCCTAGCCGTAGCCGCTGCCGGCTTCCTGGCGCCCTGGGTATCGCCCTACGGGGCCGGCGGATTCGAGGAGACCCGGATTCTGGAAACGCCGAGTTGGGCTCACCTGATGGGCACCGACGGGCTCGGACGAGACCTGCTGACGCGAGTTCTTTACGGTGCTCGGGTTTCCATGGCCGTGGGAATCGGTACGGCCATGATTGCGCTTGTCATCGGGACTGCTTATGGCTTGGCGTCCGGCTTCAAAGGAGGGAATTTCGATCATCTCATGATGCGGGTTGTCGACATCTTTTATGGCCTCCCTGATATGCTGATCTTCATTCTGCTGTCGTTGCTCTTCGGCAGAAACATCGGCGGACTGCTGATCGCTCTCGGACTCGTCTCCTGGGTGCGCTTCGCCCGCATCGCCCGCGGTCAAATACTCCAGGCCAAGGAATTTCTATTCGTCGAAGGCGCGCGAGCCATGGGCGCTTCGCGGCGACGGATCGTGCTCTGCCACATCCTGCCCAACATCCTTGGCCCAATCATCGTGACCCTGACGTACAGCATTCCGGCGGCGATCCTCGCCGAATCCACCCTGAGTTTCATCGGCCTCGGCATCAACGATCCTTACAGCGCCTGGGGAACCAGTTGGGGCTCCCTGGCGCAGGACGGCTGGCGCGCCATGCGCACCTACCCGCACATCCTCTTCTTTCCGGCGGCAGCTATCTTTCTGACAATTCTGGCGTTTAATACGTTAGGAAATGCGCTGAGCGATCTGTTGAATCCACGAGGAAAGTGATTCGATGGGACTGCAGACGACCAATCCTGTTGTGGGTTTTACCGCGGCTAACCTTGACTTTCGGCTGGGCGGGTTTTAACTTGGACCTCTAAGGTCTAAGAACCAACGATATACGCTGGTCAATCTATTGGAGGGAATCATGGCCAAGACTTTTCAGGACATTATGGCCGATGCGCGCAAGGAAATCCCTGAGCTGACGGCTCAGCAAGTCAACGATCTCTTGACCAACAACGGCAAGTCTCATGTAGTTCTTGATGTTCGCGAGAAAGACGAGTGGCGCGAAGGACATCTGGAAGGGGCGGTTTCCCTACCCCGCGGATTTCTCGAAATCAAGGTGGAGAGCACGGTTCCGGACAAGAACACCCCCATCATCGCTTACTGTGCGGGCGGCGTGCGCTCCCTCATGGCCGGCAAGGCGCTCAAAGAGATGGGCTATCAAAACGTCACGTCGATGGCTGGAGGTTATGGGGCGTGGAAAAACGCCGGATTCAAATGGGTACAGGACTTTCAGTATACTCCGGAGCAACTGATTCGCTACAGCCGGCACTTTTTGTTGCCCGAAGTTGGAGAAGAAGGACAGGCCAAGCTCCTGCAAGCCAAAGTTTTCATGGTCGGCGCTGGCGGCCTGGGTTGCCCTTCCGCTTACTATCTGGCTGCGGCGGGGGTGGGCACCTTGGGGATTATCGATAACGACGTTGTCGATATTTCCAATCTGCAACGACAGATTCTTCATACCAACGACCGGGTCGGCAAACCGAAGGTAGAATCCGCCAAGCAGACGCTCCAGGCGCTAAATCCTGACGTGAAGGTGATCACCTATCAGGACAAGCTTACCTCCGCGAATATCATGGACATCATCAAAGACTACGACATCATCGTCGACGGCAGCGACAACTTCCCGACGCGCTACCTGGTCAATGATGCCTGCATTCTGGCGAATAAGCCGAACGTGCACGGAAGCATCTTTCAGTTCGAAGGCCAGGCAACGGTTTTCTATCCGCACAAGGGGCCTTGCTACCGCTGCCTCTATCCTGAACCGCCTCCGGCGGACATGGCGCCGAGTTGCGCTGAAGCCGGCGTCCTGGGAGTTTTGCCCGGGCTGATCGGGGTCATCGAAGCCTTGGAAGCGATCAAACTGATTCTCGACAAGGGCGATAGCTTGATCGGCCGGCTCCTCTGTTTCAACACGCTGACCATGGAGATCAACACACTGAAGTTGCAGCGCGACCCCAACTGCCCGATGTGCGGCGATCATCCAACCATTCACCAGCTCATCGACTACGAAGAGTTCTGCAGCCTGCGTCACTGATTCCTTTTACCATTTACCCCTCGCTCCTAACGCCTAACATGGGCGGTAAGGGGTGAGAGGTTAGTGGAAAGAAGGCCCACGGCGCCCTTCAAAGCCTTGATCTCAAGTTGCGA
>Ga0075436_100003523_pt1 | contig 10731 bp, 7 predicted proteins | sample RhiMethybrSRZTD5_FD_75303 | JGI IMG/M metagenome (GOLD analysis project Ga0075436, IMG submission 75303) | Populus rhizosphere microbial communities from Tennessee, USA - Rhizosphere MetaG P. TD hybrid SRZTD5 | ecosystem: Host-associated > Plants > Roots > Rhizosphere > Soil | place: USA... | reverse complement strand
GAATTCCTCACCAAGGCCGGGCTTGATTTAGGTGGAGCCGCGCAGAGCGACGGCGCCGGAGGCAACGCATATTTCTCTCCGGACTTCATGGTCCACTACCTTCTCTACATGTCGAAACAGAAAGACTATGAGGATTTTTATCGAGCTTTACCGATTCTTGGAAAAGACGGCACGCTCGTAAAGATCCAGGTGAATTCTCCGGCCGCCGGACATGTTCACGCAAAAACCGGAACGTATGGGGCGTACGACGCGCTAAACAAGAAATTAATGGTTGCCGGGAAAGGCCTTGCGGGATACATGGACACCGCGAACGGCAAACATCTCATTCTGGCTTTGTATGTCAACCTGGTTTCAGTCGCCCTCGATGAACCTGACGCTGTTCAGAAAATTGCAGGCGAGGCTCTCGGAGAAATTGCGGCAGCGGCGTACGACGCAGTGCCGGCCGCGCGGCAGACTCCATCTGTGAGTACTGACTACGATGTGATCATCAGAAATGGCTCCATCGTCGATGGTTCAGGAAATCCCTGGGTGTCTGGGGACATCGCCATTCGCGGCGATCGCATCGCGGCGATCGGGAAGCTTAAGGATGCGCATGCCAAGCGTGTGATTGACGCAAAGGGACTGGTTGTTTCGCCGGGTTTCATTGACATGCTCGGACAGTCGGAAGCATCGCTTTTGATTGATAATCGATCCCTGAGCAAGTTGGCCCAAGGAATCACCACAGAAATCACCGGCGAAGGCGGCTCAATCGCGCCACAAACGGAGCTTACGCTCGCCGCGCTTCAGCCTGCCCTTGATCACTACAACCTTAAGGTCGATTGGACAACACTGGACGGCTATTTCAAGCGTCTGGAAAAATCGGGCACGCCGTTGAATATCGGGACTTATGTTGGCCTGGGCCAAGTTCGTGAAGCTGTTCTCGGAGATGTGGACCGCGCTCCGACGCCGGCAGAAATGGAAAGAATGAAGGGGCTGGTGGATCAAGCGATGCACGACGGCGCTCTCGGAGTTTCCACAGCGCTTATCTATCCGCCGGGGCACTACGCCAAGACCGAAGAGCTCATCGAACTGGCAAAGGTCGCCTCGCAATATGGAGGCATCTACGGAACGCACATGCGAAGTGAGGGGCAGACGGAACCCCAAGCCATTGACGAAGCGTTGCGTATCGGTCGCGAAGCAAATCTTCCCGTCGAGATTTTCCATCTGAAAGTTTCGGGCAAGACTCGCTGGGGCAACATGCCGAAAATCGTTGCCCAGATTCAGGCTGCCCGCGACTCCGGGCAGGACGTAACCGCCAACATGTATCCCTACATCGCTGGCGGTACCGCGCTCGCTTCCAGCCTTCCGCCATGGGTTGCGGACGGAGGGATGGCGAAACTCTTAGAGCGACTGCACGAACCTCTAACACGCGCCAAAATTAAGGTGGAGATGGCGGCCGATCATCCAGGGTGGGAGAACATTTTCTTTGATAGTGGTGGTGGCTCTGGCGTCATGGTTTCCGGAGTCGAAAATCCGGAATTGAAGAAATTTGACGGCAAGACGATTGCGCAAATCGCTCTTGCACAGAATAAATCGCAGTTGGACGCCTTGTTTGATTTCGTCATCGCGGACAAAGGGCAGACAGGCGCACTTTACTTCATGGCAAACGAAAACGATCTCACCTATGGTTTGAAACAACCCTGGACCAGCCTTTGTCTCGATGCCAGCGAGCTATCGCTCGACGGCCCGCTCTATGAAGAGCACACTCACCCGCGCGCTTTTGGCGCCATGCCGCGTTTCCTTGCGCGTTATGTCCGTGACCAGAAGCTCCTGCCCCTTGAACAAGGCATCCGCAAGATGACATCGCTGCCCGCCCAACGCGAGCGCCTCGTAAATCGCGGTTTGTTGAAGGAAGGGTACTTCGCGGACATCACCATCTTCGATCCAAAGACAATCCAAGACGTGGCGACGTACACCGCACCTTCGCAGGTCTCGAAAGGCGTCAAATACGTTTTCGTGAATGGGCAGTTGGAATTTGAGAATGGCAATTTGACAGGTGTCACGTCAGGTCGTGTCTTGCGCGGACCCGGATGGAGACGGGAGGCTGCCGTAAATTAGCATCCGAATGATTGCGTGTCTGGATTAAGCTGGGACCACTGGATTGGCTGCAGATCCGGCTTCAACGATCTGGTGCATGCGGGACTTTGCGCGCCGCCCGCTAACGGCATAGCACTCACAACAATTTCGCACGCGCTGGTCTTCTGCTAGTTCCTAGTTCGTTTGACGCTGCGCAATCTCGTCAACAATTCGGCAAAGTGTTGACCGGATTCTTTCTCAATCGCAGTGAACTTCATGCCGAGTCCCTCGCCAGGAGTGAAGCGGCGCACCACGGCGTCTACTTGTATAGCGCCTTCCTGTACCAGGAAGTGCAGGTTCGCCATTTGGCCCTGCGCCAGTGGTTGCTCTATTTCCAGAAACATTCCGCCTGCGCTGACGTCGCGAACTCGCGACACATCCACGCGCCGGCCACATTGCCAGTAAGCCCAGACCTCGCCACCCGTTTCGACACGTGTCGTAAGTCTTCGGCACGGAGGCATAGCATTCATCAAAACCCAATTCCTCCTTTGCCTCGCGCCAACCGTCAGGCGCGAACTAGGACTGGGTCTCGTGTCCCAAGGCTTTGCTGCCCTCGGGACTCCCGCAAATATTCTTCTTCGTCAAACTGCAAATCACTCCGGCAAATACCTGAATTGAGGATAGGTGAAAGGCATTAGCGGAAATTTGGTGAGACGGTTAGAGGGAACTGCAAATCACCAGGTGTTATAAGGGGTGTTTTCGAATTTCGAGACCTGCGTTGAGGTGGAATGCACGTCTGTAATTCCGGTTCCGCTCTGTGTCGGGCTCAGCGCCACGTCCTCAAATCTCAGATCCCAGTCTTTCGCCTGCGTGATCGGATCTGTTGGCACTTCGCGCAGATAGCCGGCGTTCTTTAAATCTTCCAGCGACTGCGGTGCACTCATCTTATCCATCGTGTAGTTATCAATCGCGTTCCGCATCGTCTGCAGGTCCGTGTGTAAGGCGGCTTCTCTTGCCCGCTGAACAGCAAGGTCGTACCGCCCAATCGCCATTCCGATCAGAATAAATATGATCGTGATTACGATCATCAATTCGATCAGCGTAAATCCTTTTTCGTTGCGCCTTTTTGTTTTCATTTCAAATCACCATTCAGAATAGGGCCGCCCATCGGTCCCCGTTTCGCGCGAGTTGGAATACACGTCGAACACATTCTTGCCGCACCAGCTCGTCGAATCCGGATCGTCCGACACGCACCGCTTTCCCCAATCCTTCTGATTCGTCATCGGGTCGGTCGGAATCGCGCGCAGGAAACGAACCTTCTTGTCCGACGTTGCGCCCACGTTTACGCCCGTCACCAGCGTCTCCAAATCCGGCGGATAGCCTTCGCTGCCCACTTCCACTCGAATCAAATTCTTGTCCGCCGCGTCCTTATAGCGGTCAATCGCGTCCTTCATTTCTCGTAAGCTGCGCCGCAGTTCAGCCTCTTGTTGATATCGGATATTCCGCCGCGCAATCGGCAAAGCCGCTCCCGCCAGAATCAACAGAATCGAGCACGCGATAATCAACTCGATCAGCGTCATTCCAGACTGCGTCCGCCGTATTTGCGTTCTGATTGTTTTGCGCGTGTTCATGCCTGAGTCCTGCGTCCAGGCTCTCTATATTGGACTACGGTTGTACCTGAACTGTTGCCTCGCCGGTCACCAGCGGGATCACCTTCTGCTGCGAGTCTCGTGCATTCACCTGCACGATGGAAATCTTCGCCGTTCCCGCCGCTTTGCCTTTTATGACGAGGCCCAACAACGTACCGCTTCCGTTCACGCCCTGCGTATTTGGCTGGCGCGTCGCGGAAATAATCGCTTGTCCGTGCTCGGTATCGACGCGTTGCACGATCGCGATCTCTTGATTGCCGCCGGACAGGAATGCGCCGTGCTGCACTTCTTCGATGCTGATCACGTTCGGGTCGAACTGCAGCATCATTGGAATCGCAAACAGGTCGGTCACGTTATCCACTGCAACTCCCAGTACGGCCGTCTGTCCCGGCTTCAAATTAAGTGAACCCGGCTCGAACCGTACTCGGGCCGTCGTCGCGTCAGCCGGTGCCGCAGGATTAGGTGACGCCGTGTTCGGCCCTGCGCCCGTCTGCCCCGCTGCTGGAGCTGTTGCGGGAGCCGTCGCCGGATTCGCCGCAGCCGCTCCGTTGTTCGGAGTCTGCGCTGGCTGTGCCGGTTGCGTTGGTGCAGCAGGCGGCGCGCTTGGCGTGCGAAGCTCGCTTTCTTTCTTCACTTGTACGTTTTGTTCCGAGCCTGCGTAGATCGACCGCAAATTCGCCTTGGTCCAATCCGGCAGCCGTACAATGCGCGGCGTCAACACGATCAGCACGTCGCTTTCCTGGTGATCTTTCTTCTTATCCGAAAGCAGATACTGCATAAACGGAATCTGGCTCAGCCCGGGAATTCCGTTGAGCGTGCTGGAATCGATCTGCTGGAAGAGTCCGCCCAGAATGCTCGTTTCGCCTTCGCGAAGTCGGATGTCCTGGTCAATCTTGTTCTGACCGAAGACCGGTTGCTGAATGCCGCCGATCGCCTGCTGTCCGATTACCTGGGAAACTTCCACCGTGAGTTTCATGCTGATTTCGTGATTTGGGTGCACGTGTGGCGTCACGTCAATATTCACACCGACGTCGTAGTACGTGAACTGCGTATTCACCAGGGGGTTCACGGCACTCGTTCCGACGCCGACGCCCGCCTGAAAGCTGCCCGTTGCAATCGGCACCCGGCTGCCGATGCGCAGTTTCGCCGGCTGCCCGTCTACGGACCGAATCTCCGGATTTTGGATGACCTTGGTCGCCGTGTCCGTCAAAATGAAATTCGCCGTGGCGCCCGGCAGCGTTACGCTGTAATCCGCCGTCGAAAAATGAAAGCCCTTCAAGGGAAGCGCGTTGTTCGTTGTCGTCCCCGATCCACTTCCATTGTTGTTGTTCGTCGTCGTCGTCGGAGGGTTAAATGCGATCGAAGCAGATTGCCCCGGCAGAACGCCCAAATCCCGCAGTCGGTCCGTGCTCGCCGAAAGCACTTCAATTTGCACCACCACTTCCGGCCGCGCTTTATCAATGTCGTCGATCAGCTTCTTCGCAATCGCAATCTTGTCTGGTGTATCGCGCACGATAATCGCGTTCTGCGAATTCAGCTGCTGAATCTTTTTAATTTCCGCCACTTGCCGCAATCCGTTTGCGATGTCCGTCAAGTCCTGCGGCTGTGTGATATTCGAAAGGTAAAACGTCTTAACCACGGTCTCGTCGTAATCGCGATGTTTCTGCGCCGTGTCCTGAATAATAAAGATCGTATTCTCGGTGACTGGTTTCCAAAACGCTTTGCTCTGGATGCATGCCAGCCACAGTGCCTGTTCCAGCGTTAAGTTGCTGAAGTCGACCGCGATCCGGCGCGGCGCAAAGTCCGTATCGAAAATCACGCCAATGCCAGCCAGCTTGCCAATCGTGTTAAAAATCACCTTCGCATCATCCGACGCCTTCAAATTTATTGGCGCGGTCGACAGCGGCTTCAATTCTGGGGGCGCCGCGGCATATTCCGATTCACTCTCTTCTGGGCTCGCCTGGGCGTCCGTCTGTCTGTTTTGCTCGGCGATTATGCTCAACGTCTTCCGCATTTCCTGAGCGGCAGCTTCGTTCGTCGGATCAATCGTCGTCGCACGCTGAAATTCACCGATTGCGGCTTGCAAATCGCCTTTTTCCTTCAGCTTTAGCCCTTGTTTGACGTGAAACTGGCTCGCCTCAAAGCGGATCTGGTCCAGCTTGATCCGGTATGCCGCATTTTTCGGGTCGGAATTGTATGCTTTTTGGTAGTACTGAAGGGCGGTATCGAGGTCTTGCAGAGTTTCTGCCTTGCGCGCCTGGTTGTAATCTCCGTTGCCTTTTGGACACCCGGCAACGGCCAGGCCGATTCCCACACACAGGACTACATTTCCCCAGCGGCGCATTTCTTCTCCGTTGCCTCAACACAGGACTGCAGCCAGTCTAGCATTGGCTTAGAGCCCCAACAACAATACGGGGTTGGCTGTCTTGCATCCGGCAACATCCGGTCGCTATAGTGAAGGGCTGTGGCCAAGCCAACAAAAGCGTCTGAGAAACCCAAGGAACAAATTGTCGCGCAGAATCGCGCGGCAGGCTATAACTATCATCTTTTGGAGCGTTTGGAAGCAGGTCTTGTCCTGCATGGGACTGAGGTAAAGGCCTTACGCGAAGGAAAGGCGAACATCCGCGACGCCTACGTGGACTTCAAACCCAACGGCGCCTGGCTCGTCAACGCCCACATTGCCCAATATATGCCAGGCGGGCCGTGGAATCATGAACCCCTGGGCAGCCGCAAGTTACTGCTGCATAAAAATGAACTCTATAAGCTCGCGGCAAAAACGCAGTCCAAAGGGTTGACCGTCATCCCCATAAAAATCTATTTCCGCGATGGCATCGCGAAGTGCGAAATCGCTCTGGCGCAAGGCAAGAAACAGTGGGACCGCCGCCAGGACGAGCGCACCAAGGAAGCCCGCAGAGAAGCCGATCAAGCTATGTATCGCAACCGGAGGCGATAACTTCATCATGCAAATCACGCTGGAAACCAAGCCCTACGCTTCGCTCGAAACCGACGCACTCGTCACGCCTGTCTTCGAAGGCGACGACCCCATCCAGGGCCGCGCCGCGGAACTCGATCAGTTGACCGGTGGCCTGCTCAAGAAGCTTGCAACGGGCGGCGAGCTAACTGGCAAGACGCTCGAGTTCACCTTGATCCACGCGCCCGCGGGGTTGAAAGCGGCGCGTTTGTTACTTGTCGGAGCAGGGAAGAAGGATCAATTTAACGTTGCGACCCTGCGCAAAGTTGTCGGCGCTGCGTTGCGCTCCCTCAAGGCGAAGTCGGTAAGGAATTTCGCGTTCCTCGCTGGTGGCGCACTCCCACCCGAAGATGGCTCGCAGGCAATCGTGGAAGGTTTGCTCACTGGCGATTTCGAAACCGACAAATACAAGACCGACAAGAACGACAAAAAAAAGATCGAGTCCGTCTCCCTCGTCGGATTTCCCGAGGCCGAAACCGCCGCGGTGCAAAAAGGAATGGCGCGCGGACGCATTATCGCCGAATCGCAGAATTTCACGCGCGACCTCGTCAACGAGCCTTCGAACAAATTGACGCCCCGCGTCCTCGCCGAAAAAGCCCAAGCCATGGCCAAGGAAGCCGGCCTCGCCATCGAAATCTTCGACGAAAAGAAAATCGCCGATTTGAAAATGGGCGCGCTGCTCAGCGTCGCGCAGGGAAGCGCCGAGCCACCGCGCTTCATCGTCGTCACTTACACGCCGGCCAATCCCAAGCCCGGCGCCCCTGTCATCGGTCTCGTCGGCAAAGCCGTCACCTTCGATACCGGCGGCGTCTCCATCAAGCCCGCCGACGGCATGGAAAAAATGAAGTACGACATGGCCGGCGGCGCCACGATGCTTGGCGTCATGCGCGCGCTCGCCGCACTAAAGCCCAACGTAAAAGTTATCGGCGTCGTTCCCGCCACGGAAAATATGGTCGGCGGCAAAGCGCAAAAGCCCGGCGACATTCAGACCGCAATGTCCGGCAAGACCATCGAAGTCTTGAACACCGACGCGGAGGGCCGCCTCATCCTCGCCGATGCGGTTCACTACGCGAAGCAACTCGGCGCGACACACCTCGTCGACGCCGCTACGCTCACTGGCGCTATCGTTGTCGCGCTCGCCAACGTCAACGTCGGCGTCTTCGGCTCCGATCAAGCGTGGACCGACAAACTTCTCGCCTCGGCCAAAGCCACTGGCGAAAAAATGTGGCAGCTTCCGATGGACGACGAATACCGTGAATTCATCAAGGGGAGTTTTGCGGACATTCAGAACATCGGCAGCGGCAAAGGCGGCGGTTCCATCACTGGCGCCTGGTTCATCCGCGAATTTGCGGGCGACACGCCGTGGATTCACCTCGACATCGCCGGCACCGCCTGGAACGATGATGCCAAACCGTGGCTCGCCAAAGGTCCGACAGGTGTCGCCCTTCGCACACTGGTGCATCTGGTCCAAACTTTTTAGCAAAACCCCGTGGCCAACTCTTCCGCCGCCACGCAGTCTCATGGCGTTTCTCCGTCACTGAATTTGAAGTTTCAGCAATCGTGTTTTGCCAGACCGAAAAGGCAACGAAACTAATTAAACCGTGGAGATAAAGTCGATGAATGGCAGAGCGCCGCTGATCAGTACTTGGTTTCAATGTGCGATCCGCAGTTCGCTTGCTCTAACAAGCCGTGTGTTGGGCCTGACTTTTCTTCTTTTCGTGTTCGCTTTGTCCGCGCCGGCTCAACAAACCTTGGTTGTCGTCGGAGTGGGTTCTACCGTTCCTGCGCCGCTTTATACCGCTTGGTCTCAGGAATACGCCAAACAACACACCGGCGTCCAAATCCGTTACGTGCCTCTTGGATCCGAAGAGGGCATCAGGCAAGTTTCTCGTGGCACCGGCGATTTCTCAGCGGGTGAATTGCCGCTCTCGGAAAAAGAACGCGACCAGGATCATCTCGTGGAAGTGCCTGTAGCCATCATCGGTATCGTCCCGATCTATAACGTTCCGCATCTCCAGCAGGAACTGCGTCTTTCCGGCGAAGTACTCGCCGAAATCTACCTCGGTTCGATCAAAAACTGGAAGGCGCCACAAATTGCCAAACTCAATCCTGGCGCCGACCTGCCCGATCTCCCCATCAAGGTAGTGCAGCGTCCCGCGGGGAAGGGATCGAACTATGTCTTCACGGATTTTCTCTCAAAATCCAACGCCAAATTTCGCTCTCAGATCGGTACAAGCCTTTCGCCCAAATGGCCCGTTGGAGAGCCCGCTGAACGCAGCGCAGATATGGCTGCGAAGGTGAAAAATGAAGTTGGTTCGATCGGCTTCGTTGAATACCAATACGCCGCGAAGAACGGAATTCAGCAGGCATTGGTTTTGAATCCCGCGGGCAAATTTGTCAAAGCGTCAGCTCGGACACTCGTCGCGGCCTGCGAAAGTGTCGAAGCGCCCGACTGGCACCGCCTTACCGTTTCGCTGGTCAACGCGCATGGTGCCGATTCCTATCCGCTCACCAGCTTCACTTGGGCCTATTTTCCGGCCAAGTCCTCCGACCCGGCCCGCCTCCCGGCTATCGTGAGTCTCTTCAGTTGGATTTATTCCGACGGTCAGGCTATAGCGGAACAGCAGGGCTATACTGCTCTGCCTTCGCAACTTGTCTCGGAAGCCAGAAAGAAACTGGCTGATCTCCGTTAATCTCATTTCCGATTCCAGGTGTCGGCGCCCGTGATTACATCTTCTCTGGCGCTTCAATCCCCAACAAATCCAACGCCTTCACCAGTTGTGCCTCCACCAACCCGCACAACGCCAGGAAAAACGCGCGCTTCTGCGCGTCTTCCTCCGACAAAATATGGTGCTTGTGATAAAAATTGTTGAACGCCTGCGCCAATTGGAACGCGTACTTCGCCACGAATGCCGGCTCCTGCGCGCCGATCGCCGCGTCCACGGCGTAATCCAGCGCACCCGCATGCAAAATCAGTTCCCACAAATCATTTCCATCCGCGCCGTGCAAAATTCCCACGACCGTTTCCGGCGCCAACGCAACGTCTTCTCCGCCGGCCTCTACGCCCTTCCTCCGAATCCCACGAATCCGCACCACTGCATACTGGCAATACGGCCCCGTTTCGCCCTCAAAACTCAACGCATCCTTGAAATCGAACGCAATCAGTGAATTCTTTGTAAATTTCAGCAGGAAAAACCGCAACGCTCCCACTGCAATCGCATGCGCCGTTCGCAGTTGTTCCGCTTCGCTCATCTCCCCGTGCCGCTGCTTCACCTCGCCGAACGTCGCCGCCTCCAGCCGGTCCATCAAATCGTCTGCTTTAACGCCGAATCCCTTGCGTCCACTCACTTCCACATACGGCTTGCGCGATTCTTCCTCGCTCAATTCGTATCCGAGTTCTGCCGCGCACCGCGGCGTCAGCACCACAAATCCGTACGAAAGGTGAATCGATTTCTCCGCCTGCTCTTTGTGGCCCAGCGCCGCAAGCCCCGCCGCCACCACGTCCTGCAAATACGATTGCCGCGTATCAATCACGTTGTATACGGCCTGCGCCGCCTCGCCAAAATGCGGCGCGCCCGCGTCGCCGTTGTCCGCCGTCGTGTACCAGACTTCATCACCCTCCGGAGCGTTCTGCCACTTCGCGTACTTGAAATCCTTCCCAAGCAAACCGAATTTCCACAACTGGTAAGCAATGTCTTTGCCGACGTACGTCACCGTCCCATTCGAACGCACGATGATCTTGTCTTGTTCGTGTTCGCTTTCTTTCTCTGTGTCCTCTGCGCTCTCAGTGTTCTCCGTGTTAGGCTTTGTCTTTTCTTTCTTCGTATCGCTCGACGGCATCACCCAGCAGCCCGCCATCTTCCCCGTCGTCACAAATTGAATCGCGCCCGATTTTTTCAACATCTCGAACGCCGCATCCCAGAAATGCAGATGCAAAATCTCGCTTTCCCGCGCCAGCAGTTCGTAATGAATCCCCAGCCGCGCCATCGTTCGCATATGGCAACTCACGATCGCATCGCCAACGACTCCCGCCACTTCCGCGTCCTCGCCGCGCCC
>Ga0075436_100003522_pt1 | contig 10732 bp, 12 predicted proteins | sample RhiMethybrSRZTD5_FD_75303 | JGI IMG/M metagenome (GOLD analysis project Ga0075436, IMG submission 75303) | Populus rhizosphere microbial communities from Tennessee, USA - Rhizosphere MetaG P. TD hybrid SRZTD5 | ecosystem: Host-associated > Plants > Roots > Rhizosphere > Soil | place: USA... | reverse complement strand
CCCTGTGCCTGCAGCGCGGTGCCCAGATGCGCCACCGCGCCCCTGGCCACGAAGCCCGGCTCCATGCCGTGCTGCAGCTCGACGACCATGAGCCTGGCCAGGCCCAGCCTGATGAAGGCCTCGCCCTCGCCGGTCCCGCAAACCGCTCCGTAGCGGTCGTCGGCGTAGATGCCGGCGCCAGGGATGGGCGAGTCGCCGATACGCCCCGGCAGCTTGCCTTGAATACCGCCCGTCGACACGGCCACGACGAGATGGCCGTCAGCGTCGCGGGCGACAGCGCCGACTGTGTCGACCGCTTCGAGCGGACGGTGCCGGGCGGCGTTGATGAAGATCGAGGGATCGGCCATCTCGACGCCGTGCTCGCGCGCAAAGCGCGAGGCGCCCGGCCCGGCGAGGAGGACATGCCGGCCGTCCTCCATGACCGCGACGGCGGCGTCGATGGGGTGCCGCACGTCGCGCAGGCCGGCCACGCCTCCGGCCCGCATCCGCGCGCCCTCCATCACACCGGCGTCGAGCTCGCAGTCGCCGTCACTGTTGGTGCACGCGCCAAGGCCGGCGTTGAGCAGCGGCTCGTCCTCGAGCTGCCGCACTGCGGCGACAGCTGCCGCTAGGGCACCCTTGGCGATGTGCGCCCAGCCCGCGTCGAGGGCGCGCTGCACGGCGGCCTGGCGCTCGGCGCGCTCGGACTCCGGGACAGGTCCGGCGCCGCCGTGAACGATGAGCGCGGGCCTGGCCACGCGCTCAGATTAGTTAAGCCGGCGAATAGGCCGCGTTCTGGATGACTCGGCGGTCCGAGCCGTTGCGCCGGTCGTTCGCGAACACGACCCGGCGGCCGGCGACGGCCCGCTCCGGCGCCCTTCTCTCACCGAAGCGACGCTCGTTCTTCGAGCGTCTCTCATTTACGCGACGCTCCCGAGCCTCACCGTTGCTTGACGACATCAAACCCTCCCCTCGATGTTCCTTGTCCCGCGGGACGGGCACGATCCTATCGCACCCGCCGCTCGAGTGTCTTCAACTTCTCGTCGATGCGCCTTTCAGACTTCCGGCGCTCCAGCTCGTCCCCCGGACCCATGTCGACGAAGGCCGCGTGTCGGGTCAATCTGGGGTGCACCTCCGACACGAGGCGGAACATCTCCTGCGCCACCTTGCGGTAGTCCGGGTGCCCCTGCGGCGTTGTGCGGAGCTCACACAGGTGATAGATCTCGCGCAGGTTGATCCGGACGTACCAGCGCAGGCGGAAGGCCAGGGGAACGATGTACTGGGCGAGCTCGGGTCCGAGGTCGCGCCGCATGGCCGCGTGGGCCTCTGCGGCGTCCTCGATCGCCTTTTTGAACGCGCCGTCCATGCCGAGGTCCACGAGGTCGGGCGGCACGTCGTAGCCGAGCGAGGTCCCCAGCAGCTGCCGCTCCTGCGTGAGCATGCGGTGGCGGTGGAGGTCGCGGTAGGCGCCGAAGTTCGCGACGATCTCGAACTTGTACTGGGCATGCTCCAGGGCTCGCGGAACGCGCTGCCTGCGGTTGGCGCGGCCCCCCAGCATGGCGTCGAGGACCGCGTCGGCGTTCGCGCTGAGGTCATCGAGGGCCCCGTCGGAATACTGGAAGACGGCCGCCTGGACAACCTTGCGCTCGGCGTCGGGGTCATGCCCAACCAACCTCACAGCCGGAGTCGTGTGGGACGTCCCCTCCCCAGCCCTCCCCGCGAGCGGGGAGGGAGTCAGCTTCTTCATCGCCGCGCCCATCCGCCGGATCCGCTCCGCCGCCGGCGCGCCGTACTTATCGTCCAGCGCCCGCTTCACGAACGCCGGGATCACCTGCGAAAGCTCGCCGTGCAGCTCGCCGGACAGCCTTGCGCATTCAGGCAGCTCGCTCGCGGCGAGCTTGGTGATCAGGTACTCGAAGGCACGCCCGTTCCCGAAGAGGCCGAGGTTGGTCAGCGTTCCCGCCGGCAGCAGTCCGCGCAGCAGGTCGAGCGCCTTGGCCCGCGTCGCCGACTTCCACGCCCGGTCGGTCTCGCCTTCCTCTTTGGGAAAGCGCTCGCGGATGGCCTCCGTCAGCGGCTCTATGAGCGCCGTGTAGGTGTCGAAGAGAGCGTCAGCTGCCGGCTCGTATGCCGGGTGGCCCAGCTCGGGACCGCGGTAGTAGAGCCGGCGCCCGTCGGGACCGGGCCGGTCGAAGCGCACGTAGCGCGTCGACTTCTCGAGCGGCGAGATGCCGATGCGGCTGTCCTCGAGCGCCTTGGCGGCGAGGGTCGACACCTTCTCGATCGCGACGTGAGCGCCCGCGAGCTCGGCTACTGAGTCGTCGCCGTAGCCGACGAGCACCCGCTCGTAGAACTCCTCGGCGCGCCGCACGGCGACCATATCGTCCGCGGTGTGCGTGGAGCCCGCGATGCTTGTGAAGCCCGACTCAGGGTCGTTGATGAACTCGTCCATCAGCACGCGGCGGAGGCTCTTCTCCGTGCGCGAGTAGCGCGAGAAAAGGGCTCCCTTGACCACCTCCGGCAGGTTGCGCAGCGCGAAAACCGGCCGGTCGAGGTTGGTGAAGTACCGGCCGAGGATCGCCGCCTCGGCCTCGGTGAACTCCACAGCTGAATGGTATGACCCAACCGGCAGTCCAGGGTTTGTCCCCGGTTTGTCCCCAGGGACAGCGTCGGGTGGTTGGTAGGGTTGTGACCGGATGGCGGCAGGCGTGGTGAAGCGAACCGACTGGGTCGAGCAGTGGCGGCAGCTCGTCCGCGAGCGCGAGGTTGCGTCTCACGGCCACAGCGACCCGCGCTACTGGGACCGCCGGGCGGCGTCCTTCGCGCGCACGACTGCCGGGCGAGCGGACCAGTTCATCGAGGTGCTGGCACCGTTCCTCTCGCCCCGCAAGACGCTCATCGACGTCGGCGCCGGCGCGGGCCGCCACGCGGTGCCACTGGCCGAAAGGCTCGAGTGGGTCACCGCGGTCGAGCCTTCGGAGGGAATGCGCTCTCACCTGCCGGCGCTGCCGAATCTCACCGTGGTCGCGAGCGCGTGGGAGGACGCCGATGTCGCGCCGGCCGACCTGGTCATCTGCAGCCATGTCCTGTACGGAGTCGAGGACGTCGTCCCGTTCGTCGAGAAGATGGAACGGTCGGCGCGGGAGCGCGTCTTCGTGATGCTGCGGGAGGGCTCGGTGCCGCATCCGGCCAACGTGCTGCGCGACCGCATCGCGCCCGATCCGCTGCCGCGCATCACGCAGTTCAGCGACCTGTTCCTGGTCCTGCTTCAGCTGGGCATCTATCCCGACGTGCGGTTCATCAGCTACCCGGTGGTCAACCGCTACAGCTCATTCGAAGAGGCCGTCGAGGACTCCGCGCCGCTGTTCGGCGACGCGTGGAGCGGTGCCGCCGAGGCGGAGCTGCGGCGCATGCTCATGCGCGACGGCGACGAGCTCGTCTACGACGGCGGTCTGTCTGTTTCGGGAATCGCGCATTGGCAACCTCGCAGGATCTCGTAATCAGGCCGGTGCGGCCTGCGGACCGCGAGCGCGTGATCGAGATGACGCGCGACGTCTGGGAGGGCCGGGACTACGTACCCCGCGTCTTCGACGAGTGGGCCGCCGACGCTTCGTCCGCCTTCCAGGCGCTCGAGGTAGACGGTGAGGTCGTCGGCCTGCACAGGGTGCGGCCTTACGGACCGGGCCTCGTCTGGTACGAAGGCCTGCGCATCGCCTCCACACACCACCGTCGCGGCCTCGCGCGGGCGATGCTCCAGTCCGCGATCGCCGAGGCGCGCGAGCAGGGCTTCAAGGAGATGCGCCTCGCGACGCAGAACGAGCCGGCCGCCAATCTTTTCGAGTCTGAGGGCTTCAACCGACTCGTCGACATTCGCTGGTGGCGTGCAACGCGCCTCGAAGGCGGGGACGCTGCCCGCATCCCGGACCCGGCGAGCGCGGAGAAGCTCTGGCCGGCCGTCATTCGAAGCCCGGGCTTCGAGCTGTACCGCGGGGTGAGCGCCGACCTCAACGGCGCCCGCGACCTCGAAGATCGGGAGCTGGCGCGGCTCGCCGAGACGGGGATGCTGCGCGTGATGGGCAACTCCGTGGCGGGGCTGCGCGCCGCGTGGGGACCCGCGGTCGCGGTGTCCTTCATCGCCGGCCGTGGGGCGACGCTTCGCGACCTTCTATATGCGCTGCGCTACGAGGCCGATGCCGACGGCCTGGAACGCGTCTCCGTCGCTGTGCCCCGCGGCCACCCCGCCGCCGACGACCTGCAGGCTTCCGGATACGATTTCGCGAATGCCGAGGACACTTCGTACATCTACACGCTCAACCTGAACCGACCCAGGTCGTAGAAAGCGCGTTTGACCAGACAGTACGTCGTCATCGGTAACGGCATCGCAGGCCAGACCTGCGCCGAAGAGCTGCGCAAGCTCGAGCCGGACTCGTCGATCGTGATGATCGCCGCCGAGCGGCATCCGCTTTACAACCGCGTCGCCCTGCCTCGCTACCTGCGCGGCCAGGTGCGTCGCGAGAAGGTCTTCATGCGCACTGTCGAGGACTACGCGAAGCAGAACCTCGACATCCATTTCGAGACGTGGGTCACGGAGATCGACACCCAGGCGAAGGTCGTGCGCACGAACCAGGGCGAGTCGTTCGAGTACGACGCGCTGCTGATCGCGACCGGCGGGCGGCCGAAGCCGCCGCCGTGGCCGGGCTCCGACGAGGTGGCGCAGTGCCTCGGCTTCCAGACCATTGACGACACCGACGCGATCATCGAGAAGGCCGACACGTCGCAGCGCGTGCTTGTGATGGGCGGCAGCTTCATCGGCTACGAGCTCGCCGAGGGCGTGAGCTTCCGCAAGACGGCGAAGGTCACCTGGATCATGCGCGGGCCCTGGTTCCTGCGCTACGTGCTCGACGAGGAGGGCGGGCGGCTCTGCCGGCAGCTGGGTGAGGCGCAGGGCGTGGAGTTCATCACGTCGGATGAGGTCCAGAAGTTCAGCCGGGTCAACGGCCACTACCTCGCGGAAACGGTCAACGGCAAAAAGGTCGAGTTCGACGCGCTCACCTACGGCGTCGGGCTTGACTACTACACCGAGCCGGTCCGCCGGACCGAGATCAAGACCGACAAGGGCATCGTCACCGACGCCAAGCTGCGCACGAGCGCGCCCGACGTCTACGCGGCCGGCGACGTCGCCGTGTTCTACGACCTGATGGTCGAGCGCCACAACCAGATGGGCACGTGGGACAACGCCGAGGCGCACGGCAAGGTCGCGGCGCGCAACATGGCCGGCGCGGACGAGGACTTCTTCGACGTGCCGACGTACACGACGACGATGTTCGGCTCCACGCTCGCGGTGGCCGGCGTGACGCCCGACGTGCAGCCGGACCTCGACTCGGTTCGGACCTTCAGCTTCGAGGAGAAGTTCTATCGCAAGCTGTTCTTCAAGGACGACCGGCTTGTCGGGGCGATCATGATCGGCCCGCCCAAGGGCCGGAAGAAGCTGATCGAGATCATGCGGTCGCGGCAGAAGATCGAACGCCCCAAGGAAGACCTGCTGGACCCGGCCAACCTGAAGGACTGATGGCGGGCGCGCCCGAGTACGCCTTCCTGACGCATTGGCGGTTTCGCGCGGCGGCGCAGGAGGTTTTCGACATCCTGGCCGACGCTCCGGCCCTGGCGCGCTGGTGGCCCTCGGTATACCTGAAGGTGCAGGAGCTCAAGCCGGCTGGGCCGGACGGCACCGGTCGGGTGATCCATCTGTGGACGAAGGGGTTCCTGCCCTACACGCTGAGGTGGAACTTCATCGTGACCGAGGTGACTCGGCCGACCGGGTTCAAGCTCACGGCGCACGGTGACTTCGAGGGCACCGGCGTGTGGACCCTGACCCAGGACGGAGAGGACGTCGATGTGGTGTACGACTGGCGGATCAGGGCCGAAAAGGCGCTCCTGCGGTACGGGAGCTTTGCACTTCGACCGTTCTTTGCGGCCAACCACCGCTGGGCGATGGCTCGTGGCGAGGAGAGCCTCGCCCTCGAGCTCCGCCGCAGGCGTGGCGAAAGCGAGGTTCCCGCACCGCCCGGCGCTACCTTCCGCCGGTGATAGGCGGCCCTAGGCCGGCTCGATGAGCTGCGGCCAGCTGTACGTGTAAACGTCGCCGCTCGCCTCCGGGAGGTACAGAAGACCGTCGCCGACGTGAAACTTGAACGTGAATTGCCCAGCGTCACGGGGCTGCGCGGTCATCGTGAACTTCAGCTCAGACCCCGGAGCGAGGGGTCCGCATGCCAGTCCCGGGAGAGACGCCTCGACGGTGCAAGGTCCCGAGGTGAGGACGGTGTAGTGATCTAGGAAGTGGTCGCCTTCGTCGAAGAGGATCGTCAGGTTCGTGATCCGTGTCGTGCCGGCGTTGCTCACAGTGAAGTGAAAGGAGGTTTCCTTCCCGACGGTCGCGGTCGGGACATAGGTGCCGTCGGCTGAGATCGCTTTCGACGAGCCGATCTGGGTCCCACGTGCTGCCCGGCAAAGCCGAGCGCGACGATCGCGACTGCAATGACCAACGCCAGCGCACCCGTCTCGACCCTGCGAAGATCCCGACCCCCGATCGCGGGCCGTGGTGGCAGCACCAGCGCCAAACCCATTCCCGCGACGAAACCTCCCACATGCGCGTAGTTGTTGACGACGCCCCCGAGGCCGCTGATGCCGGCGAACAGCACCAGCGCGGCATTGATCGCGATCCACTGCCGGACGCCCGTGGCGCTCGTCTTTGGAAACTGTCGTCCCTGAAACCGCCCAACGAGGAGAAGCAGGCCCATCAAACCGGTGACCCCGCCTGACGCTCCGACGCTGATTGCGAATGCGCTGTCACCGCTGGTGAGGACGATCCACGTGATTCCGCCGGCCACCGCGGCCAGGAGGAACGTCCCGAGAAGGACGAGCCTGCCGTACCAGATCTCAACGAACCGTCCGACGTTCCACATGGCGAAGCTGTTGAGCCCGACGTGCGCCAACGACTGGTCGTCGTGAAGGAAGGCCGAGCTCACGTAGCGCCACCACGCGCCGGCGCTGGGGTCGTAGTGACCGAGGAGGCGCACCCCGCCGGCGTTGACCAATGCCCCCAGATCCAGAAGGCCGATGCCGGCCGTGGGTTTGATCAGGAGCTTCTCCAGGGCGAACACCGCAATGAAGACGCCGATGAGCGAATAGGTGACAACCGGCGTCTTCGCAAGCGGCGGAACCGCGCGTTGCCGGCTGCCGGTCTCCAACATCTCCCTCGCGGCCAGATCGATCGACGCCAGGGTCGGGGCCTCGGCGCCAGCCCGAAACAAGCGGACGTGGTGACGAATGTCTCCCAATGACGGCAGAGCAGTCAGAAGCGGAAGCACCGCCTCCGCCCTGCCCGAGTCCATGTCAATGGACACGACGCCAACCCTGACGAGGCCCTTCGGCGGTGACTTGTAGCTCGACTTCGCGACCGGGCCCAGTGCCACGAGGACCACCTCACACGTTTGCGCACGCTGGATCCTGAGCCGCTCTTCACCCCACGCGATCGCGTCGCGGCAGCGCGCATCCAGGTCGGCGGAGGCGCCCAAGGGATTCGCCGGGGGCCGATAGAAGGCGACCAGGACGGCCCGGCTGCCGGTCCACGCGGCCACCGCCAGGTCGTAATGACCGGCCAGGTTGCCCAACCGGGAATCTCGCTGGTCGGCGAGGCGCAAGCCGTACCGCCGCACGAGCTCCATCGCGATGGATCGGGCCAGAGCCGGTGGTTCCGGCGGCGTGTTGGACAGCGCCCCGGGGAGGTCAGCCTGGCTCACGGCCGAAGTCTATCGGCGGGTGCTTTTGGCGTATCGTTCGCTGTAGAGATATGGCTTTCGCTTACAGCGAATCTGCCCGGACGGTCAGGGAGGCGCTTGGCGCCATCCTGCGCGGGCGCCGGGAGGCCGCCCGACGCACCCTGACCGAGGTCGCCGCCGAAGCAGGCCTGTCGCCGGCCCACCTGTCCGAGGTGGAGCGGGGCCGCAAGGAGGTCTCGATCGAGAAGCTCCTGGCCGTCGCCCACGCGCTCGGGATCCGGCCTGCCGACATCTACGCGGAGCTGGCCCGCCTTCTGGGTGCGGGTGAGGAACGCCAGGCCTGGCCGGAGGACCCGCCGGCGAAGCTGAGGCTCGCTACGCAGCGCCTGCCCCTGGACGCGCTGCGCAGCGTGGCCGACTTCAGCGCCTACATGGCCATGTCCAACCCGCCACCGAAGCCGCGGCCACAGATTGGATTCGTAACAAGGAGACACCAGCTGTGAACCTGATTCCCACGGTCATCACCAACGACGGGCGCGGCGAGCGCGCCTACGACATCTACTCGCGACTGCTGAAGGAAGGCATCGTCTTCGTGCGCGGGGTCATCGACGACGACGTCGCAACCACCGTCACCGCGCAGCTCCTGTTCCTGGAGAGCGAGATGCCGGATCGCGACATCCAGCTCTACATCAACAGTCCGGGCGGTTCGCTGACCGCGGCGCTGTCGATCTACGACGCGATGCAGTACGTGGGGCCGAAGGTCGGGACGCTCTGCACCGGCCTCGCGGCGAGCGGCGGCTCAATCCTCCTCGCGGCCGGCGCGCCGGGCATGCGCCTGTCCCTTCCCCACGCCCAGATCCTCATTCACCAGCCGCACACTCAAGGCATCCAGGGCCAGGCGACTGACATCCAGATCCACGCCCAGGAGATCCTGCGTCAGCGCGAGCAGCTGGCCCGGCTGTATGCGAAGCACTGCGGGCGGCAGCTGGAAGAGGTGGAGCGGGCCATGGAACGCGACTTTTTCATGACGCCGGAGCAAGCCAAGGATTGGGGCCTGGTGGACCTCATCGTGGAGAAGAACCCGGCCGCGGTCCGCGCACCGGCTTAACGGCCCAGTAGACTGCCCGCTCAATGGAGCGGGCGTACCACAAATTTCACAGCCCCTCGCTGGGGCGCGACATGGAGCTGCTCCACTTCGGCGTGTCCGGCATTCCCCTGCTCGCGTTCCCGACGTCGATGGGCCGCTTCTACCAGTGGGAGGACTTCGGCCTCGTCGGGGCGCTCGCGGAGTGGATCGAGACGGGTGCCATCCAGGTCGTCTGCCTGGACAGCATCGACGAGGAATCCTGGTACGCCAAGCAGAAGTCGCCCGCCGAACGCGTCGCGCGCCACCTCCAGTACGAGCACTACGTGCTCGACGAGGTGCTGCCTGGCATGCCGGTGCCACCGATCGCGTGCGGCGCATCCTTCGGAGCGATGCACTCGGTGCTCCTCGCGCTGCGTCATCCCACTCGGTTCCGCGGGTTCATCGCGCTCAGCGGAGCCTTCGACACCGCCCGCTGGCTCGACGGCTACCACGACGACGACACCTACTACACCAACCCGCTCGCGTTCCTGCCGGGCCTGAACGATGACGCGATCCTGGGCCCCATGCGGGCGCTGAACCCCAAGGTCATCGCAACCGGCGAGGAGGACCCCAACGTCGAAGATTCGAAGAAGCTGGCGGGGCTGCTGCACGACAAGGGCGTGGACGTGCGGCTGGATTTATGGCCCGGGTGGGCGCACGATTGGCCGTACTGGAAGGACATGATGCGGAGATATCTGTCTTCCTGATCCATCGGAGGGGGACATGCAGGCCAAGAAAATCGTCGGACTGCTGGTCGGCCGCGAGAACACGTTTCCGGGTCCCTTCCTCGACATGGTCAACAGCCGGGGAGAGCAGCAGGGGGTAAGCGCCGAGCTCGCCGTCCTCGGCGGGACGCCCGAGCTGGAGACGCCGAGACACGCGGTCATCGTCGACCGCATTTCGCATGAGGTCCCCTACTACCGCGCGCACCTGAAGAGCGTCGCTCTGCTCGGCACCGCCGTGATCAACGACCCGTTCTGGTGGGAGGCCGACGAGAAATTCTTCGAGTGCACGCTCGCGCGCAAGCTCGGCGTCGCCGTCCCGAAGACCGTCGTGCTGCCGAACAAGCAGTACATCCCGGACATCGACCACAGGGTCTCGCTGCGCAACCTTCGGTACCCGCTGGACTGGGAGAAGGCCGTCGACTACACGGGCCTGCCCGCGGTTCTCAAACCGAACACGGGCGGCGGCTGGAAGGACGTCTTCATCGTCAACACGATCGACCAGCTCATCGCCGCCTACGACAAGACCGGGCTGAAGACGATGATCCTGCAGGAGTTCATCGACTGGGACGACTACGTCCGCTGCATCTGCATCGGGCGCAAGAACATCCTCCCCATTCGCTACAACCCCCGCGCGCCCTTCGAGGAGCGGTATGTGATCTCCAAGCCGGTCGACGGGGCACTGCGCGACCACGCCGTGCGTGACGCGACCGCGCTGGTCGACGCGCTCGGCTACGACATGGACACGGTCGAGTTCGCCGTCAAGGACGACGTGCTCTACGCGATCGACTTCCTCAACCCCGCGCCTGATTTCGACAACTTCTCCATCAAGGAGGACAACTTCCGCTGGGTGCTCGAGCAGATGACGGAGCTGGTCATTGCCTACGCGTTGGGTCAGCGGACCCCGCCCTGGCGCGATGAGCACCGCTGGTGGAAGCACCTGAAGACGTCCGCCGCGCCCGCGTGAAGACTCCGGTCGAGGCGTACCACGCGCTGCTCGAAGATGAGCGGCTCGTGCAGGCTAGCGCGCAGGCGCTGGCCGAGGGTCAGCGTCAGCGGCAGCTGATGTTCGGAGACAGGCCCCTGTGCGTGGCGATGCGGCCGCAGTTCCTCAGCCGCGCCGAATA
>Ga0075436_100003521_pt1 | contig 10733 bp, 10 predicted proteins | sample RhiMethybrSRZTD5_FD_75303 | JGI IMG/M metagenome (GOLD analysis project Ga0075436, IMG submission 75303) | Populus rhizosphere microbial communities from Tennessee, USA - Rhizosphere MetaG P. TD hybrid SRZTD5 | ecosystem: Host-associated > Plants > Roots > Rhizosphere > Soil | place: USA... | reverse complement strand
CCTCGACCTGGCCACCGACGACCGCGCCGTCCCGAGGTGACGGCACGATGCCCTCCGTCACCCTCGAGCGAGCGGCCGGCCCGACGCAGGCCCCGACCCGGGTGCCCGCCCCGCCCGCACCGCCGGGCTCCATCGAGACGATTCCGTTCACGGGTTATTCCCGGCCGGGCAAGCTGCCGGTCATGGACCCCATGGACGACATCTTCGAGCTACCGGCGCAGGTCGACTTCGCGGCCATGCCGCCGGCTGCCGCACGGCCCGTCGCCACGTCTGACACGAGCCCATCGCCGGCCACCGCTGCGCCCCCGTCACCAATCGCGATGCCGCAAACGGCCACCGCGGCGGACCAGATCGCCAAGCCCGAGCCGGTGGTGCAGGCGGTCCTCACAGGAGAGCGGACAGCCGCCGACCGCGCCGGACCGCGCGTGATCGAGGCCGCGCAGCGCCCGCCTGCGCAGCGCCCGGCCGCACCGCCTGCCCGTCCCGCACCCGCGCTGGCCGCGCAACCCTCCGCGGTCATCGACCCGGATCCGCCCGCGGAGCCGACGCGCCTCACAGTGTCATTGCCGCGGCCGAGCCCGACGCCCGAGCAGCGGCCCGTCCCTTTGAGACCAAACCCGGAGCCTGCGAGCTTGGCCCCGTCCGACCGGCCCGCGCCAACCAACGCGGCTGCGTTGGTAGCAACGCCCCCGGTCATCGAGCCTGTCGGCGCACCAGCGCCGCGCGGTGCCACGGCGAGCAAACCCGCCGGGCCGCCGCGCGCAGACGTCCTTGCCGCCTTCACGGCGCTCAGCGACGACGAAAAGATCGCGCTGTTCAGCTGATTGGATTTGCCGACCTGCTGCGACCAGGCCCCGTGATTGCGGGCGCTGAGGGAAAGGCGCATGCTGGTTGCAAGCTGCCAACAAGGCGGCGCCGACAAATCCACAGGGAGGAAGCCATGCAGTCTCGTGCGAAAACGCTTGCTGCCGTGATCGTCGCGACCGCGGTTCTGTCGATCGGCGCGGCGCACGCGCAAGCACCAAGTCAGGCTCCGACGGCCGACGTGAACGCGGCCCCCAATCCCTATCGTGCGATCGACGACTGGGCGAAGCTGCCCGCCGGACGCGTCTTTGGGCAGGCGATCGGCATCGATATCGACCGGGACGGCAAAAGCGTGTGGGTTTTCGACCGCTGCGGCGGCAAGAGCTGCACCGGCTCTCCCCTCGCGCCAATCCAGAAGTTCGACTCTACCGGCAATCTGGTCACAAGCTTCGGCGCCGGCATGTTCAATTTCCCGCACGGGCTGTTCGTCGACCGCGATGGCAATATCTGGGTGACCGACGGCAAGAGCGAAGGTGGGAAGGGCCATACCGCCTTCAAGTTCAGCCCCGACGGCAAGGTCTTGATGACGCTCGGGACGCCCGGCGTCGCCGGCACCGACGAGCACCATTTCAACGCGCCCTCCGACGTCGTCGTGGCGAGCAATGGCGACATCTTCGTCGCCGACGGCCACGGTGGCGATACCAACGCGCGCATCGTGAAGTTTTCCAAGGACGGGACCTTCATCACCGCATGGGGCCGCAAGGGCACCGCGCCCGGCGAGTTCCAGACCCCGCACGGCTTGGCGATGGATTCCGCGGACCGGCTCTACGTCGCGGATCGCGAGAACGATCGCGTGCAGATCTTCACGCCTGATGGGAAGTTCGTTGCGGAGTGGAAGCAGTTCAGCCGGCCGAGCGGCATCTTCATCGACAAGCACGACATGCTCTACGTCGCCGACTCGCAATCGGGCGAGAAGTTCAACATGAGCTTCCGGCAGGGCATCCGCATCGGCAGCGTCGCGGACGGCAAGGTCGTTGCATTCATCCCGGCTTCTGCGGCGGTACCGCATATGCCGGAGGGCGTCGCAGCGGACGCCGAAGGCAATGTCTTCGCGGGTTTCACCGAGGCGCAGACGGTGAAGAAATACGTCAAGTCCGACCGCCGCGCCGACAACTGACGACGATCGATTGTCGCGTGGGCTGAGTGTGCGCAGCCCACCGCGTGTATCGCTCACGCCACCAGGCGCGAGAAAAGCTCGGGATCGACGTTGCCGCCCGAGAGCACCGCGACGGCGACCTTGCCGCGAACGTCGATCCTGCCTGCGATCAGCGCCGCGAGCCCGACCGCGCCACCCGGCTCGACCACGAGCTTGAGCTCGCGGAACGCGAAGCCGACCGCTCGACCGACCTCGGCATCGCTCGCCGTGACCCCGGCGCCCACCAGCGTGCGGTTGATCTCGAAGGTGATGCGGCCAGGTGACTGCGCCATCAGCGCATCGCAGATGGTCCCGGTGACCGCAGCGTTCTTCTCGCGCCGCCCGCTCGCGAAGGAGCGCGCGTGGTCATCGAAACCAGCAGGCTCCGCCGTGAAAACGCGCGCCGCCGGCACCCGAGCCTTGACGGCGAGCGCAACCCCCGCGGCAAGCCCGCCTCCCGATGCGTTGACGATCACGACGTCCGGCGCGAGCCCGAGCGCCGCCAGGTCCTCGACGATCTCGCGGCCGGCCGTGCCCTGTCCGGCGATGATGAGCGGATCGTCATACGGCGGCACCAGCACGGCATGCCGTTCCTCGGCGATCTGCCGCGCGATCGCCTCCCGGTCGTCGCGCTCGCGATCGTAGAGCACCACCTCGGCGCCGAGCTCGCCAGTGCGCTCGCGCTTCGGGCGCGGCGCGTCCGCCGGCATGATGATGACGGCCGGCATGCCCAGGAGCTTTGCCGCCGCGGCGACGCCCTGGGCGTGATTACCGGAGGAATACGCCACCACGCCGCCGCTTCGCCCCGTTTCGGGAATCGCGGACAGGCGGTTGAAGGCTCCGCGGAATTTGAACGAGCCGGTGCGCTGCAAGGTCTCGGCCTTGAGAAAGACGCGCCCGCCCGTGCGAGCATCGAGCACCGGCGAGCAGATCAGCGGGGTGTGGAGCGCGATCCCGCGCAGGCGCGCGGCCGCGGCGTCGACATCGGCGGCGGTGGGCAGGGGTTGCTCGGGCCGGTCGCTCATGGATGTGGAGCGTAGCGCCGGGGGTCGGCCTCCGTAAAGGGCGGCGGATAACGCCGTTGACAGGGCGGCGACACGCCGCCAGAAAAATTCGTGCCCGCAGCATTCGGACGACCCACCGCGGGCGTCTCGTGAGGAGTCCCCGCCATGGATCTCGGCATCGCCGGCCGCAAGGCCATCGTCTGCGCTTCGAGCCGCGGGCTCGGCCGGGCCTGCGCGCACCAGCTGGCAGAGGCCGGGTGCGAGGTTGTGGTCAACGGCCTGGACCGCGACCGCCTCGAGGCGACCGCCGCCGACATCCGCAAGGCGACGGGCGCCAAGGTGACGCCGGTCGTCGCCAACGTCTCCACCCCGGACGGCCAGAAGGCGCTGTTCGCCGCCTGCCCGGAGCCCGACATCCTGGTCAACAACAATGCGGGTCCGCCCTTCCGCGACTTCCGCGAGCTCGACCGCCAGAAGATGCTCGACGGCGTCGTCGCCAACATGGTCGTCGCGATCGAGCTGACCCAGAAGGTGATCGACCCGATGGTGAAGCGGAAATTCGGCCGCATCGTCAACATCACCTCGGGCTCGGTGAAGATGCCGCTCGCCGGACTAGACCTCTCCTCCGGGGCGCGTGCGGGCCTCACCGCCTTCATGGCCGGCGTGGCCCGCTCGGTCGCTGCCTCGAACGTCACCATCAATTTCCTGCTGCCGGGCGCGATCGACACCGACCGCCTGCGGTCGAACATCGAGGCGAACGCCAAGAAGCAGGGCATCCCGTTGGATCAGGCCGCCGCGGCGCGCGCCGCCTCCATTCCGGCCAAGCGCTTCGGGACGGCCGACGAGTTCGGCGCCGCATGCGCGTTCCTGTGCTCCGCGCAGGCGAGCTACATCACGGGCCAGAGTCTCCTGGTCGACGGTGGAGCCTTTCCGGGAGTGATGTAGCGGTGCTTGTCCACCGGCGGGGAGCGACGCATGATCCCGCCCGATTGACCAACCACGAACCTATTCAGGGAGATCGTCATGAAGCTCGTCCGCTTCGGCCCGGCCGGCCGTGAGAAGCCTGGAATTATCGACTCAGAGGGGCGGATCCGCGATCTCTCAAAGGTCGTGCCTGACCTTGCGGGCGATGCGCTGTCTCCGCGCGGGCTCGCCAAGATCAAGAAGGCGGCGAAAGGCAGACTGCCCGTGGTCAAGGGCAAGCCGCGCATCGGCGCTTGCGTCGGCCACGTCGGCAATTTCATCGCCATCGGCCTCAACTACGCGGACCATGCGGCCGAGGCCGGCATGCCGATCCCGAAGGAGCCGATCATCTTCAACAAGGCGCCATCGTGCATCTGCGGGCCGAATGACGACACGATGGTCCCGAAGGATTCGACCAAGCTCGATTACGAGGTCGAGCTCGGCATCGTGATCGGCACGCGCGCCCGCTATCTACCGCAGGGCAAGGGGCTGGACGTGATCGCCGGCTATTGCCTCGCCAATGACGTGTCAGAACGCGTCTTCCAGATCGAACGGTCCGGCCAGTGGACCAAGGGCAAGGGTTCGGAGACCTTCGGCCCGCTCGGCCCCTGGCTCGTCACCAAAGACGAGATCAAGGACCCGCAGAACCTCGCGATGTGGCTCACCGTCAACGGCGAGACGCGCCAGAAGGGCTCGACCAAGACCATGATCTTCGGCTGCGAGCACCTGGTCTGGTATTGCTCGCAGTTCATGGTGCTCGAGCCTGGCGACGTGATCATCACCGGCACCCCTCCGGGCGTCGCGCTCGGCATGAAGCCGGAGCCGAAGTTCCTCAAGACCGGCGACGTCGTCCAGCTCGGCGTCGAAGGGCTCGGCGAGCAGCAGCAGAAGATCGTGAAGTTCAAGATGTAAGCGAGGTTTCCGTCATCCTGAGATGGCCGCGGGAAAAGCGAACCGCACAGGATGATGGCCCGTCACCCATCTCGCGCTTCCAGCACCGCCTTGAGCGAGACTCGCGACCACGCCGCAGTGCGGCTGCGGAAGGCCGAATAGGAGTCGTTGATCCGCCGCGCGATGTCGCTCCTTGCGCCGAGCTCGCCCAGGACGTCGCCCGCCTGCTTGCGGGCGGCGCCGACGATGTCGGCGGCAAAGTTCTTGAGCTTCACGCCGTGCTGCTGGGTCAGCGCGGCGAGCGCCTCCGCGTTGAGGCGATCCATCTCGGAGAGCGCGTACGAGGCCTCGGCCGCGCAGGCGTGGGTGACGATCGCCTTGAGCTCGGCATCGAGCGCAGCCCACGCTTTCAGGTTCACCAGGCATTCGCCAGTGCCGTTTGGCTTGTTGAATCCCGGGCCGTAGTAGTTGGGCGCCACGCGATAGAGGCCGAGCGCGATGTCGGTGCCGGGCCCGACGAATTCGGCCGCATCGAGCACGCCGGACTGCAGGCTGGTGAGGATCTCGCCGGGTGGCGTCGTCTGCGGCGTCGCCCCGAGACGACGATAGATCTCGCCGCCGAGGCCGAGCGAGCGGATTTTGAGCCCCTTGAGATCATCGAGGCCTTTCACCTCGCGCCGGAACCAGCCGCCCATGCACACGCCGGTGTTGCCGCCCATGAATGGCTTCACCCCGAACGGCGCATAGAGCTCGTCCCACAGCGCCTGACCGCCGCCGGCATCGACCCAGGCCACGTGCTCGAGCGGCGTGAGGCCGAACGGCACGGTCGTGTAATAGGCGGCGGCCGGCTGCTTGCCCTGCCAGTAGAAGGCCGCAGTGTGTCCCATCTCGGCAACGTTGCTGCCGACCGCGTCGAGCACCTCGAAGGCCGGGACCAGCTCGCCGGCCGCGTGCACCGTGATCTTCAGCCGGCCGCCCGACATCGTCCCGATGCGCTCGGCAATCCGCTCCGCCGAGAGGCCTGGGCCGGGCAGCCGCTTGGGCCAGGAAGTCACCATCCGCCAGCGCAGCGTCTCTGCGCGCGCGACCGCAGGCGCCGCCACTGCGCCGACCAGCGCGACGCCGGCGCCGCGCAGCAGGTTTCGACGGTTTTGTTTCGACATGGGTCTTCTCCCGGTCATCAGGGCGAGACGGCATGGAAATGGTGCAGCGGCCCCTGCCCGCGCCCGACGCCGAGCCGGTCCGCTGCCGCGATCGCGGCAGTTACAAAAGCTTTGGCGGCGCGCACCGCCGTTGCGAGGTCGTCGCCCTTGGCGAGTCCGGCCGCGATCGCGGACGACAGCGTGCAGCCGGTGCCATGCGTGTTACGGGTCGCGAGACGGGCCGCCGCAAGCCGCGTTTCGCCGCCCCCATCGAACAGGATGTCGATGCTTTCCGCGCCCGTGCCATGGCCGCCCTTGATCAACACCGCCTGACAGCCGAGCGTCAGGAGGCGCTCGGCCTGCGCCCGGATTGCCTCTTCGTCTGCCGCGACGGGAAGCCCGAGCAAGGCGGCCGCCTCCGGCAAATTGGGTGTCACCACGCGCGCCAATGGCATGAGACGACGCTTGAGCACCTCGACGGCATCGGGTGCGAGCAGACACTCGCCCGAGCTTGCGACAAACACCGGATCGAGCACGACGTTGGGCGGGCTCCGCCTGTCGAGCGCGGTCGCCACTGCCTCGACCACACCGGCATTGCCGAGCATGCCGATCTTCACCGCGCCAACCGAAAAGTCCGACAAGACAGCATCGATCTGCGCCGTCACGAACGCCGGGTCCACCTCCCGGATCGCCACCACCCGCTGGGTGTTCTGCGCCGTCAGCGCCGTGATGGCGGAGGTGCCATAGACGCCGAACGCCGCAAAGGTCTTGAGATCCGCCTGGATCCCGGCGCCGCCGCCCGAGTCCGAGCCCGCAATGGTGAGCGCGATTGGCGTCATGGCTCGCGCAGACAGACGCTCGTGGCGCTCATGCGTTCCCCGCGTCATGCCCGCCCGCGCCCACCGCCGGGGGCGTCGGCGCATGTTTCGCCAGCGCCGCGTCGACGATGGCGCGCAGCTCGCGGGCGGCCCGCTCGGGATCGGGCGCGAGCGACAGCGCCGAGATGACCGACACCCCATCGGCGCCGGCGGCGATCACCTGGGCGGCATTCGCCGCGCTGATCCCCGCGATGCCGCACATGGGGAAATTGCCGATCCGGTCGCGAAACACCCGCACGATCCGGGCGAGCCCTTCGGTCCCGATCGGACGGCTGGTGTTGTTCTTCGAGCTGGTGGCGAAGATGCCACCGATGCCGACATAGTCGAGGATGCCGAGCGGCGCCGCACGCGCTTGCTCGACCGTCTTGATGGACAGCCCGATGAACGGCACCGGCCCGAGAACTTTTCGCGCCTCTGCGACGCTCATGTCCTCCTGGCCGAGGTGCACGCCGTCGGCGCCGGATTCACGCGCGACGTCGACGCGGTCGTTGACGATCAGCGGAACGTCGGACGGCAACGCCGCCTTGATGTCGCGGGCCAGCGCGATCATCTCCTGCGTCTCATGGATCTTGTCGCGCAACTGCACCAGCGTGGCGCCGCCCTGCGCGACCATGCGGGCGAGCTCGGGCAGCGGCCGGCCGCCGGCATGTTCAGGATCGACGATCGCGTAGACGCGCAGATCGACAGTGAGCTTCTGCTCCGGATCGACAAAGGTCATCATCCAACCCTCGTGCGCTCGACGATCGTTCGCTGATTCAATCCGTCGAGCGCGTCCAGAATGCCGCTGGCCAACGTGCCCGGCCCATGCGCGCTCCCGGCGGCGAGCTCGCCTGCGATGCCGATCAGGATCAGCCCAGCCGTCGCGGCCAGCCACGCATCGGGTTCGACTGCGATGCAGGCGCCGACCAGCGCCGAGGCCGCGCACCCCATCGCGGTCACCTTGGCCATCAGCGGATGGCCATTGCCGATCGAGATCGTGCGGGCGCCGTCGGTCACGATGTCGGGATCGCCGGTGAGGGCCACAACGGCGGAGCGCTCGCGCGCATAGCGCGCGAGCGCGGCGGGCGCGACCTGCTCCTCGGCCAGCGCGGCAAATTCTGCACCATTGAGCCGAATGATGTTCGGGCTCCGCGCCGCCAGCTCCAGCGCGAAGGTGGCGCGTGACAGCGCGCGATCGACGAACACCGGGTCGAGCACCCACGGAATGCGCCCATCCGCCTCCGCCAGGGCCGCTTTGATGGCGGCCTGCCGCACCGCATCAAGAGTGCCGAGATTGACCAGGAGTGCATCGGCCGAGGCGACGAACTCGCGGATTTCGGCCGGATCGGTGGTCATCGACGGGACCGCGCCGGCGGACAAGAGCATGTTGGCGGTGAAATTCTGCGCGACCGAATTGGTGATGCAGTGCACGCGCGGCCGACGGGTGCGGATGCGGGCCAGGACGTCGGCCGCCATCAGGGGAAGATCGCGAGGCGCATGCATCTCAAGCTCCCTCCGCCGGCATGATCCGGATCAGGTTCGATGGGTTGGCGATAAGCCTCTCAGCCCTGCTCGAGGAGCCGGACACCCCATTGAGATTGCGGCAGATAACTAGCCCCAACGGGCAGCCGGTTCAAGGCCGGCTCACGGGCCGGCCATGGCATCTGATTTGCATTGTTGGCGGAGGAGTTGCAGGCTCAGCAACATTGGCAGGAGGGATCCATGAACGACACGCTGCGGTTGACGACTTGGCATCGCTACGCGCTCGCCGCCACGATCGCGCTCGCCCTTGCCGCGGCCCCTGCCCTTCCGGCCCGAGCGCAGGCGCCGAGGACGCTCTCGGCCGCGATCATCGGGGTCAGCGTTTCGATCTGGCCCGCCATCGTCGCCGATCAGAAGGGGTTCTTTGCCGAGGAAGGGCTCAAGGTCGACTTCATCAGCTCCGGAGCGAGTGCGCGCTCGCTGCAGCAGGTCGCCGCGGGCAGCGCCGAGATCGGCAGTTCCTCCATGGTCGACTCGATCCGCGCCATCGGAGGCGGCGCCAAGGTGAAGATCTTCTTGAACAGCCTCGCGGTCGGCACCCACAGCCTGATCGCCGCGAAGAGCATCAAGACCGTCGCCGATCTGCGCGGCAAGCGCGTGATGACGGGAGGCCCGGGCGATATCACGAACCTGTGGTGGGGAGCGGTCGCAAGGCATTTCGGCCTCGATCCCGCGAAGGACGTCGACCTGATGTTCTCGGGCTCGACCACCGCACGGTTCGCGGCGCTGGTTGCGGGCGCGATCGACGCCACCGTGCTCTCCACGCCGCAGAGCTTCCAGGCGATCGAGGACGGCTGGACCGATCTCGGTCCCGTCGCGCCCTACCTGGGAGAGTTTCCGATGATGATCTGGCACGTCAACGAAGCCTGGGCGCGCGCCAATGCACGCGAGCTCGAGGCCTTCGTGCGCGCTCACAATAAGGCCGTGCGCTACATGTCCGATCCCGCCCACCGGACAGAGGTCGCCGAGATGCTCGCGCGCGCCTCCCACTCCGGCGTCGACGACGCGCTGAAGACGTGGGACGTCTGCATGCGGATCAAGGCGTTCGTGCCGAACGGTTCGATCACCGATGCGGCGGTCGAGCGCGTGCGCGACACCCTGATCCAGGCCGGCGACCTCAAAGGTCCGACGCAGATGCCGGCGACGTACTACGACGGAGCGTTCGTGCGCGCCGTGGGGCACTGACTCTTCCCTCTCCCGCTTGCAGAGAGAGGGTGATTAGGGCTCAGCCTCAATCCATCGAGATGTTGTTCTTGCGGATCACGTCGCCCCAGCGCTGGTTCTCCTCCTTGATGAAGCCGGCCATGTCGGCCGGCGAGCCGCCCACCGGCTCGACCCCGACGGCGCGGAGCTTTTCCTGCACGTCGGGCATCTTGAGTGCCTCGTTCACCGCGGCGGCGAGCGCATCGCGCACCTCCGGCCTCATGCCCGGCGGTCCCGCCATCGCGAACCAGCCGACCGCGATCAGTCCCGGCAGGCCCGCCTCGGCGGTGGTCGGCACCTCGGGCATGACGGGGCTGCGGTGCTTGTCGGCGACCGCCAGCACCTTCAACTTGCCGGCCTTGTAGAGCGCGAGCGCGGCCGAGACGTTGCCCCAGAACAGGTCGACATGGCCGCCCAGCATGTCGTTGAGCACCAGCGTCTCGCCACGATAGGGCACGTGCACCATGTGCGTGCCCGTCATGTTCATGAACATGTTGGCGGTGAGGTGCGTGGTCGCGCCGACGCCCTGGCTGCCGTAGGTGAGCTTGCCGTCGTTCTTCTTGATGTAGTCGATCAGCTCCTTGAGCGAGTTGACCGGCAGATCCTTGCGCACGATCGCAACGTTCGGCACCGAGCCGACCACCGTGATGGGGACGAATCCTTCCGGCTTGTAGGCGAGGTGATGGTACAGCATCCCATTGATGGCGAATGGGCCGGCCGCTGACACCAGCAGCGTATATCCGTCCGGCTCCGCCTGCGCGGCGACCTCGGCGCCGATATTGCCGCCCGCCCCGGTGCGATCCTCGACCACGAACGGCTGACCCCACTTGGCCTGGAGCTTGTCGCCGACGATGCGCGCCAGGATGTCGTTGATGCCCCCGGCCGGAAACGGCACGATGACCTTGACGGGATGCGTCGGAGCCCAGGATCCGGAGGACGTCTGGGCGGATGCGAAGGCAGGCACGAGCAGCGCGGCGACGAGGCCGAGGCAGCGAACAAAAGTACGGATCATGATGGTCCCCGGGGCGTGAGCGGGCCAGCATAGGGCGCGCCTGAAGGCGCGCAAGCGGGCCGCGGCGAAATGCGCCGCGCCGAGTGAATCGACCCGCCCTGATCCTGAGGAGCCCGCCTT
>Ga0075436_100003518_pt1 | contig 10739 bp, 10 predicted proteins | sample RhiMethybrSRZTD5_FD_75303 | JGI IMG/M metagenome (GOLD analysis project Ga0075436, IMG submission 75303) | Populus rhizosphere microbial communities from Tennessee, USA - Rhizosphere MetaG P. TD hybrid SRZTD5 | ecosystem: Host-associated > Plants > Roots > Rhizosphere > Soil | place: USA... | reverse complement strand
GAGATCCTGGCGATAGAGAGTGCAGGCAACAGTGCCGATCAAGGTAGTGCCGTCGTATATGTCAACGTTGACGGTGCCGTTGGGATCGCTGCCATCCCAGGCCCAGCCTTCGATAGCGTTACAGCCTTGACCGTCGTGACGACCCCAATTGTTGGGTGCGACGTTGCATTGGACCGTTCTCCCGCTGTTGGAAAGGAGCGTGTTGGTGCCGGCGAACTTGACGTTGATGGTGTGAACGGCGCCGTCCTTGACGGAAGCTGGGGTGAGGAAGCTGAATCCGTGATTAGGGCTCCCGAGCACGTTGAGTAAGTCTTCGCGATACATATTGGCTGGCGAAGTGCCGATGAAAGTGTTCCCGTCGTAGATGTCGACGCTTACGGTGCCGTTAGGATTATTGGCATCCCAGGCCCAGCCGGAGATGGTGTTGCAGCCGGCGCCGTCGTTGAAGCCTTGATAGCGAGGACCTTCATAGGCTCCGATAGCGTAAGCACTGCCCAACGGACGCGGAGAGCCTTCAATATCGTCTGTGACTTCAGCAAGCGATGCGCCGGCCGCTATCGCCGGCGAATTCGTTCTCAGGTGATAGTTGTTATTCGCAGGATCGACAAACAAGGCAGACGGAGTAGCAATGATTGAGTGAAGGTCATAGCCGAGAGCTTGCCATGCCGCGAGCGATATCGTGCTATTCCCGCCATCGATGCTGAATCTGTTTACTACTACGTTGTAGTCGCTAACGAAGCCTGAAACCGCCGAGCTGTATGTTAAGACAGAACCTCTCAGAACAGTGTCGGGTGTATATAGAATGTTGTTTTCGATCCGATTGCCGGTTGGATTAGGTTGTCCCTGCGTAGCAACCGGAATATTGACATACCAGCGAGCGCCCGAAGCCATGACTATCGTGTTGTTGTAGACCTTATTTCGGCTTGATCCCTCAGCGCCGTCTATTGCGTACAAAGATATTCCGCTTGCGTGATTATTGTAGAGCAGATTGTTTCGAAATATGCTGTCGCTCACACCATCGCAATTTATGCCAGAGCCTCCGCCGGCGCCGTTTTCATAGATGACGTTCTTTTCGACAACAGCAAATGAGATGACGCCATCTCCGGGCGTCTGAGTCCGGTCACCGTTCATGTGGATTCCAGCGGCGTGGTTGTGATGCGATCTGTTTCCTCTTATCGTGGGGAAGTCACCGCTGTTGCTGTCATAAATGCCGTGCTCGCCGTTGAATGCCGTTTCGTTGTTCTGAATAAGAGGATGATCGCTGAACGCGAGAAATATTCCCGTGAGCGCGGAGCCGTGGGCATAACAATTCTGAACGGTGATGAAGTCAGTTACCCGAACGTCGAAACCATAGCGCGGCGAGTTTGCCGATTCGAAGCCATCGATAACCCAATAGCGCACGATATCTCCGAACAATTCAACTTCGATGTTGCTGTTGTGTCGATTCGAAGGCCCCGGAGCGTTCACGACAACGCTTGCTCCGGTATCGGCTTTCAGCGTGCAAGGCGATCCGGATTGGCCGGAGTGTCCAATTCGACATCCGACATAAGTGCCCGATTCGACCAATATCGTGTCGCCGGGATTAATGTTATCGACGGCATGTTGCAAAGTGAGCCAGGGCTGATTCTGACTTCCCGCGTTTGAATCGTTCCCGGAAGTTGCAACGTAAAACGTATTCGCTCGAGCGGCTTCGCATAAACACAAAGAAGCTGCAATTGCGAAAAGAGAAAGCAACAATTTATTCATAGTGAGTCACCAACACTCATAACTTTGAAATGTTGGGGGCGTGAAACCGGTGAGGAAGATATCGGTATACATGATCATCAAAACTTCCCTCGCGAGCAAGAGAAGATTTGGATCGCACCTTCGAAGCCTGGCTGCGAGGAGTATCTTCGAAGCCGCCTTGCTACTTCAATAGTCGAGCGTACAACGAACGATGCCGCTTGTTCGTGAGGCAGCAAGCGAAAAACCGATCGATGTATCCAACTCGAACTCTACGGCCGCAGGAAAGTTGACAACGAATTCCCCGTTGCTCAGTCCGATGGACTCGTCGGAAGGGTCGATTGTCATCGCGCTACCTCGTCCCTTTTTTAATTGCTGCATTTGATTATGCAGTATCGATATGATATCGTGCCCAACCTTTGAAAAGGGACAGGTCCACCGTGCAATCGGGTCAAAATGACGGCCAGCAATATGGTTTGAGTTGTTTTGGGTCATTAGGTCGCAGCGGTTGGAATGGCCTTTTCAGGTGATGAGTCAAAAGCTTGATTTAGCCTGTGCAGAGGGTCGGTAGAAAAGCCCTCTGGTAGTGGTTATTTATTGAAACAGATGGAACTTACGGCACCGGTTGGCAAAAAATTTGTGGGGGTATGTCGATTGCTCTAGCCCGGTTTACGTCTTCGGGCGAGATTTGTTCAGTGGCTCAGTCGCACAAGACAGCTTCAATTTTTTAAATCAAAGTCGAGATGAAGATTTCTAGCCGAATAAAAATGTACCTTCGCGCATATCAGTTCATGGCGAAGGGTCTGTTATCGACTAACCACCCGATTCTTGCGCATATTATTCCGATGCGGCGTTGTAATCTGGCCTGCACGTATTGCAACGAGTATGACGACTTTTCAGCTCCCGTTCCAACAGAAGTTATGTTCGAGCGCCTGGATAAGCTCGCCGACCTCGGAACGACCGCAATCATCATCAGCGGCGGAGAGCCGTTGATGCATCCGGAGATTGAAAGGATTGTCAGAAAGATTCGCCAGCGTGGAATGTTGGCCTGCTTGATCACGAACGGATACCTTTTGACTCAGGAGAAAATAAAGAAGCTTAACAGAGCTGGCCTCGAGTATATGCAGATCAGCATCGACAATGTTCAACCCGATGACGTTTCCAAAAAGAGTCTCAAGGTGCTTGACAAGAAACTCGTTTGGTTATCGGAGCTCGCCCAGTTCCGAGTCAACATCAACTCGGTGATCGGAGGCGGGATTAAGACACCTGAGGACGCTTTGACGGTAGGACGGCGAGCGGTGAAGCTCGGGTTTTCGAGTTCGCTTGGAATCATTCACGACGGACTGGGCACGCTCAAGCCCCTCAAGGGCGCTGAGCGTGATGTCTATTTCAAAATGAAGGACCTTGGCAAGAAGGGTCACGTTCGCTGGAAGGGCTTCCAGAAGAACCTTGTGGACGGGAAGCCTAATCAATGGCGTTGCCGCGCAGGAGGGCGTTATCTGTACATCTGTGAAGACGGACTGGTTCACTATTGTTCGCAGCAGAGAGGGTATCCGGCAGTACCGCTGGCAAGCTACAGCAAAGAGGATATTCGTAGAGAGTATTTGACGAAGAAGGCTTGCGCACCGTATTGCACAATCGCATGCGTTCACCAGGTTGCAACCTTCGATAGTTGGAGAGATCCGCAAAAGCTGGGAGTGAAAGGCGCCGTGCGGCGCGAGTCTGTCCAGGCGATTCAAACGATTTACCAGATCGAGCAAACGGAAAAAGCTTAAGCTCGATTGTTCGGGAGTCGCCTCATTTCGGGGCGAAGAATTTACGTGCGCTATTAGTTGAAAGCGCATTCGAACAACACAGTCTGCGAAGACCTATGAGCTTCGCAGACAGGAGAAAGAAAAAATGTATAGACCTGTAAAATACGCGGAGAAGGGTTTGACCTACGTCGCCCGCGGAGGATGGGCAGTTTTCGAACGCATCAATCGCATCAAACAAAACCCTTCGTTCACGCCCAGGTGGTCTGATAAACCGCTGTTGAAGTCTTACCAAAAGACGAAGCCGCCATTGGGCTGGCCGCGAACTACCGATTCATTGTGCCCGAAGTGCATCCCTGAAATCCGCCAGCAGATCGTAGATGGCAAGCTGCCGCACGAGATTCTGCTTAACGAAAAGGTCGGTGAGATCAAAGCGCAAATCGTCGAGCGCGACGGCAAGATCTTAATGATCAAAGACTGTGAGAAGCACGGTCACTTCGAAGACGTGATGTCCAATGATCCGGCTTTCTTCAAGCACCTCGAAGAAGTCTTCCCCGGCCGCGACATTCGCGCGCACAACGACGAGAGGCTTCACAAGCACGGCACCAGCACGATCAAGCACGGCCGTGGATCTGTGCTGACGATCGATCTTACAAACCGGTGCAACATGATGTGTGACCCGTGCTTCATGGACGCAAACCAGGTTGGTTTTGTTCACGAACTTGCGTGGGAAGACATTAAGACGCTGCTAGACAACGCCATTTCAATAAAGCCGCGACGACAGATGTCGGTGCAGTTCTCCGGCGGTGAGCCGACGATGTCACCTTATTTTCTGGACGCGGTTCGATACGCTCGCGAAGTCGGATACAACAGCGTGCAAGCTGCGACTAACGGGATCGAGTTCGCCAAGAGTCCTGAATTCTGCAAACAAGCGGCAGAGGCGGGACTGCGCTACGCTTATCTTCAGTTTGATGGAATTGGAAATGCCGCCAATGAGCATCGAAAAGTGGGCAACTTGTTCGATGTCAAGCTTCGGGCTATCGAGAATCTTCACGCCGCCGGCGTTGACATCGTTCCCGTTACGACGATCATCAACGGGATCAACAACGAGCAGGTGGGACGCATCATCCAGTTCGCTCTCGACAATCCGAAGAAGATCAACTTCCTTTCGTTTCAGCCCGTTTCCTTCACCGGCCGCGATGAAGAGATAACCGACGAGCGTCGCTACGCGCAGCGCTACACGCTGTCACACATGGCTCACGATGTGAAGACGCAAACAGGTTTGGGTGAGCCGATTCGTGACTGGTTCCCGATTTCGTTCATGAGCACGTTCACGGATTGGGCTGATTTGGTGCACGGACCCCAAAACGATTGGGGACAGCTTACGTGTGGCTGCCATCCAAACTGCGGAATTGGAATGGCCGTTATGATCGACAAAGAGACAAAGGAATCTGCGCCGGTGACCGCCTTCTTGAACGCTGAGCAGCTCGCTAAAGACGTGATGAAAGTCAACGACGCAGCACGCGGCAGATTTTTGTCGGTTGCCGGGATGGCGCTGGCCTTGATGAGAAACTACGACCCGTTCAAAGCGCCGACTCATTTCAAGCTAACTGATCTGCTCAAGAAGTTCGACAAGACCTTTGGCGCAACTGGAAAGGATTACGGCAAGGTCTCTGGCGATCGAACGGTGGAGGATATTGAAAAGCGACGCGCCGATCGATGGAATTTCCTTTTCATTGCCGGAATGTGGTTTCAAGATCTTTTCAACTATGATTTTCGTCGCACTGAGCAGTGCATCATTCCGTACGCGACGCAGGAGGGCGAAATTTCGTTTTGTGCTTACAACACTGGTGTCGGATGGCGTCAGATCATCGAGAAGATGCACATGACGGCAACGCTCACAAAATGGTACGAAGAGCACGGCCGGCATGAGATCTTCGCCGGCGGCAAATCGGTCGCCTTGAACAGCGCTTCGCACTCGCTGGTGCTTGACGAGACGCTGATCACAAAGGACGTTCAACACGACCTCGACGACTTGGGAATCGCGAAGACCGCGCGAGAAGAAAAATTGCGCAAGCAGCGTGACCGGATTCGCGAGCAACAAGAAAACGACCGAATGGCGAAGCTCTATCGTCAGCATGTCTTGAAGGAGCCGGCGACCCCCGACTCTCAAATCGTTCAGCTCCAAGTCAAGAAGGTCAAGGCGCAAACCGAGGTGATGCCCGCAGGGTTTGGTGACTAGATTGGCGCTGCTTTAGTTCGATCGCAAGAAGCGGCCGGGAGGAATCTCGCGGCCGCTTGTTATTTAACGATCATTGTCCGACCACATTCGATCCGAAGCCACCGGTGCGCGCAGGCGTAGCGACACGGCGACTATGCCACCGCTAAGCGCCGCCAGTAGAATCAAGCCTACGAGATTCATCACCACGTCTCCGTATTGGAATGCTTCAGGCATCGCGGCTAGTCTCCGTAGCTCTCACGCACAGCGCGGGTCGGTACCCTGAAGCGCGCGAACCACAAGGCCAGCAGCCACATTAAGCCCGGACTCGCCGAGAGGAGTCCGGATGCGATCATCAGCGATCGCGGACCGAACCATGTCAGCAGCCAGCCCGCAACAATTGTTGAGACCGCCATCATCGCAAGCTCCAATGATCGGTCGGTCGTGAATACCCTCCCTCGATAGTTGTCGGGCAGCACTCTCATCATCATCGTTTCCTGGAGTCCGAATTCAGCTCCAAGCACCAATCGACTCAGCCCAACCCAAAGCGCCATCATTGCAAGTGTCGGCATCAGGCCGGCGATCGAAAACAGCACGCCGTGAATGAGCAACGCCCATCCGATAAAATGTCCGGCACGTTGCTCATCCGCGATCCAACTGCCGACACGGCGCGTAAGCATCATTCCTAAAAACACACCAGCCCCTCCTGCCGTGAACAACGCGGCTACGAACCAATCTCCGCGATGGGTCGAGCCTTCCGCGAAGACTCGTCCGCCAATTCGGTCGAACAGTATCGTCGTCATTCCACCACCGGTGGCCCAGCCGACGTTGACCAAAATGATTGCCCGCACGAAAGGAGTCGACAGAATGTATCGCAAACCTTCGCGCAGATCTGACACGAACCCGGCCTTTAGCGACGATACAGGCTGTTCGCTGCCGGCTATTGGCGTTATGGCTGCGGCTTCCGCCGACATCGCTGTTGCGAGTTCGGTGGTCGACGACGCCACTTCGGCAGACTGCCGTGTAGCGCTCGCAGGTATCGGCCAAATAAAAATTGCCGAAGCGACGAACGACAACGCGTTCACGACAAACGCCGTGTTGTAGCCGAATTGTGCCGCGGTCAATCCGCCCAAGGCCGAGCCGAGCGTGTACTGCAAGAATCGTGTTGAGAACATCAACACATTCGCCGTCAGCAACTCCCGAGGCGTGACCAGGTTCGGTATCGATGCGTTCTTCGCGGCTTCGAAAAACATCGTCAGCGAAGCCATTAGAGCGCTGCACGCAACCACAAGCCATGCGGAACCGATTATTCCCGCGAATACATATGCAACCGCGACCATCGCTCGCATCAAGTCCGCCGCGATCATTATCTGCTTGCGAGAGCGACGATCAGCGAACACGCCTGCAAGCGGCGCAACAAGCAGATAAGGCAGCAGTCTCGCTACAAGCAAAGCAGTCGTGACAAGTGGCGAACCGGACAGCAGTCGAACCAGACCAAGTTCGGCGATGAACGAGAACCATGTGCCCAGCTCGCTAATGACCTGGCCAGTCCATAGCCTTCGAAAGTTTCTGTTGCCCCTCAGCAGCTCACGGTAAGTAACCGACAGCATGACGATCTCCTGCTTCGATGATGAAGCATCTGTCTGCGGCCACAGGCACCGGTTCGGTGACCGCCGTAATTATTCACCTGTTCCGACTCGGGTCTCTTTGCTCCAAAAAATCAAAAGCCGCCAGCATCAAGATGACGCTGGCGGCTGTCGTGCTTGATGCTGAAAATTATTCAAGGTCCTGTGCGAGCGTCCTGCTCCATGACGGAGAAAAGCGTGATGTCAGCCGCCTCGAGGCAAGTGCTCCACGGGCTGGGTGCGCTCGCGATGACATCAACTGTTATTCTGTCGTGCAGATTCTTCATAAATTCTCTTTCCGTCATTGCCGTCGACGCATGCCGCGACTCCAGCGGATGAGTGAGGATAAGCGAAGCCGCTTTCTATGTCAATCAAAATCGCCGGCTAGGTGCTTAGCGCACGACGTTTTGTGTGCAACTTGACAAGCTCATTGACCATTTCGTATCCTTTCCGTTCGTCTTCTTTACGACATATTTGGAGATTCGTATCATGGGTACATTCGTTCCGAGCGGGAAGGATCTCGAGCAGAGGCGAGCCTGGTTCATCATAGACGCAAGCGGCAGGACCGTTGGCCGGCTCGCCACGGAAGTCGCGCGCGTGCTGATGGGAAAGAACAAACCAACTTACACGCCTTACATCGATATGGGCGATCACGTAGTCATCGTCAATGCCGAGAAAGCGGTCTTCACCGGGAACAAGTTGAAAGACAAGATTTATCGACATCACACGGGCTGGCCCGGCGGATTGAAAGAAGTGACTGCAGAAAAGATGCTCAAGCGACATCCGGAACGAATACTCGAGATGGCAGTTCGAGGTATGCTTCCGAAGAACAAGCTTGGGCGAAAGATGGGCAAAAAGCTAAAGGTTTATGTCGGCGCCGATCATCCGCACAAGGCTCAACGACCTGAGCCGCTTTCGTTGTAGTTTAGAAATGTTTGAATGTCCGGCAATCCGGGCCTGTGAAGAGGGAGAGTGACAGTGGCAGAAGCTATTCAAAATTACGGTACGGGGCGGCGAAAGAGCGCTACTGCCCGTGTGTTTATCAAACCAGGGACCGGTGAGATCGTAGTCAATAAGCGCAAGTTCGAAGACTATTTTCAGAACGAGATGCACCGAATGGTGATTCGCCAGCCCCTTCACTTGACCGACTCGGTCAACAAGTTTGATGTACTGGTCAACGTCGATGGCGGCGGAGTTGCGGGACAAGCGGGCGCCGTGCGTCACGGGATTACGCGCGCGCTCGTCGAGTTGAATCCGGAATTTCGGATCAGACTGAAGAAAGCCGGTTTCGTCACCCGTGATCCGCGAGCGAAAGAACGAAAGAAGTACGGACAAAAGGGCGCGCGTAAGCGCTTCCAGTTCTCGAAGCGATAACAAAGCGTGAAGCGTGAAGCGTGATTCGTGATCATCAAACGCGATTGGTCACGCATCACGTTTCACGCCTCACTCGATTCCATTGCCGGCCTTCGCGATTGGTTGTTCCAGCAGGACAATTTGGAACGCAGACCGGTGAGTACATAAACCAATTCACTTTGTAGGAGGTTCGATTGGTCACTGTAACTATGAAGGAACTGCTTGAAGCCGGAGTCCACTTCGGACACCAGGTCAGGCGGTGGAATCCGAAGATGAAGGAGTACATCTTCGGCGAGCGCAACGGAATTTACATCATCGATCTTCAGAAGACGCAGCGCCTGTTCAAAGAAGCGGTGAAGTTTGTCACCCAGAAGTCGATGGACGGCGCGAGCTTCATGTTCGTCGGCACGAAGAGACAGGCTCAGGACGCGGTCGAAGAGGAGGCAAAGCGATCGGGACAGTTCTACGTCAATCAACGTTGGCTCGGCGGCTTGCTCACGAATTTTCAAACCGTGCAGAAGTCGATTCAGCGAATGAAGGACATCGAAGCGATGCGGACCGACGGGCGGTTCGATGCGTTGACGAAAAAGGAGCGACTCGGGCTGGAACGCGAACACACGGCTCTTGAAAAGAACCTCGCCGGCATACGCGACATGAAGCGACTGCCCGAAGTGATCTTTATCATAGACTCGAACAAGGAAGAGATCGCCGTTCACGAAGCAAATAAGCTCGGTATCACTACCGTGGCTATAGTTGATACTAACTGCAGCCCTGACGGCATCGACTACATCGTGCCCGGCAACGACGACGCGTTGCGCGCTGTTCGCCTCTTCGCGGCGAAGATGGCCGACGCGATCATCGAAGGTCAGCAGACCGTGAAAGAGGGCGGGGCCGATGCCGGCGAAGTTGCCGAGAGCGAAGAGGCGGCGCCAGCGGCTGGTTCGGTTGAGACTCCTCGCGATCGGGGTGAGCGCGGGGAACGCGGCGGCCGAGGCCGCGGGCGAAGTGGCGAGCGTCGCGGCGGCCGGCGCACGACTTATGTTCCGCCGGGCGCACCACCGATTCCAGAAGCCGCTCTGCCTGATGCCGTAGCTGCCTCGAGCGGTGACGACGAGGCGCTTCAGACTTCGGCAGCTCCAGCCGTTAATAGTGAGCCGTCGGCTAACGTCGATGAAACGCCAAAGGCTGAGTCGGCTGAAGCGTCCGAGTGAGGTGAGAAGTAAAGTTTCGCTCCGCAAGAGCCGCTTAATTTCCTTCTTTCCTTTTCACTAACGAGTTCAACCAGAAATCACAGGAGAGTTACGCAGTAATGTCTAACGGAGTAACACCGGCAGCAATTAAGGCGCTTCGGGAGAAGACCGGCGCGGGGATGATGGAGTGCAAGCGGGCCCTCACTGAAGCCGAAGGCCAGGAAGAGAAAGCAATCGAAATCCTGCGCAAGCATGGCCTCGCGACTGCTACCAAAAAATCAGGCCGCATAGCCGCCGAAGGCCTCGTCAACTCATACATCCACGCGGGTGGAAAAATCGGCGTGCTCTTGGAAGTCAACTGCGAGACCGATTTCGTCGCGCGCAGCGAAGAGTTTCGAACTTTCGTTCACGATCTTGCGATGCACATCACGGCGGCCGAGCCTCGCTTCGTAGGCAAGGAAGATGTACCGGCTGATGTGCTGGACAAGGAACGAGAGATCGCGCTCGAACAGGCTCGCCTTGATCCGAAGAACGCGGGCAAGCCTCAGCAAGTGCTCGAGAAAATCGTTGAAGGCCGCCTGAGCAAGTTTTATCAGGAGACTTGCTTGATGGAGCAACCCTTCGTCAAGGACCAAAATATCACGGTGGGTGATTTGGTTAGTCAGATGATTTCGAAGACTGGCGAGAACGTCAGACTGCGCCGATTCACGCGTTACAAGATGGGCGAGGGGCTTGAGAAGCGCTCATCCGATCTGAGCGCGGAAGTGCAGGACCTGCTCGGCGGCAAGAACTGAAACAAAGAGCCTCTCGCAAGAGAGGCTTTTTTGTTGTCAATCAACCGGGGCTCAGCCATAATCTCACGGACAATGTCAGGGAAACC
>Ga0075436_100003517_pt1 | contig 10739 bp, 5 predicted proteins | sample RhiMethybrSRZTD5_FD_75303 | JGI IMG/M metagenome (GOLD analysis project Ga0075436, IMG submission 75303) | Populus rhizosphere microbial communities from Tennessee, USA - Rhizosphere MetaG P. TD hybrid SRZTD5 | ecosystem: Host-associated > Plants > Roots > Rhizosphere > Soil | place: USA... | reverse complement strand
GTAGGTGCCTCGTTGGCCCGAGTGACACTCAACGATGCCGAGTTTGGTCCACCGCTCCTAAGCTTGATTGTGGATTCGACTGGCGAGAGGATGCACGGGCCAGTCGACTTCCGCAGTCTGTCTGTACGCGAATTCGGAACGATCTACGAGGGTCTGCTGGAGTCGGAGTTGTCGGTGGCAAGCATCGATCTGGCCACTGATGACGCTTACAACTACGTCCCGGCCAGCGGGAGCGGCCAAGCGGTGGTTAAGGCTGGTTCCATCTACCTGCATAACCGGTCCGGCGCACGTAAGGCGACTGGATCGTATTTCACCAAGCCGTTTGTAGTCGAGCGGGTTCTCCAGGATGCTTTGGACCCTGCGCTGACCAGCCATGTCGCCCGGCTGGACGCATTGGTCGATGCAGGCCGGGAGGCTGATGCGGCCGATGCGTTTTTCGATTTCCGATGTGCCGACATAGCCATGGGTTCAGGCCATTTCTTGGTCGCAGCGGTCGATCACATCGAAGCCGCCCTGGCGTCGTTTCTGGCGCGCCACCCGCTTCCAGCGATCATGGCAGAGCTCGAAAGACTCCGTCACCGCGCACTCGAGTCACTCGGCCCGATTGCAGCAACCGTAGAGATCGAGACGGCCAGCTTGCTGCGACGTCAGGTCGCGCGGCGTTGCGTATATGGGGTCGACCTGAATGACATTGCGGTGGAACTTGCACGCCTCAGCCTCTGGATTCACACGTTCGTGCCAGGGCTTCCACTGAGCTTCCTGAACCATAGTTTGGTCGTCGGTAACAGCCTTACGGGCATAGGACGCCTTGAGGACGTTCGAAGCGTACTGGACTTGGAGTCTCGAGACGGCCAGACGCAGACCTTCGTTAGCCTCGCCATTTCGAGTGCCCTCGAAGCCGCACGCAAGGACCTCGCCCGTCTAGCGATGGTCTCGGACGCCGATGCGGGTGAACTGGCGGAGGCAAGGTCTGCAGCCGTGGAGGCGCTTCGATCGGCAGGACCAGCCATCCGCTTGATGAACCTGGCTGTGGCAGTGAGATTCGGAACATTGGCGCCGCCAGCCATATACAGTGCCGCAGAGCTACAGCACATTGACTGGGAGCCCGTCGAGGAGCTTGCCGAATCGTTTGCGGCCTTTCATTTTCCGACTGCCTTTCCAGAGGTGTTTGTGGGATCTAACCCGGGGTTTGACGTGCTCATCGGCAACCCGCCTTGGGACCAAGTTCTGCATGAGCCTCAGCAGTTTTGGGTAACCCGGTCGCCGGGGCTGAATGCCCTACGGCCGGAGCGTCGAGAGGCCGACATTACGCGTCTGCGGAAAGAACGCCCTGTTGATGCCGCGCTTGAGACAGAAGAGCAATCTCGGCGCGAGCGCTTCCAGCAGCTAATCCGAACAAGTTTCGATTTGCAGGGCAGGGGTCATTACGAATACGCGAAGCTTTTCGCAGAGAGGGCGTTGTCCTTGGTGTCCAGCTCAGGGAGAGTCGGCTATGTATTACCGGGTAACAGCCTTCTACTTGGTGGGTGGGCTGAGGTCCGCAGGGCAGCACTAACGGAAACAAGCAGCACAATCGTCGAGGCGCGCAATCGTGCTGGTTGGTTATTCGATGACGTTCACCACAGTTATGCGGTTGCGCTTTTGAGTCGAGGTGGGGCAGCCGGGCAACCCGAGGGTATCGTCTCCATCTGCCCTGGTATCACGAGTAGGGAGCGCTTGGACGCCGCTGACGTCCTTGTTCTCAGGGAATCCGAGCTCGATGAGTTGAGTGACTCCCGGGTCGTTCCCTGGTTCAACTCGCCAAGGGACGTGGGCGTTTTTGACGCTCTGCGGCGTCGGCCGAGCCTTTCGAGTGGCGCGGGATGGGTCCAGGGAACCCATGATTCACGATGGGACTTCACCGGCACCGGCGGAGAACGCTCATTCGCATCGACCGATCAGCGACCTGGTTCGTGGTCGGTTCTCATGACGCGGCACGTGACGGCGTTTGGCATCGATCGCACCCAGCCGTTTCATCGCTTCATAGCGCAGCCAAGCGACCTCGTTGGGCTAAGGCTCGGAGTGGAGAAGGGTTCCGAAGGTGCTTACCTGGGCTCAGACCATCCAGCCGTCGTGTTCCGATATCCGGCGCGCAACGACGACGCACGGACGATGATCGCGACTGCTTTGCCCGTCGCGGGCCTGTTGCACAACAACGGGTACGTGCACGGTGTTCGTCACGACATGAAGTCGTCGCCAGAGACGCTGCTCGCTCTTCTCGGGTACATGAACACCTATACGTGCGACTGGTGGGTCAGGCGCTTCGTTGACCGTCACGTTTCGGCACCTGTCATCAATCGGCTGCCGTTACCGGATTGGTCGGTGCATGAAATCAAGCGGGCATCGAATATCGCCTCGGACATGCTTCTGCGACATGGCTCAGAGCGGCTCGCTGGGTCGATAGTGCTCGACCGGTCGGCGGCAACCACTCACGCCGACGATGAGGTTCTCGCAGATTTGGAGAGCTTGGCGCTGGCTGGTTTTGGCCTCCGTCGGGAGCATCTCGAGGTCATCCTTGAGGACTTCTCCGATCGAGGTTGCCCTGCGAAACGAAGGGCGCTCCTGCTGAAAGGCGCCCCGCAATGATGGAACGCATCGAAAGCGAGCGCGTGCCAAAGCCTGAGTTCGCCACAAATCGCGCCGGTGAAAAAGTCGCAGACGCTATCAATGCTCATCTCGGCTATCTCCGAGAGACCTGGGTCAAACCGCCTGAATTGGCTATTGCCACCGCGTACTTCAACCCAGGAGGGTTCGGTCTGCTTGCGTCGGAGCTCGAATCGGTGGGATCTGCAAGGTTGCTGCTCGGCGCCCAGCCGGAGCCGCGGGAGGCCCGGATCCGGCCGCTTCGCGATGCGTCCCCGCCCAGAGCCGAGGCCGTCGGCCTTCGTCGGGCGCTCGAAGGCCACCTTCGAGGCATCGAAGTAGACCGAGATCTACTGGGTTTCACGCACGAGGCGGACCACACGGCCCGCCGGCTCGTCGATTGGCTCCGCTCTGGCCGAGTCGAGGTCCGTCGATATGAGAACGGCTTCCTTCACGGTAAGGCATTCCTGGTTGCGACCGATGATGAGGGGGTCATTGCTGGTTCCTCCAACTTCACTTTCGCGGGACTGGCTCTCAACCTCGAACTTAACCTGGGCCAGTACCAGCCGACCCCTGTCCGACAGGTGCGTGAATGGTTCGAAGACCTGTGGTCAGCTGCGACTCCATTTGATCTTGCGACGATCTACGAGGCGCGCTACGAGCCTCACAACCCTTACCTGATTTACCTCCGCATGCTTTATGAGCGGTACGCCGCCGAACTCGAAGCCGAGGCGCGAGACGAGGCTGGTGGGCGGATCCGGCTGGCCACATTCCAAAAGGACGGCGTGTGGCGTGCACGACGACTGTTAGAGGAACGACATGGCGCGCTTGTCGCTGACGGCGTGGGACTTGGCAAGACGTTCATTGGCGGCGCTCTCATGCGCGAGGCAGTCGAGGAGCGGCGGCAGCGCGTCCTATTGATCTCGCCGGCGACATTGCGCGACGGTACATGGGATCGATTCCTGAGCCGCGAGATGCTTCACGTCGAATCGATCTCATTCGATGAGCTTGCCGCTGATAGTCGCTTGAACCCTGAGGGGACCGGACATCACCTCAATTTCGCTCCCAACGACTACGCGATGGTCGTCATTGATGAGGCTCATGCGCTTCGGAATCCCGTCACGCAAAGAGCTGAAGCACTACGGCGCCTCTTGCAGGGGAGTCCTCCGAAACAACTCTTACTGCTGACAGCCACACCAGTAAACAACAGCCTTTGGGATCTCTACTACTTGTTGGGGTACTTCATTCGGAACGATGCGGCGTTTGCCGATGTGGGTATTGGCTCGATGCGCGATCACTTCCGAGAGGCGGTTGCACTCGACCCAGATGACCTCTCACCGCAACGGCTGTTCGACATCCTAGACGCGGTTGCGGTACGACGGACTCGCCACTTCGTGAAGCGTTATTACCCTTTGGATACGATCCGAGTTGGCGACGCGGACATTCCCATCGTGTTTCCAGAGCCTCGTGTCCTGAAAGTTAGCTACAACCTCGAGGACGTGCTGCCTGGCTTCTTCGCTACCCTCGCCCACGCCCTCGATTGTGCTGATGGGCATTGCGATCATGGTGAACCCCTTCGTTCGGCACCGACCCTTTCTCTTGCGCGATACCTGCCGTCGAGGTTTCTGAAGTCTGGTTCTGTAGCCACGCACGAGCTCCAGGTTGCAGGCCTCCTCCGATCCGGCTTGCTCAAACGTTTTGAATCATCGGCCCATGCATTCGCCGCAACCTGCCGACGCATGGTTGCAAGCCATGCCGCCTTCCTAGAAATGCTGAACCAGGGACACGTCGCAACCGGGGACGCACTCACGGAGTGGATGGCCACCGACGCCGATACTCTCGATGATCTGGACGAATCCGCCCGCGAACAGCTTGAGCCGGCCAGTCTGTTCCGGGTATCGGAGCTCAGAACTGCAGTGGAAGCTGATGTCCGTGTTCTGACCGGCTTTGCCGAGAAGGCCGAAGCCGTCGGGCCCGAGGCCGACCCGAAGCTCCATGCGCTTAAGGAGGAATTGACAAAGATCGGCGCGGAGGCTGCTGCCGAAGGCCTGGTCGAACAGGACGTCCGTGACAAGAGAAAGGTCGTTGTCTTTAGTTACTACGCCGACACTGTGAAGTGGTTAGGAAAACATCTGCCATCGGTTCTTGCAAGCGACCCAGGTCTGGCTCCCTACAAGGGGCGTACGGCCACGCTGACCGGGTCGGAGGGTAACGCCGAGGACGTTCTGTTTGGTTTCGCGCCGCGGACGATGGAGGCGCCGTCCGGTCGGGACCAAGATCGATATGACCTTGTGTTGACAACGGATGTCCTGGCAGAGGGCGTCAACCTCCAGCAGGCTCGGCACATCGTCAATTACGACCTCCCATGGAACCCGATGCGGTTGGTGCAGCGGCATGGTCGTGTGGACCGGATTGGTAGTCCTCACACTCGGGTGTTCATGCATTGCTTCTTCCCAGACGCTCAACTGGATGCGCTGCTGGGTCTCGAAGAGCGCTTGCTTCGCAAGATATCGCAGGCCGCAGCGGCCGTCGGACTCGAGGGCGAGGTTCTGCCGGGCTCGCGCGTCACTGACGTTACGTTCGCCGAGACAAGGGAAGAGTTGGAGCGGCTGCGCCGCGAGGACCCAACACTGTTCGAGACCGGTGGCGAGATCAGCGCCTACTCAGGTGAGGAGTATCGACAGGAACTCCGCCGGGCCCTCGAGGATCCGACTCTCGCAGCGATGATCCGTGCGCTGCCATGGGGTTCTGGCAGTGGACTGGCTCGGTCGGGCGCTGTTCCAGGCTATGTGTTCGTATCCCGCGTAGGAGATCACGCCCTCGCCCAATTTCGGTTTGTCGATACATCAAACCCAGAGTCTTGGACTGTCGTAGCGGACACTCTCACGTGCCTTGGACACGCTGCTTGCGACGCGGACACCGTCCGGGTGCTCGACGAAGCGACGTATGTGGGGGCCTACGCGGCGTGGGAGATCGCTCGCGCTGACATTCGTCGGAGTTGGGATCGGGCTACAGATCCTCGTAACCTGCAGCCGAGTGTGCCGCGCACGATGCGAGAGGCTGCGGAGGTGCTGCGGGCACACCCTCCGGCAGGGGTCGAGCTAGCAGCAACCCATCGGATCCTGGATTCCATCGAGGGTCCATACCCAGAGAGGATCCAGAAACTATTCAGGGCGATCCTGCGAGACGGGAGCGAACCTATCGGAAAGGCCGCGGCGATCGCACAACTCGCCACAGACCTCGGTCTGGAGCCAGCGATGGCACCGGAACCCTTGCCGGTAATTACGGATGACGACATTCACCTCGTCTGCTGGCTCGCCATCACGCCAAGGTGACATCAGACGTACGCACCGCAGCACTTTAAAAGTCGCGCGCACGAGCAATGCTGTCGATAAGCACTCGTTCTCATGAGCCTTCAGAAATGAATCGAGTCCAGAAGTTGATCAGCCGTTTTTGCGGCGTCGTACCCTCTTGTTTTGGGTGCGCGCATCCTCATGACTAAAAAGCAGCGACACTTGACCTGTAGGTCTTCGGCTGCATTTGGCCTCCTCGATAGAGACTCCTGCGCTACAGCCAATCGGGTCACCGCGTGATCTGAATTCGCCGAGCAGTCTGATGGACTAACTATCAGAACCTAATGTCTTCTGCTAGCCGACGCACGTCTTGTTCATGTAATCGCTGACGTTCGGCCATACGCTCGGCCGCTAAACGCTCCGCCTCTTCGTCGGCGGCGACTTGTCTATTAGCCGCCTCAACGGCAAGCAGCAAGGTATCGCGGTGGTAGGTCTTCACCTCCTCGAGCGTAGTCCCGTCAAGGATGATTCGATCGCCGGTTACAGAAGCAATGCCCGGTCGGTGCATTGTGGTGAATGTCGCGGGATGATTCCATGCTTCCACAAAGAGCTCAACCCATCTTGCCCCAGGCTGACGTGATAGCTCGATCGGAACTCGATACAGTGCGCTCGCACGAGTGCCATCGAGTCGGGGAGCGCCGACCTCGTCCGTAACGACGCGAATAAGCCTGATCGGTTCGAGTCCAATTTGGCCAGGCAATTCCCGTGCAGAGGTCGACGTACCCACTTCCTCGCCAGTTTCCGTAGAGGTCGTTTCGGCATTCGGAGGTGTCGGTTCCCCGCCGACAAGTCGCGAGCGGATGGCTGCAAGGGTCGCGTCGAGCCGGCGGTAGCTGTAGACCTTCAGGAGCGAGGCGGCCGCTGCGGTCAAATCGTCAGTCATTCGATCAACCGTAGTCACTGAAGTCTGAAACTCCCATGGCGGAATCGTGTGCGCCTCAGCTATGCGTTGGGCCTGTGGAAGGTCACCGAAGGTGATCCCTTTGATGGAAGGACCATCCACGGGATAAGGGTTGAACGCGAGCCCAACGGCGACATCGCGTTGTCCCATTGCCTCAAATATCTGCCTTGCTGCAGCGATTGCCTCGATCCACCACACCACCAAATCGGACATGTCAACCGTGCCACCATCTGGCATGGCCCCGACCTCCATAGCGCGCATCATCACGACAACTGGGCCGGAGAAGACCTCACCAATCCAGACTGCATTGACGTTGTCGGTTCCACGCTGCAACCACGATGCGTAGTCATCAGTCTGTCGTTCGCAACGGGCGCCAGGCCTCAAAGCGTGAAATGCGTCCTGAATGACGTCGTGAGCTTCGTCGTCCAGAGGTGCGTTTCGCTCAGGCACAGCACCGACAACGACTACCGCCCAAGCTTGCGAATTAGGAGCTCGCAAATGCGAGTGGAATTGTTTGCCGGGTTCAACGGGAACGTGTGGATCATCCGCGTGCCTACCGACTGTGGACCGACCGAGGATGCGTTCGAGGTCCGTAGCAACTCCATCAACACCACGAGTAGATTTGACCGCAACACGGTCTGCCAGCATAGGTGAGTACCCGCGGACGTCTGTTTCGCTCACACCGTGCCAGACAGGGAGAATCACCTTCCGGCCGTTCCTCTGCAGTGCGTCCAGTCCGTTTAGCTCTTTACTGGGCCATTCCTTGGCGAAGAATGCCTTGCTCAGGATGACAACTCCATACCTCGACGCACGGAGACCAAAGTCAATCGACTCACGCAGGGAGTCGCCGATATCGAGGCTGAACTCGTCGTACCAAACACGTAAGCCTCGCCTGACCAGCTCGTCAGCAAGCGGACGTACGAATTCGTCCTTGTCTTCGCTTGCGTGGCTAATGAAGAAGTCGTAGTCATACTTGGGCGCCGCGGCGGCGCCCTGGGGGTCAGTTCCAGTCGCTTTCTGGCCGGTTTGGGAGCGGCTCGAATGCGGAGGGCCTGCTGAGGCTGTCGTGTCTGCCGCCGCCGCGTGATCAGTTCCGGATTGGATCAAGCCATCTCGCTTGAGACTCTCAAGAAGAGCTGACTCCTTCTGATCAAGGTCGAGTCGGGCTCTCGGCCATAGGCCTCTTTCGTCCAAAACATGCCAAAGGAGATCCAGCGTCTGCCCTCGAACTGTCGGATCGCTGTTGGCATGAGTCATGACTCCCATCGCGCGCGCCAGCTTGCTGGATCCAGTACCGATACGATCCTCGATGCCGAACAGCATGAAGAGGTTGCTCAGTTGGCTGTGCGTGTAGTCGGCGAGAACGCTGGCGAACAGAGCGAGTGACTTCTTGGAAAGGCTATGTAATGGAGCGCTCAATTCATTGTCTCAATTCGGAGGCGCGGTGTCGAATGGAGGCTACCATTGAGAAGGCGCCCGGGCCCACGATTCTACTGATAACAGACGAATATCCCCCGGCTCAGGTGAGGGATTATTACGTATAGCGACTGAGCCGACCGGTTACGTGGTGGCAGCCCTCAAGCGGCCCAGGATTGACTCAAGCCTGGCGCGAACCTCGGCAGTTGACCAATCGAGGCGACGAGATACGTCCAGCAGCGAATGGCCCTGGAGAAGGAGGGTAACCAACTCAATATCTGCTTCAGTCCACTGCCACCCGTGCGACCCGCTAATAAGACTTCTCAGTTCCGCTTGATCAATCGTGAGGGGAGTCTCGGAAGATGCGATAGGCTGGAACTCATCGACAAGAGTCCGAATCTCAGGGCTTGTGCTCTCCATAGCTCTTTCCAGAAGAGTCGCTACGGAGTCCGAGCGCAAGGTCGTCAGGAGCTCAAATAGTCTCCGGTATTCATCTTCCTCGAGCTGCGCCGGCAATCGATCTAAGAATGCCCGTATCAACCTTTCACGACGAGGCTTCCTCACTCCCTTGATGGCTTGACGAACCAGATCGATGTCCGAATGGTCGCTCGTAGCTAGTGCCATCAAGTCAAAAAACAAGTCTTCTCGAATGGCCTGATCAACCACCTCGAGAACCCTCAAGGCCGTGCCGCGCTGACTGGGCAGCTTCAAAGCCTGCCTCAAGATCGGAACTGGGTTGTCGACTAAGGCCAGAAAGGCCATGCGCGCCTGATAGAAGTCAGTCTCCGACCGGCACAAGACGGTCCAAAGCTCCTTATCTCTGTCCTCGGCACTCAGTTCCTTCATCGACTTACGCCCCAATACTGCCACGGCAGCTTCAAATAGAGTTCCACCAAGCGTTCATAGGCGATCGGGTTAGGCGCCCAGATGGTGTGATGAGTGGCGGCGTGGGGGCCGCCGACGTCGCTGCCGTCCGCAAGCACAGCCAAATCCTCGCCGAGGAATGAGCCGGCTGGCAGGCGGTGCAGGTGTCCGGTGAGTCTCAGGCGACGCATAATGGCGCGGTCGGCGAAGGTCGAAGCGCCGGTGGGGGGCTGAGTAACGACGACCAGTCCACTCGGATTGATTTCAACGTCAACGCCGACTCTTGGCGGGCGTGGCGAGCCGCGCGAGCCGAGCGCGAATAAGTCCACACGGACGACGTTTGATGACCGGACCAACGTGGGTAAAGAATCTAGCCCATGACGTCGGACTCAGGGCCGAGTCCATGCGAGGACCAATGCCTCATCGGTCCAAACGTTGTGATGTGCGGAAAATGCTTCCGATAAGCGCCGAGGACTTACTGGCGGCGCTGGCGGAATTCGCGGCCGTTGCCGAGTCCTTAACGAGACGGGATTTTGATCCAGGGGCGACTAGGCCACGGTTGAACCGCCCGACATGATCGCGCCCACGCACAACCCAAGCTCCGCTAACGGACGCCGATAGGGATCGAGCGGCGTCCGCTCCGGGCTGTGCGGATGGAAGTTCAATACCCAGCTCACGCCAGCCTCACCCGCAACGCTCAGAAGATCTTCGGTCGGCACCAGCAAGCACTCGTCGGCAAATCGCTCCGCGTCGGCAATCCACGCCAGTCCGGCAATCCACGTCGTCGCCGCGGGCAGGAAGGTCGCTTTCCGGACGTGGAAATGCGCCTCCCCCCACTGCACCGGAACCGCCGTCTTCACCTGCAGCCCCACGAACCGTCCATTCACGTTGTCTCGGGCGAGCACCTCGACCATCTCCAGGTCTGGAAATGGCCGAAACAGGTCCAGGCGCGGATTCTCAGCCAGCCTGCGAATCACCTCCGCCTCGCCGAGGAATCCGAGCCACTGGTTGTGCCGATGCATGGGCTCGACTGCTGACTCCACCGCCACGGATTGCGGGCTGGCGGGCGGCAGCTCACCAAGCAACCGTTCGGCCAGCTGATCGCGCGAAATCAGGTACGGCTTCCAGTGGCTGGTTTTCGGATGCATGCTGAACGATGCGGAGTAGATGTCGTCGCCGCGCACGGCATCGCGCGCGGCCAGCTCCTTGAACTTCCCCTCCTCGATCACGAGCAGCATGGGCCCGAGGCCGTCATCGGTGAGAAGCCCCGCGATCAGCAGCGCCCGATCGTCCACCAGCCGGCTGCCGGGGACCACAATCTGAACCATCCCCTGAATCGTCTCCGTGCGGCATTTCACCTGGATGGGCAAGTAAGCGCCGTCGGTCAAACGGTGGATGACTGCATCCAGGCCACGGTCCAGAAGCGGAAGGAATGGGTGCAGCGTCCCTCGCGACTGCTGGATCAACTCCGTCCAGATCCGGAACTCCATCGCCTGACCAGGCGCGCTGGTGTCCTTTCGTTCAGGCGGCTCGACCGCGCCGGTATCTACCAGGCCCGTCTGAGCACCTTCGCCGGCCGGTCA
>Ga0075436_100003515_pt1 | contig 10743 bp, 14 predicted proteins | sample RhiMethybrSRZTD5_FD_75303 | JGI IMG/M metagenome (GOLD analysis project Ga0075436, IMG submission 75303) | Populus rhizosphere microbial communities from Tennessee, USA - Rhizosphere MetaG P. TD hybrid SRZTD5 | ecosystem: Host-associated > Plants > Roots > Rhizosphere > Soil | place: USA... | reverse complement strand
GCGGCAACGCCGGCACTGATTGCAATTGCGCCCTCTATCACCATCCAGCCCACCGTCAGCAGCTGGGCTATGCGGGCCTGTTGTAAGAACGATCGGGCGGGGCGAATCCGCACGTACATGACGCCATGCTAAGGACCGAAGTCGGCGTCACGACGAGTGGGAGGCACGTGTGCCGATTCCGGAAATCCGCTGTGTAGCATGCAGGCCATGTCCGTCGCGTCTACGGCGACCGAAGGACCGGCTATCAGACGCCCGGCGGCGCACCCCACTTGCTCGGCCAAGACCTCGACTTGCGGGCGCGCGGCGGTCTTAGGGACACGGATGGTGGGCCGAGAGCGGACTGTAAGCCGGGTTCTGTATCCCTTGCGGGACGGTGACCATCTGTCTTGAACGCCGGTTGCCCGGCGCCTCCAGCGACCGAAACCCGAGGACTCGGCGAGCAGCCTCACAGTCCTCCTATTTGGTCTTGCTCCGGGCGGGGTTTGCCTGGCCGGCCGGTCACCCGGCCGCCGGTGGGCTCTTACCCCACCATTTCACCCTTACCGCCAGCGATCCTCCGGAGACGACCGTGACGGCGGTGTAATTTCTGTGGCACTTTCCTTCGGGTCACCCCGACTGGGTGTTACCCAGCGCCCTGCTCTGTGGAGCCCGGACTTTCCTCCAACCGCTTATTAGGTAGTCGGCGGTCACCCGTCCGCCTCGGCCCGCCTGAATCTTACCCGTGGGCCTGGGCATTCTTGGTGTGGTCGTCGATCGCCCGGTTCGCGAGGGCGTCGGCCCCGCGGTTCTTCTCGCGCTCGACGTGCTTGAACTGCACCTGTGGGAAGCGGCTGAGCAGCGACTGGGCCTCCTTCGCAAGCTCCTGCAGCTCGGGCTTCTTGATCCGGAACTGCCCGCTCATCTGCTCGACCACAAGCTTCGAGTCCAGGTAAACCTCCAGGCGGTCCGGCTTCCACGCCTCGACTGCCTTGAGCCCGTCGATGAGCGCGAGGTATTCGGCCTCGTTGTTCGTCTTCTTGCCGAGCCAGCGGTGCAGCCCGCGCAACCGCATCCCCTGGTCGTCCTCGATGACGATGCCGGCTCCGGAGTCACCTGGATTGCCGCGCGACGCACCGTCGGTGAAGAGCCGCAGGACCTTCACGCGGCGACCAGGATGCGGCCGCAGTTCTCGCACTGCACCAGCACGTCGCCCTTGCGCAGAGCCTGCATGCCCGATGACGTAACCGCGACGCGGCACAGCGAGCACTGGCTGCCACTGACCTCGGCGATCGGGGGCCGGACGCGAATGCGCTGAAACACCGACTGGTCGCGCGCGGGCACCTGGTCCCAGATGGATGTCTTGTCCCGCTCGATGTCCTCGAGCTCGGCGCGTGACTCATCGAGCTGGGCGCGCAATGCGGGCGCGCTCTCAGCCGCCTCGCGCCGTGCAGTCTCGAGATCAGCCTGCGCCGCGTGGAGGGATTGGTCGGCGGCCTCGGCCTCCTCCATCAGGACGAGCTGAGCGTCCTCCTCCTCAGCGAACCTCGCTTTCATGTGCGCAACCTCGTCGGACATCTGCATCAGCTCCGTCGGGTTGCGGATCCGACCGCTCATAAGCTCGCGCTGGCGGGTGTGCAGGCGGCTGCGGTGGGTCTCGCGCTCCAGGTCGGATTCGCGCAGCCGTGCGGCAACCGCTTCGCGGGCCGCTGTCGCCGCGGCAACCAGCTCCTCCTTCTCGGCCACTGCCGGGTCTGACGCCAGGCGCTGCTCGGCGTCCGCGATCGAGTCGCGCAGGCGGCGTTCGCGGTCCACCAGCGCCTGGTAGCGGAGGAGGAGCTGAGCGGTGGTCACCCGGGCGGCTGTCGGCGCGGCTCGGGGGGCACGGTGTCGAAACCGATGCGGTGCGCGTCCGCTGCACGGTCGTGAGCGACCACCATCTCACCGAATTTTTCTTCGTACGCCGCGACGTTCTGCGCGAGAAGCTGGGCCAGAAGCTTCAGATGGTTGGGGCTCATACCGACCCGCGTGTAGACGCGCACCAGCCCCGGCTCCTCAGGAGCCCACTGACCGAAATTGAGCACAAAGCCGAGTGGGTTGCCGTTGATGAGCACCGCGTCCGTGTAAATGACCTGGTTGGCGGTTTCCTGGACCTTGACCTTGATAGGAAGGTCGCTCATTCAAGAACGACCAGCACCTGGCCCTCCTTCACGACGTCGGTTTCCTTCACCTTGATCTCGGCCACCCGCCCGGCACGCGGCGCAGTCACGGGGATCTCCATCTTCATCGACTCGAGGATCATCAGGACATCGTCCTCCGCGACCTCGTCGCCGGGTTTGGACGTGATCTTCCAGACGTTTCCGACCAGCTCGGCCTTGACTTCCATCACGACGCCTTGCCTGTGCGGTCGAGAGAGGGCGCGGGTCGCGGGTTCGCGTCGAGACCCAGCTGCCGCCGCGCATCTACCGGTGTCGCGACGTCGCCGCCGAGCTCGCGCACGAGCCTCACGGCTTTGGCGACCAGGTCCCCATTGCTCTTCGCCATCTTGCCCTCCTCGAGGTAGAAGTTGTCTTCCAATCCGACCCGAACGTTGCCGCCCAGCGTGATGGCCGCGGCGACCAGGGGCCACTGCCGGAGGCTGATGCCGATCACCTGCCAGTGCGATCCCGCGGGAAGCGAATCTACCTGGTCGACCAGGTGGCGGGTCGTCCCCGGGATGCCGCCGAGCACACCCATGATGAGGCTGAACTGGTACGGCGGGTGCAGCACGCCCATGTCGATGAGGGGGCGCGTGTTGGCGATGTGCCCTGTGTCGAAGCACTCCATCTCGGGCCGGACGCCCGATTCGTTCATGGCCTCGAGGAAGAACTGGATGTCGGTGAACGGGTTGGCGAAGACGTGGTCGTGGTGGAACGCCTTCTTGCGCTCGGAGTAGATGGCGTAGTTCATCGAGCCCATGTTCAGGGCCGCCATCTCGGGCTTCAGCTCGCTGATGTGCGCGATGCGGTCCTCGCGCGGGATGCCGACCGCACCCGTGGAGAAGTTGACGATCACGTCCGAGCGCGAGCGGACCTCGCTGAAGATGGCGGCGAAGGTGTCCGGGCTCCAGTCGGGAGCGCCTTCGGGCGTCCGCGCGTGGATGTGGACGATCGCCGCGCCCGCTTCTGCCGCGCGGGCAGCCTCCTCGCCGATCTCCTTTGGGGTGTACGGGATGGCCGGGCATTGATCGCGGGTGGCGAGGACCCCGGTCAGGGCGGCGGTGACGATGGTCTTCGTCATCGCGTCTCCCGCGGTCTTAACAGGCGGGGTTGCGCCAGCCTCGGTCGCCGTTCAAATTTGAAGGCGTCAGGTGTGCTGGCGCGGGGGAGGGGCGCCACACCACGGGAGAGGGAGGGCCCTGGAAGGGGCTGTCCGATTTGGGTTCGCGGCCAACTCATACCGGGATGTTCCCGTGCTTGCGCCACGGCCGGTCGACCTTCTTGTCCGCCGCCTGCTCGAGCCCGCGCACGATCGCACGCCGCGTCTCCGCCGGATCAATCACGTCATCGATCATGGCCCAGCCGGCCGCGACGTATGGATTGATCTGGGCGCGGATCGCCTCCAGGAGCGAGGCTCGCGTCTCCTCCGGGTTGGCCGCAGCCTCGATCTGCTTGTTGAAGATGATGTTCACCGCGCCCTCGGGACCCATCACCGAGATCTCCGCGAATGGCCACGCGACAAGCAGATCGGGACCGTAGCCCTTGCCACACATCACGTAGTAGCCGGCCCCGTATGCCTTGCGCATGATCACTGTGATCTTCGGGACGGTTGCCTCCGACGTCGCGTACAGCATCTTCGCGCCGTGGCGGATGATGCCGTCCTTCTCGACCTGCGACCCCACCATGAAGCCCGGCACGTCGACGAGATACACGAGCGGCACATTGAAGGCATCGCACATGCGGATGAACCGTGCCGCCTTATCGGCCGAATCGGAGTCGAGGATGCCGCCCTTCACCTGAGGCTGATTCGCCACCACTCCGACTGACCGGCCCGCGACTCGCGCGAAGCCGACGACGATGTTCTTCGCCCACGTCGGCTTGATCTCGAACCAGGAGTCGCCGTCAAAAACCACCTTGATGACGCGGCGCACGTCGTAAGCGGAGCGAGAGCTCGCCGGCACGATCTTGTCGAGACCCGCGACTGGCCGGTCGGCAGGGTCATCCACCGCGAGGACGGGCGTTACGGATGTGTTGTTCGAAGGGAGGTAGGAAAGAAAACGGCGCACCTCCGTGATGCACGCGGCGTCGTCGTCGACCTCGTTGTCCCCCACACCCGACTCGTAGCAGTGCACCTGCGAGCCGCCCATGTCGTGGTCGGTGACGTCTTCGCCCGTCGCCGCCTTCACCAGGCGCGCGCCTCCGAGCGACATCGACGAGGTGCCCTTCACCATGGGCACGAAGTCGGCCAGTCCCGGGATGTACGCGGTACCCGCCGCGCACGGCCCGAGCATCGCCGCCACCTGCGGGATGACTCCCGACATGACCACCTGGTCGTTGAAGAGGTACCCCGTGCCCGCGAATGTGGACCCCGCGGCCTCCTGGATGCGCGCGCCGGCCGAATCAAGGAGCCACACGATCGGCTTGCGGTAGCGAAGGGCCAGCTCGCGCACGCGGGACGCCTTGAACTGCTCGCCCACCGCTCCCATCGAGCCGGCCATCACCGTGAAGTCGTACGCAATCACCCAGACCTGGCGGCCGTCCACGAGCCCGTGGCCGGTGACCACGCCGTCCGCCGGCGCGTTTTCGGAACCTTCGCGGTCCTTGGCGAGCAATCCGAGCTCGACGAATGTGCCGGAGTCGAAGAGGAGGTCGATGCGCTCGCGGACCGTGAGCTTGCCCTTCTCATGTTGCTTGGCGATGCGCTCGGTGCCACCCATTGCGAGGTTGGTCCGGCGACGCTCCTCGAGCTCTCGGATCCGGGCCGCGTAGTCGTCCGCCATCCGCCGAATTCTATTGACGCGCCAGAAGGTCTTCGCGAAATCGCCAGCGGTCGAGGAACCGGTAGAAGTTGCGTCGCGACAGCCGATCGCGCTCAGCCGGCGGCGTGCTTTCCCAGATCCGATGCTCGTGCCGGGTCACAGGCAGACCTGCGACGACCCGCGCGGACCCTCCCGCGTCACGGAGCCGAAAGCTGAAGTCGATGTCCGCGATGCGATAAAAGCGGAACTTCGGATCGAGCAGGCCGGCGGCCAGCGCATCGGCGCGCCTGAACGCCAGGCAGTACCCCTCGATCGCGTCGACGTCCTGACCGTCGGCCTCCACGAACTCCTTGATTCCGTTCTTGGCTCGCAACCCAAACGGGCCCGCCACCGCGATCCCAGGATCCCTCAGCTCCTCGATCAACGGCGTGACCGCGTCCCCAGTGAGCTCGACGCTGGTGTCGAACAGCACACAGACCTCACCCGTCGCAGCCTCGATACCCGCGTTCACCGCCGGAGCGAAGCCGATCGGCGGATCGAACCTGAGGACTCGCAAGCGCTCGGCGGCCCGCGAAGCGAGCCACGCTGCGATACCCGCGTCGCCCGAGTCGTCGAGCAGCACGACCTCGAAGTCGGCGGTCGTGTGCTTGAAAGCTGAGAGCAGCCACCGCTCCGCGTCGGGCTTCCAACCGCTGACCACGGCGATCAGGCTGACGGCTCGATGGGGCGCCGCCGTCACCTCCTGAGGCGGAGCCTTCAATGCACGGAGCTCGCTGCCGTGAGGCCCGTCGAGCACCTCCCAGCCGCCATCCTGCAGCTCGGCGCGGATCCGGTCGGCAGAATCGAAATCGCGCTCGCCACGGCGGGCGGTCCGCTCGGCGAGCAGCTCTTCGGCTCGGCTGCGTTCCGTGGGCTAGTGCTGGCCCTTCTTGGCCTTCACCGCGGCGGTCAGCGCCGGCACGATCTTCAGCGCGTCGCCGACGACACCAAGGTCGGCCATCTTCATGATCGGCGCCTCAGCGTCCTTGTTGATCGCGATGATCACCTTCGACGTCTTCATACCGACTGTGTGCTGCATCGCACCTGAGATGCCGACCGCGATGTACACGCCCGGGCGCACCGACTTGCCGGTCTGCCCCACCTGCATCGAGTAGGGAACCCATCCCGCGTCCACGACGGCGCGGCTTGCGCCGACGGCTCCGCCGAGCGCCCCCGCGAGGGCCTCCAGCAGCGGAAAGTTGTCGGGCCCGCCCATGCCGCGGCCGCCGCTGACCACGACCTTGGCGTCCTCCAGCTTGACCTTCTCCGACGCCTCGACGACCTGATCCACGACGCGCGCCCGCTTCGAGCCGTCGGCGATCGAGACGGCAAGTTCCTTGATCTCAGCCGAACCACCCGACTCCGATGCCTCGAACGACTTCGGCCGGACGAGCACGATGGCGGGCTTGCCGCTCGCGCGCATCGACGCGATCTTTGCACCCCCGAAATAGGGCACCTTGGCAACGAAGCCGCCGTCCGACGCGGTGATGTCCGAGGCGTTGGAGATCAACCCACAGCCGAGCCGTGCGGCGAGCCTTCCTGCGATGTCGCGCGAATCGCTGGTGAAGCCGAAGAGGATGAGATCGGCGACGTCCTCCTTGTGCAGCTGCTCGATGGCGTCGGCCGCGGGCTCGGCGAGAAACTCGTCGAACACCTTGTCCTCATTGACGTAAGCCGTCTTCGCGCCGTGCTTGCCCAGAACGTCGGCGGCCGCCTTTGCTCCGCTGCCCAGCGCCACCACAGCGACGTCACCGAGGTCGCGGGCACGGGTCAGGATCTCGACGGCGGTTGGCTGGAGCTTGCCTTGCGAGAGCTCGGCGACGACCAGGATCTTCGCCATCAGATCACCTTTGCATCGGCGAGGACCTTGACGATCCGGTCGACGGCCGAGCCGTCGTCCTCGATGATCGAGCCCGCCTTGCGAGCCTCGGCGTCGGAGACGCCTTCGATGGTTTCGCTGTCGGTGCCGCGATCCACACCCAGATCGGCGAGGGTCAGTTGCTTCACCTCTTTCGAGCGGGCGGCCATGATGCCCTTCAGGGACGCATAGCGGGGTTCGGCGATGGCGGCCGTGACGGTGATCAGCGCAGGGGTGGTTGCCTCCACGACCATGTGGCCGTCGGAGGTCTGCCGGTTGATCTTTAGCGTGGTTCCATCGACCTCGACCTTCTTCGCAAAGGTCAGCTGCGGCACGCCGAGCAGCTCCGCGAGCATCGGTGGGACCATGCCGGTGCTGCTGTCGTAGGACTCGGTACCGCAGATCACCAGGTCGGGCTCCTCGGGCTTGATCGCCGCCGCCAGCACCTTCGCGGTCAGCAGCGCGTCCGCGCCGGCGAGCGCCGGGTCGCTGATCAGGATCCCCCGGTCGGCGCCCATTGAGAGGCCTTTTCGGATGGCGTCCTTGGCGCGCTCGGGGCCCATCGAGACGAGCACCACCTCTCCCCCATGAGCTTCTTTCAGCTGGAGGCCTTCCTCGACGCCGCACTCGTCGCCGGGATCGAGCACGACCTCTTTGTCACGCGCCAGCGAGTGGTCGGATTCGAGTGACTGCGTTGTGTTGGGGTCTGGAACCTGCTTTACGGTGACAACGATCTTCACGACTTTCAATTATGGCCGGGACCAACTTTCGTCCGGAAACGCAGGTACTCGTCAGGGGTGTTGACGCTGCGGACCACGTCGGGTGGGACGTCCTCCAGCCAGGTGACCTCCATGGCCGCGAGCACGTCCGCGGCACGACGGCTGCCGGCGTCGAGGGCGGCCGTGATGATGGGCAGCGCCGACTTTCGATAGGCCGCGCAGACCGGCTCCGCGCGACCGTCGATTCGAGGCACCGCGGCGTCGGACGTGCGGGCGGCGGCGACCGTCATCGCAGCTATCTCGCGCGTCACGAAGGGCATGTCGCACGCGATCACAAAGACCGGATCGTGGCGGGCAGCGGCCAGCCCAGCCTCTATGCCCGCCATCGGCCCGGCCGCCTGCTTGCGGTCGAAAACGACCCGATAGGGGATCGGCTGCTCGAGCTGCTCCGGCTCCGCGAACGAGACGAGAACCTCTTCGAAGTCCGGCGCCAGGCGGTCGGTGACCCAGCGGAGAAGGATCGTATGACCGATCTCGAGCCACGCTTTGGGCCTGCCCATGCGCCGGCTCGATCCACCCGCAAGCACGAGCAGCGCCGCCTGCATGGATACCATCATCTTGCTTGTTGCTGTGAGGGCGATCGATTTTCACGTCCACCTCCCGACCCCCGAGTGGCTCGACGTGTCGATGCGCGGATACATCGAGGCTGCGGAGGCCTACTTCCGATCCAAAGTCGCCCGCCGCTCGCTCGATGAGCTGGCGCGCGATTACGAATCGATCGACTCTGTCGCCGTGCTGCTCGCCTGGGACGCCGAGACCGCGACCGGACGCCCGCGAGTGCCGAACGCGCTGGTGGCCAATGCGGTCCGCGACTATTCAGGTCGTTTCGTCGGCTTCGGAAGCGTGGACCCACTCAAGGGCGAGTCAGCCGTCGACGAGCTCGAGGCTATAGCCGCCGAGGGTCTGAAGGGCATCAAGCTCCACCCCTCGTTGCAGGCATTCGCACCGGACGACGAGCGATTCTGGCCGCTTTTCGAGCGGTGCGAAGAGCTCGGGCTCGCAGCGCTGTTCCACACGGGTACGAGCGGGATCGGGGCGGGGCAGCCCGGCGGGCAGGGGATCCGCCTCGACTACGCGCGACCGATCCGCCTTGACGCGGTCGCGGCGGCATTCCCGAACCTGAACGTGATCGCGGCTCACTTCGGATACCCCTGGCACCTGGAGCTGCTGGCGATCGCGCTGCACAAGACCAACGTCTACATCGACATCTCGGGGTGGGCTCCGAAATACATCCCCACCGAGGTCGTGCGCGAGATGAAGGGCAGGCTGCAGAACCAGTTCCTGTTCGGCAGCGACTATCCCTTCATCCAGCCCGCGCGGTGCCTGGAAGAGCTGGCCACCCTCGAGATACCGGACCCGGCGCTTCAAAAGATCCTGGCCGGCAACGGCAAGCGGCTGCTCGGCCTTTCGTAGCCCGGCGCAATCCGCGCTGTGACGGTCGCTCGGAGGGCGACCTCCGGAGCACCGAAAAGGGTGAAGGGCAGAACCACGGTCTCGGTCGCGACCAGGCTGAGGACCTGGCCAACGACAGAGACTTCGACGACCCGCGCGGCCAGCTCCGCGGACCGCAGGAAGGACTGGACCATCGACGTCGCGGCCGGAACGTCGATCGAGACACCAGCGCCCGACCGCAGGCTCGCGACATTGATTTGCTGCACCGCTTCCTCGGCCGCGCGAGCGCTCACCTCGACGAGACGCGAATAGGCCGAGGCCGTGACAGAGGCGTCGACTGCGTAGGCGGCGATTGGCAGCAGCACCAGCGGCAGGGCGAGGGCGAAGAAGACGAGGACCTGAGCCCGCTGCACACTCAGGTGTGGCTGCGCCACGGCTCGACCTCCATGCTCGCCGACGCGGTCAGGTGAATCGATGACGGCAGGAACGCCATTGACTCCCAGCCCAGGTCGACGTCGCCGCCCGCGGTGGCGGTGACCACCGCACCCCGCTGGAAGGTCACGTTCGCAAAGCTCAGTTCGGCGTGGCGGATCGGGTAGGCGGCGATGACCGACCTGAAGCGCTGACGCGCCACGGCGATGGCCTGTGCGCCAGAGGGCGCCCGAACCGCGGCCGCGACGCCGGCCTCTGTCGCCGCGCGAAGGCCGGATGCGGCGCCGGCCACCTGAACGACGCCTGCCGCGCCAAGCCCGAGCAGGAGCACGACCGGCATGCAGACGGCAAGCTCGACGAGCGCCTGGCCGCGCGCGCTCATGGCGCGAACGTCTCCTTCTGCATGACCACCTGCGCGCGGATCGGGAGTCCGCGGCCTGCGAACAGCGGCACAAGCGCCGGGACCGCGCCCCCGACGTCGACCTCGATCGCGTTTCCGCGATCGATCGCGCAGACCCAAACGGCCGGCGCGCGCAGCGCCGAGCCTGGACACCACACCCGCGGCGTCACCCCGACGAGGCCTGACGCGAGCGCCTGGCGCGCGACCTGGGCCGCAGTGGTCGATGTTCCGCCCGCGACGCTGCCGGCCCGTGCGCCGGCCAGGATGGCGACCCTGGCAGCGTAGGTCTCGGTCGCCCACACCGCTGATTCGACCGTGGCGAACACGATGAGGAGGGCGATCGGCCAGGCGAGCGCGAATTCCACGAGCGCCGCGGCTCGCTGACGCCACCTCATCGCAGGCTCGCCTGCAATGTGCTTACGGCGGGATAAAGAAGGATCGCCAGGAAAGGCAGGAGTACTCCGATCGCGGCCGGGAACAGAACGTGGTTCAGGGCCCGGCGGCTGTGTGCGATCAGCTCGCGGCGCTGAGCGCGCCGCAGGTCCGCCGCGAGCGCGCGAACGCCCTGGGTCACGCCGGTGCCGTATTCGCGACTCGCGGTCAGAATGGTTGCGAGGCTGCCCAACGGCGGGATCTGGATGGCCTCCGCGTAAGCGCGAAGCCGGGATTCAAAGGTCGCGGAGCCCGAAACCTGCGAGGCGATGAGGAGCCGCCGGATCTCGGCCGCCAGCTCGCCGTCGATCTGCATCGTGACGGAGCCGAGGGCGGACAGCGCGCTCCCGCCACCCCCGAGCTCGAGCACGAAGAGCTCGAGCAGCGGCGCCAGCTCCCGGAGGAGCCGCTTGCGCCGGCGGCGCACCGCGTTTCGAAGCGCGAAGCCGACGCCGCCCACACCGCCGCACGCACCACC
>Ga0075436_100003511_pt1 | contig 10750 bp, 11 predicted proteins | sample RhiMethybrSRZTD5_FD_75303 | JGI IMG/M metagenome (GOLD analysis project Ga0075436, IMG submission 75303) | Populus rhizosphere microbial communities from Tennessee, USA - Rhizosphere MetaG P. TD hybrid SRZTD5 | ecosystem: Host-associated > Plants > Roots > Rhizosphere > Soil | place: USA... | reverse complement strand
GGCATCGAGGAGCTCCTTCGCCGCCTGCTCGGGCGGGCGCTCGGCGCACCACGCCGCGCGCTCCTCGGGCGACAGGTCGTCTGATCCGAGATGTACGGCGACCCACTGCTCGCCCTCGCCTTCGCACCGGTACACGCCACCCTCGCCCCGGCGACCGAGAAGCTCGCCGTACGCCGAGTACTCGGCGACCTGCTCGGCGGTCATCGCCGCCGCCACCTCGATCATGGGCATCTCGACCAGCTGCCCCTCGCCGGTGCGGTCGCGGTGCTCGATGGCGGCGACGAGCGCGGTGGCGGCGTGGACGCCGACGGCGGGATCGACGAACCCGCCCGGGATGATGGGCGGACCGCCCTCGTAGCCGGTGCGCCACGCCATGCCGGTGATCTGCTCCATCGTCTGCGCGAATCCCGGGCGGTCGCGCCACGGGCCGGCGAGGCCAAAAGCCGGCAGGCGCAGCACGATCACATCGGGGCGGATGGCGCGCATGGCCTCGTAGTCGAGGCCGAAGGCGTCCATCACGCGGGGAGTGAAGTTCTCGCACACGACGTCGGACTGCTCGATCAGCCTCCGCGTGAGCGCAAGTCCTTCCGGTTGGCCGAGGTCGACCGTGATGCCCCGCTTCCCGAGGTTCGCGGCGGCGAACAGGCCCGACTTCTCGAAGTACTGCGGGTCGTCCTTGGGGCGCACGGCGGCGGAGAAGCGGATCCCGTCCGGTCGTTGCACTGACTCGACCTTGATCACGTCGGCGCCCGTCGCGCTGAACCACGCCGTCGCGGTGGGACCGGACCAGAAGGCGGTGAAGTCGAGGACCGAGACGCCGGCGAACGGGCGCGGGCCCACCGATCCGGGGACAACGCCGACGGGCCGCGGCTTCGGCACCGGGTCGTCGGTGTGCTCACCCAGCCGCGGCGACGGTGTCATCACACGATCGGGGACGGCCGAGAACCGGAACGGCGCACGCGGGCGCAGGAACCCGACGCCCGGCTGCTCCACGAACGTCTGACGCTCGGCGAGCTGCGCGAACGACGGCAGGAGCTGCCCGTTCCCGACGACTGCCGCCGGCACTCGACCTTCGGCGCACAGCTCGACCACCTCGTCCGCGGTGTGCTGCATCGTCCAGGCCCGGATCGTCTCGTTGACCTCCTGCGCGCGCCGGAACCGGCCGAGCATCGTCGCCAGCTCCTCGTCACCGGCGAGGTCGTCGCGCCCGATCACGTGCAGGAGCGACACCCACTGCTGCTTCGTGACCGTGGTGATCCCGACGTACCTGCCGTCACCGGTCGGCTCGTTGCCGGGGAGCATCACCCACCGGAACGTGCCTCCCCGCCCGCCGGGGAAGCGGGCCATGAGTGTCGGCACCGTCACGAGCGTGTACTGCATCGCCTCGAGCATCGACACGTCGACGTGTTCGCTCGCTCCGGTGCGACTGGCGCGCCACCACGCCGTGAGCGCGCCCAGCGCCGCGTAGGCACCGGTCACGTACTGGCCGAGCTGGCCGCCGACGGTGAGCGGCGGACGGTGCATGTGCCCGTGGTTCGAGAGCGATCCCGATCGGGCCTGCAACACCTCTTCGGGGAGCGACAGCTCCGAATCGGGACCGCCGCGCCCGAACGACGAGATCGACACGGTGACCGGCGCGACGCCGACAATGCCGAGCTCCTCGGCAAAACCGGGGACGAAGCTCTCGATCACGACGTCGGCCGCTTCGACCCACGCCCGCAGCCGGGGCTGGTCCTCGACGATCACGCTGCGCTGCGACGTGTGCAGGTAGCGGAAGAGCACGCCGTCGGGATCGCCGTCCTTGCCGACGGAGTCCGTCGCCGAGTACCGCCGGAGCGGGTCGCCTTCGGGCGGCTCGAGCTTGACCACGTCGGCGCCGAGGTCGGCGAGCAGCTTCGAGCAGTAACCGCCCGCGATGCCCCGGGACGCGTCGACGACTCGCAGGTCGTCGTAGATCACGCAGCACCCCGCGACGGCGAGGCCGGCACGAACATGGGGACCGGCACGCTGCGGTCCGGCACGGTCGGGAACCGAAGCGGCCGGAAGACGGCCTCGACCGGCAGGTCCGCCGCGAGGGCGTCGGGCTCGCAGTCGACGATGTAGCTGACGATGCGCACCGCCGGGTCCTCCTCGAGCGCGACGAGCGCGGTCACGAACGGCACCATGTCCTCGAACGCGGGTAGGAACGCCCGCCGCACGACGGTCCACGTGAACAGCCGACCCCGCCCGCTGACGCGGGTCCACGTGAACGCGCGCCCGCCGCAGTGCGGGCACTCCTCCTCCGGGTACCAAACGAAACGGTTGCACGCGTCACAGCGAGGGAGTACCAGCTCGCCGCGCGCCGCGCCGGCGAAGTACTCGGCCGTGCGCTCGTCGTGCAGATCGGGCAGCGGGAAGTCGGCTCGCTTCAGCGCCATCGAGCGCTCACCGGTCCGTCCGCAGGATCAGCGTGGAGGCGTTGCCGCCGGTGTACCCGCCGTAGACACCCACCTCGCATCCCGGGACCTGCGCCGGCGCGGTGCCGCGCAACTGCTTCACGACCTCGACGACGTGGGCGATACCGAGCACGTAGGCGTGGCTGAGCAACCCGCCGTGCGTGTTGAACGCCAGCCGGCCGGAGTCGTACGCCAGCCCCCCTTCCTCGGCGAGCGCGCCCGCTTGGCCCTTCGGGCAGAAGCCCATGTCCTCGATCTGCATCATCGATACCACCGTGAACGGGTCGTAGACGGTCAGCACGTCGACGTCGGCCGGCTCGAGCGCGGCCATCTTGAACGCCGGGGGCGCTGCGAACACCTGCGGCGTCGACGTGAACGCGCGCTGCTGACTCCAGTGGCCACCCGACTCGGCGGTGCCCTCCCCTACCCCGGCCACGACCGCCGGCGGCTGACGGAGGTCGCGGGCGCGGTCGATCGACGTGGTCACGAACGCGGCCCCGCCGTCCGAGATCAGGCATGAGTCGAACATCCGCAGCGGGTCGGCGAGCTTCGGCGAAGCCAGGTAATCCTCGAGGGTCATCGTCTTGTCGTGCATGACGGCATCGGGGTGCAGGTTGGCGTGGCGGCGGCTCGCGACCGCGATCGCGCCGAACTGCTCCTCGGTCGTGCCGAACTCGAGCATGTGGCGACGCATGATCGTGGCGAAGTACACGGGCTGGGGGAAGAAGCCGAACGGCACCTCGAGGTTCTGCTTCAGCGGCTGCGCCGCGTGCGTCTCACCGGGCCCACCCGTCATCGAACCGCGCTGCGTCGCCCAGGCGACGGCGAACACATTGAGCACGTGCTTCGCCTTCCCGGCTTCGATGGCCTTCGCCGCCAGGTGCGGCGCGGTGCCCGCCCACGTCATCCCTCCGCCCCACTGCGAGGTCCACAGGTCGTGGCGGGTCCCGAAGTGGTCGTGGAAGGCGGCGGCGTCGAAGTCGGCGAATGCCCGGTTCCAGGTCAGCCCGTCGATGTCCGACGGCTCGAGCCCGGCATCGGCGATGGCCCGTTCGGCCGCCTCGGCGCCGATCTCGCGGGCGGTGCGCCCGGAGGCCTTCGTGTACGCGCTCTCGCCGATACCTGCGATCGCCGCGCGGCCGGAGACATCCTCGAGTTCGGTAGCGTGGCCCCAGTCAGGCCGCTCCTCCCCCATAGGGCCGTCAATGTATCTGACGCCCCTGTCACGCCGATGTTGGGGACCCGCTGGTCCTGGGTAAGTGACACATCTGCGCGTGAAGGGAAGCTCGTGAACATGTTCGAACAACTCGAAGACCGACTGAACGAAGTCCCCGAAGACCTCCGCCAGACGCCGGTGGTCTTCGCCGCCGCCGCGCTGATCGCGCCGTTCATCATCGTGCTCCTCGCGACGGTTGCGGGGCCCTCGATGTCATCGCCGCTCTTGACGCTGGCAGCGGTCGTGTTCGTCCTCGCCGTCGGCGGCTTCGTGCTGACGACCTACCGGCGCTACAGGAGACAGCAGGCGGAGAACGTGCGCCACGAGACAGCGCGTGCACGCCGTCGAACCGATCGCCGTGTGTCCGCGTCGCGGGTGAGCAGCGCCCGGACGGCGTCGACGACGGAGACTGCCGACCAGCGCCGCGCGTCGTAGCTAGACGCGGCGGAGGGCGAAGAGCTCGAGGGGCTCGTCGAAGCCCTTCAGCAGGCGCCGACCGGCGGCGTCGAACGCCAAGGGCGCGAGAGCCTTCTCGGCGCGTTCGCGTAAATCGGAAGTGACCAGGATCTCGTTGGGGACCGCGAGGTCGGCGATCCGCGACGCCAGGTTCACGACCGACCCGTAATAGTCGCCGCCTCGGGTCAGCATCTCCCCGACCGCGAGCCCGCCTCGCGGCGTCACGTTCGAATCCGCTTCCGCAAAGCGATCGACGAGCGCGAGCGCGATCTCGCACGCGTCCTCGGGCTCGAGAGCGACGAACATCACCTCGTCGCCGATCAGCTTCACGACGCGCCCGCGGTTGGACGTCACGATGTCGTACGCCGACCCCTCGAAGGCGTCCACGATGGAGTGGAGCTCGCGAACCGGCAACCGTTGCGAGAGAGGGGTGAACCCGACGAGGTCGACGAATCCGACCGCCACGTACACGGTGACCTTCGAGGTCGCCTCGGTACGCGCTGCCGCGTTCCGGCGGATGGCGAGCTCCATGTGCGCACGGAACAGGGTCTCCAGGTGATCGGTCAGGAGGTTGAGCGCGCCGATCGCGTCCAGTTGCGCACGTGCGAGGGCGAGCTCGCCGGCCTGCGCCTCGGTGATCGGCGTCTCCACGTCGGCGAGGAACAGCGAGACCGCGGCATCGGCGATTCGCCCGAGGGAAGAGCCGAGCACCCGGACGAACTGCATCAGCGAGCTCTCCGGGAAGAGCTCGGTGGTCGCGCCGAACAGCTTGAACACCTCGACGTCGCCCGGCGTGTAGATGCGCTCGTGCGCGTCCTCGACGGGAAGCCCGATGGTCAGGCTCAGCTGCCGGATCTCCTCGACCGTCAGATCGGTGCCTTCGGCGACCTCCACCATGCTGAGCCGAGGCCCGGGTCGGAGCGCGAGGTCGCCGGCGATCGCCGTGAGTCGACCGGCAGCTCCGGCTTCGGCGATCTGCCCGATGCTGAGACCCCGCTCGGCGAGCCACTCGAGGAGTGCCAGACGGTCGGCGGCGTCCGGCGCCTCCGGGTCGTACAGCCCTAGCGCCTCGAACTCCGCCGCGTCCATACGCGTTGAGCCTACGAGCCGTCGAGCCCGATCGCCTCGGCGAACGCCGCGCACCATTCGCCGTAGCCGGTGTCATTGGGGTGGAAGTCGTCGGCCGCGTACTTCCCTTGCCACGGCGGACCGGTGTGCGACCACGCGTCGGCGATCCGGAGCCCGGCCGCCGGTGCCTCGCCTCGGATGATGTCGTTCAGCTCGCGTGTGCGTCCCGGCAGGAGCCCCTGCGGGATGGTCGCGATCACCGCGCGCGGCGGCAGTGCGCGCATCAGCGCACGGAGCGCATCAGCGACGCGCCGGAATCCGAAGCGGATCACGTCGTTCGCGCCGGCCGCGCACGTGACCAGCTCGGGCTCACCGGCGTCGTTGATGCGCGGGATCTGCTCCCGCGCCACGTCGGCGACCCGCGCCCCCGTCGCCGAGAGGTTGACGACGCGCCAGGGGCGGTGCTGCTCGTCTCGCAGGCGAACGAGGAGCTGGCCGACGTAGCCGCGGTCGGGCGCCGACGCGCCGATGCCCTGCGCGGTCGAGTCGCCCACGGCGACCCACAGCGGGCCGTCGGTCCGGCGGGCGCGCTCGTTGGATTCCTCCCAGAAGCGCCGGTACTCGCTCTCCAGGCCGAGCGTGGCGGCGAGGCCGGGACGCACGGTGCGCATCAGCCGGCCCGTGAGGAATCCCATTGCCCGTATCCTTCCAGCCGTGGGGGGAGACCCGGCGCTCCGGGCCGAGCTCAAGGCGATGGCCGACCGCGACACCGACGCCGGCGGCCCGACCGACGAGAGCCACGGCGCGCGTCTGTGGGAGATCCTCGACGATTACGAGTGCTGGCCGGGACGTCGGCTCGTCGACGACGACGGTGCGGCAGCGGCGTGGATCCTCGCCCAACGCGCCGTGTTCGACCCCGGGCTCCAGCGGCGGTGCCTCGAGATGTTGGAGATCGCCGTCGCGTGCGGCGACGCGCCCCCGGCGCACTACGCCCTCCTGCTCGACCGCGTGCGCATGGCGGACGGGAAGGATCAGGTCTACGGCTCGCAGTTCGTCCGGAGCAAGGACGGCGACTCGGTCGTGCCGTGGCCGATCGAGGACGCGGCGCAGGTCGACGTCAGACGCGAGCGTGTCGGTCTGACGCCACTCGCCGAGCAGGCGCGCGAGATGCGCGCGCAGTATCAGCGGCGCGTCACGCGCTGACCTACAGCAGTTACTCCTCGCCGGGCGTGACGGTGTCGGCGGCGCGCCAGCAGTACCACGCCGCGACGGTGCGGTACGGCCGGAAACGGTCGCCGAACTGCACGAGCTCGCGGGGCGGAGGGACGTCGGCGAGTCCATAGAGCCGGGCGTAGCCGTTGCGGACGCCGAAGTCCTCGACCGGCCACACGTCGAGGCGGCCGAGCTGGAAGATGAGGAACATCTCGGCCGTCCACGGCCCGATCCCGCGCACGAGCGTGAGCTCGCGCTCGATCTCGTCGTCGGGGAGCCGGGCGATGCGGTCGAGCTGGACCGAGCCGTCGACGACCTTCGCGGCGAGGTCGCGGATCGACGCCGCCTTGCTCCCCGAGAGGCCCGCGCCGCGTAGCCGGTCGACCGGCAGCGCGAGCACCGCCTCGGGTGTCGGCGCCTCCCCGTCGAACAACGCGACGAACCGCCCATGGATCGCGGATGCAGCTCGCCCCGCCAGCTGCTGGTAGGTGATGGCGCGGGCGAGCTCGGCGAAGTGCTGGCCGCGCCGCCGCCCGCGGCGGAGGTCGCACGGGCCGATGCGCTCGAGCATCGTTCGCATCACCGGGTCGAGCTCGGCGAGCCGTTCCGACGCCTCCACCAGGCGCTTCGGCGGGCGGCGGGGGCTCACGAGGCGCACGCTAGCGACACGCGGTCGCCCGCTAGCCTGCCCGGCGACGCGACGTGGCGCCGGCGGCTCCGCCGCCTGGCGCGCACAGCCGGAGCTTGCGACGGCCACGAGAGAGCCAGGGCAGCCACGAAAAAGGAGGGGCGGTGCCCGAAGCATCCGAGACCGCCACGCGATCAGACGCCCGTCCCAACCGCACTCGCAACCGGGCGCTCCCCGGCGTGGGCCGGGCCGTCATCCTCGTCGTCGCCGTGGCCGTCGGTTTCGTCGGCTGCGGCGGGGGCGGCAACTCGGGCAAGGCAAGCCGGCCCAAGACGCCGACGGCCACGAGCCTGCCCGCCGGCTACACCCTCGCCGCCCAGGCCAAGGGCCCCGAGCTCGGGATCTACGACAGCCCGTCGGCGCCGGCGCCGGCCAAGACGGTCCCCAACCCGTGGCTGCTGAACAACGAGGCCGACAAGAAGATCCCCCAGGTGTTCCTCGTCGAGCAACAGCGCCCCGACTGGGTAAAGGTCCTGTTGGCGGACCGCCCGAACGGAAGCACCGGCTGGGTCCGCGCGAGCGACGTGCAGCTCACGCCGAACCCGTATCACCTGCAGGTACGCCTGGGTGACCACAAGATCGCGGTGTTCCAGGGCACCAACTCGATCTACGAGGGGCAGGTCGCGATCGGCGCGTCGGACACGCCGACCCCGCCGGGCAAGTACTACACACGCGTCCTCATCCAGGCGCCCGACCCCAACACGGTCTATGGACCATTTGCGTACGGCCTGTCGGCACACTCCGAGGTTCTCAACGAATACAACGGAGGCGACGCGGAGGTGGGGGTCCACGGCAACAACGACGCTTCGGTGTTGGGAAAGAGCGTGACCCACGGCTGCATCCGCATGGACAACGACGAGATCACGAAGCTCTCGAAGGTGCTGCCGCTCGGCACCCCGGTCGAGATCGTGAGTTGAGACTCGCCGCGCGCAGACGACGACTGCTGGGGATCGCCGCCGCCGGCGCGCTGGCGTGCACGGCCGTGGTCGGCTGCTCGTCCGGTTCCGGCGGCGGCGGCTCGGCCAACGCGCTCCCGCCCAACGACAAGGCCGCGATCGAACGCTTCTTCAAACCCGCGCTCGAGCGATTGGGTGTTCGGCTCACCCGCGGCGCCCTCGTCGACCTCAGGACGGCGAAGCCGTCGGCCACCGGCACGCACCTGGCCGTCTACGTCGAGCCGACCGGGGACTACACGCCCGAGGATTACGCGCGCGGCACGGTGAAGACGCTGCGCGCCTTCCTCCCCGCCGCGTTCGAGCTGTGGGGCGGGCTGAAGTCGTTCGACCTGTGCCAGGAGCCGCTCCCGGCCACTGACGCGAGACCTGAGCCACCTCCGGTCACCAAGGTCGAGCTGACGAGGTCGGCATCACGCAGGATGCGCTGGGACAACCTCGGCCTCGTGCGACTGCTCACCGACGCGAAACGGCTGGGCTCGAGCGAGCTCTCCGTGTACGCGAAACCCGACGTCCGCCTCAGCGGCTTCTACCAGGACGCGACGATGAAGGCGAACGCGCAGGTGCCCACCACGACGACGCCCGCTCCGACGTCGCCGTCCTACCGCTAGATCTCCGCTCCGGCAGCGTCGATCGCGCCGTCGCCCAGCAGCAACTGCGTCGCAGTTTCGAGGTCGGCGACGACGCGCGGCGGATCGTCCACGCCGCCGACCCAACCGATCAACGCCGACAACCACACCTGCTGGAGCGTGCGCGCGACGGCGAGGTCACGTGGGGTCGGCGGCCCGTCGTGCATGACGCCGGTGATGATGCCGGTCATGATGTCCCCCACCCGCCGCACGACGTCGGCCTCGTCCGCGGCGCCGAACGCCCGCACCATCGCCCCCGTGACCTCGGGGTGGCGCTGCAGCGACGCCGTCCCGCGGGACAGCACCTCGACGACGCGGTCGGCCGGCGTGGCGCCCACCGGCGGCCGCTCCTCGAGCCGGGAGGCGAGCGCCTCGATCTCCTCGACCATCGCCTCGAGGAGCAGCCTCTCCTTCGAAGTGAAGTAGCGATAGACGGTGCCGAGGGCGACGTTCGCCTCGGTGGCCACGTCACGCATCTGCACGGCGTCGAACCCGCCCCGCTCCGCCAGGCGCAGCGCGGCATCGAGGACTCGCCGGCGCCGGGCGGCCTGGCTCCGGGCCAGCGCCGTGCCCGGAGACGGACCGTCGCTGGTGGTGGGGGTTGTCACCGCCAAAGTGAAACATGTTCCGATTCCGGCGGGCAAGCATCCGACTCCGGGCCTGGGAGACTGCGGGCATGGCGACCGACCTCCTCGACCTCGCGGATCGGCTCTGGCGCGGCGAGGCTGACATGGATCAACGGCGGCTCTTCGGCATGGGCGGCGAGCTGGCCGAGCTCGACGATGACCACGCGTTCGTCGCCGCGTTCTCGAACGTCGCCGCCTTCTCGACCCCGGAGGGGATGGTGCTCGTCGACACGAGCAGCCCGTTTCTCGCCGGGCGCGTGCACGACGTATTGCGCGAGTGGCGCGGGATTCCGTTGCACACCGCGGTGTTCACGCACGGGCACATCGACCACGTCTTCGGGGTCGAGCGGTACGAGGCCGACGCCCGCGACCAAGGCGCTCCCGCGCCGCGAGTGGTTGCGCACGAGGCCGTTCCGCCTCGCTTCGACCGCTACATCGCGACTGCGGGCTACAACACCGACATCAACCGCCGCCAGTTCGGGATCGACCGCCTCGAATGGCCGACCGACTATCGGTACCCGGACGAGACGTATCGCGACGCCCTCGCGCTCGACGTCGGCGGCGTCCGCTTCGAGCTCCGCCACGCACGGGGCGAGACCGACGATCACACGTGGGTCTGGATGCCGGAGGCACGAATCCTGTGCACGGGAGATCTGTTCATCTGGGCTTCGCCCAACTGCGGGAATCCCCAGAAGGTGCAGCGCTATGCGAAGGACTGGGCGGTCGCCCTGCGGACGATGGCCGACCTCGGCGCCGAGACGTTGCTCCCCGGGCACGGTCTCCCGATCCTCGGCGTCGATCGGATCCGCGATTCGCTCGAGAACACCGCCGAGCTGCTGGAGACCCTGCACGACGACACGCTCCGGATGATGAACGCCGGCGCCCGTCTCGACGAGATCATCCATACCGTGCGTGCACCGCAGTCCCTGCTCGACAAGCCCTACCTGCGGCCGATCTACGACGAGCCCGAGTTCGTGGTCCGCAACGTCTGGCGGTACTACGGCGGCTGGCACGACGGGAACCCCGCCCACCTGAAGCCGGCGCCGGATGCGGCGGTGGCAGCCGAGGTCGCCGCCCTCGCCGGCGGGCCCGACAAGCTGGCGGCCCGGGCGCGCGAGCTCGCCGCCGCCGGCGAGCTACGACTCGCCGGGCACTTCGCGGAGTGGGCCGCGGCCACCGCGCCCGAGGACCCCGACACCCAGCGTGCACGCGCCGAAGTGTTCGAGGCGCGGGTGGCAGCCGAGGCGTCGACGATGAGCAAGGGAGTCTTCGGCGCCGCCGCGCGCGAGTCCCGCGGAAAGCTCGACGAGGACCGCTGAGCACCCCGGCCGTTAGGCTGACGCTCTTGTCAGAGACCTGGCGCTACGTGGACTGTGGGGCCGTCGACGCCTTCGAGAACAACGCGCAGATGGCCGTGCTCGCCCGCTCGGCTACCGACGCCGCGCAGCCGATCCTGCAGACCAGCGC